>ENA-ORNR01000507-ORNR01000507.1-human-gut-metagenome-genome-assembly--contig:-NODE-507-length-37925-cov-8.603354_pt1 | contig 37925 bp, 28 predicted proteins | sample MGYA00242114_ERZ509020 | MGnify/ENA primary metagenome ERZ509020 (study PRJEB26280, sample SAMEA2338758) | human gut metagenome | biome: human gut; feature: human-associated habitat; material: faeces...
GTATAATGGGTTGCACCATGCTCAACAGCCCAGTCCTTCATTGCCTTTGCCACTACATCTGCCGTCGCCATGGAAAGCTCTCCTCCGTGCTCCATGACACGGATTACTTCCTGAAATACTTTCTTAGGCAGCCTTTCTCTCATCTTGGCTACTGTAAATACATTGGATGCGAATAATTCTTCAACATTAAGCAGTTCGCTCATTATCTTCTTCCTCACTTTCGGTATCAAGAAATTGTGAAATATTTCATCTGTTTTATCATATCATATTAACCGCTATATTGCACAGCAGTAAATACTACACAATGTTTATTTTTGTAGCATATTCCTATAAACATTTTGCACAATAAAAAAACAGCACATTTCAATTTTGTTTAAAATGCACTGCTTCTTTTATCTAATTTGCCTTAACACGCATGAGGTCATATTGCTGCGGAGTGACATCCAGCTGTACATACAATACCTGCTTGGAGTGAGGACAGCTCTCTACTGCTTCTCCCCCTTCGTTATACATACCAAGTACTTTTGCTTCTACATTGCTTCCGTCCGGCTTCATGATCTCGATTGTATCACCTACGCAGAACTTGTTGCGCTGCTCGAACCTGGCAAATCCTCTCTCATCTATGGATTCTACGATTCCAAGATAAATATATTCATTCACATATGTGTTATTGTCATAAATCTGCGTCTCTTCACTTGGCTTGCCAAAATAGAAGCCCGTCGTGAACTGTCTGTAGGTACACTTTGCAATTTCCGCACGATACCAGTCCATATTCGCCTGATATTTCTCCGGCGATTCCAGATAATCATCAATAGCCTTACGATAGGTTCTTGCCACACATGCCACATACAAGGCGGTCTTCATTCTGCCTTCGATCTTGAGACTGTCAATTCCCGCTTCTATGATTTCAGGGATATGCTCGATCATGCACAGATCCTTGGAGTTGAAGATATAGGTACCTCTCTCATTCTCATAGACCGGCAGATATTCTCCGGGGCGTTTCTCTTCCACGACTGCATATTTCCAGCGGCATGGATGCGTACACGCACCCTGGTTTGCATCTCTTCCCGTGAAATAATTGGATAAAAGGCATCTGCCTGAATAGGAGATACACATTGCACCATGAATGAAGCTCTCAATCTCCATTTCATCCGGGATATGCTTCCTGATTTCGGCGATTTCTTTCAGAGAAAGTTCTCTTGCAGATACTACTCTCCTGGCTCCCTGCTGCCACCAGAACAGATATGTCTGATAGTTCGTATTGTTAGCCTGTGTCGAAATATGAATCTCAATCTCAGGACAGACTTCCTTCGCAATCATGAACATACCCGGATCAGAAATAATCAATGCATCCGGTTTCATCTCTTTTAACTCGTTAAAATATGCTCTTGCGCCCTCCAGATCATCATTATGCGCCAGAATATTCGCAGTCACGTACACCTTCACACCATGCTCATTCGCATAAGTTCTGAGGGCTTTCCACTGCTCAAAAAACAGATACTGCATGATCTTCCAGAACTGTATCTTTTTCATACACTGCAGGAGCACCAGATCCAGCACGTTTTTATCTCTGTTTCGCAGTTCCGGCTCCCATTCCTGCCATGGTTTACCGTCATGCGCTTCCTTCAGCGCCATAAACAGAGCATAGTCATCAAGCCAGTATGCATTTGTTTTGTTAAAATTGTCAAACTTCTTATATTCCGGAAGTCCGGCAGCAAGTTTTACACGGCTTTCACTGAGTTTCTGTCTATAATTTTTGTATGCTTCATGCAAAACAGTGAACCTGTTATTGTAGACTTTTTCGTAATCCACATAATCGCCGCTGCCCCAGTCTATATCTTCATATATATTTCTGTCTAATATTCCGTCATCAGTCAACATCTCAAGATCCACAAAATATGGATTTCCTGCAAAAGCAGAATATGACTGATATGGGCTGTCTCCGTATGTAGTTGGTCCAAGCGGAAGCACCTGCCAGTATCTGTGTCTTGCCTGTGCAACAAAATCCACAAATTCATACGCTGTTTTTCCGAATGTTCCTATACCAAATGGCGACGGGAGGCTGCTTATATGCATAAGTATTCCCGCTGACCTTTCTATTTTACCTGAATTTTCCATGTTAATCACCATCCTGTGATATTAGCTGATTACTTCATATCTTCTGCCATCTGCTTTACAACAGCTTCCTCTTCCTCACTTAAAAGTTCTGTAACATCAAGAAGAATTATAAGATTACCATCAACATGGGCAACACGAGGCATATATTGTGTCTGTGCATTAAGAGCAATCTCCGGCATAGGAACAATATTTTCAGGTTCAATATCGCCTATCTCAACTACCTCATCAACCTCAAGTGCAAGTTTAACATTTTTTGTATCAATAATAATTGTATTTTCGCTCACACCATTATCAACAAGTCCAAATTTCTTTTTGAGACTGTATACAGGTATCACCTCACTCCTTAAATTTACAATGCCTTTAATATACGGCATTGAATTTGGAACCGGAACAACCTGAATCTCTCGTTCTATTGACTGTACAAGATTAATGTCTACACCATACATTTCGTTACCGACTTTAAACACTACAGGTTTAATGTAATCTGACATAAAATACCTCCTTATCATGCTTTTGTATATGCATTATATTTTTAATCTGCTTTTTTACCTGTATTAACCCAATTAAGATATGCATTAATAAAAGGATTAATATTTCCATCAAGAACGCTTTGTGCATTGCCTATATCTTTGTTTGTTCTATGGTCTTTTACCATTGTATATGGCTGCAAAACGTAGCTTCGTATCTGATTACCAAAATTAATATCCTTGACATCACCTCTGATATCTGATGTTTTTTCAGCATTTTCCTGCTGTTTCATAAGATACAGCTTTGCTTTGAGCATCTGCATAGCTTTATCCTTATTCTGGTGCTGTGAACGTTCATTCTGACACTGAACTACTATTCCTGTCGGAATATGTGTAATTCTGATTGCGGATGATGTCTTGTTAATATGCTGTCCACCGGCACCGCTCGAACGATAAGTATCTATTCTTAAATCATCATCATTAATCTCAACATCAACATCTTCATCAATATCAGGCATTACATCACATGATACAAACGATGTCTGTCTTTTTCCTGCCGCATTAAATGGTGAAATTCTTACAAGTCTATGTACACCATGCTCTGATTTTAAATGTCCATAAGCATTATCTCCGGAAACTTCTATTGTTACAGACTTAATTCCGGCTTCCTCACCTTCAAGATAATCAAGAGTCTGTGTTGTATATCCGTTAGCCTCTGCCCATCTTGTATACATTCTGAAAAGCATCTGACACCAGTCGCAGGCCTCTGTTCCGCCTGCTCCTGCATGCAATGTAAGGATAGCATTATCTTTGTCATACTCACCTGAGAGAAGTGTTTCAATCCTTAAATTTTCAAGTTTTTCTTCAAATGAATTAATTTCATTCTCAACTTCCGGAATAAGAGAAGCATCATTTTCTTCATCCGCCATCTCTATGAGTGTTTTGGCATCCTCAAGCCCTTGCTCAAGCTCATTGTATTTTTCAAATGAGCTTTTGAGCGTTTTTAATTCTTTCATGGCATGCTGTGACTTTTCTGTATTATCCCAAAAGCCGGGAGCCTCCATATCAGCTTCTAGTTCTTCTATTCTTTTCTTTTTATTTTCTAAATCCAATGACTTTTTTATCTGTTCCATTGGCTTTTCAAATCCCGAAATCTTATATCTGAACTGGTCTAATTCTACCACAATTACTCCTTTTTTCCGATTATGCCTGTCTTCCGCAACAGTTTTTATATTTCTTTCCACTTCCACATGGACAAGGATCATTCCTCCCCACTTTCGGTCCTACTTTCACCGGTTCGTGCCGCACCTGTTCACGGTTGGCGGCAGCAGCCTGAGCCTCCGAACGACTTTCCCGCAGTTTACTCAAATCGGTCCGCTTTTCTTCAGCTTCGCGTACATGCTCGGGTTCTTGCATCGGAATCTGCCCTTTCATCAGTGTAGACACCATCCCTTTATTGATCTTTTCCACCATAGTCTTAAACAAATTATAAGACTCGAATTTATAAATCAACAAAGGATCTTTCTGTTCATAAGCAGCATTCTGAACCGATTGTTTCAGATCGTCCATTTCGCGGAGATGTTCTTTCCAGGCATCATCGATATGAGCCAGAATGACCGATTTCTCGAAAGAACGCATCAAATCTTCACCATTCGTACGATAGGCCTTCTCCAGGTTGGTCACCACGCTGTACATCCGTTGACCGTCGGTAAAAGGAACGACAATATTCTTAAAGACATCTCCCCGTGTTTCGAATACATTCTTGATCACCGGATAAGCTTGCTGAGCGATATGTTCGACTTTACGCTGATAAGCCTGCCGTACGTATTGATACAACGATTCGGCCAATTCATTGGGACGGGCTTTCTGGAATTCCTCCGGATCCACTTCATAATCGACGGACAATACCCTCAATACTTCCATCCGGAAACCTTCCGGATCGTTCACCGGCTGGTATTCCATAACGATTGCCTCACAAACATCGTAAGTATTATTTGCTACAGCCACACCGATACGTTCTCCTAACAAAGCCTGACGACGTTGTTTGTAAATCACTGTACGCTGGGAATTCATCACATCGTCATATTCCAGCAAACGCTTACGAATACCGAAGTTATTTTCTTCCACCTTCTTCTGTGCACGTTCAATAGACTTGGTAATCATAGAATGCTGAATCACATCCCCTTCCTGATGTCCCAAACGGTCCATCACCCGGATTATACGTTCCGAGCTGAACAAACGCATCAGGTCGTCCTCGAGCGATACGAAGAACTGGGAAGACCCCGGGTCTCCCTGACGTCCGGCACGTCCACGTAACTGACGGTCGACACGACGGGAATCATGCCGTTCGGTACCGATAATAGCCAAACCTCCGGCCTCACGTACCTCAGGGCTCAATTTGATGTCCGTACCACGTCCTGCCATATTGGTAGCGATAGTTACCGTCTTCGATTTACCGGCTTCGGCAACGATCTCGGCTTCCCGTTGATGTAATTTCGCATTCAATACATTGTGTTTGATACCACGCAGTTTCAACATACGGCTCAGCAATTCGGACACCTCGACAGAAGTCGTTCCCACCAAAACCGGCCGGCCTAAATCTACCAAACGGACAATTTCATCGATAACCGCATTGTATTTCTCGCGTTTCGTTTTAAACACAAAATCATTGGCATCGATACGGATCACCGGACGGCGGCCCCTTATATATATAAGGTATTGAAGGCTGCGGTCGAAAAATCCCATCAGACGACACCCGACCAGCTCGCAGCCTGGGTTACGGCACAGGTAGAGAGCAATCCGCTGCTGAAAGTAATCTACTTTCAGGTCGTAGATGCGGCGACCATGCAGCAGGTCCGCACCTGGGAAGAGAGTCCGGTTATACAGGGCTGCATCGCCGTACAGGCCGGAGATATTCGTTTAATCGATAACATCAAATTGCGATGAAATTCCAGATCGAAGTTCTCAAATCCAAAATACACCGCGTTTCGGTCACACAGGCCGACCTGAACTACGTGGGCAGCATCACCATCGACGAAGAGTTGATGGATGCGGCCAACATGATCGAAGGCGAAAAAGTACAGGTACTGGACGTCGATAACGGCGAACGCCTCGAAACCTATATTATCAAAGGAGAACGGGGCAGCGGTGCGATCTGTCTGAACGGCCCTGCCGCACGCAAGGTGCAGGTGGGCGACGTCGTAATCATCGCCTCCTACGCCCTGCTGGATTTCGAAGAAGCCAAAGCCTTCAAGCCCTGGGTGATATTCCCGGATACGAAAACCAACAAGCTGATCCGGTAGAAAACTCCGGCAAACGATCGAAAATCCTGCCCCGCAACGGCAGGATTTTTTCATACGCGGTACGAACCGTCAAAAATGCCCCTAAATATTTGGTGACGCAGTCGATAACCCATATATTTGCATAAAAGTTCCCGAAAAGCGAGGACATACGCCAAACAAGTTCGGCACAGCCTGACGGAGAACCGAAAAAACGACGCAACCTATTTTGCCGGCCGCATTTTTATGGACATAGCGCTTTCGATCGCAGCATTCCTGTTTTCGATCACAGGCATCGTCGGATGTATCGTTCCGATCATCCCGGGCGTAGCGTTGAGCTACGCGGGATTACTCTGCGCCTCCTTTTGCAGCTATTCCGAAATATCGTCCGCGACACTTTGGATCTGGCTGGCCGTGACAGTGGCCGTTTCGGTCATCGACTACTTCCTGCCCGGCTATTTCGCACGTCTGGTGGGCGGTACGCGGGCAGGGTCGATCGGGGCGACCGTCGGCATGATCGCCGGATTTTTCGCCGGCGAATTGGTCGGCGTCATCCTCGGCCCTTTCTTCGGCGCGGTCATCGGCGAGTTGATCCACGACCGCAGCGACTCGGCCAAGGCGTTCCGTTCGGGCTTCGGCTCCTTCCTCGCCTTCATCGCAGGTACGGGACTGAAACTCGTAGCCGCCATCTGGATGATCTGCCTCGTCTGGTCGGACACCTACCCTGTCGTAAAAAACTGGATCGTAACAACATTCTAAAATATAAACCGTATGAAAAAATTTCTGTTATTAATCGCGGCAACGGCCTTCGCGCTGCTTACCACGGCCTGTACCGATTCATCCGGGTACACGTACGAAACGGTCAAGAACGACCCGCTCAAGACCCGTATCTACACGCTGGATAACGGACTGAAAGTCTATATGAGCGTCAATAAGGCAGAACCGCGCATCGAAACCTACATCGCCGTGAAAGTCGGCGGCAAGAACGACCCGAGCGAAACGACCGGTCTGGCCCACTATTTCGAGCATCTGATGTTCAAGGGCACCCAACAGTTCGGCACGAGCAACTACGAAGCTGAGAAGCCCCTGCTCGACCAGATCGAACAGCTCTTCGAGGTTTACCGCAAGACGACCGACGATGCGGAGCGTGCGGCAATTTACCGTCAGATCGACAGCATCAGCTACGAAGCTTCGAAATACGCCATCCCCAACGAGTACGACAAACTGATGTCGGCGATCGGCGCTCTGGAAACCAACGCCAACACCTCGATGGACCGGACGGTCTATATCGAAAACATTCCTTCGAACCAGATCGAGAACTGGGCCAGGATCCAGGCCGACCGCTTCAAGAACGTCGTGATCCGCGGATTCCACACCGAGCTCGAAACGATCTACGAGGAGAAAAACATGTCCCTGACGGACGACAACCGGAAGGTTTACACCTCGATCGGCGAAGTGCTCTATCCGAACCACCCCTACGGCAAACAATCCGTACTCGGCACGCAGGAACACCTGAAAAACCCGTCGATTACCAACGTAAAGAACTATCACACGCAATATTACGTGCCCAATAACATGGCCATCCTGCTTTCGGGCGACTTCGATCCCGACCAGATGATCGCCACGATCGACAAATATTTCGGCGATATGCAGCCGAACGAGAATATCCCGCAGCTCGCCTTCGAACCCGAAGCCCCGATCACCAAACCCATCGTCAAGGAGGTTTACGGTCCCGACGCCGCGAACGTAACGCTGGCATGGCGCACGGACAACGCCGCATCGTCCGATGCGGAATACCTGCTGTTGGCCAGCCGGATCCTCTACAACGGACAGGCCGGTATGATCGACCTCGACTTGATGCAGCAACAGAAAGTACTCGACGCCTTCTCGTACCCGGATCAGCGGGCCGACTACGGAGCCCTCGTGCTGCAAGGTCTTCCGAAAGCGGGTCAGACCCTCGACGAGGTCCGGGATCTGTTGCTCGCAGAGGTAGCGAAACTCCGCAACGGCGAATTCAGCGAAGAGCTGATCAAGGCGGTCGTAAACAACCTGAAAGTATCGACCATGCGCGAGGAAGAGACGAACGTGGGACGTGTCGAAATGTACCTTTCGTCCTTCTACAACGACATTCCCTGGAGCGACGAAGTGACCAAGCTCGACCGCATCGGCTCCATCACCAAGGAACAACTGGTGGCCTGGGCCAATGAAAAACTCGGCACCGAGAATTACGGCATTATCTACAAACGCCAGGGAGAGGACCCCAGCGTGCAGAAGATCGCCAAACCGGCCCTCACCCCGATCCAGATGAACCGCGACACCCAGAGTGCATTCCTGACCGAAATTCAAAATTCGACGGTAACTCCGATCGAACCCGTATTCGTGGATTTCAACCGCGATATGGAGATTTTCAAAACCGATTCCAGCCTCGAAGTCCTCTATAAGAAAAATGACATCAACGACCTTTTCTCGCTGACCTACCTCTTCGATACCGGCGTGCTGAACGATCCGGCGCTCAACAATGCCTTCGCTTATATCGACTACCTCGGCACCCAGGCCAAGACAGCTGCGGAGATCGCATCCGAACTCTACGACATCGCCTGCTACTACGACCTGTCGGCCAGTCAGAACCGCTGTGCGATAACCTTCAAGGGATTGAGCGAAAACATGGGACAGGTCATGGATATCTTCGAAGACCTGGTAGCCAATGCACAGGGCGACGAAGAGATTCTCGCCAACTACAAGGCCGACCTGCTGAAAAAACGTGCAGACAACAAACTGAACCAGGAAGCGAATTTCGCAGCCTTGCAGCGTTTCGCCTTCTTCGGCGGAGAAGCTATCCAGCGCACGACCCTCAACAACGAGCAGCTCGAAGCGCTCACGTCGGACGTACTGATCGGCAAGGTCCGCGACCTGCTGAAAAAGCAGCACACCATCCTCTATTACGGTCCTAAGGACAAAGCCGGGCTGCTCGCCGACCTGAAAGCACACCACCAAACGCCGGAAGTGCTCGAACCGCTGACTCGGGGAAATATCGCGTTCCAGCCTACGGAACAGAACAAGGTCTGCCTGGCCAACTACAACGCGCCGCAGCTCTACTTCCTCCAGTACTCGAACCTGGGCAAAAAATTCGACGTAGCGGTCGATCCCGCTCTGAAACTGTACAACGAATACAACAGCGGCAGCATGGGAGCCATCGTCTTCCAGGAGATGCGCGAATCCCGCAGCCTGGCTTACATGGCCTTCACGGAGTGGATCAATCCGAGCTACCTGGACGACAATTATCTTTTCGCAGCGATCATCGCCACGCAAAACGACAAAATGGCCCAGGCCATCGACGCATTCGATGAGATCATCAACAACATGCCCGAATCGGAAGCAGCCTTCAAACTGGCCAAAGAAGCCGTACTGACCAATTTGCGAACCTCGCGTACGATCAAGGACGAAGTGCTCTGGAAATACATCGCCAACAAAGATCTGGGCGTAACGGAAGACCGCAACAAAGCCATCTTCGAAAAGGTCCAGGACATGACCTTCGCCGACCTCAAAGCCGCCCAGGAACAGTGGATCAAGGACCGCAAATACACCTATTGCATCCTCGGCGACCTGAAAGACCTCGACCAGGATTACCTGCGCAAGCTGGGCCCGGTACAGATCGTGAGCCAAAAGGAGATGTTCGGCTATTAATTCCACCGACCCGATCATTCAAAACGTCTTCGGAAAAATCCGAAGACGTTTTTTATCCTCCTTTCCCCGGAGGCAAAGCAAGCGGTACGTCCTGTTTCGGATGCACCTTACTCGACCAATCGCCCGCAGCCCGAAAACAATAAACCCGGCGTCAGACAAACTGACACCAGGTTTATTTTCGGGAACCGAACGGAACCCGATCTATTTTAATACCGATAATGCTCGGCCTTGTAAGGACCCTCGACCGGTACGCCGATATAGTCGGCCTGTTTTTTCGTAAGCTGCGTAAGCTCCACACCGAGGTTATCCAGATGCAGCCGGGCAACCTCCTCGTCCAGATGTTTGGGCAGACGATACACGCCCACCTCCAGTTTCTTCTGCCACAACTCGATCTGCGCCAGACACTGGTTGGTGAACGAATTGCTCATCACGAACGAAGGATGTCCCGTAGCGCAACCCAAGTTCACCAGGCGGCCTTCGGCCAGGATAAAGATCGAATGGCCGTCGGGGAAGGTGAACTTATCCACCTGCGGTTTGATGTTGGTACGCACGGCATCCGAAGCCTCAAGACGGGCCATCTGGATTTCGTTGTCGAAATGGCCGATGTTGCAGACGATCGCCTGGTCCCGCATCCGCTGCATGTGCTCGAGCGTGATGATGTCGCAGTTTCCCGTGCAAGTCACATAAATATTACCCTCGGCCAGAGCACTCTCGACGGTCTTCACCTCGAAACCCTCCATCGCGGCCTGCAAAGCGCAGATCGGGTCGATCTCCGTAACGATGACCCGGGCTCCGTACGAACGCATCGAACGGGCACAGCCCTTGCCGACATCGCCGTAACCGCAAACGACCACCACCTTGCCGGCAATCATCACGTCGGTCGCCCGCTTGATACCGTCCGCCAGCGACTCGCGGCAACCGTACAGGTTGTCGAATTTCGACTTGGTGCAGGAGTCGTTCACGTTGATCGCAGGAACGAGCAGTTCGCCCGCCTCCTGCATCTGATAAAGGCGATGCACGCCGGTCGTCGTTTCTTCGCTCACACCCCGCCACTCGGCTACCGTTCGGTGCCATTTGCCGTTATCTTCGGCCAGAATCTTCTTCAGCGTATCGAGAATGACCTCCTCCTCGTAAGACGACGGTTCGTAATCCAGCGTCGAAGCGTCGTTTTCGGCCTTATACCCTTTGTGGATCAACAACGTGGCATCGCCGCCGTCATCGACGATCAACTGAGGGCCCTTCCCGCCGGGGAACGACATGGCCATCGCCGTACACCACCAGTACTCGGGCAGCGTTTCGCCCTTCCACGCAAATACGGGAACCCCCGCTTCGGCGATGGCCGCCGCCGCATGGTCCTGCGTCGAAAAAATATTGCACGAACACCAGCGCACGTCGGCGCCCAACTCGACCAGCGTTTCGATCAACACGGCGGTCTGAATCGTCATATGCAGCGACCCCATGATACGCACGCCCTTCAACGGTTTCTGCGGGCCGTACTTGCGGCGTATGGCCATCAGTCCGGGCATCTCGTGCTCCGAAATCTCAATCTCTTTCCGGCCCCATTCGGCCAATGACATATCGGCCACTTTGTAAGGCAGGGACAAATCCAAAAACATACTTTTTATCATTTAATCAATTATACATAATCTCTTGCTGAATCGTCGGCTCTCGTCGGCCGCATTGCGACACCGACTCCCGCCGAAGAGAATCGAAGCCACGAAGCGGTAAACACGGCCTCCGGCCGAAAAACGGCATAAACCGCCGCACGGTCATCGCCGCCGATTCTCCGAACTCAAAATACAGCTGCGATCCCGTTCGATCTGGCGCTGCAACTCCTCCAGCGAATCGAACTTGCGCTCGTCGCGGATCTTACGCCGCAGCTCAACCCGGAGTCTCCGACCGTAGAGATCGCCCGAAAAGTCGAAAATATGGGTTTCGAGATGTCGGGGACCTCCACCCACCGAGGGGTTGCTCCCCAGATTCGACATGGCCTTATACTCCACGCCGTCGATCTCCACATAGGACTCATACACTCCGCTTTCGATCGTATCCGCATCCGCAGCAACCTCCATATTGGCGGTCGGAAATCCCAACTCACGGCCCAGTTGCCGTCCGTGCATCACCTCTCCTTCGATCCAGACAGACATAGCCTCAAATCTTTTCGGTCAGCTTGCGCACCAGGGAAATTTGGGAGAAAAACTCCTTGGCGAAAACCCGCAGCACGGTATAAAGCGGTATGGCCAGCAGCATGCCGATCACCCCGGCCAACGACCCGGCGATCAGGATCACGAGAAATATCTCGAGCGGCTGCGCCTTGACCCGCTCGGAGTAGAGCGTCGGTTGCAGCACGAAATCATCCAGCCCCTTCAAAATCAACAGCGATCCTGCAATGACCAGCATCGTATGGCCGATCGACATCCCTTCGATCGGGGTGATGATACCCATGCAGACCGAAACCGCGCCGCCGATGGTCGGACCGGCGTATGGCACGACGTTCATAACCCCCATGATAAGACCGATGAAAAAGGCATCCTGCGCCCTCATGCCGAAAGCCATCATCACAAGCGATACGGCCAGCATCAACAGGAAGCTCTCGGCCAAAATCCCCCGGAAGTAGCGGGACAAAAGCACTGTAACCGAATTGAGGGCATGCGTCACGTTCTGTTGGTATCGATCCGGGAAAAGTGCTGTTACCATCGCATAGAAAAGTCCGTCGTCCCGCAGGAAAAAGAACGTGATGAACGAAATCGAAAAAAAGGCGATCACGCTCGAAACGGCCAAACTCACCACCGATGAAAACGCCGTATTGATCGTGTCGAAATTAATCAGCGACTGCAGGAAAGAGATCAGCGTATCCTTGAACGACACCTGGGTTTCGGGCAACGAGAAGAAGTGAGTGAGATAATCCTGAATACGCTGCAGCGGCTCCTCGACAGAAGTCAGCACCGTCGAAAAATCGAGGTGCGCCAACTGGTAGAGCTTGTTGGTCACCAGCGGCACGAAAAGCCCGCACATCACCGCGAAAACGATCCAGATCACCAGCAGCGTGACGAGCGCTCCGCACCAGCGCGGCACACGCCATCGCCCGATCCGGCCTCGGGATATCCGGGCTACCAGCGGGCGCCCCATGATGGCCAGCACCGCCGAAACCAGAATGTAGATCACGATGGAGCTGAAGTACCACATCAAAAAGAGGACGACGGCCGTAATGGCCGCCCCCACTGTAAAACGAAGCAATGTTTGAGGTGTAATACTCATACGTACCGCAACGCGAAAACCGCCGCCAATAAGTTACTTCAACCGGGCGATGGGAGTTTGCGATCCCACGACAGGATCCCCGATCTCCACGAGCAGTTCGGTATCCTTCGGCAGAAGGATGTCGATGCGGGAGCCGAACTTGATGAACCCGCAAACCGAATTTTGCTCCACCTTCGAGCCGACTTTCATATAAGAAACGATACGACGGGCGATCAGACCCGCAATTTGACGGAAGAGCACCTCCTTGCCGTCGGGGGTTCGCACGACGGTCGTCGTCCGCTCGTTCTCGGTCGAGGACTTGGGATGCCACGCCACCAGGAAACGCCCCGGATGATACTTGAAATACTCCACAGTACCTCCGACCGGCACCCAGTTCATGTGAACGTTGGTAATCGACATGAAGATCGAAATCTGCAGCATCTCCCGATCGAGGTATTCGCTCTCGTGCACCATTTCGGTCACTACGACCCGGCCGTCGCACGGAGCGAAGACCAACTCCGCATCATGGATCTTCACACGCCGCGGCTCCCGGAAAAATGCCACGATAAAGAACCAAAACAGCACAAGCAGAATGGATCCGAACCAGAGCAGTCCCGCTTCGGCATGGCGCGACATCAGATAGTACATCAGCGCCCAAAGCAGGAAACAAACGACTCCTGTCAGCCCGATAATCTTGTAGCCTTCCTTGTTTATTTTCATATTCGGATAGTAAGTTTTCTTATGAAATATGCAGCAATAGCAGATAAGCGACCACGAACGGCAACGAGAAAATGAGCGCATCGAAACGGTCGAGCCAGCCGCCGTGCCCCGGCAGAATATTGCCCGAATCCTTCACGCCGGCCGCACGCTTGAACATCGACTCGATCAAATCGCCCAACACACCGCTCACGGCAGCGATCGCAGCTAAACAGCACCACAACCAATAGCTACCGTCGAGCCACCATGCGGCAAGGCAACCCATGGCGATCGCACCGACGATGCCGCCGAAGAACCCCTCCCACGACTTGTTGGGCGAAATTCGCTCGTAAAGATGATGTCGGCCGACGCTGACCCCCACCAGGTAGGCGAATACGTCGTTGGCCCAAATAATGAAGATGTAGGCCAAAATCACCCAGGGATTCCAGCCACCCTCCCCCGTCAGCAGAGGCAGATAGGCCATCATCGACAAAGGCACGGCCACATAAAAGACGCCTCCGAGCGTCGCCCCCACATCGGCGGCGGGGCGGGCACGCTTGAGGAACAGTTCACAGACGAACATCAGTGGTATGAGCAAAATAAAAACCGGCAACAACCACAAGAGGACGGAAAGCGCTCTCGGCAACAACGCCACCTGCTCCGCAGAAACCGCCAGCAGGAAACTCGCCACGAAAAGAGCCGTACCCGTAACCAGTCCGAGCCATTTGAGAGGGTAAATATCCTCCCGGCGGGCCATCCGGTAAAACTCCCACATACCGCCGACGAGAATCGCCAGCAACAGCACTCCGAAACTCCACTGCGACCAAAGCACCGCTCCGACTACCACGACAGTCAGGACGGCACCGCTCAAGGTTCGCACCAGAAGATTCCTCATTTTATCAGACATAATTCAACCTTTTTCGGGTAAACCTCGTTAAACTTCAGGCGTTTCCGCCGACGATTTTCCGTCCGACACAGCGGAAGCGGCGGTTCCGGAAATCTTTTCTTCGTCCTTTCGGGACTCGGCCGGCGCAACCTCTTTTTTCCCGGCTGCCTCTTCCGCATCGCCAGATGCAGCTTTCCGCTCCGCCAAAGCCTTCTGCTCGGCCTCTTTCCGTTCCCGCAGAATATCCTTTTTCCGTTTACCGAAGATACGCTCCACATCCTCCGTAAAGACCACTTCGCGCTCCAACAGCAGTTCGGCCAGCTCCTTCAAACCGTCGGCATGGCTGCGGAGTACCTCCGCCGCCATCGCATAGGCTTCGGCAATGGTATTTTTAGCCTCGGCGTCGATCTGCTGGGACGTCAGTTCGGAATAGGGCTTGGTCAGCGCCATGTCGCTCTGGCCCGTAGAGTCGTAATAGCTGATCGTCCCGACCTTCTCGCTCATACCGTAATAAGCCACCATGGCATACGCCATCTTGGTCGCCCGCTCCAGATCGTTGAGCGCTCCGGTCGAAACCTCGCCGAAATTGATCTGCTCGGACACCCGGCCGCCGAGCATCGCAGCCAGCTCGTCCATCATCTGCTCGCGCGTGGTGATCTGCCGTTCTTCGGGCAGGTACCAGGCCGCGCCCAACGACTTGCCGCGCGGAATGATAGTCACCTTGATCAGCGGACTGGCATTCTCCAAAATCCAGCTTACCGTAGCGTGTCCGGCCTCGTGATAGGCAATCACCCGCTTCTCTTCGTCGGAAATGATCTTGTTCTTACGCTCCAGACCGCCGATAATGCGGTCGATCGCCGCCAGGAAATCCTCGCGCGACACATATTTCTTATTGTGACGGGCCGCGATCAACGCCGCCTCGTTGCAGACATTGGCGATGTCGGCACCCGAAAAGCCGGGCGTCTGCTTGGCCAGAAAAGTACGGTCCAGCTCCGGATCGAGCTTCAACGGACGCAGATGCACGTCGAAAATCTCCTCGCGCTCCTTCACGTCGGGCAATCCCACCTCGATCTGCCGGTCGAAACGTCCGGCACGCATCAGCGCCTTGTCCAAAATATCAACCCGGTTAGTCGCCGCCAGGACGATCACGCCCGTATTGGTCTGGAAACCGTCCATCTCGGTCAGCAACTGGTTGAGTGTATTCTCCCGCTCGTCATTGCCCGAGAACCCGGCGTTCTTACCGCGGGCCCGGCCGATGGCGTCGATTTCGTCGATGAAAAGAATACAGGGAGCTTTCTGTTTGGCCTGCTCGAAAAGGTCGCGCACGCGCGAAGCGCCCACGCCCACGAACATCTCCACGAAATCCGAGCCGGAAATCGACAGGAACGGCACATTGGCCTCTCCCGCCACCGCCTTCGCCAACAGGGTTTTACCCGTTCCCGGAGGGCCTACCAGCAACGCGCCCTTGGGAATTTTCGCACCGATGGATTTGTATTTGTCGGGGTTCTTGAGGAAATCGACGATCTCCATGATCTCGACCTTTGCCTCCTCCAGTCCGGCAACGTCCTTGAAAGTCACCTTTTTCGAGTTCTCCTTGTCGAACACCTGCGCCCGGGCCTTCCCCACGTTCATAATACCGCCAGCACCGCCTCCGGCACCCCGCGACATGCGGCTCATCAGGAAGAACCAGCCGCCGATAATAATGATCCAGGGAAGCATCTGAAGCAGAATCGATGTCCAGGAATTCTCCCGGTTCTCGTACACCAGCACCACCTTGTTACCCGACTCGGCCGTCACCTTATCCAAATCCTGACGGAACGTATCCACCGACCCGATATTGAAAGTAAGCTGAGCCCCCGTTTCGGGCATATTACGGAAACGCGGGTCCGCAGCATCCTTACGGTACCGGTCCGCAGCATCCTTCTTAAGGTAGATTTCCGCCAGGTCACGATTGACGACCTGGATTTTTTCGACGTCGCCCTGCTCGATCATCTGCGCCACGGTATTCCAGTCGCTCTTGACCGGGACTCCGTTGCCGGGTCCGAACATCCAGTAGCCGACAATAAAAATAATGATGACGCCGTATATCCACATCCACGAAGGACGCGGCATATTCATTTTGTTGTTTATTTTCTGTTGTGCCATAAAATATTATTCGTCATACTCATAACGGGTCGCCGGGGCATCGGCCCACAGCTCCTCCAATTTGTAAAATTCACGCAATTCTGTCTGAAAAATATGCACCACCACATCCACGTAGTCCATAGCGATCCACAGCGCATTTTGCTGTCCTTCCACGCGCCAGACCTTCTCGCCGAGGGTTTCCAATACCTGCTCCTCGATACCCGCCGCGATCGCAGCGACCTGCGTGGTGGAGTCGGCGTTGCAAACGATGAAGCAGGAGCAGATCGCCCCGTCGATTTTCGAAAGATCCAACGATACGATATTTTTACCCTTCTTATCCTGGATTGCACGAATTATCGTGCCTGTCAATTTTTCCATAGTTTGAATTTACCGGTCAATACAACTTTGCAAAGGTAGCGAAAATGAGGGCAGAACAAAACAAACCCGTTTGTTTTTTTATGCCGAACGCATCCCGCTTCCCGCAAAGATACAAGAGAATATCCGAAAATTTGCTCTGCAAATATCCGTCCCGAATCCCTATTGGCGGGAAACTTTCGACAAAATAGTATCGATCAAGGCTTTGATGATCGAACTTTTGACATAGGTCCGGCGCACGGCCACGGCGATCTTGCGCGAAGTAGCCCCCTTGGCCAGCGTTTTGACCTGACAACGATGCTCCGCAGGAATGTATTCCACGGCCATTTCGGGGATAATCGTCACACAGTGCGTGTAATCGACGATCCGCATCAACGTATCGAGCGAACCGGATTCGAACGTATAGTGCGAGGGGACCTCCCGTTTGGCCTGGCACAGCTCGATGATCTGGTCACGCATACAATGCCCCGGACTTAACAGCACCAGCTCCTTGAGGTCGATATCCTCGATACGGACGTTCGTGCGTTCAAAAAGCGGATTCTCCCGGGACACGTAAAGATGGAACCTGTCGTCGAACAACTCGTGTTCCTGAATCCCCTCGCCGCAGGTTCCGCCGGCGACCAATGCCGCATCGATCCGGTCGCGGCGCAGCGCATCGACGATGTCGGCGGTCACCATCTCCGCAATCTCCAGTTCGACTTTGGGATAGTCCCGCACGAAATCGGGAATAAACTTATGCAACAGGTAAGGTGCGATGGTCGGAATGACGCCGAGCCGCAACCGACCGGAAGTTTCGCCTTTGAGTTCCGCGACCGCTTCGCGGATATGATCGTAAGCCCGGAGGGTTTCCCGGATTTCGGCAAGCACCACCTCGCCCGCCTCGGTCGGAATGACCGGTTTCTTGCTGCGATCGAGCAGCACCACGCCCAATTCTTCCTCCAAAGACTTGATCTGCATGCTCAACGACGGCTGGGTCACGAAACAGTGTTCCGCTGCCAGAGAGAAACTGCCGCAATTGGCTACCGCCAGCAGGTATTCGAGTTGGATGATAGTCATAGTTTATCTTATTTGCACGCACGAAAATATAAAAAAAACCGATACTTCGCAATTATTATTCGACCATCGGTTTAGTTTTTCGTACATTTGCAGACTATTTATTATTAGAAACTTTTTAACTGATGGGAAAAATCATACTCACCGGAGATCGTCCGACCGGCAAACTCCACCTGGGACATTACGTAGGTTCGCTGCGCCGCCGCGTGGAGTTGCAGAATTCGGGCGAATTCGAGAAAATATTCATCATGATCGCCGACGCCCAGGCGCTGACCGATAATGCGGACAACCCGGAAAAAGTGCGGCAGAACATCCTCGAGGTCGCCCTCGACTATCTCTCTTGCGGACTGGATCCCGCGCAATCGACGCTCTTCATCCAGTCGCAGGTGCCGGAACTCTGCGAGCTGGCTTTCTACTACATGAACCTGGTGACCGTAGCCCGTCTGCAGCGCAATCCGACGGTGAAGGCCGAAATCCAGTTGCGCGGCTTCGCCGAAGGCAACGAAGAAGAGGGATCGCAGCGCCAGGGTATTCCGGTAGGATTCTTCACCTACCCGATCAGCCAGGCCTCGGATATCACCGCTTTCAAGGCCACGACCGTACCGGTCGGCGAGGATCAGGAACCGATGATCGAACAGACGCGCGAAATCGTCCATAAATTCAACTCCGTATATGGAGAAACACTCGTCATGCCGGGAATTCTGCTGCCCGACAACGCGGCCTGCCTGCGTCTGCCCGGTACGGACGGCAAGGCCAAGATGTCGAAATCGCTGGGCAACTGCATCTACCTCTCCGACTCGGCCGATGAAGTGAAGAAGAAGGTGATGGGTATGTATACCGATCCCGACCACCTGCGGGTGGAGGACCCGGGCAAGGTCGAGGGCAACACCGTCTTCACCTACCTGGACGCCTTCAGTCGCCCGGAACATTTTCAGCGATACCTGCCCGATTACGCCTCGCTCGACGAGTTGAAGGCGCACTACCGCCGGGGCGGGCTGGGCGACGTGAAGGTCAAGAAGTTCCTGATCGCCGTGCTGAACGAAACGCTGGAGCCGATCCGCGAGCGCCGCAAGCAGTACGAAGGCCGCATCGAAGAGGTCTATGAAATTCTGCGCAAAGGTTCGGAGCATGCCCGGGCAACAGCCGCGCAAACGCTCGGCGAAGTGCGCCACGCCATGCGGATCGACTACTTCGACGACAAGGAGCTGATCGCCGAGCAGGCTCGCCAATACCAGCAACAGCGATAACGCGCATAACCAGCAGACAAGGTACCCGAAATGTTCAAACGCATAACACCGCAGACGATCGCGGATTGGGGCGAACGTATCTACATCCGTTTCCTGGAGCTTACCAAACGGTTCACCAGTACGCAGATCATGGCGCTGCTGGCCATCATCGTAGGGGTTCTGGCCGGATTGGGTACCTGCCTGTTCGAACTGCTGCTCTACGGAATCAAAGCAGGGCTGACCCATTGGTTCCCCGTCGAACAGTCGCATTTTCTCTTCCTGTTCTATCCGGTCATCGGTATCATTCTGGCCTCGCTTTTCGTCAAATACGTCGTCAAAGACAACATTTCGGAAGGCGTTACACGCGTGTTATATGCCATGTCGCGTAAAAACTCGTACATTGCCTCCCACAACTGCTGGACTTCGGTCGTAGGCGGTGCGACGACGATCGGATTCGGCGGTTCGGTCGGTCCCGAGGCCCCGATCGTCCTGACGGGCGCAGCCATCGGTTCGAACATCAGCCGCCTGGCCCACCTGAACTACAAAAACACCACCCTGCTGCTCTGCTGCGGAGCCGGGGCGGCCCTTGCAGCCATCTTCAAAGCCCCGATCACGGGCGTGGTCTTCGTGCTCGAAATCCTGATGCTCGATCTCACCTCGCGCACGGTCGTACCGCTGCTCATCTCTTCGATCACGGCCGCCGCTGTCGCCCTCACGATCCGGGGATTCGATCCGATCATCGCCATCTCGCTGACTCCCGACGATGCGTTCCGGCTCAACCAAATTCCGCTTTTCGTCCTGCTGGGTATCTTCTGCGGGCTGATGTCCTACTACTTCACCACGGTCAATGCCCGGGTGGGCGCCTTCTTCAAAAAGATCGACAGTCCCTACAAGAAGTGGCTGATCGGCGGAGCCGTACTCGGCATCCTGATCTACATTTTCCCGCCCCTCTACGGCGAAGGCTACGAAGGTTTCATGTCGCTCATGCACGGCAACACGACCGAGTTGTTCAACAACTCGCTCTTCTACCGTTTCAGCCAGATCGACTGGGTGGTCATTCTCTTCATCGTAGGCACGATGTTCTTCAAAGTGATCGCTATGGCCTCGACCAACGCTGCGGGCGGCGTCGGCGGTACGTTCGCCCCTTCGCTGTTCGTCGGCGCATTCATGGGCGCTATCACGGCGCTGGTCTGCAACACCCTGTTCGGATGGAACCTGTCGCTGGTTTCTTTCACCCTGGTAGGTATGGCGGGCGTAATGTCGGGCGTGATGAAGGCCCCCCTGACCTCGATCTTCCTGATCGCCGAACTATCGAGCGGTTACGGCCTTTTCATCCCGCTGATGATCACCGCCTGCATCGCCTTCGCCATCGACTACTACCTCGATCCCGACTCGATCTATACCAAGCAACTGCGTCAGAACGGGGAGTTGATCACCCACAACAAGGACGAATCGGTCTTCGTCTTTCTGAGGCTCGACGACCTGATTCAGGACGACGGGGTTTACATCCACCCGTCCCAGACTTTGGGCGACATCGTGCAGATCATGTCCCGGGAGCGTCACGACGACTATTTCCCGGTTCTCGACAACGAAAAACACCTGCTGGGCATCGTCCGCCTGAACGACGTGCGGGAAGACCTGTTCAATCCGCAAAAGTACGGCAACCCGATTACACGCTACATGCTCCTGTCCCCCGACACGATCCTGCAACATGAACAGATCCAGAGCGTGCTGCGCCGTTTCGACGAAAACCACGTCTGGGTGTTACCCGTCGTGGACAAGGAGAAACACTACCTGGGCTACATCTCCAAATCGCGAATCATGACCGCCTACCGCGAACAACTGGTCAAGATTTCGCAATAAAATACAGTCCCGACCTCGCTTTCTACAACCGAAGAAACTATAAAAACAGAATAGTACTATGAATTTTAATTGGGCTGACGACACGAACTGCGCCGTAACGGTATGCGACACCGAAGGCGTGGTAATTTACCAGAACAAGCAATCTATCTCCGTCAATGGAGAGTATCGCGGCAAAAGCATGCTCCCCTGCCACAACGAGCGCTCGAAGGGGATCATCGCCCGCATCCTCGAAAAAGGCGACACGAATGCCTACACCATCGAGAAAAAAGGGATCCGCAAAATGATCTACCAAACAGCCTGGCGCCGCGAGGACGGCACCGTAGGCGGTATCATCGAACTGTCGATGCCGATTCCCGCCGAAATGCCGCACTACGTACGGGGATAATAGAGCACCCCGGACCAGAAGCATCCGAACCACTCAACGACACCAGGAACTTCAACCGGAAAGCCGCAAAAAAATACACGAAACAACCCCTATCCGATACAGGAGAAGAGTCAAACGACCGCCTTTCTTCCAAAACGTTACGAAGAGGCGGATCAAAACGGTTTACAACACTTTCCACAGCCGTTTTCCGAAAACAGGAGCGCCCGCGATTAGTCGCGGGCGCTCCTGTTTATTTGCTTACTACCGAAATTTCTCGAATCCGGGAAGATACTTGGTCGGTTCGAACTCGACGATCGTATAATCTGCGATCTCATGCCGGAAGAACGGATCTTCCCGCGTAAAGGCTTCGGCTTCCGCACGATTCGCGGCTTTCGAAACGATCACACCGCCCGTGCGGGGATTCTGCGGCCCGGTGCAGAGCAATTTGCCCTGAGCGAAATAACGGTCGAGAAAAGCCCGATGCTCGGCCAGATAGCGCTCCACCTCTTCCAACGGCTCCTTGTAATCGACGATAATCAAAAACATAGTTTTCAAAGTTTTATGTCGTAAATCTGGATCACGCCGACGAGTTTGCCTTCGTCGTCGGTCACCAGCAGCGAATTGATCTTATGCTGGGTCATTTTCTTCTCCGCAGCGATCAGCTTCTCATCGGGCCCGATGGTCTTGGGGTTGAGCGTGGCGATGTCCATGGCCCGGATCGAGAAAAACTCCGATTCGCGGCGTTCCATCGCCCGGCGGATATCCCCGTCGGTGACGATCCCCAGCACTTTGTCCCCCTCGCAAATGACGATCAGCCCCAAACCGCCTTTGCTGACGGCGTGGATCATATCCTTGGCCGAACAGTCCGGAGCTACCACGGGCAACCCCTCCTTGTGCATCACATTGCCGACAGTCATCAGCAAACGGCGGCCCAGGCTGCCGCCCGGGTGCAGCCGCGCGAAGTCGATGCTCGTGAAATTGCGCAGCTTCATCAGCGCTACGGCCATCGCGTCGCCCATGGCGATCTGCGCCGTAGTCGAAGTGGTAGGCGCCAGGTGCAGGATGCAGGCCTCGTGGCGTACGGCCACGTCGAGGTGCACATCCGAATTGCGGGCCAACGTCGATTCGGGATTGCCCGTCATCGAAATCAGCTTGTTGCCATTGGTATGGATGAACGGCACGATCTTGAGGATTTCGTCCGTTTCGCCCGAATAAGAGAGCGCCAGCACGGTATCTTCCGGAGAGATCATTCCCAGATCGCCGTGAAAAGCCTCGCCCGGATGCAGGAAGAAACTCGGCGTGCCGGTGCTCGCCAGCGTCGCGGCGATCTTGCGGCCGATCAGTCCCGATTTCCCCATTCCGGTCACCACGAGCTTGCCCCGGCTGTGCAGGATAAGTTCGACAGCGCACACGAAGTCATCGCCCAGCGTCTGTTCGAGATGCTTGAGCGCCAGCGCTTCGGTATGGATCGTCTTTCGGGCCAGCGAGAGGATGTCGGCCCGCTTGTCTGCGGTCATATTACAGCAAAGATTTTATTACGTTTTCCAAATCATTCAGATAAAGCATGTTCGGTCCGTCGCTCAAGGCACGATCGGGATCGGGATGCACCTCGAAGAAGAAACCGTTGGCACCGAACGCCCGGGCTGCCCGGGCCATGGCAGGCACGAACTCGCGGTTACCGCCCGTCTTGCCGCCGGCGGCACCGGGCCGCTGCACGGAATGCGTGCAGTCCATGACGACCGTCGAAGCGATACCGAGCATATCGGGGATGTTGCGGAAATCGACCACCAGGTTGTTGTAGCCGTACATATTGCCACGTTCGGTAAGCCAAACCTCACCGGCACCGGCCTTCATCGCCTTTTCATAAGGGTATCGCATATCTTCACCCGAAAGGAACTGCGCTTTCTTGATATTGACCGTACGTCCCGTACGGGCCGCAGCGACCAACAGATCGGTCTGACGGCAAAGGAACGCCGGAATCTGGATCACATCGACGACTTCGCCGACCGGAGCGGCCTGACAGGATTCGTGAATGTCGGTCAGCAGCCGCAGCCCCCACTTCGACCGAACGTCGGCGAGCATCCGAAGGCCCTTTTCCTGCCCCGGCCCCCGGAACGACGAAATCGACGTGCGGTTGGCCTTGTCGAACGAAGCCTTGAAAATGATTTCGACGCCCAGCCGACGATTGATGTCCGCCAGCGTCGCAGCGACCGTATCGAGCAATTCCGCCGATTCGATCACGCAGGGACCGGCTATAAAGAGAGGTTTTTTATCCATGATTCTATCGCTTCATTCGTTTCAAAAATTCCTCGGCGGCCGCCAGATCTTCGGGCGTGTCGATACCTATGGTTTCCACGTCGGAAATACCCACGCCGATCCTGTAGCCGTTCTCCAGCCAGCGCAACTGTTCGAGCGACTCGGCCTTCTCCAGCGAAGATTGCGGCAAGGCCGTCACCTCGGCGAGCACCTTCGTACGAAAGGCATACATACCGATATGTTTATAGAAAGTATGTTTCGCCAGCCACTCCGACCGCTCCACACCCCGCAGGTAGGGAATCACCGAACGCGAAAAATAGATCGCCCGCGACCCGCCGTCGAGCACCACTTTCGGCGAATTGGGATTTTCGAGCGCCGCCAGTCCGTCCGACTCGGCGAAGGGCCGCACCAGGGTAGCGATGTCCGTACCCGGCACATCGAAGCAGCGCATGATCGCCCGAAGCTGTTCCGGACGGATGAAAGGCTCGTCGCCCTGCACGTTGATCACGGCGTCGTACTCCCGGCCGAGCTTTCCATAAGCCTCCCAGCAACGGTCGGTACCGCTGCGGTGCTCGGCCGAAGTCATCACGGCACGACCGCCGAACTCCTCGACGGCACGCAGGATCCGTTCGTCATCGGTCGCCACGACCGCATCGGGCAGCACGCCGGTCACCTGTTCATACACCCGACGGATGACGGGCTTTCCCCCGAGCATCGCCAGCGGCTTGCCCGGGAAGCGGGTCGATGCATAGCGGGCGGGAATGATCGCAACAAACTCCATAACTCGTGACTCTATCTGTTTCAAGTCGCTAAAATACGAAAAAAGCGGGACATTACGTCCCGCTTTTCAAATTAACACGGATTATTTCTTCTCCTCGAGAGCCAAACGCAACACATCCTCGTTCGTCCGCACGTAGTGGAACGTCAGACCGTCGATGTACTCCGCCTTGATCTCCGAGATGTCCTTACGATTGTCTTCCGAAAGGATCAGCTCCTTGATACCGGCACGCTTGGCCGCCAGGATCTTCTCCTTGATACCGCCCACCGGCATTACACGTCCCCGCAGAGTCGTCTCACCGGTCATGGCGATACGCTCGCGCACCTTGCGCCCCGTATAGGTCGAAACGATCGAGGTAACCATCGTGATACCCGCCGAAGGACCGTCCTTGGGAATGGCTCCCTCCGGTACGTGGATGTTGATGTCGTTCTTCTCGAACATTTCGGGATCGATACCCAGCTCCTTGTGGTGCGCCATCACCCACTCGTGGGCGATCGTCGCCGACTCCTTCATCACCTCGCCCAGGTTACCCGTCAGACTCACCTTGCCCTTGCCCGGGGTCAGCACCGACTCGATGTAGAGGATGTCGCCGCCGACCTCGGTCCAAGCCAGGCCGGTGACTACGCCGACCATATCCCCGACCTCGTACTCTTCGCGCAGGAATTTCGGGATGCCGAGAATCTTCTCGACATCGGCCTGCGTAAGCTCCGGCGTATAAGCCTCCTCGAAAGCGATCTGCTTGGCCCGGTAGCGGGCGATCTTCGCCAGGTGCTTGTCCAGCGAACGGACACCCGACTCGCGGGTATAGCCTGCGATAACCTGCTCGACGACCTCGGGCGTCAGCACCAACTGCCCCTCGGGAATGCCGTGCGCCGTCATCTGCTTGGGCAGCAGGTGGTCGAGGCCGATCCGCACCTTCTCTTCGAGAATGTAGCCCGGAATGTTAATCATCTCCATACGGTCGCGCAGCGCCGGATTGATGTTGCCGATGTTGTTGGCCGTGGCGATGAAAAGCACTTTCGAAAGGTCGTACTCCGTATCGAGGTAGTTGTCGTGGAATGTCGTATTCTGTTCAGGATCGAGCACTTCGAGCAGTGCGCTCGACGGGTCGCCGTGATTGCTTACGGTCACCTTGTCCACCTCGTCGAGGATGATGACCGGATTGGACGACCCGCAGCGTTTGATGGTCTGGATGATCCGGCCCGGCATCGCCCCGATGTAGGTGCGGCGGTGACCGCGTATCTCGGCCTCGTCGTGCAGACCGCCCAGCGAAATACGGCCGAACTTACGTCCCAGCGCCGCCGCCACGGACTTGCCCAGCGAGGTCTTGCCTACGCCCGGAGGGCCGTACAGGCAGAGGATCGGGGATTTCAAGTCGCCTTTCAGCTTGATGACGGCCAAATGCTCCAACAGACGCTCTTTCACTTCGTCCAGCCCGAAATGGTCGTGGTCGAGCTGCTCGCGTGCGCATTTCAGATCGAGATTATCCTGCGTCACATCGTTCCAGGGCAGCTCGAGCATCAGTTGCAGATAGGTAACTTGCACCGAATATTCGGCCACGGCGGGATTGAGCCGTTCGAGCTTGGTGATCTCCTTCTCGAAAAGTTCGGCCACCTCCTTGGGCCAGTTCTTCTTGGACGCCTTCTCGCGCAATCCCTCCAGCTCGCTGTCGGCACCTTCGCCCAGCTCGTCCTGAATCGTGCGCATCTGCTGCTGCAGGTAGTAATCGCGCTGCTGCTTGTCGATCTCCTGCTTGACACGGCTCTGGATCTCGTTCTTCAGCTCGACGAGCTGCTGCTCGCGCACCAGAATCTCCAACAACTTGCGGGCACGGGCCAGCAGACCGGGAGACTCCAGCAGCGACTGGCGGTCTTCGTCCGAAAGCTCGAGGTTCGAACAGATGAAGTTGATGATTCCCCGCTTGGAGTCGATATTCTTGATGGCGAACGCCGCCTCCTTGGGCATGTCCGGCGAAATAGCGATGATACCCAGCGCAATGTCGCGGATCGAATCCACGAGAGCCTCGAACTCCAGGCTCTTTACATCGGGAGAAGAGTCGCGCAACGGCGTCACGCTGGCCTGGAAATAGGGTTCCGTGGAGACATACTCCTTCACCTCGATTTTCTCCAGTCCGTTCAGAATCACCGTCAGGTTACCGTTGGGCATCTCCAGAATCTTGATAATACGGGCCGCAGTGCCGACCTTATACATATCGTCCGGCGCCGGGTCTTCGACTTCGCTTTCGCGTTGCAGCACGGCCCCCAGCAATCCGTTGCGCTCGTTTACTTCGCGTACCAACCGGATACTCTTCTCGCGGCCGACCGTAATCGGCGTGATAGCACCGGGAAACAGCACCGAACTGCGCAGCGTCAATATCGGCAATACTTCGGGGACATTGACCTCCTCCAACACCTCGTCCCCGCCCGTTACGATGGGAATGACGTGGTGGCGTCCGTCCAGGACGTCCGGCAATGCCTTCAGATCGTCCATGTCGATGTTTTTTATTTTATCCTTCTTACTCATATTTTTCTCTTTTACCGAAAACAGGTGCAGCCCCGTACGTCGAACGGATTTCCTTTCGGAAAATTCCGTTTCTCCCGCCTCCCTACAGTTTCTCCTTTCCTCAATCGGGGAAGTTTTTAAGTACAGCGGGCACCTATTTCTTAAAAAATTTACAGATTTTGCAAAGATAACGATTTTCCTCCTAATTTTATTTCATATTAACAGAATGTTCATAACTTTGCAAATCCTGTACAAATTATAAATATCCCACATAATATGATGCAAATCGCCGACAAATACGCCCCGCAGCAGATCGAATCCAAATGGTACGACTACTGGATGGAGCACCGCCTTTTCCATTCCGAACCCGATGAGCGGGAACCCTACACGATCGTCATCCCGCCACCCAATGTTACGGGCATGCTCCACATGGGACACATGCTCAACAATACGTTGCAGGACGTACTGGTGCGCCGCGCCCGCATGCAGGGCAAGAACGCCTGCTGGGTTCCGGGCACCGACCACGCCTCGATCGCCACGGAAGCCAAGGTGGTGGCCAAGCTCAAGGCCGAGGGGATCGAGAAATCGTCGCTCTCGCGCGAAGAGTTCCTGCGTCATGCCTGGGACTGGAAAGAGAAATACGGCGGCGTGATCCTGCAACAACTGCGCAAGCTGGGCGCCTCGTGCGACTGGGAACGTACCTGCTTCACGATGGACGAAGCTCGTACCGAAAGCGTCCTGCGGGTCTTCTGCGACCTCTACGAAAAGGGGTTGATTTACCGGGGCGTACGCATGGTCAATTGGGACCCGTCGGCCCAGACCGCCCTTTCGGACGAAGAGGTGGTGTTCAAAGAGTCGCACGGCAAGCTCTACTACCTGCGCTACCGGGTCGAAGGCACCGACCGCACGATCATCGTCGCCACGACCCGGCCCGAAACGATCCTCGGCGACACGGCCCTCTGCGTCAATCCCGACGACGAACGCTACGCCTGGCTGCCCGAAGACGCCCGGGTCATCGTCCCGCTGGTGGGCCGGTCGGTGCCCGTGATCCGCGATACGTACGTGGACATCGCTTTCGGCACGGGTGCCCTGAAGGTTACTCCGGCGCACGACGTGAACGACTATATGCTCGGTGAAAAATACGGGCTCGAATCGATCGACATCTTCAACGACGACGGCACGATCAACGACAAGGTAGGGCTGTACGCCGGTATGGAACGCTTCGCCCTGCGCAAACAGATCGAAAAGGATCTCGACGCAGCCGGCCTGCTGGAGAAAACCGAAGACTACACCAATAACGTAGGTTATTCCGAACGTACCGGCGTAGCGATCGAGCCCAAGCTCTCGATGCAGTGGTTTCTCTCGATGGAGAAACTCGCCGGTCCGGCGACGCAGGCCGTCTTGGAAAATGAAATCAAGCTCGTTCCCGAAAAATACAAGAACACCTACCGTCACTGGATGGAAAATATCAAGGACTGGTGCATCTCGCGCCAGCTCTGGTGGGGCCAGCGCATTCCGGCCTGGTATCTGCCCCAAGGCGGTTACGTAGTGGCCCTCAACGCAGACGAGGCACTGGAGAAAGCCCGGGCCAAGAGCGGCGACGCCTCGCTGACGCTCGCCGATCTGCGGCAGGATGAGGACGTGCTCGACACCTGGTTCTCGTCGTGGCTGTGGCCCATCTCGGTATTCGACGGCATCCGCCACCCGAACAACAAAGACATCGAATACTACTACCCGACCAACGATCTGGTGACCGGTCCCGACATCATCTTCTTCTGGGTGGCCCGTATGATCATGGCCGGTTACGAATACCGGGGTGAGAAGCCCTTCGGTCACGTCTACTTCACGGGGATCGTGCGCGATAAAATCGGCCGCAAGATGTCCAAACAACTCGGCAACTCGCCCGATCCGCTCGACCTGATCGCCCAGTTCGGCGCCGACGGCATGCGCGTAGCGATGCTGTTGAGCTCCTCGGCGGGCAACGACGTAATGTTCGACGAGGCTCTCTGCGAACAGGGACGCAATTTCGGCAACAAAATCTGGAATGCCTACCGACTGGTCAACGGCTGGACGATCGACGACGCCCTGGCGCAAAGCGAAAACAACCGCCTGGCAATCGAATGGTTCCGTCAAGCGCTCGCCAAGACGCTGCGTCAGGTCGAATCGGACTTCGCCTCCTACCGTATCTCGGAAGCCTTCATGAATCTGTATAAACTCTTCTGGGACGACTTCAGCGGCTGGTACCTCGAAATGATCAAACCGGCCTACCAATGCCCGATCGACCGGCCGACGCTGGAAGCCACGTGCGGTTTCTTCGACGACCTGCTGCGTCTGCTGCACCCCTTCATGCCGTTCGTCACCGAAGAGATCTGGCAGGACCTGGCACCCCGCAAGGCAGGCGAGTCGATCATGGTCCAGCGCATGCCCGAAGCACGGGAGATAGACGAGGCGCTGCTGGGCCGGTTCGAACTGACGAAAGAGGTCGTAACGGCCGTCCGCAACGTCCGCAAGCAGAAAAACATTCCGCAGAAAGACCCCCTGACGCTCCGGGTGATCGCCGACGAGAACTACCCGGCGGAATACGCTCCCGTCCTGCAGAAAATGGGCAACCTCTCGCAGATCGAAACCACCCGGGAGAAAGATCCTTCGGCCGTCGGATTCCTCGTCAAGACCACGCAATACTTCGTACCGATGGAAGGCATGATCGACATCGAGGCCGAACGCAAAAAACTCGCAGGCGAACTGGAATACCTCGAAGGATTCCTCGCCAGCGTGCAAAAGAAGCTCTCGAACGAAAGGTTCGTTTCGTCGGCTCCCGAGAAAGTCGTGGCCAACGAACGGGCCAAACAGGCCGACGCCGAAGCCAAGATCGCCGCGCTTCGGGAACAACTGGCCACCTTGAAATAACTCATCACGAAACATTCAACTCCTCTCTCCGGCTTACAACAGCAGAGAGAGGAGTTTATACCCGACTATGCCGGAAATCACCATCTATACCGACGGCTCGGCCCTGGGCAATCCCGGTCCGGGTGGTTACGGAGCGGTCCTGATATCGGGACGGTTCCGCAAGGAGGTGTCGCAGGGTTACCGCCTGACGACCAACAACCGCATGGAGCTGCTGGCCGTCTGCGTAGCCCTCGAAATGCTGAAGTTCGAGGGCAGCGACGTGACGATCTACTCCGATTCGAAATACGTGGTCGATGCCGTGGAGAAACGCTGGGTATTCGGCTGGGAGAAGAAAGGGTTCGCCGGCAAGAAGAACCCCGATCTCTGGACTCGCTTCCTGCGCTCCTACCGCCGTCACAACGTCCGTTTCGTCTGGGTCAAGGGTCATGCCGATACGGTCGAAAACAACCGCTGCGACCAACTGGCCGTAGCCGCAGCCAACGACAGGGCGCACCTGCTGGAAGATACCGGATATGTTCCGGGCAATGGAGAGTAAGCCATATAATAGCATAAAAAACCCCGAAACACGACGAAATATCCCGGGACTTTCTTAAAAACTATCCGGTCACACGGCCGTCCGAACTCGGAACGGCATTCCTCCACTCACCTCCTGCCCCTATCTCTTTAACTTACTTCCGCACATAAGCTCGCTCGATCTCCGCGATATAGACCTCGTGATAATCGTGCTGGGGATACCATTTCGTATCGCACCTGCGATCGACGAACTCTTCGGGCCGGATCTTTCCGACATAGAGCTTGCGGCATTGCAGGATCAGGCGTGCTTCGGCCGGCGCAGGCACTCCGTCGTCCGTACAGGCGACCGTCAGTCCGGCATTGCGGATCTTATCCTCCGTACGGCCGGTACGACTGCCGCAATATTCGAGAGCCGCATGGTACTCAGGTGAGAAAAACGAGAGGGTCACCCGCTCCTCGCGATCGACGAATTCCCGCGTATAACGCTGCGGACGTATCACGAACTGTGCCACAGGACGTCCCCAGATGAAGCCGATCATACCCCAACTGGCGGTCATCGCATTGCAACTTTCTCCGTTCCCGGCCGTGATGAGCATCCACTCCCGGCCGATGGCCCGGATAAAATTATCGGTAATTTCAGCGGGATCGATCTGTTTGAAATTTTCCATAATCTATTTGTTCCTTTTTGTGATTCCAACCTGTTACAAAAATAACATTCTTTTCCTAAAATCGGATCGCCGGATTGCACATCCTGATTAATTTGCTATATTTGCCCCTACTTTACCCCGAAACAATAACCGATCCGGAATCTATGTTCAAAACATACATGCGCCTGCTGGGATTCGTCAGCCCGATCTCGAAATACGCCGTTCCCTACTTCTTTTACGCGCTGCTGTACGCCCTGTTCAACACGCTCACCTACGCCATGATCCTCCCGATCATGGACACGTTGTTCGACGACAAGAACTCCTATGTCTTCCAACCCGTTTACGACTTTCCCGTGCACGGGCTCTCGTTCTCGGATATCGACGCCTCGCAGATGTTGAGCTACGTCTATACGCAACTGTTCGGGACGGATTTCACGATGTCGAAAATGCTTCTCCTGCTCGCCTGCGGTACGATCGTAATGAACCTGTTGAGCAATTTCTTCCGCTACATGAGCGCCTGGACGGTCGAAAACATGCGCGTCAGATCGCTGCAACGCATGCGCAACGATCTGTTCAACAAAATAATGGGGATGAACGCCGGATATTTCAGCGATCAGCGCAAGGGCGATCTCATGTCGCGCATCACGCAGGATGTCATGGTGGTTCAATACTGCATCACCAACACGCTGCAAGTCGCCTTCCGCGATCCGCTGCTTATTATCGGTTACGTGATCTACATGCTCCTCGTATCGTGGCAGTTGTCCCTGTTCGCCATCCTGTTCCTGCCCGTAGTGGCGCTCATTATCGGACGGATCGTCAAAAAACTGCGCCACCCGGCCCTCAAAGGGCAGGAACGCATGGGCGACATGGTAAGCGTGCTCGACGAATCGCTTTCAGGCATCAAGGTCATCAAAAGTTACAACGCCACCGACTATATCCGCCGCAAATTCTCCGAGTTCAACGCCGAATTTTCGCGCCTGATGCTCTCGATGGCCCGCCGTCAGCAACTGGCTTCGCCGATGAGCGAATTTCTCGGCCTGACGGCCGTCGCGGTACTGATCGTTTTCGGCGGTTCGCTCGTCATGAACGGATCGCTTTCGGCCGGCGGATTCGTCGGCTTCATCGCCGTATTCTCGCAAATCACCCGCCCCGTGCGCTCGTTCATCGACCAGTTCGCCAATATCAACCAGGGTATCGCTGCGGGTGAACGCATCTTCGACGTGCTCGATTCCGAACCGGAAATCCAGGACAAACCCGACGCCAAGACGTTGGACGGCCTGCACGAGAAGATCGAATTCCGCAATGTACACTTCTCCTACGACGGCAGCCGGGAGGTGATCGACGGCATCTCGTTCGACATCCGTCGGGGAGAAACCGTGGCTCTGGTCGGTCCTTCGGGCGGCGGCAAATCCACCCTCAGCGAACTGATCCCCCGCTTCTACGACACTACGGGCGGCGACATCCTGATCGACGGGGTTTCGATCCGTGACTACACGCAGGAGAGCCTGCGTGCCCACATGAGCATCGTTGCGCAAGATACCGTGCTGTTCAACGACACCATCGAAAACAACATCGCCATGGGACGCCGGGGAGCGACGCACGAAGAGATCGTCGCTGCGGCCAAAATCGCCAACGCCCACGACTTCATCATGGAGTGTCCGTCGGGCTACGACACCAACATCGGCGACCGGGGCGCCAAACTATCGGGCGGTCAGCGCCAGCGCCTGAGCATCGCCCGAGCCGTACTCAAGAACCCCGAAATCCTGATTCTGGACGAAGCGACTTCGGCCCTCGACACCGAAAGCGAAAAGCTCGTCCAGGACGCACTTAACTCCCTGTTGCAAGGCCGCACTTCGATCGTAATCGCCCACCGCCTTTCGACCATCCACAACGCCGACAAAATCATCGTCATCGAACGGGGTCGGATCGCCGAGCAAGGCACTCACCCGGAGTTGATGGCTAAAAACGGCATCTACGCCAAGCTGATCGAGATGCAGAGCTTCGATTAAAAGCCGATTCCCATGACCGAAAAGGAGAAAATGCTGGCCGGAGAGTGGTTTCATCCCAACGACGCGGAACTCGAACAGGACCGCACCAGGGCCCGCCACCTCACCCATCGGCTCAACGTCACACTCAAAGACAAGGACGCGACCTATCTGGCGACGCTCCGGGAACTCTGTCCGGGGGTCGAAGCCATGATCCGCGCCCCTTTCTACTGCGATTACGGTTACAACATCTCCATCGGCAAAGGGTCCTACGTCAATTTCAACTGCGTCTTTCTCGACCTCGGGCCGATTCGCCTGGGACAACGCTGTCTGATAGGTCCCGGCGTACAGCTTCTGACGGCCGTGCATCCGATGGACGCCACGGAACGGGCTACGGGCAAAGAAAAAGGAGCGGGCATCGAGATCGGCGACGACTGCTGGCTGGGCGGCGGCGTGATCGTCTGTCCCGGCGTCAAGATAGGCTGCCGCTGCGTCATCGGCGCCGGCAGCGTGGTCACGCACGACATTCCCGACAATTCGGTCGCTGCAGGCAATCCGGCCCGCGTTATCCGCACCGCAACCGACGAATAAATCCGCCGCTTCGGAAAATCGCTCTCGGAATCCTGCAACAGCTTCCGCCACAACCCGTTGTCTGCATACAAAAAACTGCTATCCGAGATCTATTTATTCGCATTTTTTCATAACTTTGCATGTTGGTAAAATCCGCCGCCGGCTTCCCGCACGAAACAGGCGGCACACAGCGAATTCCGGCGCTGCCGAATACGACAAAGACAGGTAACAGCTCCGCATTCGGGGCTGTCCGGCGGAATCGGGCCGGATCGGATTCTGCCAGCCCATGAAAACGACGATTGAAAACAACAGGATATGAAGTTCAAAGAGTATAAAGGCCTCGATCTGCCGGGGTTGGCCGCCGACGTACTGAAAGAGTGGGACGCACAGGACACGTTCCACAAAAGCATCTCCACCCGCGAGGGTCATCCCACCTTCGTCTTTTACGAAGGACCTCCCTCGGCCAACGGCACGCCGGGCATCCATCACGTCATGGCCCGCACGATCAAGGATATCTTCTGCCGTTACAAGACGCAGCAGGGTTACCTCGTTCATCGCAAGGCCGGATGGGACACGCACGGGCTGCCCGTAGAGTTAGGCGTCGAGAAGAAACTCGGCATCACCAAGGAGGACATCGGGCGCACGATCTCCATCGAGGAGTACAACCGCGCCTGCCGCGAGGCGGTGATGGAGTACACGGGCCTGTGGGAAGAACTCACGCGCAAAATGGGTTATTGGGTCAATATGGACGACCCCTACATCACTTACGACAACAAATACATCGAAACCCTCTGGTGGCTTCTGAAACAGCTCTTCGACAAGGGGCTACTCTACAAAGGTTACACCATCCAGCCCTACTCGCCGGCCGCCGGCACGGGACTTTCGACCCACGAGCTGAACCAGCCGGGCTGCTACCGCGACGTGAAGGATACCACCTGCACGGCGCAGTTCAAAATCATCCGCGACGAGCGGAGCGAAAAACTCTTCGACGGAGCCGAAGGCGATCTCTACTTCCTGGCTTGGACCACCACGCCCTGGACACTGCCGTCGAATACCGCGCTGGCCGTAGGCCCCGAAATCGAATACGTGCGCGTCAAATGCCGCAATCCCTATACGGATGCCCCCCAGACTGTCATCCTGGCCAAAGAACTGCTGGGGTCGTATTTTACCCCCAAGATGGAGGGCAAGTTCGAAATCTCTCCGGTCACCTACAAGGGTCCGGACTTCGAAGGCATCCGCTACGAACAGCTCATCCCCTGGGTGAAGCCTGCGGGCGATGCGTTCCGCGTCATCCTGGGCGACTACGTGACCACCTCCGACGGTACGGGTATCGTGCATATCGCCCCGACGTTCGGTGCGGACGACGACCGCGTGGCCCGCGCCGCAGGCATCGCCCCGCTGTTTATGGTCGATAAGGCGGGCAAGAATCAGCCGATGGTCGATCGCAAGGGACGGTTCTTCCTGCTCGAAGAGCTCGACCCGACCTTCATACGCGACAACGTCGATACAGCGGCCTATTCCCAATGGGCGGGCCGTTACGTGAAAAACGCCTACGACGATTCGCTCGCCGCCGACGCGCCGACGCTCGACGTCGATCTCTCAGTGATGCTCAAGGCCGAGAACAAGGTTTTCAAGATCGAAAAGCACACCCACTCCTACCCCCACTGCTGGCGTACGGACAAACCGGTGCTCTACTACCCGCTCGACTCCTGGTTCATCCGAACTACGGCGCTGCGCGACCGGATGATCGAACTCAACAAGACGATCCGCTGGAAGCCGGAATCGACCGGAACGGGACGCTTCGGCAAGTGGCTCGAAGGTCTGGTGGACTGGAACCTCTCGCGCTCGCGCTTCTGGGGCACGCCGCTGCCGATCTGGGCTACGGAGGATTACTCGGAAATGAAGTGCATCGGCTCGGTCGAAGAGCTCGTCGCCGAAATCGAAAAATCCGTCGCGGCAAGTCTGATGAAGGAGAATCCCTACAAGAACTTCAAGCCGGGCGACCTCTCCAAAGAGAACTACTCGACCGACCGGATCGACCTGCACCGTCCTTACGTGGACAATATCGTGCTGGTTTCGTCCAAAGGCGAACCGATGCGGCGCGAACCGGATCTGATCGACGTGTGGTTCGACTCGGGCGCCATGCCTTATGCCCAGCTACACTACCCCTTCGAGCACGGCGGCGACTACTTCAAGAGCGTCTATCCGGCCGATTTCATCGCCGAAGGCGTCGATCAGACGCGCGGATGGTTCTTCACGCTGCATGCCATCGCCACGATGCTCTTCGACTCGGTGGCCTTCAAGAACATCATTTCGAACGGCCTGGTGCTCGACAAGAACGGCAACAAAATGTCCAAGCGCCTAGGTAATGCCGTGGATCCCTTCGAAATACTTTCGACCTACGGCGCCGACGCGACGCGTTGGTACATGATCTCCAACTCGCAGCCCTGGGACAACCTCAAGTTCGACCGGGACGGCGTGGACGAAGTGCGCCGCAAGTTCTTCGGCACGCTCTACAATACCTACTCGTTCTTCGCCCTCTACGCCAATGTGGACGGTTTTACGGGACAGGAGCCGGAAGTTCCGATGAGCGAACGCCCGGAGATCGACCGCTGGATCATCTCCCTGCTCAATACGCTGGTCCGGAACGTCACCGAATCGCTCGAGAATTACGATCCGACGCCGGCGGCCCGTATGATCCAGGAATTCGTATGCGAAAACCTGTCGAACTGGTACGTGCGCCTCAACCGCAAGCGGTTCTGGGGCGGCGGTCTGACACGCGACAAACTGGCGGCCTACCAGACGCTCTACACCTGTCTGGAAACCGTTTCGATGCTCTCCGCACCGTTCGCGCCGTTCATCTCCGACCGTATCTTCCGCGATCTGAACGCCGTAAGCGGTCGCCACACGGACGAGTCGGTACATCTTTCGACCTTCCCCGTCTGCGACTCCTCGCTCATCGACGGTGAATTGGAGCAGATGATGTCTATGGCCCAACAGGTTTCGTCGATGGTACTGGCCCTGCGCCGCAAGGTGAACATCAAAGTCCGCCAGCCGCTCACGAAGATACTCATTCCGGTCCTCGACGCCGACACCGCACGCCGCATCGAAGCCGTCAAGGGGCTCATTATGAGCGAAGTGAATGTCAAGGAAATAGAACTGATCGAAAATACGACGGGACTCATCACCAAGCGCATCAAGCCCAACTTCAAGACCCTCGGTCCCAAATACGGCAAACAGATGAAGCAGATCGCAGCTCTCGTAGCCGGGTTCTCACAGGATCAGATAGCCGCGATCGAAGCATCGGCGGAAACCCTGCTGGACGTGGACGGCGAAAAAATCACCGTCACCCCTGCCGATTTCGAAATCACCTCGGAAGATATGCCGGGCTGGCTCGTAGCTACGGAGGGCAAGCTGACCGTAGCCCTCGATATCACGATCACCGACGACCTGCGTGCCGAAGGTATCGCCCGCGAGTTGATCAACCGTATCCAGAACATCCGCAAGGATTCGGGCTTCGAGGTGACGGACAAAATCCGTGTGGAGATCGAACAGCAGGAGTTCGTCCTTCCCGCGCTCAAATCCTTCGCCGACTACATCGCCTCGCAGACGCTGGCTGTCGAAATCGAAGGAGTGGCTTCTCCCAGCGGCGAATTCGTCGTGGAGTCGGAGGTAGATGAGCAACCGGTTCGTATCGCGGTAACCAAAATCTGACCGAAAAAAGGAGAACCTGCACGTTTCCGGCAAAAAATTTGGAAGTAACGGGAATATTGTTTAATTTAGTATAACATTATTACAAATAAAATATTGAAACTATGGCAGAAGCAGAAAAAACCCGATACAGTGACGCCGAATTGGAAGAGTTCAAGCAGCTCATTCTCAAAAAGCTGGAAACAGCACGTGCGGATTACGAACTCCTGCGCGCCACGATAACCCACACCGCATCGAACGATACGGAGGATACTTCGCCGACGTTCAAGGTGCTGGAGGAGGGAGCCACTACGCTCTCCAAAGAGGAGAGCGGCCGCTTGGCAGCCCATCAAATGAAATTCATCCGCAACCTCGAAATGGCACTCGTACGCATCGAGAACAAGACATACGGCATCTGCAAAACCACCGGCAAGCTGATCCCCAAGGAGCGGCTGATGAAAGTGCCTCATGCAACCGAGTGCATCGAGGCCAAAGAAGGACGGATTCACTAAAGGATTCACCCTCCGAACGAATGTTCTTTTCGTATGGCATGAAAAGACTCCGTCCGCCACGACCAGAGATAAAAAATAGGAGCGTCCCCTTGAACGGACGCTCCTATTTTTATAAAAAAACATCCTGCAGACGTTATTACGGGTCAGTAGAAATTTAGTGGGGATAGGCGTATAATTTGGAAATACGGAAGAGG
>ENA-ORNR01000511-ORNR01000511.1-human-gut-metagenome-genome-assembly--contig:-NODE-511-length-37854-cov-6.160031_pt1 | contig 37854 bp, 38 predicted proteins | sample MGYA00242114_ERZ509020 | MGnify/ENA primary metagenome ERZ509020 (study PRJEB26280, sample SAMEA2338758) | human gut metagenome | biome: human gut; feature: human-associated habitat; material: faeces...
TATCATCAAGGCCAAGCCCGCCGCTTCCAAGGGCCAGTATATCAAGTCCTGCGTCGCCGCCTCCACCATGGGCCCCGGCGTCAAGATGAACACCGCAAAGATCTAAAAGATTTCAAAAAAGCCCGTTCGGGCTTTTTTGATTCAGGATCGCACTCCGCTCTGTGCCTCGCCGCGCGTGCGCGGCTCGACACTCGCTCCGCGAGAGGAATTTTTCTGACGCGCATGTCGTCAGAAAAATCAAATTGGATTATTTTTGGCGCGCATGTCGTCAGAAAAATGATTTGCGCTGTGCGCGGCGCAAATATGGGGTATTTTGCGGAAAAAACGATATTTGGGGTTGACAATGCTGCCAACTCTGGATATACTATTAGAGCGTTCCAAAGACAGCAGGTGAGATTCGTCTCGTAAGTCCTGCCGAGGATGGCAAACATTTATTGATTGCTTTACCGTCCTCATGTCCTGCATGAGGACGGTTTCCTTTTTAGAACGCCTCTTTCCCATGGCACGCGAGGCGTGCCGCAAAATCCAATGGAGGTGAACTCAAGAAATGCCTAACGCAAAAGTTCTGTCTGAAAAGCAGGCGATCGTGGCCTCTCTGACCGAGAAGCTGCAGGGCGCAGCTGCCGGCGTTATCGTTGACTACAAGGGCATCACCGTCGCGGAAGACACCGAGCTCCGCGCTGAGTGCCGTAAGAACGATGTCGAGTATGCAGTTGTCAAGAACACCCTGCTCCGCTTTGCTTTCAACAACGTCGGCCTCAATGAGCTCGATGATCAGCTGAACGGTACCACGTCTCTTGCCATCGCTGCCGATCCCGTCGCCCCCGCGCGCGTGATCGCCGACTTTGCCAAGAAGCTCAACGGTAAGTTCGAGATCAAGGGCGGCTTCATGGACGGCAAGGTCGTCGACATGGCCACCGTCAATGCTCTGGCCGCGATCCCCGCACTGCCCGTCCTGCAGGCACAGGTGCTTGGCACCATGCTGGCTCCCATTTCGGGCCTGGCTTGCGTCCTCAAGCAGATCGCCGAGAAGAACGGTGCTCCCGCCGAGGAAGCTTCCGCAGAGTAATCGTCTGCACCCAACTCAAAAACTAAAACAAATATCTTAAAATTGGAGGATCATTACAATGAGCGAGAAAGTTACCGCTATGATCGAAGAAATCAAAGGCCTTACCGTCCTGGAGCTCTCTGAGCTCGTCCACGCTCTCGAGGAAGAGTTCGGCGTTTCCGCCGCTGCTATGGCTGCTCCCGCTGCCGGCGGTGCTGCCCCCGCTGCCGAGGAAAAGACCGAGTTCGACGTCGTCCTCGCCGGTTTCGACGCTGCTGCCAAGATCAAGGTCATCAAGGCTGTCCGCGAGATCGCCGGTCTGGGTCTGGCCGAGGCCAAGGCTTTCGTCGAGTCCGCTCCGAAGGCTCTGAAGGAGGGCGTGTCCAAGGAGGATGCCGAGAACTTCAAGAAGCAGCTCGAAGAGGCTGGCGCGAAGGTCGAGATCAAGTAATCTCACCCTACTGCGAGGTTCAAAAAGCCCGTGTCACAAGACACGGGCTTTTTCTTTTTGGCTGTCTTATGGAATAGAACATCTGTTGACATAATATATGCGCGTGTACGTCAAAAGGACGTGCGCACCGTGGGCTCGGACGGGGCAACGATGTCGATGATCTGATTCTGCGTGTAAATGCCGTAGTGCTTCCACGATGCGGGAGCGTCCGTTCCATCGGGTATAAGATGGACATCAATGGCACGGGGAAGATAGTCGAGCAGTTTGGACCGTTCGAACGTGCAAAGATAGGTGCCGCCGCGGACTTCGTCTGCGTCAAATACGCAGTAGGATTCGTTGCGCACCTGATAGAGCAGGTAATTTTCAAAGATGAGCTCGATCTTGGCGTTTTCATCGGGGCACAGCGGCGTACAGTGCGCGAGAATGTCGTCGAGGGCGGCATTTCCTGTGGACGGAGTCTGTGCATTTGGCTCCGCTTTAGCGCAGCAGATGGTGATGTGCAGCTCGTTTTCATCCTCCTCACACAGCGTCAGGAGAAACGGTGCACGGCGGCCGGCGTCCACAAGGCGGCCTGCTTCGGCGAATGTGGTGCAATGAGACATGGGAGTCATCTCGTTTTGTAAAGTATGGAAAATACTGCTCACCGTGTGACGGTCAGGCAGTAAAATGATAACCGGTTTGTCTCCTTGTTGTTCCAGAGGTCAGTTTCGCCGAGCTCGCGCAGATCGTCTACGACGAATTCATCGAATCGCACAGCAGCGCGGTGAATGACGGGGCGCTCATCGAACGAGTAGAAGCCGCCCTGCCAGACGTGCCAGAGTTCCACGCAGGGCGCGGATTCGAGGGCAGAGCCAATGTAGTCGATCAGCTGCCGCGCGCGGCCCTCGGTATAGTAGGCCCAGTCGAGGCAGACGGCAAAGGCTTTGTCGGTATAGAGGAAACTGTCTGGGTAAGTGCGCAGCGCGAAGTTGTCGTCTGCGCCGCCGTCGCCGATCGTACCGTCGTCCACATTGATGGCGAGGTAGCCGTACTCCGGCGGAGGAAAGACCTCCGGCAGCGGCGCGTCGGAAGCGAAAAAGATGCAGGCGCTCATCATGATCCTCCTGTAATGCCTCATTTTCCTTTTGGTACGGCGATCATATCATAAAAGATATGAACAAATCTACTGCGATGCTGTTACGAGACCCTTGCGCCGCGGTGCGGGAAGAACGCGCGCCGGTGAGGAAAAGGCTGGAACAGCCATAATATAAACCGCTCGAGCGCTTGACTTTTTTGTGCAGCGGCATTAAAATGTATAAAATATAAGAGCAGGAATTTCATGCGTTGTGTATCCTGCGTACAAATTCTGATGAGAGACAGGCTGATGCCCGCGTGAGCCGAGGAATGCTTACGCGGTTATTTTTTCACCTGGATGGGAGAAAACATGAAGAAAACCAAAAACTTTGCGAGCCGATGGGGCTTTATTCTGGCGTCCGTCGGTTCAGCGGTCGGCATGGCGAACGTCTGGGGCTTTCCCAACAAGCTGGGCAGCAACGGCGGCGGGGCATTTTTGCTCATTTATCTGCTGTTTGTTTTCATTTTCAGCTATGTGGGTCTGCCCGCGGAATTCGCGATGGGCCGCCATGCGGCGACGGGCACACTCGGCGCGTATGAAAAAGCGTGGTCGACGCGCGGCAAGGGCGCAGGCAAAGCCGGAGGCCTTCTTGGCTGGCTGCCGCTCGCGGGCTCGCTGTGCATTGCGTTCGGCTATGCGGTCATCGTCACGTACATCTTAAAGGCGCTGGTGGATTCGCTCGTCGGCACGCTGATGACGGCGGACACCGCGTCATGGTTCGGCACGTTCTCCTCCACACCGTATTCCGTCATTCCGTACCACATCATCGTGGTCGTGGGGACGCTGCTGACGCTCTATTTGGGCGCGCACAGCATCGAAAAAACCAACAAGATCATGATGCCGCTGTTTTTCATCATCTTCCTGATCCTCGCGGTGCGCGTGGCGATGCTGCCGGGCGTAAGCGAGGGCTACCGCTTCATGTTCACCCCGCGCTGGGAGGCGCTCAAGGACCCGATGATCTGGATCTGGGCGATGGGACAGGCGTTCTTCTCCCTCTCCGTCACGGGCAGCGGCATGATCGTGTACGGCGCGTACCTCTCGAAGGACGAGGACGTCGTCGGCGTCGCGCAGCACACGGCGCTGTTTGACACGATCGCCGCCGTCGTTGCGGCGCTCGTCATCATCCCCGCATGCTTCTCCTACGGGCTGGACGTCGGCGCGGGCCCGAGCCTGCTGTTCGTTACGTTGCCGACCATTTTACAGGATATCCCGATGGGGCGGCTGTTCGCCATCATCCTCTACCTTGCGATGATCTTCGCGGGCGTGAGCTCGCTGCAGAACATGTTCGAGGCCGTGGCGGAATCGCTGCTGCACAAGTTCCCCAAGCTCAGCCGCACGGCGGTGCTGGCGATCCTGTGTGTGCTGTGCCTCGGCATTGGCATTTTCATGGAGCCCATCAGCAAGTGGGGCCCGTGGATGGACCTTGTTTCCATCTATATTATCCCCATCGGCGCGACGCTCGGCGCGATCTCGTGGTTCTACGTGATGAAAAAGGACGAGCTGCTCGCCGCCGTGAACACCGGCAGCAAGAAAGAGCGCGGTGCGCTGTGGTACAACGTGGGCCGCTTCGTCTACGTGCCGCTCGCGGTCATCCTGTGCTGTGTGGCGCTGTTCATGCACGTGGCATTCTGAGTTCCCCCTGAACAAAAAAGGAGAACAATATGAAAACAGGCAAGAAAGTGAGCATTACCATACTTTCAGTGCTGATATTGGCCTTGTGCGCCGTGGGGATCATCCGGAGCACGACCTTTCCGCTGGACCCGGCGACGCTGCCGGACCATATCTGTGATTTTTACAATATCGGCAGGCCCAAGCCCCTCTCGCCGAGTATTCGGGTGTACGACAGTGTTGAACTCGAAAATACGGTGTGGTATCTCATGGAGATCGGCGAGGACATAGATCTGGGCTATGTCAAGCTGGAACAGAATATCCTTGGCCGCTACAAGATTGTGCACCTCGGCTACGGCGGCGGGAGCTTCCGTGACGGCGTTGTGCGCAGTGGGGAGAAAGCCTACTACCTCTTTGGCGGGCGCGATGTGACCGGCCGCATCGCAAAAATCACTATGACGCAGAACGGCGAGACCTGCACGATGGAAAATGCGGAGGGAAAGACGCATTTCCTGTTCTGCACAGAGCTTTCTCCACAGCTCGGCGATTATGACTTCGACCGCAGCACGCTGCGGTTTTACGACGAAGACGGAAACGACATCACCGCGGAGTACGATCTGAGCGGCGGCGGTATCCAGTAAAAGGAATACCAAAAGGAAGGACTGTGAGCAGGTCCTTCCTTTTTCATATAAAAACTTGTTGACAAATCAACAATGATGCGCTATGATAGACGAGCTTGTTGATTTGTCAACAAATAGGAAAAAGGAGAATTAGCAATGGAGGAGCGCTTTGAGACCTTTACCGTCCTGATCACGCGTATCAGCCGCAGCATCAAGCGCATCAAGGCGGACGAAATGGCGGACTTCGAACTGAAAGGGCCGCATGTGTCCTGCCTCTACTACCTCTCCCAGCAGGATGGCATGACAGCCGCCGAGCTCTGCGAGCGCTGCGACGAGGACAAGGCGGCTATCTCCCGCTCGCTGGACGACCTCGAGAAAAACGGTTACATCACCTGCGCAAGCGGCGCGGGCAAGCGCTATAAGAGCCCACTGCGCCTGACGGAGCGGGGCAAGGCGGTCGGCCACGCGATCGGGGAGAAGATCATGCGCATCGTCGAGGCGGCATCTGAGGGCCTGAGCGAGGCCGAGCGGCAGACGATGTACCGCGCGCTCGCGCTCGTGAGCGAGAATTTGGAATGGATTTATACCCATAAGAAGACCGCGGGCGACAGAGCCGCCCGCGACGAACAATAACGGAGGAAAAGCATGAGTGTTCAGATCATTGTGGATTCGACGGTCGACATGCCCGAACGCATGAAGGACCGTTTTCGCATCGTGCCGCTCACGGTGCATTTTGGCGCAGAGGAGTTCATCGACGGCGTGACCATCGACAAGCACCGCTTTTATGAGCGGCTTGTCGAGAGCGACGAGCTGCCGACGACCAGTCAGGCGTCGCCCGCGGCATTCGACGCGATCTTCTCCGACGTTGCGTCGGTGGGCGACAGCGCGGTCGTTGTGACGCTCGCGTCGAAGTTCTCCGGCACGTATCAGAGCGCGTGCATCGCCGCGGCGGAGTACGACAACATCTACGTTGTGGACAGCAAGAGCGCGGCTATCGGCTCTGGCATCCTCGCCGAGTACGCGCTCGAGTGCGCGGACAAGGGCATGGACGCGAAGACCATCGCCGAAACGCTGGAGAAAAAGCGCGACGAAATTTGCCTCATCGCGCTGCTCGACACGCTCGAATACCTCAAAAAGGGCGGGCGTATCTCGAAGACTGTCGCGTTTGCGGGCGGACTTCTCAACATCAAGCCGGTCATCACCGTGGTCGACGGAGAGATTCAGGTTATCGGTAAGGCGAGAGGGTCGAAGCAGGGCAACAACCTGCTCGTGCAGAAAATCCACGAGAGCGGCGGCATCGACTTCGACGAGCCGATCATCCTCGGATACAGCGGGCTGAGCGATTCGTATCTCAAAAAATATGTCGAGGACAGCCGCGACATCTGGCAGGACAAGGCGGACTCGCTCGACTCCACGCTCATTTGCAGCGTGATCGGCACGCACACTGGCCCCGGCGTGGTGGCGGTCGCATTCTTCAAAAAGGGCTGAGCCTCTATAAAAATCAGAAACAGCAGGAAGCCGGCGTATCGCACCGGCTTCCTGCTGTTTTTTCTTAAATATCCTCTTTGAGTCAGCGATTAAAAATAGCAACGGCGCTTTCAAACGACACCGGTACTCGCTGTACCTTGACAACAGACGGCACGGCGAATTATAGTGATTCTATAAAGGTATATTGATATTCAGCGGCTATGTCTTGCGTGAAAGCGGTGCTTTGCGCTGGTATCGGTTTGCCCGTGAAACAGGTTGAATGGGAAAAGGAGAATGCGGCATGCAGTGGACGGACGAGAGCATTGCGTTTTTGCGTGATGCGGCGGCGATGAACCGCTATTATGAGACCATCGCGGAGAGGATCACGCCGCAGCTCCCAGAAAACGCGCACGTCTGCGACGCGGGCTGCGGCATCGGCGAGCTGAGCCTTGCTCTGAAGCCGTACTGCCGCCATGTCACGGCGGTGGACGCCGACGAGCTGGCCATCAAAACGCTGGAAGCTCACCTGATAAAAGGCGTTACCGCGATCTGCGGCGATGTGGAGGCGCTTACGCTGGAGAAGCCCTACGACGCGATGGTGTTCTGTCTCTTTGGCCGCACGGAGGACACGCTGCGCATCGCGAGAAAGCAGTGCCGCGGAAAGATTTTCCTCGTCAAGAGCGACTATTCGAACCACCGCTTCAGCGCGGGAAAGGTGAGCCTCGGCGAGTACACGGCGGGGAGCACGGAGAATGTTCTGCGCGAAAAAGGCGTTGTGCCTTCACCATTGAGACGGCGGCTATTTCGAAGGAGAAAGCAGTATGAAACGGCATCTTTTGATCTGCGGGGAGCGCGGCGTCGGCAAGTCGACGCTGATCCACCGCCTGCTGGAGCATAGTACGCGGGAGGTCGGCGGCTTTGTGACAAAGCGGCTGCCGGTCGCGGATGAGAACGGCTTTTTTCCGATTTACCTCTATCCCGCATCGCAGAGTGAGGGCGAGCGGCGCAACGAGACGGCGAATCTTGTCGGGACGTGCGACAGCCGCTCGAGCATCCGCCATCCGGAGGTCTTTGACGGCCTTGGCGCGCAGCTCATTAAGTCCGCACCGAGCGGCGGCATCATTTTGATGGACGAGCTCGGCTTTCTCGAAAATGACGCCAGGGTGTTCCAGTCCGCGGTGCTGTGCGCACTGGACGGCGACACGCCGGTGCTGGCCGCAGTCAAGCCGAAGGACACGCCGTTCCTGCGCGCCGTGCGCGGGCATGAGAACGCGGAGCTTGTCTTCATTGACGAGCAGAACCGTGACGCGCTTCTTGAAAAGCTCCTGCCGCACATTTTGCGGTGGAATGAAGCTTGGAGCAGCAAGCTCGCCGTGCAATAGAGAAGAAGTTTTCAAGCGAACACTTGTTTGACTATCAAAACCGTGCTATAATACCGCCATTGAGAAATTTGCAGAGGGGAGGGGACAGCGCATGGAGCATCTGCTTGCGGGACTGAACCGCGCGCAGCACGAGGCCGTCACGGCGACGGAGGGGTATGTCCGCGTCATCGCGGGCGCGGGCTCGGGTAAGACGCGTGCGCTGTCGCACCGCTTTGCGTATCTTGTCAACGAGCTCGGCATCCTGCCGGGGAACATCCTGTGCGTGACGTTTACGAACAAGTCAGCCAACGAGATGCGCCAGCGTATCCACGCCTTGACCGGCGACAACGACACGGGCTATATCAACACGTTCCACGGCTTCTGCGTCTCCGTTTTGCAGGAGGACAGCCATGCCGTGCAGTATCCGAAGAGCTTCCTCGTGCTGGATAATTCCGACATCGACGCGATGCTCGGCATCATCTACGAAGAGCGCGGCCTCACACTGCGCGACATGACCTATTCCGCCGCACGGGACATGATCGAGATCCGAAAGCTCTTTAAGGAGCCGGAGTATTACAAGGACATGATCACGATGTCGCTCGACACGCTGCGCGAAAAGTACGAGCGCGCCGACACGGCGGGGGACATCATCTTCTACGGCTATCTCTATCAGGAGAAAAAGTGCTTCGGCCTCGACTACAACGACCTCATCAAGTTCTCGCTCTATATTTTCGAGCAGCACGAGGACATCAGGCTCAAGTGGCAGCAGCGGCTCGAATACATCATGATCGACGAGTTTCAGGATATCGACGCGCTGCAATATGAGCTGATGGAGGTGCTGTGCGGCTATCACGGCAACCTCTTCATCGTGGGCGACCCGGACCAGACGATCTACACCTGGCGCGGCGCGAACGTCAAGTATCTGCTGGATTTCGACAAGGTCTTTCCAAACGTGCAGACCATCATGATGATGGAAAACTACCGTTCCACGCCGGAGGTTTTGGCGGCGGCGAACTCGCTGATCGCAAAAAACGGCCACCGCATCAAAAAGAACCTGCTCCCGACGAAGCCCTCGGGCGAGAAGGTCGTCTGCCACTTTGCCGACACGCAGGAGGCGGAGGCGCAGTGGATGGCGGGCGAGATGAAGCGGCTGCATGATCGCAGCGTGCCGCTGCGGGATATGACCGTCCTTTACCGCGCGCACTATGTGACGCGCGCGGTGGAAGAGGCGTTGATGCACGAAAAAATTCCCTATACGATCTACTCCGGCGTGCAGTTTTTCGACCGCATGGAGATCAAGGACGCACTTTCATATTTGCGGATGATCGCCTATCAGGACGATCTGTCGTTCCGGCGCATTGCCAACGCGCCGAAGCGGAACCTCGGCAAGCGGCGCATGGCCTTTTTACAGGAGACGGCGGAAAAAGAGGGGACGAGCCTCTATGTAACGCTCAAAAACCACCTCGAAGACAGCGTGTTCAGCGGCACGAAGGCAAAGCAGTTCGTCGATCTGATCGAGCGCTTTTCGCACTCGTATCAGGGTCGGCCCATCTCTGAGGTGCTCTCGGATATTCTGGACAAGAGCGGGTATGAAAAGGCGCTGCGCACCGAGGGCAGTCAGGAGCGGCTGGACGATCTGGCCGAGCTCAAGCAGTCCATCTACGAATACGAGACGAGCTGCGGCGAGGAGAGCACGATGGAGCATTACCTCGCCCACATCGCGCTTTTCAGCAACGGCGATGTCGCCGAGCAGGGCGACAAGGTGAAGCTGATGACCGTCCACGCGGCGAAGGGCCTCGAATTCCCGTATGTGTTCCTCTGCGGCATGAACGAGGGCATTTTCCCCTCGCGCAAGGTGCGAACGCTCCCCGGCATGGAGGAGGAGCGGCGGCTCGCTTTCGTTGCGCTGACGCGCGCGGAGAAGGGGCTTTACCTCTCCGAAGCCGACGGGTGGAATTTTGACGGCTCGCCGCGCTATCCCTCGCGCTTTCTGCTGGATATCGACCGCGAGCTTCTGTCGTTCACGCACGAGGTCGACGAGACGCTTCTGCGTGAAGCGGCGGATGACGTCGCGCGGCGAGACAAGTATCTGCACGAGGACGACGGCGACGGCACGCTGCCCATCGGGCAGCGCGTGCGCCACGCGGTGTTCGGTGAGGGAACGGTGCTGGACGTGGACCTGAACAAGGGCGCGCACGTCATCCAGTTTGACGGCATGGGAACGCCGCGCAGCATTTCGCTGCGCGCGAAGCTCGAAAAGATCGGGCCATAAAATCAATTGACAGATTTATTTTGGAGGGATTTCGACATGAGAAAGAATTTTTGCGCACAGCCCTAGGTCTATCCGCAGCCCGTGCTCATCATCGCAATGTATTTAAGCGGCGGCCACAAGACCGTGAAGAACATCTTAAAGCGCGGTGCGTTCACCGTGAGCATGGGCGACGCAGAGCATGCGGCGGCTTGGGACTATGTGGGCATCAAGTCCGGCAACAGCGTGCCCGACAAGGTGGCGCGCGCGGGCTTCCACGTGACGAAGAGCGAGCATGTGGACGCGCCGGTGATCGACGAGCTCCCGCTCGCGCTCGAGTGCAAGCTCGTGAGCTACGGCGAGGAGACAAGACTCCTGACCGGCGAGATCGTGAACGTCAGCGTGGACGAGCGCGCGCTCGAGGAAAACGGCAAGCTCGCTGTCGAAAAGCTGCACGTCATCACCTTTGACTACGCCAACCACGGCTATTATGTCTTGGGCGAGAAGGTCGCCAGCGCGTTCGAGGACGGCAAAAAATTCAAGTAAATCCGGCGAAACAGAAAGCGCCGCGACCCGTATTTTCTTCGGGACGCGGCGCTTTTTTGCCGTTTCGGTCAGGATTTCGACTTTGTTTGTGCAAAACCGACGCATTAGTGTTAAAATCTCGTTAAAAACCGTCCCTTTTACTACTGGCACGGGCGCGGGGCAGATGGTATAGTAAACAGGCATGTGTTTTTCAGGAGGATCAATATGTTTTCTGCCTTTTTTCGCAGCCTGAAGCAGGAATTTGCAGGCTACAACTCGAAAAAGCTGCTCGCCGACATGATGGCGGGCCTGACGGTCTGCGCTGTCGCGCTGCCGCTGGCATTGGCGTTCGGCGTTTCATCCGGCGCGAGCGCGGCGTCCGGGCTTGTCACGGCAATCATCGCGGGCGTGGTCATCGCCATCCTCGGCGGCGCGTCGTACCAGATCTCGGGCCCGACGGGCGCGATGAGCGCAGTGCTCGTCGGCATCGTTGCGGAATACGGCCTGCAGGGCGTGTTTTTTGCCTGCTTTGCCGCAGGCGTTCTGCTGCTGCTTGCGGGCGTCTTCAAGCTGGGTCGCTTAATTAGCTTCATCCCGATGCCCGTCATCATGGGCTTCACCTCGGGCATTGCCATCATCATCGCGATGGGGCAGATCGACAACTTCTTTGGCACGGTGTCGGAGGGCGGCTCGAATTTGGAAAAGATCGCGTCCTATGGCCGTCTTGGCTTCCATCCGAACATGCAGGCGGTGCTCATCGGCCTTCTCGTCGTGCTGGTGATGGTCTTCTGGCCGAAAAAATGGGGCGCGCGTGTGCCGGGCTCGCTCGTCGGCATCATCCTTGCGACGATCGTCGCGACAGTCGCGGGCATGGATCAGCTCGCTGTCGTCGGCGACATTCCCAAGACGCTCCTGCTCGCCGACCGCCTGTCGCTCGGCGGCCTGAGCTTCACGATGCTCGAAAACCTGCTCTCTCCCATCGTGACCATTGCGGCGCTCGGCATGATCGAGAGCCTGCTTTGCGGCGCGTCGGCCTCGCGCATGAAGGGCGAAGCGTTCAACGCCGATCAGGAGCTGATCGCACAGGGCGTGGGTAATATTCTGCTGCCGCTTTTTGGCGGTGTTCCCGCGACCGCAGCCATCGCACGCACGAGCGTCGCGGTCAAGTCCGGCCAGCAGACGCGCCTTACGAGCGTGTTCCATTCGCTGTTCCTGCTTGCCTCGATGTTCCTGCTCGGCGGCGTGATGGCGCGCCTGCCGCTCTCGGCGCTCGCGGGTGTGCTGATGGTCACGGCGTGGCGCATGAACGACTGGGAGGGCATCCGCTACATCTTCCGCCACAAGTTCAAGTCCGGTATCAGCCAGTTTTCAATCACGATGCTCGCAACGGTCGTCTTTGACCTGACGGTCGCGATCCTGCTCGGCGTGGTATACTCCGCCATTTTGTACATGGCGAAGTCGAGTCATATCCATGTGAATTTCTCCGATATCGACGCGAACAAGCTGCGCTCGGTGGAGGGCAAGCCCCCCATTCTTGAGACCTCTGGCGTGGCGTACATCACGGGCGCGCTCTTCTTCGGCGCGGTGGATGAGTTCAACCACCGCATGGCGGAGATGCCGCAGTACGACCACATCATCTTGTCGATGCGCGGTATGCCGAGCGTGGACGTTTCGGGCGCGCAGGCGATGCTCGAACTGTGCGAGTCGCTCAAGAGTCAGGGCAAGACGGTTGCCTGCTGCGGCATGACCGAGGCGGTGCGCAGCTACTTTGACCGCGCGGGCATCACCGAGCTTCTCGGCGAGGAGTCCTACTTCTGGAGCGCCGACCAGGCGATCCTTGACCTGCTGGACGCGGAGATCGTGGAATAAAAGACATAGAAAAGCACTTCCCGCCAGCGGCGGGAAGTGCTTTTTGCTGTACATGGGCTGCGAAAAATTTTATTTGCGCCGGTCACCATCGCGTGCGATCTTGTCGAGCGATTCCTGCCGGACAGCCTGACGAAGCGCCGTCAGGTAGGGCGAAAAGGCGACGTTCTGCTCGCCGTAGGTGAGCTGGAGGTCGTATTCGTGGTCCTCCCAGGTCGAAATGTCGGACTCGTTGTGGGAGATCACGGCCTCGAGCTTGTCGAGCGCCTTGTAGATTTGGGCCTCCTGCGTTTCGAGCGCGGCCATCTCGTCGTAGAGTGCGCGCATCTCCTCGCGGCAGGGGGAGGGAAGCGATGCGACCCATTGGTAGAGCAGCGCTTCCTCCGTCGATTCGTCCTGTGCGGTCTTGTCAAAGGCGGGGATATCGCCCGTGAAGCACTCGCCGAGGTCGTGGATGAGGCACATGCGCGTCACATTGTCCATGTCGGCCTCGGGAAATTCATCGCGCAGGAAAAACGCCATCAGCGCGATGCGCCAGCTGTGCTCGGCAACGCTCTCGTGCCGCCCGCCGGAGGTGTAGCAGTGGCGAGTAGTGTCCTTCAATTTTTCCGCCGTGTGCAGCGCGGCGAGCAGTTCGCTTGGTCTCATGCGTCTCCTCCATTGTCGTTTTCTGGTATTTTACCAGAGGCGGAAACGACTTGCAAGGAAAAGAAAGAAGAGAGATTCCCATTCCCAGCGGCATATGATATCATGAATGCGAGAAAATTTGGCGCCCGGTGAAACAAAACGGGCGCGGTATGCGTCTAAATAAGCAGAAGCAAGAAGATTTGAGAGAGACCCTCCCATGCGGAGGGCGGAGAGGAGAATTTATGAAGCTTGCGGCGGATTTTCGGCAGGCGGCGCGCGAGGCGCTGCGCGGCAAGTGGCCCATCGCCATTCTGATCGGCCTTGTGGCGGTGCTGCTCGGCGGCGCAGGGAGCGGCGGTCCGGAGGTCAAATTCAATTACGATGTGTCCTCGGGCGTGTCGACGACGTTTGGCTACGGCGGACAGACGATTTACTCCACAGGCTACGGTTTGGACCCGAAGTGGAGCGGACTGCTCGTCGGCGGTGTGGTCTATCTCATCGTGATCGCGCTCGTGTTGGCGGCGGCGTACTTCATCCTCGGCAGCATCGTGGGCGTGGGGTATGCCAAATATAACCTCGGCCTTGTCGACCGCACGGAGTCGGGCTTTGAGGCGCTGTTCGCCTATCTTCCGAACTGGAAGACGACGACGCTGACGCGGCTTTGGAAGGGCCTTTATATTCTGCTGGGGACGATCCTGCTCGTCATTCCGGGACTGATTATGGGCTACACCTACGCGATGACGGACTACATTTTGGCCGAGCACCCGGACATGACGCCGGGCGAGGTGATGAAGTGCTCGAAGGCGATGATGGAGGGCAACCGCTGGCGGCTGTTCTGCCTGCAATTCAGTTTCATCGGCTGGATGATCCTCAGCTCGCTGACGTTCGGCCTTGGCAACCTTGCGCTGCGCCCCTATCAGGAGGCGGCATACGCCGCGTTCTACCGCGAGGTATCGCTCGGGTAAAAAGATAGAGAGAAACAAAACGCGCCCCGCGGATGATCCGCGGGGCGTATTTTTGCTGTGATGGAAAGCTTACTTTGCGCTGTCGTTTGCGAGGGCCTGGTCGATCAGCTTCTGGAGCGCTGCCATGTTGTCCTCGTTGTCGATGCCGCCGAGCATCGCCTCACCGACGATGGCGCCGCTGCGGTCGATGACATAGGTGGTCGGGAAGGCCATGATGTCGCCCGCAAAGTCGCCGGCTGCGCTGTCGGAGGGGAAGTAGATGTTCTGGTAGCTTGCGCCCTTGGATTCAAGCAGACTCTTGGCCGTGCTGATCGCATCGGCGTTGCCGTCGAGGGTATCGACGTTGATGCCGATGAGCGCGCCGCCCTGCTTCTTGAGCGTCTCGTTGAGGGCGTTCAGATCGCCAAGCTCCGCCACGCAGGGCTTGCAGCCGCTGAACCAGAAGTTCACGACCGTCACAGCGTTCTGGGAGAAGATGCTGCTGTCCACGTCGTTGCCGTCAAGGTCCTTGCCGGTGAAGGTGGGGAAGGTCGGGACGGCATCGTTCATGCCGCCGTCTTCACCGTCGCCCGCGGGCTGAAGTGCGGCGTACTGCTCCTGCAGGGGCTGGATCTGGTCTTCAAGGTCGCGGATCTGCTCGGAGCCTTCGGTCAGCGTCTTGAGTTCGTCCTCGGTGAACTGATCCTTCACAAGGTCGAGGGCGGCAAGCAGGTAAGCGCCGTAGTTCGATTCATCGGGGATCTCGTCGCGCTTTTCGTTCATGGCGGCGAAGAGCTTCTGCCACAGCTCAAGGTTCTCTTCCATGATGGCGTTTTCCTTGTCGGCGAGCTCCTGGATCTGAGCGTAGATCTCCTCGGCGGTCGCGCCCTGCGCATCGCCATCGCCCTTGCCGTCGCCCTTGCTGCCGCAGGCGGCGAGGGAAAGCGTCAGCGTAAAGGCGAGCAGCAGCGTAATGATCTTCTTAAAATTCATGGTTTATTCTCCTTTGTTTTCTTCAATGATCGGTTTTTGAGACAATTTGGAACATGCTCCGCCGCTGCCGAAGGCGTAGCGGAAGCGGACGGCCTCCGTCGGGCAGGCGGTCACGCATTTGCCGCAGCGGATACATTCGCTGTGGTTTGGCGTTTTGGTCACATCCACGTCCATGGGACAGGTCCTTGCGCACTTGCCGCAGGAGACGCATTTGCTCTCGTCAACGTGCATCGACAGCAGCGACACGCGGTTGAAGAGCGCGTAGAACGCGCCGAGCGGGCATAGCCACTTGCAGAACGGGCGGTAGAAGATGACGCTCAGCACAACGACCGTGATGAGCACGCAGAGCTTCCACGAAAAGAGCTTGCCGAGCGCGGCGCGGATGCTGCTGTTGACAAGCGAGAGCGGGATAGCGCCTTCGAGCACGCCCTGCGGGCAGAGATATTTGCAGAAGAACGGGTCGCCCATGCCAGCTTCGTTCACCACGAGCACCGGAAGCAGGAAGACCATCACCACCAAGATGACGTATTTGAGGTAGGTCAGCGGCTTTAGGCGCTTGGTGGAGAGCTTTTTGGTCGGGATCTTGTGCAGCAGCTCCTGAAACCAGCCGAACGGACATAAGAAGCCGCAGATTGCTCTGCCAAGCAGTACGCCCATAAGAATAAAAAAGCCGGTTATATAATATGAAAACTTAAATTTGGATGAGCCTACCACCGCCTGAAACGCTCCAATCGGGCATGCACCTGATGCAGCCGGGCAGGAATAGCAGTTGAGGCCGGGAACACATACGGTTTTAGCATTTCCGCGGTATATGGTTCCTTTAAAAAGGTTCGGCAGATGAATATTGGTCAGTAAAGTAGCAGCAGCCTGTATCCATCCACGGAAACGAGCGATTGTTTTTGAAAATGTTTTTTTCTTATCCAATTCCTACACACTCCAGACATAATTTTATTGCCTTGCTCAGCACGGTGGCTGCTTCACCACGGTATGCGCCGTATATAAGCATTGCGGTACCGGCAATAAGCAGCGCTGCCTGAACAACAGCCTTTGTTTTGCATTTCAAATAAATTTCCCCTTCCATTTGTGATTTTCCTGCACAAGCAGTGCATTGTCAGAATGGCTTATTGACCTTTCGACAATATTATCATACAATACAGGGTGTTAAATTTGTGTTAAGAAAAGAGAAAATTAAAAATAAAATTGTAAAGCGGACATAAGCATCCCTCTTACCCACCGCTTAGTGCTCTACACACTTGAAACGGGGGATTGCTTATTCTGCGTTCAAATTACTTATTGGATGCAGTAGACAGGAGTATAATTATGAGACTGCTTATTGTTGAGGATGAAAAAAAATTGTGCGATGCGATAGCGAAGAGCCTTCATGGAGCCGGATATGAGGTCGATGTCTGTTATGACGGCGATGAAGCGCTAAGGATGATATTAGAAGAGAAATATGATTTGCTTGTGCTTGACCTGAATCTTCCGGGGACGGACGGAATGGAGATATTAAGGACGCTCAGGCAGGAAAATGAGGAAACCAAGGTCCTCATTTTGTCTGCGAGAAGCCAGATTGCGGATAAGGTGGAGGGGCTTGACGCAGGAGCTAATGACTATATGGAGAAACCGTTCCATCTGCAGGAGTTAGAGGCGAGGGTGAGAAGCCTCACAAGACGCAGGTTTGTCCAGAAGGATGTGTGCCTTGAATGTGATGGCGTGAAATTTAATACAAGGGAAAGGGCTGCTTATGTGAACGGCGCTAAGGTGATATTGACAAGAAAGGAGAATGGCATACTCGAATATCTTTTGTTAAATCAGGGAAGACCGGTAAGCCAGGAGGAGCTTATTGAACATGTGTGGGATGCAACGGCTGACAGCTTCTCCAATTCCATACGGGTTCACATGTCATCACTTAGAAAAAAGCTTAAGGCGCAGCTGGGATATGACCCGATTGTGAATAAGATTGGAGAGGGCTATAGAATAGGAGATAAGTCATGAGAAAAATATCTCTTCAGTGGAGACTTACTGTAATAACGGCATTGCTTATAGCGGCGATATGTATTTTTCTGAATTTTCTGTTGTACAGGAACGGAATATACTATATTGATTCGCTTCAGAATGTTGTGACTGACCACGGCAGCAGTGCCGAGCAGGAGACCCTGTATATTGATATTCCGGACAGTGAGTGGGATGATTTCGCTTCGCAGTTTGCGGTGCAGATATATGATACCAAGGCGGGCTATCGAAGAAGGGGCTGGTTTATAACAGCGGTGGTAACATTTATCGGAGGCATGGTCACATATTTCGTGAGCGGACATGCTCTCAAGCCGCTCAGGGATTTTTCGGCAAAGGTTGAAAAGGTTCAGGTACAAAATCTGACAGCGTCCGTTATTGATGAAAAGGGAGCTTCAGAGCTTGTAAGGCTTGGAGATTCTTATAATAAGATGCTGATGCGCTTGTCGGATGCGTTTGAGGTACAGAGACAGTTCACAGGAAACGCAGCACATGAACTCAGGACACCGCTTGCACTTATGCAGGCGCAGCTTGATCTGTATAATTCCTCCGCACATCCGAACGTGGATTCTGAGACCGCCGAGACGATACAGATGGCTGCCGAGCAGACGGAAAGACTTACAAAGCTTGTTAAGACCTTACTTGATATGAGTGAGCTGCAGACAGTGGCACGCACTGATGAAATAGAGCTTGGAGCACTTGTGGAGGAGGTATTGGCTGACCTTGAACCGCTCGCAAGGGAGAGAGGCATCGCGCTTAATGCCGGGTGCTGTGGAGAACTGTATATGACCGGAAGTGATATACTTATCTACAGAGTTGTGTTCAATCTTGTGGAAAATGCCATAAGATATAACCGCGATGGTGGAAGCGTGTATGTGTCGGTTAATAAAAGGGATACTAATGCAGTGATTGCCGTAAGGGATACGGGAAGGGGAATATCCCCTGAGTATATTGAAAGAGTGTTTGAACCTTTTTTCCGTGTGGATAAATCAAGAAGCCGTGAACTTGGAGGAGTTGGTTTAGGGCTCGCACTGGTGCGTGAGATAGTGCGGCTTCATGCTGGAAGCATTGCCGTAAGTGAGAGCAATGAAGAAGGGACAACCTTCGAGGTGGTTTTCCCCCTGTGAAACAATATAATGCATCATAATCTATGCACATATACAGCTTTATAAAGTAAAGCGGACATAAGCATCCCACTTACCCACCGCTTAGTGCTCTACACACTTGAAGCGGGGGATTGCTTATTATGCGTTCGATATAGTAGTAATTAAGAAGATAAAAATAGATTGATTTTTTATTTGATTTTGTGTATAATCCGTTATATAAAACCCATTGGGTGTGGATTTTTCAAGATTTGAAATCTTTTTTCGCCACATAGCTTAACAGAAGGCTATGTGGTTTTTTTGTGCATTTTTTGGTATTGGTAAGGAGAAAATTATTATGAACCAGACATTTATGAAGGAGAGGAGAATATTTCCTCTTGTGTTGTCGATGGCTCTGCCGATGATGCTGTCGATGGCATTCAGTTCACTGTATAATATTGTGGACAGTTATTTTGTGGCGAAGCTGTCGGAGGATGCGATGACGGCACTTTCGCTTGTATTTCCGGCGCAGAACCTTATGACCTCCGTGGCGGTAGGCTTCGGTGTCGGAATCAATGCTATGATTGCATTTTACCTTGGAGCGGGACAGCACAAGAAAGCGAACCGTGCTGCTGCACAGGGACTTATGTTCAGTGTGGTTCATGGTCTGCTTATCATGGCGCTGTGTCTTATAGGCATGCCGGCGTTCCTTGGTGCTTTCACATCGAAGCAGTCGGTTGTGGATTTGGGAGCTGAATACTCTGACATAGTCTTCCTTTTTGCCGTGATAGTGAATGTCGGCATAACCTATGAGAAGATATTCCAGTCGGTCGGAAGAATGAAGGAGACCATGATATGTATGGTTATCGGCTTCGTGGCTAATATCGTGCTTGACCCACTGCTCATATTCGGTGTCGGATTTTTTCCGAAGATGGGAATAAGAGGTGCGGCCGTTGCAACCGGAATCGGACAGGTGCTGACGCTTATTGCATACATTGTTTTTGATAAGGTTAAGCCGCTTCCGGTAAGAATAAACAGGGAAAGCCTGAGCTTTGACGGTGAGGTGTGCGGACGCATGTACGGAATAGGAATCCCTGCAACGCTCAATATGGCTCTTCCGTCCGTGCTCATAACAGCACTTAATGGCATACTTTCGGTATACTCGGAGAGCTATGTCCTTGTGCTTGGTGTCTACTATAAATTACAGACCTTCATCTATCTTCCGGCAAATGGAATCATTCAGGGAATAAGACCGCTCGTTGGATATAATTACGGTGCGGGTGAAAACAGGAGGGTTGAGAAGATATACAGACTTTCGCTTGGCATGGCAGCGCTTCTGATGGCAGCCGGGACAGTGGCATGCATGACTGTGCCGTCACAGCTTATGAGTCTGTTCTCTGACAGCGCCGACACGGTTTCTAAGGGATGTACGGCACTTCGCATTATATGTCTTGGTTTTATTGTGTCATCGCTGTCGGTGACCTACTCAGGAACGCTTGAAGCGCTCGGAGAAGGTGTTCCGTCACTTGTAATCTCGCTTATGCGATATATTGTTGTTATAATTCCGGCGGCATTCATTCTCAGCAGGGTAATCGGTGCAGTCGGAGTGTGGTGGGCTTTCGTGATAACGGAGTGTACAGCAGCGGTGGCAGCATGTATACTGTTCCATAGAATCTGGGGCAGAAAATCGAAAGCCAATGCAATAGAATGATTTAAACCCAAAGGTTACCACATTACCTGCTTATTATTTGCTAAGAAAAGAAGTAAATACATATTTTCTGTCAATCAGATTTCCGACGATTCCGACCATTTTTCCCATAGTGAAAGCGGCAAGGACAGTTCCGATTCCAAGCCCGTAGAGGCGGCCGAGAAAGAGAAATGTCATGGCTGCTGTCACAGCAAGACATATCACATCAAAGGCTATCTTTATTTTAGGATAGCCCACCTTGGTTATGTCGGCAAGCTCTCGTGGGAAAAGGTCTGTCGGAACAATCGGAAGCTTACAGCGGTTAGAGAAGGCTATACCAACACTCAGGAGAAGATAACTTATCACAAAATATACAATTCGCCAACCGAGTGCAGTCGGAAGTATGTTAATCCACGCCTTATTCAGGTCGAGGAGCATGCTGAAAGCGAAGCCGACAACGAAGCTGAACAGGTACATCGGAACGAATTTTTTCCTCATAATCATAAGGCTTAAAATAAGAGTTCCCTGAAAAATATATGTCCATGTTCCGAGAGTGAGCTTTGGAAGCACAAGCGAGAATGCGTAGGGAACACTTGAAATTGCCGAAATTCCCGCATTTGAGTAGAGCATAAGCACCACGCTGAAGCTGTTGATTAACACTGCGATGACGAGCGCGAGCTCACCGCGAAAGGTCTTTTTTTCATTAAATGTTTCCACAGATGAAGCTGCGGATATACTGTTGTCCATGTCTGTCTCCATTCCGCGGAGTTGGAATATTTGTCTGCTGTAAACTGCAGCCATGCAAACTGATTAAAACCTCCGCTTTTTTGATAATCTTTTGATAATCGTATACAGTATACCACTGAATTTTATAATAACAAATCAATAAATTATATAAAATTATAGATATTATCTATATATTTCATTGACTTCGATATACAGAATTCCCATTGTAAGAATTGGGGCATTTACATGAGTTGTATCTTCCCTGTTTTATGTTATACTGTTTATATAATAATGCAGAGTTTGATAATATTACGTAAGGCTTAAAGGATAAGAGAGTTGATGAAGCTGATAGAACTCCGGCAGAAAATATTGCTTATCAGGTTGGATGGACAATATTGGTCCTTAAATGGGAAGAAGATAGTGCTACATGCTGCAGTGAACTTGAAAGGAATCATAACACCATGAATATATTCTATCTGAGATATTTTGTTACGTTAGCCCATGAAAAGCACTACACGAAGGCTGCAAAGCAGCTATGTATCACACAGCCAAGCCTGAGCCATGCGATAGACCAGTTGGAGAAGGAGCTGGGCGTGCAGCTCTTTGAAAAGGTGGGGCGAAACACAACCCTGACGCATTTTGGTGAGGAGTTTTTAGTGTGTGCAGAACACACGCTTGCGACGCTTGACGAGGGTGTTGAGATGATAAAGAAAAGTGCGGCGGGTGACGGAGTTATAAGGCTTGGCTTTGTAAGACCGCTTGGAATAAAATTCATACCACAGCTTGCGGCGGAATTTTTAAAGGAAAATAAGGAAAAAAATATAAAATTTACCTTCAATACCGATGTGACAGGCAAACTGCTTGAGGGTATGAAGGATAAAAGGTTCGACATTCTGTTCTGTTCGGAGCCGCCAAAGACCCTGGGTTTTAATGCGGTTCCGGTGAAGAGACAGGAGCTGGTGCTTATCGTTCCGGATTCACATCCGCTTGCAGAGCGCGATGAGATAAACCTCTGTGAGACGATGGATTATGATTATGTATATTTTCACAACAATTCCGGTATCAGAAAGGTTATAGACGACATGTTCGAAAGAGCGGAAATCACGCCAAGGATTGCCTGCGAGACGGAGGAGGATGAGGTGATTGCGGGACTTGTGTCGGCAGGCTTTGGGATTGCGGTTGTGCCATATATGGATATGCTTTTAAAACTGGATGTCAAGATAATTAAAATCACATCACCTGCTTATGAGCGCAGCTTTTTTATGGTGAACGATGACAGACTGTACATGCCGCCTGTGGTTAAGAGCTTCTATGATTTTGTGCTGGACAGGTGCCGATTTTAAAATGCATAGCATAAAAGTAAGGCGAAATCGCACAAACATATAGTGCTTTAACGTGGTAAAGTCGATGAAACGTACACTATAATACAAATTTTTCTTACAAAATTTTTTCGGCTATATGTAGTGGACATACAGAATTTCTTATTTAAAAAATATGCTGCAGGCAAAGCAGCTGTGCATTATAAGGACATAACAGAGAAGTCATTTTTGGGTATGGAGGAATTATGCTTAGAATAGGTGTTGATTTGGGTGGTACGAACATTGCGGCGGGGCTTGTCGATGAGGAGTACAGGATTCTGGACAGGTTGTCGGTAAAGACGAATCTTCCGCGGCCGGCAGAGAGTATCATTGCTGATATTGCGGAACTTGTAAACCGGCTCTGTGATAGAAATAATGTTGTGCAGAGGGACATTGAATCGGTCGGTGTGGGAGTTCCCGGAACGGTAAATGAGGATACAGGCTATGTTGAGTTTTCCAATAATCTGGGCTTTGAGATGGTTCCGTTTATCAGCCTTCTTGGAGGTATGGTGGAGGCTCCGGTGCATTTTGGAAATGATGCCAATGCTGCGGCACTTGGTGAGTATCTGGCAGGTGGCTACAATGTGAAGTCATTCGTTATGATTACATTGGGGACAGGCATAGGAAGCGGAATAATTCTTGACGGAAAGCTCATCAAGGGAATTAACTATGCCGCCTCAGAGCTTGGGCATACCGTGATTAAGCTGGGCGGAGAGCAGTGCACCTGCGGAAGAAAGGGCTGCTTTGAGGCTTACGCATCGGCGACTGCGCTTATAAGGGACACGAGGAGATTATTGCTGAAAAGGTCAAATGCTGTGGAGAGTATGCATAATAATGTGGGTAATATGCTTGAGAGAAGTGAAATCTGGAAGCTGTGCGATGGAGATGTCGGCAAAATAGAGGCAAAGCATGTATTTGATGCGGTAAAACATGAGGATGAGCTTGCAAAAGAGCTGTTTTGGAATTATACTGAATATCTTGCGGAAGGAATTGCCAACATTATAAATATCCTTCAGCCCGAGCTGGTATGCATAGGAGGCGGGGTGAGCAAGGCGGGGGATATGCTGCTTGCACCTGTTAAAGAGAAGGTGGCAGGAAGGATTTTCTCAAAAAACTCTGCAAGAAATACGGATATCAAGCTGGCACGGCTTGACAACGATGCAGGCATTATAGGGGCTGCGATGCTGTAGAGACAATTTATATATTTGTTTTGTGCAAGGTGTAGATATGCTATATAATCAAAATTAAACGATGCTGAGGTCAAAAGGTATTTTGACCTCTATGATATCTATGATATCTATGGTATCTATGATATCTATGATATCTATGATAACGAATTGCTACGCACGGAAGAAAAAGATTCGTGTATGAAAAATCTTGAAATAAAAAATATCTGGAAGTGGAGATTGGTTTGATATGAGACTGGTAATACAGCGTGTCAACCACGCAAGCGTGAGGGTTGACGGAAATGTGATTGGAAGTATAGGGAAAGGGCTGTTGATTCTGCTTGGAGTTGCCAATGGTGATACCAAGGAGATGGTTGACAGGTATGTGAAGAAGCTGTCAGGCTTAAGAATATTCGAGGATGCGGATGGAAAGACGAACCTTTCACTTGCAGATGTAGGCGGGGAGCTTCTGGTTGTGTCACAGTTTACACTGTATGCCGACTGTAAGAAAGGAAACAGGCCAAGCTTTGTAAATGCGGGTGCTCCTGATTTTGCCAATGATATGTATGAGTATTTTAAGGAGAAATGTGTTGAGACGTTCGGCAGGGTTGAGTGCGGAAGCTTCGGAGCCGACATGAAGGTAGAGCTTGAAAATGATGGACCGTTCACGGTTCTATGGGACAGCGATTGGTGGTAGTAAAAATATGTGTATAAGGGGGAGTTATGAACAACTATCTTATAGTTACCGGTGGATATACGGACGATAATTTTGCTGTACGGTGGATAAAGGATAATAATTTTGACTGCATGCTTGCCTCAGATTCCGGGATGGAATTTTTCAGGCGCACAGGTATTGTGCCGGATGTCATAATAGGCGATTTTGATTCGGTAAATGCAGATACATTGGATTTTTTTAAGAAAAAAAATGATATAGAATGGACGAAGCTCAATCCGATGAAGGATGACACCGACACGGAGGCGGCTATAAGGCTTGCCATTGAAAAGGGAGCACAGAGCATAACACTTCTTGGTGCGACAGGCAGCAGAATAGACCATGTGCTTGCCAATATTGAGCTTCTTGGAATAGGACTTAGGCAGAAGGTACAGATGCAGATTGTGGATGCACACAACAGAGTCCGGATGATTGATTCGGGGCTTACCATAAAAAAGGACGAGCAGTTCGGAAAATTCGTGTCCCTGATACCGTACAGCATGAGGGTTGAGGGGGTATGTCTTGAGGGCTTTAAATATCCGCTTGATAATTACTGCATGAGCAAGTTCAATTCGCTTGGAATAAGCAATGAGATTACAGAGGCTGAGGCAAGGATAAGCTTTTCCGATGGGATAATGGTTGTAGTGGAGGCAGTTGACTGATATGGATAAACATTCACAGAAAAACGGTATTATAGAAGGTACAATATGGAAGCAGCTTCTTATTTTTTTCTTTCCGATTCTTGTCGGTACTTTTTTCCAGCAGTTGTATAATACGGTGGATGCCGTGATAGTGGGACAGTTCGCCGGAAAGGAGGCACTGTCGAGTGTCGGCGGTTCGTCGAGCCAGATAATTAATTTCGTGGTCGGATTTTTTACGGGACTTTCTGCCGGCGCAACGGTTATTATCTCACAGTTTTACGGAGCTAATGACGCGAATAAGATACATAGAGCGCTGCATACGGCGTACGCATTTTCGATTGTGGGTGGAATAATAGCGGGAATAATCGGAATCGCACTCACAGTTCCGGTTATGAAGCTTATGAATACGCCGGAGGAGCTTATGCATGATTCGGCAATGTATGTGATGATATATTTTGGCGGACTGGTGTTTATTTTTGTCTATAATATGGGCTCGGCAATACTGAGGGCGATAGGTGATTCTAAAAGACCGTTATATTATCTGATAATATGCTGTTTCATAAATATCGTGCTTGATATTGTATTTGTGAGCGTGTTAAAGCTTGGGGTGCTGGGTGTCGCAGTAGCGACCTTTATTTCACAGCTTGTAAGTGCAGTGCTTGTGACAAGGGCGCTTATGTACCACACTGAGGGTATGAAGCTTGTGCTGAAGGAGATAAGGCTGCATGGGGACGTGCTTCCTGCGATGCTTAAGATCGGACTTCCGACAGGAATACAGTCAAGCATGTACAGTGCCTCCAACATAATAGTGCAGTCTGCACTCAACGGCTTCGGCGTTGACACGGTGGCTGCATGGTCGGCATTTGGAAAGATTGACAGCATGTACTGGATGATAAATACAGCATTCGGAATAGCGGCTACGACCTTTGTCGGACAGAACTTCGGTGCAGGAAAGTATGACAGGGTTAAGAAGGGAACACTGCAATGTCTTATGATGGATATAGCGGCTGCGTTGCTTTTCAGTACGCTGGTGCTGACGTTCGGACAGTATATGCTGAGGATTTTTACCTCGGAGGCAGAGGTTATCAGACTTGGCGTGAGAGTTATGAGAGTTATATCACCTGCATACTTTATCTTTGCATTTATTGAGCTTCTGTCCGGCTCCCTAAGGGCACAGGGGCATGTGCTTGTGACAACCATTATGACGATGCTCGGAGTGTGTGCATTCAGGGTGGTATGGGTGCTTTTCATAGTTCCGCAAGGTAAGCTTGAGCAGATAGTGTTCTGCTATCCGGCGACATGGACAATCACAGCCATAGGAATGATTATTTATTATATTTATAAGCAGCGCAGTATAATAAAGAAATATAAGAATACATTGCCCGCTTAAACTGGCAGGCTTTACTTTACAACTGCATGCGGTAATCGGATATAGAAAATGGAGTAATACAGTTATATGGAATCAAAAAGAGAATTGACGAAGGATATGACAAAGGGTCCGTCTGCGAGGCTGCTGCTCGTTTTTGCGCTGCCGCTTATGCTGGGAAATCTTTTTCAACAGCTCTACACGATGGTGGATACCATTATTGTCGGTCAGGGTGTCGGCATAAATGCACTGGCATCACTTGGGGCGTCCGACTGGCTTAACTGGATGTTTATAGGCTTTGTGACGGGAATCACGCAGGGCTTTTCCATCATTTTTGCACAGTTTTATGGTGCCGGTGATGCTAAGTCGCTCAGAAGCTCAATAGGTAATGCACTTGTGCTTACAGCGCTTGCCGCCATCTTCTTTACGGTGGCGGGACAGCTTGCGATAGTACCGGTTTTAAAGCTTCTTGAAACACCGGCAGATATTTTTGCAGGCTCGGAAAGCTATCTGAGGATTATGCTGGGCGGAGTGGCAGTGAGCCTTATGTATAATTTTGAGGCGGCGCTTTTAAGGGCATTGGGTGACAGCAGGACACCGCTCATGGCGATGGTCACGGCGGCTTTGACGAACGTTGCGCTTGATCTTCTTTTTGTCCTTGTTTTCAAGTGGGGAATAGCAGGGGCAGCATCGGCGACCATTATTGCCCAGGGAGTATCAGTTGTATACTGCTTTTCAGCTATAAGAAGAATAGACATGATAAGAATAAACAGGCAGGACATCGGCATACATGCCGCAATGTCTAAGAGGCTGTTGATAGTCGGTCTCCCGATAGTATTCCAGAATACCATGATAAGCATAGGAGGAATGATACTGCAGTCTGTCGTGAACAGCTATGGATTTCTGTTTGTTGCAGGCTATACCGCCGCTAATAAGCTTTACGGACTGCTTGAGACGGCTGCAATTTCCTTCGGCTTTGCAATCACAACCTATACGGCGCAGAATCTTGGGGCAGGCAATTTTAAGCGTATAAGGAAGGGCATGAGAAATGCGGTCATAATGGCGCTTATCACATCGGTTGCTGTATCCGTCTGCATGCTCATTTTCGGACGCCCGATTCTCAGGCTTTTCATATCTAACGAGACAGGGCAGGTGGAGGAGGTGCTTGGAATAGCATATCTGTATCTCAGCATAATGAGCTGGTTTTTAGCTGTCCTGTACGCACTTCATACCTACAGAAGTGCGCTTCAGGGGCTTGGAAATACGGTCGTTCCTATGCTGTCGGGAATTATGGAGTTCATAATGAGGACAACTGCTGTCATGATTCTTCCGAGATTTGTGGGTGAGAAAGGTGTGTTCTATGCGGAGGTGCTTGCGTGGACAGGTGCAACCGTGATTCTTGTCACGTCATACTATGCTGTGAGGAGAAAAATAGAAAAAAAGCTGAAAATTACTTAATTCCTATTGACATAGTAGGAATTAAGTAATATACTTGCAAAAAACATAAAACGTGAGGCAATGACTGGTGACAGCCACAAGCAGGAAGGAGATTATGTATGTCTAACATTTACAAGGGAGCAGTTGAACTTATCGGAAAGACACCTTTGGTTGAGGTGGTCAATGTTGAGAAGGAGCTAGGGCTTAAGGCTAGAGTACTTGTGAAGCTTGAGTACTTTAACCCGGCAGGAAGCGTCAAGGATCGTGTAGCTAAGTCGATGATAGAGGACGCTGAGGCCAAGGGGCTTTTGAAGGAAGGCTCTGTAATCATTGAGCCTACATCAGGAAACACAGGTATAGGTCTTGCATCCATAGCAGCATCTAAGGGCTATAGAATCATCCTTACAATGCCTGAGACAATGAGCGTTGAGCGCCGCAACATCCTTAAAGCCTATGGTGCTGAGATTGTGCTCACTGAGGGCGCTAAGGGAATGAAGGGTGCCATCGCAAAGGCTGAGGAGCTTGCCGCACAGACACCTGACAGCTTCATCCCGGGACAGTTCGTAAATCCTGCCAATCCTAAGGCTCACAGAGAGACAACAGGTCCTGAAATCTGGGAGGACACAGACGGGAATGTCGATGTGTTCGTTGCAGGTGTAGGTACGGGCGGAACCCTCACAGGTGTAGGTGAGTACTTAAAATCCAAGAAGCCTGATATCAAGGTGGTCGCAATGGAGCCGGCTTCATCACCTGTCCTTTCACAGGGCAAGGCAGGTGCACACAAGATTCAGGGTATCGGTGCCGGCTTCGTTCCTGATGTGCTCAACACCAAGATATACGATGAGATTCTCACTGTAGAGAACGATGACGCATTCGCAACAGCCAAGCTTCTTGCAAAGAAGGAGGGCGTTCTTGTCGGAATATCCTCAGGTGCGGCATTGTCTGCGGCAATTGAGCTTGCCAAGCGCCCTGAGAATGAGGGTAAGACTATTGTAACACTGCTTCCGGATAGTGGGGACAGATACTATTCAACTGCTTTGTTTACAGAGTAGAATTAAATTAAATATGATATTGCTTAGCTGATAATGGAATATCGGCGAATGATTAAACTGCTGCTTAGACAGATTACCATTTAGAGGTCTGTTGGGCGGCAGTTTTTTTGTTTATGGAAACAGTCAAAAAATTTATATAATAAACCAGTAGTTTAGTATATTATGGATAAATAATGTTGAAATTGAATGAAAATATGAGTATAATAAACATAAAACAATCTAAAAACAGAAATATGAATATATCAAATTGCGGAGTATAAGAATGTTATCGAAAATAGAGTTAAAGTTAAATCACAGTGAGGAAATCGTGTATCAGATGTCATCGCTCTTTCATGGTGCACTTATGGAAATGCTACCGGAGGAATATGCAGAGTATCTTCATGTGTCTCAGCTTCATCCATATACGCAGCACCTTGAATTCAGGAATGGTGCATGGTTCTGGGTGGTGTGCTGTTTAAATAAGGAAGCAGCTAAAATAATCATACATGATACACTTATGAAGACAGAGAGCATTTTTATTAAAAACAGAAAGCTTGAGATAAGAATTGCTGAAAAGAGCTATTCTGAGCTGTCATATAAATCTCTGATGGACAGCTTTTACGATGATGAATGTAGCAGATACATTAATATTCAATTTACATCGCCGGCAGCATTTAAGAAGGATGGGCGATATGTTTTCTATCCGGATATTCGGTGTATTTTCCAGAGCCTTATGAATAAGTATGATGCGGCAGTAAGTGATGAGGTGATGGCTGATGAGGATACCTTGGAACAATTGTGTGAGAACGCGCAAATCGCAGGATATGACCTAAAGAGTGTGAACTTCTCACTTGAAGGTGTCAGGATTCCTTCTTTTATAGGTAAGCTCACAATAAAAATGCATGGAACATCCACAATGGTGAATTTTGCAAATATGCTGTTCAGGTTCGGGACGTATTCAGGAATCGGAATTAAGACGTCACTGGGGATGGGAAGTTTTAAAATATTAAAGGATGAAGGGAGAAAGAGATGATAACGGACAGGCAGATAGAACTTATCGTTGGCGCTTTGCTGCATGATATAGGCAAGGTTGTGTATAGAAGCGGTGATGGACGCGACCACAGCGTGAGCGGATATGAATATCTCAGGGGGCTTGAAAATAATTTCCGGGAGAAAAAGCTTCCCGGTGAGGTTCTTGATTGTGTGAGATATCACCATGGAAAACACCTCAGGAATGCTGCGATTCAGGATGATTCTTTGGCGTATATCACATATTTTGCCGACAATGTTGCAGCATTTTCAGACAGAAGACAGATGGCTGGTGGGGAAGATGGGTTTGACAAGAAAATTCCGTTGGACAGTGTTTTTAATATTCTTAATGGGAACAATGGAAAACAACACTATGCCATGAGATTTTTAAATCCGGATGAGGATATCAACTATCCTACAGAAGATAAGGTTGAAATGGATGAAGGCTTTTATAATAAAGTAGTAGCTGACATCACGGATAATCTGAAAGGAATTGAGCTTAGCAGGGAGTACATTGATTCACTTTTATCGGTGCTTGAGGCTAATCTTACATATATTCCGTCATCCACCTCGAAAAGAGAGCTGGCGGATATTTCCCTGTATGACCATGTGAAGATGACTGCCGCCATAGCTTCATGTATTGAACAGTATCTTGCGGCAGAGGGGGAGCAGGATTACAGGACATTTTTGTATGTAAATTCAGAAAAAAATTATGACATGCCAATGTTTCTTTTATATTCGATGGATATATCGGGTATTCAGAATTTCATATACACCATCGGTGAGAGCGGAGCACTAAAGGGGCTTCGGGCGCGCAGCTTTTACCTTGAAATACTGATGGAGCATATAATCGATGAGCTGCTTGAAAAGCTTTCACTTTCGCGGGCAAATCTGATTTATACAGGTGGCGGGCATTGCTATATTCTTATCCCGAACACGAAAAATGTCCTGCAAATAATAGAGCAATATGATGTGATTGTCAATGAATGGCTGATGGATAAGTTCGGAACAGCTTTGTACATAGGAACAGGCTATGCAGTGGCAAATGCCAATGCATTCAGGAATATTCCGGATGGGAGCTATTCTGATTTATATAGGAATATTTCAAGAATGATTTCCGGAAAAAAGACACATCGGTACGATGCTGCACAGATTATAAAGCTTAACAGCCAGAGACATGAAGGTGAAAGGGAATGTAAAATATGCAGACGTATAGCAATTCTAAAGGATGACAAATGTGCCATATGCAATTCGTTGGAAAAGATGTCATCAGGTATTTTGAAAGATGACTATTTTACGGTGGTGTGCAATAGTGAGAAAGATGCTCTGCCACTTCCGGGAGGAAGATACCTTGTGGCTGATGATAAGGACACTCTGCTTGAGCGGATGAAGGGTGACAGCTATGTGCGTTGTTATACAAAGAACAATATATATACAGGAAAGCATGTGACAACAAAAATCTGGGTGGGTGATTATAGCGCCAAGGATACCTTTGAAGAACTTGCCGAGGCCTCAAATGGTGTAAAGCGTATCGGAATACTCAGGGCGGATGTCGATAACCTTGGAAACACATTTGTGAATGGATTTAACCGTGAAAATGGTGACTGCATGTATACAACACTCTCACGTACAGCTTCACTTTCAAGACAGCTATCTTTGTTTTTTAAGCTATATATTAATAAGATTCTTGCACAGGGAAGCCGGAATATTTTAGGAGATGGAGGCGGTAGAAATATTGTCATTGTATATTCAGGTGGTGATGATGTCTTTTTTGCAGGTGCGTGGAATGATGTGATTGCGGCAGCGGTTGATTTACAGCAGGCATTGAAAAAATTCACACAGGGAACCTTGACATTGTCCGCCGGAATAAAGGTTTACAATCCTTCATATCCAATCAGTGCTATGGCGAAGGAGACAGCGGTGTTAGAGGAGGCTGCGAAAGGCATCAAGGGGAAAAATGCAGTTGTACTGTTCGATGAGGCTACAAAACATATAAATGAGAAAAAAGAAAATGTCCAGTCTGTGGAGATTCACGGCTATAAATGGGAAGATTTTGAGAAATATGTTATTAGTGAAAAACTTACATTGATAAATGACTACTTACAGAATCAACAGGAGCTTGGAATGTCATTTTTATATCATCTGACGGAATTGTTAAGGGATGATACGCAGCCTATAAATACTGCCAGATATGTATATCTGTTGTCGAGGATGGAACCGAAGGAGGACAGTGATGTTGAAGTCAGGACAGCCTACAGGCAGTTTGCCAAAAAGATGTATGAATGGAGCAGGAATCCGCAGGATAGAAGACAGCTTATAACTGCAATTTATATTTATGTATATCTAAACCGCAAAGATGATGGAGAGGAGAACGAAAATGAGACTGACGGAAGAAAATTATGTTGAACTTGCTGAGAAAGCTATGCGTGATATCTGTGATGAGCGCGACAAAAAAAGACAGAAAGGTGCCACCTGTTACAACTTCAAAAATCAGGAATCTTCTGGCAATGACGGCGGACATCTACAATGAGGTGATTGGCAGCCAGGATGATAAGCTTTCCAATGAGATACGCGGAAAGATAAATTATCTCAAGATAAGGTTTGTGTATGAGGCAGGTCGTGAGACTAAGGTGAAAACACTTGTTGAAAAGGCAGAAATATTACATCATATAGACGACATCAAGGACAGCAGGACACAGTTTATATTATTCAGCCGCTATATGGAGGCATTGGTGGCGTACAGAAAATTCATTGGTGGACATGACGAATAGGAGGAGCTGAAATTATGTTTGCAAAAATAGAGATAAGCGGAGTAATAGAGGTTATGACAGGTCTGCATATAGGCGGTTCAAGTGCTTTTTCGGCGATAGGGGCAGTTGATTCCCCGGTTATTTTAGATACACGGAGTAATATGCCGATGATACCGGGAAGCAGTCTTAAGGGAAAGATGAGAACACTTCTAGCAAAGAAATACAATGAGGTATTTGCAAGAATCCCGGATGATGATAATGAATGTCTGCTGGCATTGTTCGGTAGTGCCAAAAAGGGAGCGGTAAGGACAAGCCGTGTGCAGTTTTCGGATATGTTTTTGTCCAATTTGGATGAATTAAAAAGGGGTGGACTTACAAGAGCAACGGAAATAAAATTTGAAAATTCCATTTCAAGAGCCTCTGCTGTTGCAAATCCTAGACAAATAGAGAGAGTTGTCAGAGGAGCCAAGTTCCCGGTACAGATTATTTACGAGGTGTCGGAGGGTGCCGGAAATGCAGACAAAGCTGCAATCCTACAGGACATGAAAATACTAAAGGACGGCTTTAAGCTGTTAGAGTATGATTACCTTGGGGGTAGCGGTTCAAGAGGCTATGGAAGGGTTAAATTTGATGAGTTTGGTGTTGAGTGTGTTTTAGGAGAAGTAGACGATGACATAATTGATGAGTGTCAGAAAATTATGGAAGGTTAGATATATGAATTATTCTATATATAAATTGCAATTTAACACAGGTGTTCACTTTGGAACAGGTGTACTAAGTGAATCCGAATATACATTCCGCGCGGATCAGCTTTTCTCAGCGCTCTATATTGAGGCATTGAAGCAGGGAAGTGAGAAAGAATTGTATGAGGCTGTCTGTTCAGGGAATCTGCTCTTTTCTGATTTATTTCCATATAAAGGAACACAGTATATGCTGCCAAAACCCATGCTGTATGTTGAACCGGCAGACAGAGAAAAATCTGAACAGAAAAAGGCATACAAGAATATGAAGTTTATCCCCGTTGAAGCTCTTGACGAATTTCTTTGTGGCAGGATTGATGTTGAAAATAATGCGATGAGCGATTATGGACATTATGTACAGCATACAATGGCGTGTGTGAGAACCGGGGATGAGACGCTGCCGTTCAGGGTGGGTACATATTATTACAACAGCGGATGTGGATTGTATATTATAGTCGGATACCAAAGTGAGGCTGAAATGATACTTGCCGAGGATCTTTTAGAATCACTGTCTTACACAGGAATTGGGGGCAAAAAATCATCCGGATTTGGCAAATTTGAAGTAAAAATTGCAGGCGGTACGGATAAGCTTTTAAAAATGCTTCAAAGAGATACAGGCAGAAGCATGCTGTTGTCGACTGCCCTCCCTAAGAATGGGGAGCTTGAAGCTGCTCTTGACGGCGCAACATATCTTCTTGAAAGACGCTCAGGTTTTGTCGCTTCCGACCGATATGCCGATGAGTGGCGCAAAAAGAGGGATTTGTATGTGTTTGCCTCAGGCTCATGCTTTGTAAACAGGTTCGACGGTGATATCATAGATGTATCGGATGGTGGAGGGCATAGCGTGTACAGATATGCCAAACCGGTTTTTATTGGGATATAATAACAGTCGATTTGATGGAATTATAGAGGTGGACATGGAAGAATTTTTAAAACATTACAGAATGAGGATTGAGGCACTGTCACCGATTTACATAGGAAGCGGGGTAAAGCTTGGCAAAAAGGAATATATTTACATGCCGTGGAACCATGAAGTCATTATACCGGATATGCAGAAAATGTTTTTGGCTGTGCAGAAAAAAGGGGTTATCAAGGAGTACACGAGGACCAGCCAGTCTTTCAAAAGGACTTGGAGTCAGCATTTCATATCCGGCGCAGCACCGCAACCGGCATATTGCAGATTATGATGCGGGACGGATTGATCGTGCGGGAACCCGTGGAGGGCGATGCCCGCCTTAAACGACTGGTCCTAACACCGATCGCCATAGAACAGCTGGCGCAAATGCAGCAGGATATCCTGCGGGTAGAGCAGAAAGCGACTGCCGGATTAACCGGCGAAGAGTTGAAGACCCTTTATGTCCTGCTAGATAAAGTGATAGAAAACTTGACCCCTGGCAAGGAGGAACGAACCATTGATTAAACGACTGTCCCAATGCATACGGGAATATAAAAAAGACGCGATTCTCTCCCCTCTTTATGTGCTAGTGGAATCGCTTTTGGATGTGGCCATCCCCTTTGTAATGGCTGGCCTAATTGATAAGGGCATAGAAGCCGGCAACATGAGCATGATCCTGCGATATGGTGCCATTCTAGTGGGTTTTGCACTGGTAGCGCTTACTTTTGGTGCACTGAGCGGCCGGAGCTGTGCACGCGCCACGGCAGGCTTTGCTCGCAATCTGCGGCATGATATGTTTCATCATCTACAGGTATACTCCTTCTCCAATATTGATAAATTCAGCAGCGCTGGTTTGGTCACCCGTATGACTACCGATGTGAGCAATGTGCAGAATGCTTTAATGATGATCATTCGTACCCTTATCCGCTGCCCTGCCATGCTCATCTTCGCCATGGTCATGTCCTTTCGCATCAATCACGATATTTCTCTCATTTTCCTGGCCGTCATTCCCATCCTTGGTGTTGGGCTTTACCTTATCATCAAACATGTTCACCCCGTGTTTGAACGGATCTTTAAGACCTATGACAGACTGAATGGCGTAGTGCAGGAGAATCTTTCCGGTATCCGTGTGGTAAAAAACTTTGTGCGCGAGGACCACGAGATCGAAAAGTTTGATACCATCTCCGGCACCATTTATAAGGATTTTTCACTTGCCGAGCGCATCTTGGCCCTCAACTCCCCACTGATGCAAGGCTGTGTGTATGCCTGTATGATTTTGGTCTCCTGGCTGGGTGCCAAACAGATCGTCATTGGAAATATGTCTACCGGAAACCTAATGAGCTTCTTCACCTACATCATGCAGATCCTTTCCAGTCTGATGATGCTTTCGATGGTATTTGTCATGATCACCATGTCCCGTGCCTCTGCCGAGCGTATTGTGGAAGTGCTGGATGAAGAAAGTGATATCACCAACTGTGATAACCCTGTGTACGAGGTCAAAGACGGCAGTGTGGAATTCACTGATGTGAGCTTCAGCTATGCCAAGCGTCCCGATAAAACGGTGCTGGATGACATTGACCTGATTATCCCCTCTGGACAGACGGTTGGTATTATCGGCGGCACCGGATCTTCCAAAAGCAGCCTAGTGCAGCTCATCCCCCGTCTGTACGATGTGACTGGCGGCTGTGTAAAGGTAGGCGGCGTGGATGTGCGGAACTATGACCTGCAAACACTTCGGCACAATGTGGCGATGGTATTGCAGAAGAATACCTTGTTCAGCGGGACGATAAAGGAGAACCTGCGCTGGGGCAACCCCGACGCGACCGACGAGGAGCTGATACACGCCTGTCGTCTGGCGCAGGCCGATGACTTTATCAGCACCTTCCCCGATGGGTATGATACCTATATCGAGCAGGGCGGCACCAATGTTTCCGGCGGGCAGAAGCAGCGCCTGTGCATTGCCCGTGCGATCCTGCGCAAGCCGAAGATCCTTATTCTGGACGACAGCACCAGTGCCGTGGATACCAAGACTGATGCCCTGATCCGCCAGGCCTTCCGTGAGGAAATTCCCAATACCACAAAAATCATTATTGCCCAGCGCATCAGCTCGGTGATGGACGCCGACCAGATCGTTGTAATGGATAACGGCAGAATAAACGCCTGCGGCACCCACGAAGAACTGCTGGCCAATAGTGAAATCTACCGTGAGGTCTATGAATCTCAACAGAAAGGGGGGCTGGAAGAATGAGTGCTGCTCCTAGAAGAGGCTTTACCGGCGGCAAGCGGGCCAAGGATGCCAGAGGAACATTGAAGCGCCTTATAGGCTACATCGCCAAAGGAAATAAAGCCCGGCTGGTATGTGTTTTTATTTTACTCATCATCAGTACAGTAGCCAGTGTTTCCGCCTCTCTTTTCCTCAAATCGCTGATCGATGATTATATCGCTCCGCTTATTGGACAGTCGGCACCAATCTTCGCCCCGCTTCTTCAAGCTTTGACCATGATGGGGTGCATTTACCTGGCCGGTATGCTGGCTTCCTACTTGCAGACACGGCTGATGATCCCCGTGGCGCAGGGCACCCTAAAAACCATAAGGGACGATATGTTTGCCCACATGCAAACCTTGCCCATCAAGTACTTTGATACCCATACCCATGGCAATGTGATGAGCTACTACACCAACGATACCGATACCTTGCGGCAAATGATCAGCCAGAGCCTGCCCAACGCGGTCAGTTCCATCATCAGCATCACAGCAGTATTCATTGCCATGCTGAGTACCAGTGTGTGGCTTACCCTCCTCATGTTTGTCTTTTTGGGATTGATGCTGTTCGTCGTAAAGAATGTAGGTGGCGGCAGCGCCAAATACTTTGTAAAGCAGCAGCAATCCCTTGGCAAAGTAAATGGCTTTATTGAAGAAATGATCGGCGGGCAGAAGGTTGTCAAGGTTTTCTGCCATGAAGAACAAAATCAAAAGGACTTTGATGTACTCAATAATGAGTTCTGTGAAAACGCTACAAAAGCAAACACCTATGCCAATATTATGATGCCTATTATGGGCAACCTTGGGCATTTACAGTATGTACTGGTCGCTATTGTGGGTGGTCTTTTGGCCATAGCCGCGGTACCCAATCTAACCCTGACCGGCATCGGTACAATGACACTGGGCAGCATTGCTTCTTTCCTGCAGCTCAGCCGCAGCTTTACCATGCCCATCAGCCAGGTTTCCCAGCAGATCAACTCTGTCGTCATGGCGCTGGCTGGCGCCGAGCGCATCTTTGAACTGATGGACGAACCCAGTGAGGAGGATCACGGCGTAGTAACGCTGGTGAATGCCGAGGAGAAGGACGGAGCATTGGTTGAATCCAACTGCCGCACCGGTATCTGGGCATGGAAAAAGCCTCTGCCGGAAGGCGGCTATGAGCTGATAAGGCAGCACGGCGATGTGCGCATGAAAGATGTGGATTTTTCCTATGTGGATGGAAAGCCCGTTCTGCATGATATTACCCTGTATGCCGAGCCGGGACAGAAGGTAGCTTTCGTGGGAGCAACAGGCGCGGGTAAGACTACTATCACCAACCTGATCAACCGCTTTTATGATATCGCCGATGGCAAGATCCGTTACGATGGTATCAATATTAACAAGATCAAAAAGAGTGACTTGCGACGCAGCCTAGGCGTGGTCCTGCAGGATGTCAACCTCTTTACCGGTAGCGTAATGGATAACATCCGCTATGGACGACTGGATGCCACCGATGAAGAATGCATTGCGGCAGCCAAGCTGGCCAATGCGCACTACTTCATCTCCCATCTGCCGGATGGATATAATACTATCCTTTCCGGTGATGGCGGCAATCTTTCTCAGGGGCAGCGCCAGCTCATTTCCATCGCACGGGCGGCAGTCGCCGATCCACCCGTGATGATTCTTGATGAAGCCACCTCCAGCATTGATACCCGCACCGAGGTCATTGTACAGCGCGGCATGGACCAGCTGATGCATGGCCGGACGGTATTCGTCATCGCGCATCGTCTCTCCACCGTGCAGAATGCCGATGTCATCATGGTGCTGGAACACGGACGCATTATCGAGCGTGGTACACACGATATGCTAATCGCCCAAAAAGGGAAATACTATCAGTTGTATACCGGCGCCTTTGAGCTGGAATAACATAAAAGCAAAAGGATTCGGGTAAAGTTTTTGTTTTACCCGAATTTTTTTGAAAAAAGGTCTTTACAAACTCCCCATGATATGCTATTATAGTCAAGCAGTCCAAAAACACATGGGGGCGTAGCTCACTTGGGAGCCCGGTTGAAGCGGTAAACAACCCCCGCACTAATTGAATAAGAAATTAC
>ENA-ORNR01000535-ORNR01000535.1-human-gut-metagenome-genome-assembly--contig:-NODE-535-length-36989-cov-7.258678_pt1 | contig 36989 bp, 30 predicted proteins | sample MGYA00242114_ERZ509020 | MGnify/ENA primary metagenome ERZ509020 (study PRJEB26280, sample SAMEA2338758) | human gut metagenome | biome: human gut; feature: human-associated habitat; material: faeces...
AATTACTGGACAAATTTGCAAAATCAATACAATCTTTATACTTATGAAATTGAAAAAGAAAAAGAGCTTGAAGAGGAATGGAATTTAATTAAAGGCGTAAAAAAGTATCTTCTTGAGGGTAATTATATTTCTGCTGAAGATGGTAAGACTGAAATAATTTGTAAGTGTAGACAAGTGGTTGGTGTTAATAGTTTATTACTATTAAAAAAAGAAGACTCTTTTGTATGTTTAAAGGAACAACATACGAAAAATGAGGCTGATTGTTTTTTCCAAAATTTTTGGATTGCTTTAGCATTAAATGAGGCAAGAAAAAAGGATGTAAATCCTTTTAGCAAATCTTTATTAATTTCATCACTTACAGAAATTAGAAACATGACGATTCAAAATCCAACTGTTTTTTATCCAAAGCTTCAAAAAATATTTGATAATTGTGGTATATCATTTGTTTTGTTGCCATATTTATCAAAATCTAATATATATGGAGCAACAAAATGGTTTAGTAAAGATAATGTAATGCTTGCAATTTCTAACAGAGGTGAAAAAGCCGATTTGTTCTGGTTTACATTATTTCATGAGATTTCACATGTTTTAATGGAGCATAGAAGAGAAACATTGATTAATATGAAGGGTAGTGAAGATGAAGAAGCAGATAGAATGGCTTCAGAAATGCTTATACCTCAAAAGGAGTGGGATAAATTTACTTCTTGTAAAATATACACAAAAGAAAGCATAAATGAATTTGCAAAAGAAATTGGAATTCACCCTTGTATTGTTCTTGGAAGGCTTCATAAGGAAAAGAAAGTACCATATGATAGATTTAATAAAATATTTAATTTGCAATATCAAATAACAAATAACAAAAAATAATTATTGTAATGATGTTAGTTAGTTTTTTTATGAAAAAATAAAAAATGTATAATTATTTTTAGATAGAAAAAAGAAAGGTAGGTGATTTTAAAAATGGGAAATGAAAAAATAACAAAATTGTATATTATCGGTAATGGCTTTGATATAGCTCACAATTTACAAACAAGATATTCGGATTTTAAAAATTATACAAAAAAAATAATCCAGATTTGTATGATAAATTAAATTATATTTATAACGAATATGAGTTGTGGACTGATTTTGAACAAGCTCTTGGTAATCCAAACATGGAAGTACTTAGTCAAATTGACAAATTATTTGGGATAGAAAATGTGATTGGGGAAACATTTGCAAGAAGTATAAAAGAAGAATTAAATTCTTGGATTCGTTCTATTGATTATACAAATACAGAAAGAAAATTTAAACTTCAAGACAATTCCTTATTTTTATCTTTTAATTATACTGATACATTGGGCGATGTTTATAAAATAGATATAAATAGAATCAAATATATTCATGGCTTTGTCGCTGATACTTTCTATGGAAATGAGCTTGTAATTGGACATCATAACTCAGAATTTAATAATAATGAACTTGTTGAAAGCACTTATAAAGATTCTAAAGAGATAATTAAAGAAAATAAAAATTGGTTTGATAGAATTAAATCATCTTTAATAGATGAAATTGAGGTGATTGGTCATTCTTATAATGATATTGATATAGATTATTTTAAGGAAATAAAAGCTATTAAGCCAAATGCAAAATGGATTTTAAATACATATAGTGATAAAGATGTACAACATGCAAGAGATTACATAGAAAAGTTAAATATCAAAAAATATTTAATTAAGAGTTAAAGTATTCAATTACATAATAGTAATTAAAAATTATATAAATGTTTTAAAAGATAAGGAAGTGTTGTATAAATGTTTTTCTTTTTTTTCTTTGATGACAAAGAAGATGATAAAGATTTTAGAGAATCTTTTAGTAAGTTATTACATAATTATGAGAAGCTACCTATTAGGTGGGATGGTAAAGATTTTTATAAGGACTTGGAAAAAAGATTGCAAAAATATAAAGAAAGCTTAGAAAGAATTTCAAATATAAATTTAGAAAAAATAGATGAAATCAATCAATTAATTTTAAGTGCAGTTGAATATTATTTAAACGGAATGCCATCAAATGCATATAACCAAATATCTGAACTGATTACAAATTACTATAATAACTTATCAGTTGAAGATAAAGATATAACTGGATATAGAATAGTATCAATAGATGATAATAAGCTTTATGATCGAAAAAGAGTTTTTCATGTTCCTTTTTCATTAAGAGAAAAGATTAAAACAGATAGATATAGTATTCCAGGCTATCCTTGCCTATATTTGGCTGATTGTTTTGACGGATGTTTGAATGAAGTAGGCTATAATCCAGCAAATAATTATATTATTTCAAAGTTTAAAAGTGATAAAAAGTTAAAAATTTTAGATTTAAGTGTAAGTCCTAATGAAATCAACTTATCTTTAACTAGCAACTCGCCAGGAGAACAACTTGAGTATAGTTGTCTTAACTACATGTATTCATTTCCACTGATGATAGCTTGTTCCTATATTAGAAATAAACCTGATTTACCTTTTGCTCCGGAATATATCATCCCACAATTATTATTGCAATGCTTTCATGAAGGAAAATTAAAAACAGATGGTATTAGATATCTTTCATGTAAAACAAATATAAATAAAAAATTTAGAAATTATGTTTTTTTGACGGAATATAATAGTGAAATACAATCAGATTATTGTAAAAAATTAAGCAATGTATTCTCTTTAACATCACCATACTATATAAAAGATTGTCCTGATTTATCAAAATTAAAAGTTGATATTGATTCGGATTCTGATTATTTGCATATAGAGATATGATTTTTAAAATAGTGATTATTCCGATTTTTTTGAGCTAGTATTTTGATTAAAGTGAGCAATCAATATTTCTTATCTAAGCCAGTGCTAATTATGCACTGGCCATTTTATTATGCGAAGCTAAATATTATATACAACTAAGATTTATATTCATTAGAATCAATGATTTCTCTCATATTTGTTTACCTAATCTAGTAAAACCTTAAATAATAATAGTTATCTTTTATAGTTTCATTTGTAATTGTAAGTAAAATTGATTTATAATACTTTTAAATACTCCTGTTTTTTTAATGTTTTCATAATCAACATCATTATAGAACAAGAGGTATTTTTTATATTATTGTCTACCTAAGATTTGAAAGTTCTGAAAAAACATTATCTACCTTAGAATTGAAAAAGCTATCTACCTACCTTATGTTTTGTAAAATAAATTTTTTTATTAGATTAAATGAATATTAGCAATTAAAAATACTAACTATATGCAAAATGGTCCACTAGCTGTAAATGTCATATTAACATTAAATTAGTTTCCAAATTTAAAGCGAAATATTTTTATCTTTAAATTATTATAAGCTTTTAAATATGTTAAAAATATTGTATAATTTTTGTATAATTTATTAGGTATATAGTATGCAAATTGCTATATTTAGAGGTGTAGTATGTTTTTTTTGAGGAAATTATTTAAAAGGAAGAAAAAAGAAGATCAAATATTAAGTGAAAATAAAAAAATAAATCAAAGTGTTCAATTAAATGAAGACAATATGGCTATAAGTAGCTTATTAGAAAAATATAATAAATTCGAAAATTTTATTAAAAATGATAAATATATTTCAAGGAAGGAGTTTAATAAATTTTTACTTACGCTTGATTTAGATATTAATTTTTATAACAATTTAGAGAAAAATAACGTTTTATCAGCCATTTGTAATAAAGAAAAGTACAGTTTTGCGATAGCAATTATCGAAAAATTAAATAATTCACTTGAATTAGTTGAAAATCATAACACTGATTTTATAAAAAATAAGATAGTAATGGAAAAGGACTATTTTGATAATATTTTAAAAGAATGTGATCCTAATATTATACTTGATGATGATCAAAGAACATGTGTTTTAGTTGATGAGGATTATTGTTTGGTAATCGCAGGGGCTGGAGCTGGTAAAACTACCACAGTAGCTGCGAAGGTTAAATATCTTGTAGAAAAACAAGATATAAAACCAGAGGATATATTGGTTATATCTTTTACAAATAAAGCTGTTGATGAATTAAGAGAAAGAATAAATAAGCAATTAGGTATTGAATGCTTAGTAACTACATTTCATTCAACGGGCGTTGATATTATAAAAAAAGATTCTCCTGATAGAAAAATAAATCCTACTTCAAATGGTTTTATGTATAACGCTGTAAGAGATTTTTTACGATGCGATATAATTAAAGATAAAGTTTTGTTGGATAAATTAATGTTATTTTTTGGAGAATATTTTGAATCGCCATTTACTGAAGGTGATTTGAAGAATTATTTTACATATTTAATGACTTCCGATTTTTCAACACTAAAAAGTAATTTGGGTGAATATAATAAAATATTAATTGATAAGAATACTAATAAATGTGTTACTATTCAAAGTGAAATAGTTAAGTCACATCAAGAAGTTCAAATTGCTAACTTTTTATATACAAACAATCTTTATTATGAATATGAGCCAGTATATCCTGTGTATATGCCAGGAAGTAGTAAATATTATACTCCTGATTTTTTGATACTACAAAATAATAAAAGGGTTTATTTGGAGCATTTTGCTTTAAGCGAGGATTATAAAAATTCCCGTTTCAGTGACTCTGAAATTATAAAATATAAAAAAGCAATTAGTGATAAGATTGCATTACATCAGAAGCATGGAACTAAATTAATTGTTACCTGGTCAAAGTATAACGATGGTTTATCACTTTTAGAGCATTTGAAAGCTGAATTAATTAAAGCAGGTTTTGAGCTTAAGCCTAGATCATCTCAAGAGATATTTGCTAAGCTTAATAAAACGGAAAATGAAAATAAATATTATACAAAGTTGACAAAGTTATTATGTTCTTTTATAGAAAAGTATAAGATTAATGGTTATAATGAATCTACGTTTGCAGTACTTAGAGAAAAAATTAAAAATGTAAGAACTAAACTATTTTTAGATATTGCTGAAGGAGCTTATTTGTATTATGAAAATAAACTTCATTTAGCTAATTTGGTTGATTTTTCGGATATGATTAATGAATCAGCACGTCTTTTAAATGAAAAAGCTGAATTACATCAAAAATTATCATATAAATATGTTATCGTTGATGAATATCAAGATATTTCTCGTCAACGTTTTGACTTGATAAAGGCATTATCAAATGTATGTGATGCTAAAATAATCGCTGTTGGTGATGATTGGCAATCAATTTACGCATTTAGTGGTTCAGATTTATCGCTTTTTACTCATTTTAAAGAGAAAATGGGATATGCTAAAGAGCTTAAAATAACAAGAACTTATCGAAATGCCCAGGAGGTCATTGATATTGCGGGTGGATTTATTCAAGAGAATAATGCTCAAATAAAAAAACGGTTAGTATCTTTAAAGCATATAAATAAGCCGGTAATTATTTTGTCTTATAGAGATGATATTGAGTATATAAAACAAAATAATATGAGAAATGAGACGGAAGCAAGAGCTTCTATGATCGAAGATGCAATTGCTAGGGTTATAGAATATAATGAGAAAGAAGGCAAATCGGATAAATCTTCGATTTTGTTAATTGGAAGATATAATTTTGAGGCGGACAAGCTTGGAAAAACAAGATTTTTTACATATGATGAGCAATCTAAAATAATTAAATCAAACAAATATCCTAATATAAATTTATCATTTTTAACTGCTCATAGTTCTAAGGGCTTAGGCTATGATAATGTAATAATTATTAATGCTATTGATGCTACTTATGGGTTTCCATCTCAAATTGAAGATGATCCCGTTATTAGCATTGTACAACATAATGATAGAACAATTGAATACGCAGAAGAAAGGCGTTTATTTTATGTCGCGTTAACAAGAACTAAAAATAGAGTTTTTATTGTCGCTCCTGAGACGCAACCATCTAAATTTATTTTAGAATTAAAGGAAAACTATAAGGATGTTGTCTTAGAAGGAAAATTGAAACCGAAAATACATTTAAATGATAAAAAATTATGCCCAATTTGTGGATATCCATTGAAATTAAGCTTTAATGATAAATATGGAATAAGATTATACATGTGTACAAATGACCAAGAACTATGTGGTTTTATGACTAATAATATTCATGGTGGAAAGATGTCTATATGTAAGTGTGATAATTGTAAAGATGGATTTTTAATAGTTAGGCATAGTCATAAAACAGGAGAATATTTTTTGGGTTGTACTAATTATTACACTACTGTTCATTGTGAACGTCAAATGTCAAAGCAGGAATTTTGCTTAAAAAATGGCATAGATAATTCATCCTTTAATGTAGATGATCTTTTAAATAAAAAGGTTGTAAATGATTTTGTGGATGAAGCTCAAACTGGTGAGGAAAAATTGGATGATCTTAATTTTGAAACATCTGATGTGAAAAGTCAAGAAGAACAATCAAATAGTGTAAGTGACGATTCTAATTGCCAAAATAGTGAAGATGATTTTAAACATAATACGGTAAATAATGATATAGATGTATTAAAAAGGAAATTTCAAAATTTTTATGATGATCTTTATGACTTAAGAAATAAGCATAATACAATATATAAAGAGTTGTTTTATGTTCTACCAGAGGCTGTAATATATGACATTTATTTGAAGCAACCATTAGACGAAGATGACTTAATTAATATTTCTGGAATTGGTGAGACTAGACTTGAAAATATGGGTGATGACATTCTTTATATTTGTAATAAATATATTGAATTAAAGAATTTAGTTAGACCACCCGTAGCAAGAAAAGAAGATAAGTATCAACAAATTGGGGCAAAATGGACAGATGAAGAAGATAATAAATTAATAGAAGAATTTAAAAATGGTAAATCGGTAACTGAACTTGCTAGTATACATGGAAGAACTAAAGGTGCTATTCGTTCTAGATTAAGAAAATTAGGGGTTGTAGATTAAATAAATAAGTAAAATAGTGAATGAAAGAAAAAATATTAACTTTTGACGATATTATGCAAAAGGAGAGTTGATTTTATATGGAATTTAAAAAAATACAATTGAACAATAATGAAAAATGGTCAAAGATAAGATTGGATGCAAATTGGTCTATTATAAAGGCTGATCCCAATTATTTATATAAAAAAATTATGGATATTATTTTTGATAAGACAAATATGTATTATTATGCTACGCAAAGAAAAACAAGTAAGACACTAAAGATGGCAAAAAAGGCTGCCCAAGAAGCTATGAAAAATGGTACGATTGAATTTTCAATGAAGTCAATTTTTGAAAACTTAGGTTTTACACAAGATAGATTTACATTGTCAAATACACAAATACATGGTGATATAGGTGAATTAGTAATGGCAAATTTTATAGATACATTTTGCGATCCGAGTACATTAATTTGTAAGCTTTCATTGAAAACAAATCCAGCTATGTCGGTTTATGGTAATGATAATATATTTTATGATTATGAAAAAAAGATATTGTATTATGGGGAAGCAAAATTTCATGATAGTGCAGCTGAAGCTTTAAATGATGCGATAAATAGTCTTAAGCAACATAATGATGGTGAATTAAGTTATATATATAATGCAACTAATAATTTTATTGCTCCTAATAATAAGATGTTAAAAAAAGTTGAAAAACGATTTGAGACTATACCATTAAACGATATAACTATTGCTAATATCATTTTTATTATGAATGAAGATATATATTTAAAAAATGATTATGAATCTTTCATAAACAAATATCAAAATAGGATAGGCGAAAATACTATTTTAGTTTTATTTCCAATTCTATCAAAAAAACAATTATTAGAGTATTTTAAGGAGAATATAAAAAATTATGAGTGATGAAATATATGATGAATATAAATATCTTGATACTAATTTAAGTGTAAAGAGGAGTGAAGAATTAAGACGTTTTCTTAAATTCCATGATAATATTAACGTTCTTGATTTTTACGATTTGGAAATGTATGATTTAGATGTAAAGCATAAATGGTTGTCATCTTTAATAAATAAAGCAATTAATAAATCATTTATAGATGAGAATATTACACTGACTAATGAACAAATGGAAATAATTGATATATTATCTCAAAGGAGTCTTTTTTTGAGTGCTCCTACAAGTTTTGGAAAAACATTTATTATTTTAGAATATATAAAAAGAAATGAATCATTACTTAAGAATATAATTTTTATTGTTCCAACGCTTGCTCTGATGAATGAGTTATTAAAGAAAATATACAAGTTATTTAATGATAGATTTAATATTTGTATTAATGGCTCAGAGAAACTTGAGGAAAAAAATATTTTTATTTTTGTCCCTGAGAGAAGTGATAATATATTTTTGGAAAAAATTAAACTTTTAGAAATTGATTTATTAGTTATGGATGAAATATATAAGTTGCAAGGATCAAAAAAAGAATTAAAATCTGATGATAGATTGATTCTTATGAATAAGATTTACTTATGTTTGATAAATAAAGCGAAAAAAGTAGCTTTGTTAGGCCCATTTATAAAAGATGTTAAATTTGAAAAAACTAAATTAGATATTGTAAAATATTATTCAAATTATTCACCAGTATACAACGAAATATATTATATTGATAAAGAAGAATGGATTAACTTTATTGATTTTAATAAATCTCAGTTGATTTATTTTCATTCTCCACAAAAAATATATAAAAATATTGGTTTGTTATTATAAAAATACCCGACTAACTTGTATTATGAGAATTTATATAAAGATGAAATTATATATTTAAACTCTTATGTTAATTCAGGCTGGTATATAACACAACTTTTAAAACGTGGTATTGGAGTTCATCATGGTAAAACCCCGATGTTTTTAAGAAAATTTTATGAAACAGAATTTAATGCTGGCAATTTAAAGGTTTTGCTTTGCACAAATACTTTAATGGAAGGAATTAATACACCTACAGATAGAATGTTAGTAGTTGATGATCCAGGTGGTGCTTTTGAGTTAAATAATTTAATCGGTAGAGTGGCAAGGCTTAATCCATCAAAACCAGTTATAGGTGAGGTTTATATTTGTGATAAAAAATTAGAAACTAAATATAAAGATGTTGATAGTTGGAGAGAACTTACAATTCTTGCGGAGAAAAATGATGCTAATTGTGAAGAAGAAATTTTATATTTTAACACTCCGACTCAAAATAATAATATTTTGAAATCTTATAATACAAAGAAAGATTACCTAATTAACGTCTGCAATTTAAATCTTAATGAAATCACAAACAGAAATTTAAAATTAAGTACTACATATAAGTTTTATCAAGAAAATTATATAAAGAAATTTCTTACTGCTACAAAGTTACAGTCTTGTATTGAATATGCTATAAAATTAACGCTTACAATTTCTCAAGAATGGGAAATAAAGCAATTTGATGGAATTTCGTATGAATGTAAGTATTTGCCTTATAAATACTATGTTAGTGAACTATTGCAAGGTGCGAAAATAGGTCAATTAATTAGAGAATTTAATGAAAGATATAATATAAATAAAAATCAAGATAATATTAATAAATTTGTTGATAAAATCTATAATATGGATAAAGCGATTAGATTTAAAATGTCAAAAATGACTGATTATTTAGATATGGCAAAAGTTGACATAAATTCTAACAAAAATTTGAAATGGTTTTATCTTTTACTGAAAAACTATAATGAGGCTCCAATTGGAATTAAAATACTTGATGATTTAGGTATTGAATCTATAGATTGTAAAAATATTTTAGAAGCACTTAATTATAAGGATGATAATCAAATATCTACATCAAAAATGATTAAATCTATTAATGAAAATCAAGATAAAATTATTAATAAATTAATCAGTCCATTTTCTAAATCAAATGTTAGCAATTTATTCAAAAAATAATTTTGATTATTGAGATAATAATTCGAAGATGGATATATTGTAAGAATTTATTTTAATTTTTATAATATGAATAAAAGGCTAGAATGAAAGGAATTAAATTTAACATTCAAACTATAATTAATGATACTTAAAAGAGTTTGAGTGTTTAAAAGAAAAGAAGTGTTAGTAAAATATGAAGTCATTATATAGAATGCGTGTTGTAAACGAAAATAATATATCAGCTTTGCTTGATGATGATTTGTATGGTAATATTCCGTCAAAGTTTAATGATCCATATGATGTTGTTTTTAATTATAATATCGAAAAATTATATTATATGATAAATGATTATAGTGATTTGGATGATTGTTTGCTTCCCACTTATATTAATCATATGTCTAAAATTAAAATGATAGATACTTTAAAAATATATGTAAATAAATATAACAAGAGTACGAATTTTAATAGGAATGATAAAAAAGCAGAATTACAATCATTAATGATAGAAAAACTGAATGAAGATGAATTTAAAAATTATATGCGTAAAAATTACCTTAAAAATTTTTCAAAAACAGTTTTAGAAAGAATTAGGGATGAGTTTTTAATCTCATGCTTTACATCAAAAGTCGATGAGGAAATTATGTGGGCTCATTACGCAGATTATTCAAGTGGGTATGCATTAGAATATAATTATCACGAATTATTAGATAAAATAAAGGAAATATTAGATGATTTTACTTATCCAAACAATTATGATACTGCTGGCAAAAAGTTATTACCAAAAGAACAAGAACAATATAATACAATTTACGAGGTTAAATATAATAATAGTAGTAGATACGATGCAACTGATTTAATATATGAGATTTTTAAAAATGGATTAGCACCTAATGATAAAAAAAATATAGGTAAAAAAATGAGGCATATCTGTATTAATAAAGAAAAATTTGCTAATTTTGTGGCACGAAAAAATCAAGTTTGGAGTTATGAAAATGAATATCGAATTGTCACACCTTTTATTGGTAAATATAATCAACTCCATATAAAACCGATTGCAGTATATTTAGGCGAAAAGATTTCCAGAGTAAGTGAATATTTAATAAAAAATATTTGTAAAGAAAAAAATATTAAATTATACAAAATGAAAACTAATGACGAAAATATGAGATTAACTTATGCTGAACTTGATTATAAATAATATTTAGTTTAGTTGATAAAAATATATTATGTTATTTAAAGTAGTTATTATATAGTAACCTATTTTTACAATTTTTTCAATTAATTGTCAAAATGTAAAACATTAATTACATACTTAAATTAAAGCTTGGAAATGATAATAAAATTTTCAAGTTTTTTTCTAAATTAAGTCTAAAATATCCTTACTTTAATTGACAAAATAACATCATAAGTATAAAATACTAACATAAGCTTTAGGCTTATATTACGAGTATTTTATATACTCTTTAGCAGTTAAGATAGTATAAAATAAGGATTGGAGAAACAATTTTATTAATGAACGAAGAGCATGAACGTTCAATCACATTAGGTGATTTATTAACTGCAGTAAAGAAAAATATATTAATGGTAGCTATTATCACTGTAGTAATTGCTACTATAGGGTTTATTTATACTTTCTTTATTGTTAAAGAAAATTATAAATCCTCAACAACAGTTGTTGTTACAGTATCAGAAAGTGGCGATTCTACTAAGGCTGATGATATTAATAATTCTTTTAAATTGATTCAAACCGTTGTAGAACTAACCTCTCAAGATAGTGTTATTCTTCCTGTTGCGAAAAAATATGCAGTATCAGGAAAAGAGACTGAATTTGCATTAGCTTTAAAAAAGAACTTAAATGTATCTTATCAGTCAAGCTCATTTTTAGTAACCATTAGTATTAATGGTACTGATCCATTAAAAACTCAGGCTTATGCTAATGAGATTACTACAAGCTTAATAAATGTATGTAATACTGATAAAAGCTTACAAAAGCTTTTATTTGACTCAGTTTCTGTTATGACAGAAGCGAGTCTTGGTATTTACGATTCTCCGAATAAGCTTCTTTATTTATCAGCTTTCATAGCTTTAGGAATAGCTTTAGGAATTGGTTGTGCATTTATTAAAGAGTTTATGTCTAATCGTTTTAAAACTAAAGATGAAGTTAAGATATCACTTTCTTGTGATATCATTGGTGCACTTTATGACTTAAATAGATTAAGTGATACCAAATCACTTGTAAATTTAAGTGAAAGAACTTCAAGGATAATGGCATACAATCGATTATTTTCTAATCTAAAGTATCTAAGCTTTAGTTCTTATGCTAAAACGATTATGGTTACATCAACAGGAGAAGATGAACTCAAAACAACTACCGTTGCCAATTTAGGTTGTGTCATGGCAATGAATAAAAAGAAAGTCTTAATCATAGACATGGACTTTAGAAGACCTGAGGTATATAAGTTATTTGGACTTAGTATCAAGGGTGGAATTACTGATTACCTTGATGGTAATAATTCCTACAAAGAAATTATTAAACATACTAAAATGAATGTTGATGTAATGACTGTAGGACAATCATTATTAAATCCAGGTGTTGTAATTGAATCTGAAGGTATGAAGGATTTACTTCAAGAAGCTAAATTAAACTATGATTATATTTTAATTGACACACCACCTCTTCTAGCAGCATCTGATGCGCAAGCTATTGCTAAAATGACTGATGGAGTCATTTATAATGTAAGGATTAATAAATATAAAAGAAATATGGTTTATGATTCTTATTCATTACTTAAAAAAGCAGGAGCTAATATTTTAGGTGTAAATGTTACATTTATTCCTCTTAGTAAGAATAGTTATAATTATTATTATAGTGATAATAATGACAATGTGTGATATTCATACCCATATAATTCCTTTAGTTGATGATGGATCATCTTCAATTGAAGAATCAATTGAATTAATTAAAATGGAAATTAAAAATGGGGTTACTAAGATTGTATGTACGCCGCATCAGCGTGATGATTTTTTTAACAAAGAAGAGATAATTAATATATTTTTTAAGTTAAAAGAGAAAGTATCAAGCTTACAAGTTGATTTATATCTTGGAGCTGAAGTGTTATATTATGATAACATAATTAATGATTTAAAAGATAATAAAATTCTTACAATGAATAATTCAAATTATTTCTTGTTGGAATTTCCAACAAGCTTAGAATTTGATATTCCAAGCATTGTATATGAAATTATTACATCAGGTTATATACCTATAATTGCTCATATTGAAAGATATGACTATCTAAAAATTGAAGATTATGTTATAATAAGAGAGTATGGTGGATTAATTTCTATCAATTCATCAAGTATAAGAGGTCTTTTTACCTCGAAAAAGTGTAAGTATTTGTTAAAAAAGGGAATGTGTGATTTTGTCTGTTCTGACTGTCACGATTCGAAATGCCGTTTAGTAAGTTTTAAAGGGGCTAAACGGTTTATAAAGTATCATTTAAAATGTAGAAAGTATTATGATAAATTATTTAATCATATACCTGTATTTTTAAATGATTAGGGATGAAAATTTTTGAGTTATGGTGATTTTGTATGGATAATAGTAGCTCTGTAAATGAAAATATTCAAATAAATAACAACTTTTTTTATCTTTTTTTAAAACGTTTATTTGATATTTTATCTTCGGGAGGCTTTTAGCATATGGCAAATAATATTAATATCAATCAAGAACAATTTTATACTAATGAAATCCTGCAAGAATCTAATATAATAAATGAAGAATTTGTACATATTAAGGTTAGAGGCGGAAGATGTTACGCTTTCTTTAAAAGATTATTTGATATTGTGGTCTCGTTTGTTGCTACTATTATAATATCCCCATTATTAATCATTTTATGGCTTTTAGTGAAATTAACATCTAAAGGTCCAGGTATTTATACATCAATTAGAGTAGGTAAAAACGGGAAAAAATTCAAATTCTATAAATTTAGAAGTATGGTTGTTAATGCAGAAGAAATGAAAAAAGATTTAATGAATCAAAATGAAATGAAGGATGGCGTATACTTCAAAATGAAAGATGACCCAAGAATTACTAAAATTGGTAAATTCTTAAGAAAAACATCCCTTGATGAACTTCCTCAATTATTTAATATTCTTAAAGGAGATATTTCAATTGTAGGTTGTCGTCCATGTCTTGTCGAAGAATACGAAAAGATGAGTGAGTATCAGAAGCAAAGATTTTTAGTGCCAGCAGGTTTAACTGGAGAATGGCAAGTTAGAGTAAGATCAACATCATCAAGTTTTGAAGAAGTAGTTAAATATGATTTAGATTATATTCAAAATAAAAGAGGCTTTTGGTATGATATTAAATTAATCTTTTTAACTATTGGTGTTGTATTATCTGGGAAAGGGGCTGAGTAATATGAAAAAAATATTATTTGTTTCTTCTTCTGGTGGACATTTCAGTGAGTTATACAAAATTAAAGATGTTGCTAAAGATTTTAAAAAAACACTAATTGTAGAGAAAACTCCGAATTTTAAAACTGATTTTTGTGATAAGCAGTATTTTGTTAAAGAAATAAATAGAAAAGAAAATTTTTTTATCATAAAGTTTATTTTTCTATTTTTGAAAGAATTGTTTATCTTCTTAAAAGAACGACCTGACTATGTTATCACTACTGGTGCACTTTGTGCTTATCCAATTTCCAAAATCGCTAAATTTTTTAGAAAAAAAATAATTTATATTGAATCATATGCTAGAGTATATGACCTTTCAATGACAGGAAAAAAAATGTATAAATTTGCTGATTTATTTTTAGTACAGTGGCCTGAATTAGTGAAAAAATATCCAAAGGCAAAATACTCTGGAGATGTATTTGGAGGTTTTTTAGAATGATTTTGGTTATATTAGGAACTCAAAAGTTTCAATTTAATAGACTTTTAAAAATGATTGATGATTTGCTGGATGAGAAAACTATTAAAGAAGAAGTTATTGCACAAATAGGGAATTCTGACTATTGCCCCAAAAATTTTTCTTATGTAAAATTTTTTTCTCATGAAGATTTCATTAAAAAAATTAATGAATGTGATATTGTAATTACACATGGTGGTGTTGGTTCAATTAGTAATGCTTTAAGATTTCATAAAAAGACTATTGTAGTACCTAGAAATTCTAAATATAATGAACACGTTGATAATCATCAATATGAATTAACGAAAAAATATTCCGAACTTGGGTACATTTTATCTGCAACTGATTATGAAGAATTAAAAAAGTGTTTGAATTACATTAGTGATTTTGAATTAAAATTTAAAAACAATAATAAAAAAAGCAAAGTGAAAGAAGAAATATTAAATTTTATAAATAACTAATTTGGAGATGCTTATGAAAAATATACTTATAGTTTCACCTTCGTTAAAAAACAATGGTGGAATAACAACGGTTGTGAAAAATTATTTAAATAGTAAAATCAATTATAATTTTTATAACTTAGAAACTCAAATAGATGGAAAAGCAATCAAAAAAATTGTCTATTTCGTTAAAGCTTTTTTTAATATAAAAAAGATAATAAAAAAAAATAAAATTGATATTGTATATTTTCATATATCTGAAGGAGCTTCTATTAAAAGAACGGAGTTACTTTTAAAAAAAATTAAGAAATTGAATGTTAAGACTATTTTGCATCATCACGGTGCTAATTTTCTTACATGGTACGAATCCTTGAATAATACCAAAAAAAATAAAGTTACTACAATGTTATCAAGTGTTGATACAAATATTGTTTTAAGTGAAAAACTAAAAAAAGAATATTTGAAGATAGTTAAAATAAATAATATTGAATTTGTTTATAACGGGGTTAATGTTACCAACGAAAATAAGTATTTATTAAATTTTAATGATAGGAAATATATACTTTTTCTTGGAAGACTAGGTGAGCGTAAAGGAATTTACGATTTAATTGAAGCTCTAAGAGAAGCTAATATACCTAGTATGTATAAATTAGTTATTTGTGGAGATGGAGAAATTGAAAAGGTTCAGTCACTTGTTAATACGTATCATTTGTCTGAAAAAGTAATAGTAAAAGGATGGATTGATGGTAATCAAAAAGAAGAAATATTAAATAATACTATAATAAACATCTTGCCATCTTACAATGAAGGGTTACCAATGAGTATATTGGAAACAATGAGTTTAGGAATACCAAATATTTCAACAAATATAGCTTCAATACCAGAAGTAATAAAGAATAATGAAACAGGGATTTTAATTAGTCCTGGTGATGTAAATGCTTTAAAAAAAGCATTGGAAATATTAAATGATGTGGGCTTATTGAAAAAAATAAGCGTTAACTCTTTTAATATAATAAAAAGTGATTTTTCACTTGAGAAACAAATTAAGTCAACTATAAAAATATTTGAAAAATAGCAATATATAAGTGTAAGGGGTAAAAATATGGCCAAGAAAAATCTAAAAGAAATGATTAAAGATGCAAAAAAAAGTGGAACTATTTTCTATAAATTTTTGTTACTTATCATGATCAAGATGGGTTTTTCTAACGATGAGTTGTTCCCTGTACAATTAAGATACAAAGTTTATTGTAAGTTAAGAAAGAAATATGCTAAATTTATTAAATATAATCAATGTGAAGATAAAAAAGAAATTAATAAAACAATTTGGGTTATGTGGTTACAAGGAATTGATAATGCTCCTTTACTTGTTCAAAGATGTTATCAAAGTATTATTGAGAAAACAAAAGGATGGAATGTTATTTTAGTAACTAAACAAAACATGAATGAATATTGTAATATTCCTGAGTATATAATAAAAAAATGGGAAAAAAATATAATTTCTAATACGCATATGTCTGACATTATAAGAAACGATATCTTGATAAAGAACGGAGGATTATGGATCGACTCAACTGTTTTATTAACGGATAATATACCTGATTTTATCACTGAACTTGATTTTTTTACATTTAAGCATGAATACAGATATGATAAAGCAGTTGTTTTTGAAAGTTGGTTTATTTACAGTAAAAAGGAAAATCCAATGTTACAAGAAACTCAAAAACTATTATATAAATATTGGGAAAAAAATAATAAATTGTGCGAATATTTTCTGTTTCATTTGTTCTTCACTTTGGTAGCTGAAACATATATTAAAGAATGGAAATGCGTCCCATATTTTACTGATATTACTCCTCATAATTTATATCATGAAATTTTTAACAAATTTTCTAATAATAGATATACTCAAATTAAGGAACAATCTTTTGTGCATAAATTAAGTTATAAGCTTGATATTCCTGAAGATATAACGGATACGTATTATGATAAAATTTTGAAAGGAGATTTGGACTAATATATGGAAAACAAACATAAAGACCACTTTCTTTCATTAATTCTTAGTTTATGCTATTTAATTTTTATATTTCAAGATCCAATCAGCTCATATATAGCTTTATTTAATTATTTTGATGAAGTTTTTGCACTATTATTATTAGTAATTAGTACTATTCAATTAATAGTTGGTAAACAACCGAAAAGTTCTTTAAAACTATTTGTAACTATGGTATTGATATTAGTTATTGGTATGTCTTCAAATTTTGTTTCAAAATATCAAGTCTCTTTAAGTCCAATATTAATCGATGCGTTTTCTGTAATAAAAATCATTCCTATTTTTATAGTTTTCAAGGATATTGTTGAATTTAAGGTTGTAAGAAAAGCTTGTAATAATATTGCGTTATTATTATATATTTATATTATTGCTGCAATGGTAGGCTATGTTTTAACTTTAGCCGGATATTCAAATTTTTTATTGGGAACAAGATATGGATTGCCGCAATATAAGTTTATTTATGAAAATCCGGGTATTTTTGGTTATATTTTGATAAGTATTTTCGGAATAATTTATTTAAGTAATCAAAATTATAAAAAAATATTTTTATTTTTAATTTGTCTTTTAAGTATAGTCACACTTAAAGGACCGCAAATTATTTTTTCTTTAGGAGTTATATTTTTTTACTTATTTAAAAAAAGAAATATTCAATTGAAATTTTACCATTTTATCATTTTAGGGATAATTATTGTTTTAATAAGTGGATATCAAATAAAAGAATACTTGTTAAATGATACTAGTGCACGATATTTACTAACTAAATATGGTTTTGTAACTGCAAATAATACATTTCCTTTTGGATCTGGATTTGCAACTTATGGCTCTGAAATGTCTAGAAGATATTATTCAAAATTATATTATATATATGGTTTTAACAAAGTATGGGGATTGAATTTGGAATATTCATATTTTATTAATGATGCTTATTGGCAAATGATATTTGCTCAGTTAGGATATTTTGGAGCAGTTATATGTATATATCTGTATATTAAAATTTTTAAAATAATTAAATTTAATTCGGATTCTAAGGACAAATTTTACATTTATGCAGTATATATAGCATTTTTAGTAGGAAGTATTGGTTCTGCATATTTGACACATGCTACAGGAGTGTTTGCATTTATATTTTTAGGATCTTTATCAAAAGTTACAAAAGATAGGATTAATGTGTATGAATAATCAATTCTCAATTATTATTCCAGTTTATAATTTAAACCCATGTTTGCATAAATGTATTTCAAGTGCAATATATCAAAATTATGAAGATTATGAAATTATTATAATTGATGATGGCTCAACAGATGATATTTTTGAATTTTTAAAGATTAATAATTTTATTGAACATATTTCTTATTTTAAGATAAATAATTCAGGAGTAGAGTACGCTAGGAAATATGGTATAGAACACTCGAAAAATAAATGGTTGATATTTTTAGATTCAGATGATTATTTAGATAAAAATTTATTATCTAAAATTAATGCAAATATTTCAGATGGAATTGATGGAATTATGTATAACTATAAAATTTTTAAAAATGAAGAAATTATCGAATCTTCCGAGATTTTAAATGATAAATTTATGGAATGGGAAAAAATATTTATTGAATGTGAATATGGCAAATATATTGCATCGTTATGGAGATTTTGTTTTCCTAAAAAGTTCTATGAGAATTTGGAACTTACTGATTTGAAATTTTGTGAAGATTTCATATGGATTCAAAATGTTTTATTAAAATATAAACCAAACATTATTTGTTTAAATGAAGCACTTTATTTTTATAATAAAAGTAATATAAATTCTGCAAGTTCTAATAAGTATAATAAAAAATATTTGCAAAGCTATATAGATTTGCCATTACAATTTGAAAGAATAATTTCTAAAAATGCAGATCGTTCAAATTTTAAAAATGAAATAAGTAGAGAAAATATTGTATCATTACAAAGAATTTCTAGAATTTTAAAATATAAAGATTTTAAAAAGTACATTCTCAACAATTTAGAAAGGTATAGTGAATTAAAAATCAATAAAAACTTATGTGAAAAAAAAATCATTATAAGTGAAAAATTATTAAAATATAAAATGTATTATATTTTCTACGTTTTAAATAGAATAAAAAAATAGGATGGAGGTTGAATAATGCCTAAAAAAAGTTTAAAGAAAAATTTTATATTTAATTTTTTATATCAAATAATTTTATTAGGTATTCCACTAGTCATATCTCCATACTTGACTAGACATTTAGGAGAAGATGCGATAGGTGAGTATGCATATACGTATTCAATTGTATCGTTATTTTTAATCGCAATTAATTTGGGTATTTCACAATACGGTACTAGAAAAATAGCAATAAATTCTAAAGAACCAGAAAAAGTAAAAAAATATTTTTGGGAAATATTTGATTTAAGAATAATTGTCTTTTCAATTGTTTTGATGTTTTATTTTTTAATGATTGTTTTTTCTAATGACGAAGAACAAACTTTATATCTTATTATGATTATGGTTCTTGCTTCAGCAGTCTTTGATATTACTTGGTTTTATAATGGGCTTGAAAATTTTTTAAATGTAATAATAAAAAATGTTATTATTAGAGTCATGGAATTAGTTTTAATTTTCCTTCTTGTGAAAAGTCCAGGAGATTTAAAAAAATATACAGCTATTATGAGTATATCTGTTTTAATTGGTAGTATTTCTTTAATGCCTAAAGCACTAAAAATTGTAGGATTTACAAAAGTATCATTTAAAGATATATTAAAGCATTTAAAGCCTATCTTGATACTTAGTATTTCAGTTATATCAATAAGTATTTATAGTATGCTTGATAAGACTATATTAGGTCTATATTATCCAAATGATAAATCAATGATTGCCTTTTATGAATATGCGGAAAAAATTGTAAAAATTCCTAATAGTATAATTACAACACTAGCATTAGTAATTATGCCACATATATCAAAACTCATTTCAGAAAATAAAATTGAAGAAGTACATTCTAAAGCCGAAAAAGCTAATTTTTTACTATATTTTTTAGCATGTGGTGCTTGCTTCGGCTTATGTGGAATATCAAACATTTTGATTCCACTTTATTATGGTGAAAACTTTTCTATCTGTGTTGAATATATTATTGCCTTAAGTCCGATTATAATTATTATTCCAATGGGAGCAATGGTTAGAAATGTATATTTAATTCCATATAATAAGGATATACAATATGTTTCCTCTATGGTTGCTGCGGCAATTGTAAATTTAATTTTAAATTTTCTTTTAATTCGCCCGTTAGGAGTTTATGGTGCAATTATAGGCACAGTAATTGCAGAACTAATAGGTCTGATTTTACAGCTTATTTTTGTTAGAAAACAAATATCTGTTGCTATACATATCTTTAATTTGATTCCATTTCTATTAATAGGAATTGCTACTTTTTTTTCAATTAGAGTATTTCAAAAGGTCGAAATGAATATTTATTTAATGCTTGGTCTAGATTTCTTGGTTGGAACTACAACTTATTTGGTTTTATCATGTGTATACATAATTATTTTTAAGAAAGAATATTGGAATATAATTATTGAGAAAATAAAAAAAATAATATATAAATTTACGAAAGGAAAACATAACAAATGAAAAAAATAGGTACAATCACATTTCATGCTTCATATAATCATGGTTCATGTTTACAGGCGTATGCTCTACAAAAATATATACAAAATATAGCCTCTGAGGATATTTCATATGAAATTATAAATTTAAGAACTCCCATTCAAAAAGAAATGTATATGACTCCTTTTGAAAAAAAAGGATTAAAAAATTTATTAAAATCAGTAATATACTTCCAAGAAAAAAAGAATTTAAAATCAAGGGAAGAAAAATATGAAAATTTTATAAAAAATAAATTATTAATATCTAAAGAATTTTCTTCTTTAGATGAATTACAAAAACAACAATTCAATTATGATTATTTCATTAGTGGTAGCGATCAATTATGGAATTTAAGAGCGAGAGATTTTGATTGGTCAAATTTTTTAGAATTTACAGATTCTACTAACAAAATATCATATGCTGCTAGTTTTGGACCTAAAAATTTAAACTTAAGTATTGATGAGAAACATAGAATTATTAATGATTTAAATAAATATAAGTATATTTCTGTTAGAGATGAAGCTAGTTTAAAACTTATAAATGATTTTTGTGAAGCTAAAAAAAATCCTATTATTAACGTAGATCCTACTTTATTGCTTTCGAAAGAAGAGTGGCTTGAATTAGTAAATGAAAACTATTATACAAATGAAAAATATATTTTATTGTATGACTTAAAATGTAATAAAGATATTTTAGATACTGCAAAGAAAATTTCCAAAGTATTAAAGATGCCAATTCTAATCGTAAAAGAAAATATCAAAACACATATAAAATATAATTTTAAACATGAGTATTCTGCTGGACCACAGGAGTTTTTAAGTTTGATAAATAATGCAGAACTTGTATTATCTTCTTCATTTCATGGAACAATATTTTCAATTATTATGGAAACCCCTTTTTATTCAATAAATGGCAGTACGGATAATAGAATTAATACACTATTAAAAAGAATGAATTTACTTGATAGAAGTATTAGTTTAATGGATTTCAAAAAGTGCAAGTGGTACAAAAATATTGATTTTAAAGAATCAAAAAAAATTATTGAAGAAGAAAAAAATAAATCAAAAGAATTTTTAAAAAAATCATTAAATTTATAATAATATTTTGAAAGGAGAACATATGATTTGTCTAAAGAAAGACTGTACTGGTTGTTTTTCTTGTGTTAATGTCTGTCCTAAAAACGCAATTAATATGCAAGAAGATTCAAATGGTTTTATTTATCCTTTAATTGATGAAAATAAATGTATTAATTGTAAAATGTGTGAAAGAGTTTGTCAGGGTCTACACCCTTTAAAACTACAAGAACCAATTGATTGCTATGCTATGCATGCAAAAGATGAAAAAAAATGGGCAGAAAGTACAAGTGGTGGAGCTGCTACAATTTTTTACGAGAGTATTTTGAAACAAAATGGTGTAGTATATGGTGTTAGTGTAAAAAATATAAATGAAATAGGATTTGAAAGAATCTTAAATGCCAAAGAACTATATAAATTTAAAGGTTCTAAATATGTACATAGTTATATAAATCTTTCATTTAGAGATGTTAAAGAAGACCTACTGAATAATAAAAAAGTATTATTTATAGGAACTCCATGTCAAATCGCAGGATTGAAATTGTTTTTACAAAAGGATTATGACAATTTATACCTTGTTGATCTAATTTGTCACGGTGTACCTTCCCAAAAATATTTAAGAGATGAACTTAATAATACAAACGTAACTGCAATAACATTTAGAGAAAATAACGAATATTATTTGAATGCATATAATGATGATAAATTGATTCAAAGGAAATATTTGGATGATTCTATTTATTATTCTATGTTTATGAGAGGATTAAATCATAGAGAAAATTGTTATTCATGTAAGTTCGCAACTAAAGATAGGTGCTCTGATATAACTATAGGAGATTTTTGGGGCGTGAAAAGCGATTCAACTTTGTATAATGTAAAAGATAAAGGGCTGTCTGTGCTTTTGATAAATACTAAGAAGGGAGAAGAACTAATTAATATTTCTAAGTCTAATATGGTTATAGAAAAAAGAAATATACAGGAAGCTGTTAATGGAAATTCTCAATTACGAGCTCCAATTATGATGAATAAGAGATATTATAAATATAAAAATAACTATCAAAGATTCGGTTATTTAATAGCTTATAAAAAAACATTTAAATATATTAGATTTAAAAATAAATTGAAAAAGAATTTTTTGATTAAAAAAATGATAAAACTTATAAGATAAGCGTATAATTTATGCATTTAATTAATTTCTAATTTTAATATACTAAAGTCAAAGATGGTGCTAAAAATGAAAAATACACTAGAAGAAAAGAAAAAAATTGTTTAAAAATATCAAAATTATGAGGAATCATTATTAGAAAATTTTGATAGTAACAATTTAGAAATATCAACTTACTATATACAAAATGGAAATAAACGTTATTACAAAATGATTCTAATTTATTTATTATTACTAAAAACATTAAACAAGACAAAACTAATTCTAGTATTATATTTAATATTTATAAGCTTTATAAAATTGAGCGACTTTTTGCAGAAAGAAAGCTAGTATTAATTAAATTGATGAAACACGTCAAAAATAAACTGTACCAATTTTAAATATATATCATCCGGTTTAATAATTGAAAATGCTGATTTCGAGATGAAATCAGATATTTTTAATTTGATTTAGATTATGTGTAAGCGTGTAATATATTACACGCTTACTTTATACTTAGTTATAATAAAATACTCCAAGGGTGTTATGGTTGAATTACCATCCTAAGGAGTAACTTGATTTGATATATATTTTTTTATTTTTCATTGGCGATGTTGATACTTGAATATTCCAATGTTTTAGAGCCATCAATATTTTCTTTTTGAGCCACTCGTATTCTTTATTTGAGCCATTGAAAAATCGTATAAATATTTATGAAGTGAGCCACTAATATTTGTTATTTGAGCCACCTTCAATTAGAATTTAATTGAGAGATAACACACTCTCAATATTCTGTAGAAGGAGGCTTTTATTATGCCCAAAAAATTAAGTGTTAAAAAAATTATTGAACTTGATAATGCAGGTATGTCTGGAAGAGATATAGCTATTGCATTATCAATATCAAGAAATTCTGTTGCTGAAGTGTTAAATACAGCTAAAGTTCTAGGATTGTCTTGGAAAGAAATCGAAAGAAAGGAGGAAAATGAAATATATAGATTATTATTTCCTAATAAATTTAATTTAACTACTGAATATGGTCCTATTGATTATGACTATGTTCATAGTGAACTTAAAAGCGTTGGTGTCACTTTAAAAATGTTATGGAATGATTATTTAATCACATGTAAAAATAATGGTACTTTACCTTGTGGATATAACAAGTTTTGTGAAGGCTATAGAGAGTTTTGTATGAATAAAAATTTTACTTCTCATATTGAGCATAAGCCCGGAATCATTACTGAGGTTGATTGGTCTGGACCTACTATGAAAATAATCAATCCTGATACTGCAGAAATCTATAAAGCATATATTTTTGTTGGTACTTTACCTTATTCACAATATTCTTATGCTGAAGCCACTTTATCAATGGATGAAGAAAGTTGGCTTTTATGTCATGTTAATATGTTTAATTATTTTGGTGGGACTACTTCAAGACTTGTTTGTGATAACTTAAAAACAGGTGTAATTAAACATCCAAAAATAGGTGACATTATCCTAAATGAAGCTTATGAAGCTTTAGGTGAACATTATTCTATGGCAATTATGCCAACAGGAGTTAGAAAACCTAAAGAAAAGCCGTCTGTGGAGGGTACAGTAGGTAAGCTTGCCACGGCAGTTATTGCGAAATTAAGACATAATGAGTATCATTCTTTATATCAGCTAAATAAAGATATTTTAAAGGCCGTTAATGAGTTTAATAGCGCTCCATTTCAAAAACGTGATGGTAGTCGTAAATCTATTTTTGAAGAATTAGAATTACCATCTTTAAAACCATTGCCTTCAAGACCTTTTGAAATCGCTAAATGGAGCTACACGCATAAGGTTGGATATAATAGCCATGTTGTATTTGAAAAGAATTTCTATTCTGCTCCATATCAATATATTGGTAAACTTTGTGATATAAAATATACAAAATCTACTATAGAAATCTATTTTAATAACGAAAGAATCGCTACTCATCCAAGATTTGCGAGTTTTATCAAGAATAAATATTCTACTATTGATGCACATATGCCTGAAAAATCTACAAATCCAAACTGGGATGTAGAAAGAATTCAAAATTGGGCTCAAAAAATTGGACCTAATACTTTAGAAGTTATAAATAGAATTATTAATAGTGTAAAAATAAAAGAACAGAGCTATAACTCTGCTCTAGCAGTATTGAAATTGAGTAAATTGTATACTAACGAACGTCTGGAAAATGCTTGTGAGTATGCACTTACACAGTTTTCAATTCCTCGCTATACTCATATTAATTCTATTTTTAAAATTAATCAATATGAAGAGAAAAACAAAAATGAAAATAACTCATCTAATACTTCTTCTGGATATGTTAGAGGATCTGAATATTATGGAGGTAAGAAATAATGAATACTGAAACGAAAAGAAAATTAAATGCCATGCTTATGCATGATTTTATTACTGCAATTGAAGCTCAAGAAGCTAATTCATCAATGTATTTACCAATGTCTTTTGATGATAGATTTAATGCTATCATAGATGATGTTTACCAACAAAGACATAACGAGAAAATTCAACGTAGAATAAAAATTGCTAAACTTAGATATCCTGAAGCTTCAATAGCCAATATTGATTTTAAATCTAGATCACTGAATGAAGGGTTCATTAAACAACTTGGTACAATGAGATTTATTGACAGTGCCACAAATATTATTATTCAAGGTTTTACTGGATCAGGTAAAACATATTTATCCTGTGCATTAGCTAAAGAAGCCTGTAAGAAAGATATAAAAACTTATACAATTCGTTTACCCGAATTACTTCAAAAAAGGTCTGAAGAAAAAATTCTTCATAGAGAAAATAAGTACTTACATAAACTTGCAAGCTTTAGCTTGCTTGTTATTGATGAGTGGTTAATCTTTAATCTATCTGAAGATGATATTAAATTTTTATATGAATTATTTGAATTAAGATATAATCGCGTATCAACTATTTTTGTCGGACAATATCCAGTCAAGGATTGGCATCCAAGACTAGGCGGTGGAGCTCATGCTGATTCAATTCTTGATAGAATTGTACATAATTCAATTACCATTGAATCAGGTAAAACAAATATGAGAGAAATCATTGATTCTAACAAATATAAATCTTAATTGCATATAATATTTAGGTTCGCATAATAGAAGGGCCAGCGCATAATTTGCACTGGCTCAATTCATAAATATTAATGGCTCAGATAAGAAATATTGATTGCTAACTTTAAGCAAAATACTGGCTCAAAAAATCGGGAATAATCAGATACTTAAGTGAACAATAGTGCCAACACTGCCAAGTATCAAATGCACTATTGCTCGCTTAAGTATATTTGAAATAATCATTTCTAAAATATACTTAAGTTATACCTTAAATAGCAACGCAATGCAAATGATGATTCAATAGATTTTATTTGATAAAAAGAACTTTAAGGTATCAAATTAAGGATTATGCTATGAAATATTTACTGTTAATGTGGTTAATAATATTCTAAGTTCTAAAGTTCTAGAGTAAAAAAGGTTTATTTCTATATTGTGTTTGAAATATAGTATACTACTTAATGTATTGTGGTTTAATATTGCCGATATATATTGGTAGTTCCTTTGTAATTATAACAAGAAATATATTTTGAACCATCTAAATAAATATATTTGTTATTATAATGCATTGTTTCAAAATCAATTAATGTGTTTGAGGTTGAATAATAAGAGAATCCTAGATGAGCATTAATAGTAATATTAATTGTACCATAGATAGAATTTAGATTTATATAATCAAAAAAGTTGTTAGATAAATTTAATTTTCCATTTTCAAATTCACAATTAATTGTTTCGAATATATTGTTTATTATTAAGATGGAATATATGCTTTCATAAGCTATTTTTATATTTTTAATTGTATTGTTTTGGATTTTAGATGTTTGCCAACCATTTATGCAAATGAAATTTGATTCTAATGAATTTAAGGTACAATATGAAATATCGCTTTTACCAAATTTTCCATTAATTATTAATTCATTAGCAACTATATTTGAAGCTGTTACAATAGAATTTGTTGTTTCAATATGTATTAAATTATAATCTGATTTATTATCAAGTACAATTTTCAAATCTTTATTTGAATTATTATGGTTAAGTACTAGTTTATTATCGATTATTGAATAATTTAGTGTTGCGATTGCTTTTTCATCCTGTGATGTTTCTACAATTGAAAATTCATCTCCAGATGTAATTTCAATATCACCAACTCTCCAATTAATCTCAATATCAGTAATACTGTCACTTAATTTATATGAATATTCAGTTTCCGTGTAATTGTTATTTTTACATGAAATAAGTATTAAAATAAAACTTAATATAAAAAATATAAAATAAAATTTTCTTTTCATTGAAATATCATTCTTTCTTTAAAAGTTAAAAATCTAAAAAGATAATAACATATAAAATTAAATATGTCACTAGAATATAATTGAAAATATGTAAAATCAATCATACTTTCAATTATATTTTTTTTATGGTATAATCAATACTGTTCAAAATATAAAATAAAATTGAGGAATTAATCATGAGAATTTTACATATACCAAACTATTATAATCCCCATATTGGTGGAATTGAAACAGTTGCTGAAGATATTGTTAATTCCCTTAAAGATAAACATGAACAAAGAGTAATTTGTTTTAAAGATTCTAAAGGGACAGTAACTGAAAACGTAAATGGAGTTTTAGTAACTAGAGTTAGCTGTATAGCTAAGGTTGCTAGTCAATCAATTGCTCCTGGATATAAAAAAGAATTAAAAAGAATTATGAATGAATTTAAACCAGAGGTTGTAATTTTTCATTATCCTAATCCTTTTGTGGCTGCATTTTTAAGAAAATACTTAAAAAGAAATTTTAAATTTGTATTATATTGGCATTTGGATATTGTTAAGCAAAAAGTTTTAGGTAAACTTTTTAATCCCCAAACAAAAGCTTTATTAGAACGAGCCGATATTGTTGTTTCTACAAGTCCAAATTATATTGAAGGATCAAAGTGGTTAACTAAGTATAAATATAAGACAACTATTATTCCTTGCTGCGTTAGTGATGATATTGATAACATCAGTGAAGATGTTTTAGTAAAATCAAATCAAATTAAAGAAGAAAATAAAAACAAAACGATTGTTTTTGCTTTAGGTCGTCATGTTGAATATAAAGGAATAATTCATTTAGTAAATGCATCTAAATATTTAGATGATTCTTTTAAAATTTATATTGCTGGTAAGGGACCTCTTACAGAATCACTAATAGAAACGGCTAAAGATGATAAAAAAATAATATTCTTAGGAAGAGTAGAACAAGTTGATTTAAAAGCGTATTTAAATGCATGTGATATCTTTGCATTTCCATCAATAACTAAGAATGAAGCTTTTGGTATTGCTCTTGCAGAGGCTTTAGCTTTAGGAAAAGCTTCTGTTACATTTACAATCCCAGGCTCTGGTGTTAACTATGTAAGTGTTAATAAAAAAACAGGAATTGAAGTACCTAATATGGATGATAAGGCTTTTGCTGATGCATTAATTAAACTTCAGCATGATGAAAGCTTAAGACATCAATATGAAATTGCTGCGAAAGAAAGATGCAATAATTTGTTTAGATATAATGAATTTAAAGAAAATATAAATAAAATGATTGAGGAGCTATAATATGAAGCATGTAGTTATATTTAATGATCATTGGTGTAGTGGTGGCGTTGAGTCATTATGGACAAATTTAATAAAAAATATAACTACTGATGAGTTTGATTTTACTATTTTAGCTACTCAAAAAGAAACTGATATTTATGATGATATTCTTAATGAGCATAATGTAAATATTATAACTATTTTAGATAAGGTTATATCAAATCCGATTATAAGAACTAAAAAAAATATCAAAGGATTTAAGAATAAAATCAAAGAACTTAACCCTGATATATTACATATAAATTCATGTAATGCTTCAGGCTTAAAATTAGCTCATATTGCTAAGAAATGTGGAATTAAACATGTTATTGTACATTCCCATAATACTTTAATTGAAGCTGATAAGCTAAAGTTAAAGCTTTTAGCTCATAAAATATGGCAACATAAATATTTATCAGCACCTGATGCATATTTTGGATGTTCAACTGAATCATTAGAATTTATGTTTAATACTAAAAAAGGGTATTTATTAAAAAATGGTGTTGATTTATCTAAATTTAAATTTGAAGAAGAATATCGGAATGAAATTAGAGGTAAATTTAATTTAAGACCAGATGATTATGTAATTGGTCATGTAGGTAGATTTTGTAATCAAAAAAATCATAAATTTTTAATTGATATTTTTAATAACTATTTAAAAACTAATAATGGATATTTAATGCTTGTAGGTGAAGGAGAATTAAGAGAAGAAATAGAAGAATATGTTGATTCTTTAGGAATAAAGAATCATATTATATTTGCCGGTACAACAAGTGAGGTCTATAAATATTATAGTGCTTTTGATTTGTTTGTATTACCTTCTCTTCATGAAGGTTTACCTGTTGTTGCAATTGAAGCTCAAGCAACTGGTCTTCCTGTAATTATGGCAGATACAATTACGCAAGAAGCTAAAATTACTACAAATGTTTCTTACCTACCTTTATCAGATATGGATTTATGGGTATCTGGGATTAATCAATATAAAAATATTGAAAGAAAAGATACTAAAGAAGAAATAACAGCTTCTGGTTTTGATATTAAAGCTTCAGCCTCTAATTTAATTAAATTCTATCAGAATATGTAGGGAGGTAATATATTGAGTACATTTATTTATATGAGTGGAATGGTCCTATATGGACTTTTTACCTTTATATTAGAATATCATTCTAAGAATAAAGAAAAGTATAGTGTAGTTAAATATCGAATAATATATGTATTATTATTTATACTATCGATATTACCGCTTACTTTAATATCAGGATTAAGATATAATGTAGGAACAGATTATAACCATACATATGCTCCCCATTTTATTGATAAGAATTGGGATTATTCAGAATTTTTATTTATATGGGTTAATCAATTTTTAAGATTATTTACATCAAATCCGGTAATATTGTTTTTGTTTATGGCAACAGTTACGCATACCTTTTTACAACTTGCTATTACAAGAATATCACCAAGATGGTGGTTTTCAGCCGTTTTAGTTGTATGTATTAATTTCTTTTCTGTTTCTTTGAATCAGTCAAGGCAAATGATGTCGGTTGCGATATATGCTTATGCATTTACATTCATACATGAACATAAATTAGTTAAATATTTAATTTTTGCTATATTAGCCGGATTATTCCACTATGGATGTTTAATTTTGATTCCAGTATATTTTATATTCAATTTTAAATTTGTTAAAAAGTATTATTTAGGAATATTTATTGTAACTTTGTTCTTGGTTCCAGCTATGTGCTTGTGTTTTAAACAAGTTATTCTACACACAAAATATGAATACTATTTTACAAATCCTAATTATTACACAAATCAATCAATTGAAGCATATTTTATTGCATCGTTAATAGTAGAAGGATTTGCAATTTTATGGGCAGATAATTTAATTAAAAAATATGGTGATTTAGCAATAGGATTAATTTTATTAAATGGAATTGCTTTATGTATTGGTTTTGCAAGCTTTTTTATTAAAATAAATGAGCTTACAGCAAGAATATATTTGTTATTTTCGTTTGGACAAATATTTTTAATTCCTATGATAGTTGAATCAGAAGATAATTATTGGATGAAATGGTATATTGTTATAGCATTAGTATCTACAGTCACATTATCATCATCATATGTTATCTATAGGCAATTACATCACGAGATTTTTCCATATCGTTGGATTTTTAATAAGTAAGGAGGAATAAAAAATGTACATTTATTTGATTTCTGCATTAATTACGGGAATATTTTTGTATTTTTCAGAATTTTTTTATAAAAGAAAAAAAGAAAATTCCAAAAATTATTATTTGTACATTTTTTTCTTTGTACTTGCAATTATTCCTTATTTTTTTGTATCAGGCTTTAGATATGGAGTTGGTACGGATTATTTCTATACTTACTTTCCAAGATTTTATCAGATAATGGGAGGTAGTAATGGTTACACAGAATTTTTATTTACAGGGTTAAATAAATTTATTTTGTTATTTACAGATGAAGCACAATGGTTATTTATTATTACCTCCTTTATTTTTGTATTATTTATGATGTTATCAATTAAAAAAATGACTCATCATTGGTATATTGGAGGAATTTTATTATTACTTTCAAATGTTTATCTGATTTCACTAAGTAATGTTCGACAATATTTAGCTATTTCAATTGGAATATATGCTTTAAGCTTTGCTTGTGATAGGAAATATATCCAGTTGATTGCTTTTGGAACGCTTTCGGTATTATTTCATTATACGGCAGTATGTATGATTCCAATATACATCATTGGACTCGTTTCAAAGTTTCCTAAATTTAAAAAATATGCTTTTTTCTTTTTAATTGTTATAATTGCTTTAAGCCCAACCTATATTCCTCTTACAAAAGCAATCTTAAAAAATACGAAATACATTAATTATTTTGAAATAACCGGGGTTCCTCGTCCATTATATTTTTATTTAATTCCTTCGGGAATTACTTTGCTTATAGCTTTGGTTTTCTATAAAAAGGTAAGTAGTTATAATCAATATACATTTACTTTACTTGTATGTTTGACTTTGGCAACTATAATTGGAATTTTATCAATTTTTAATCCAATTGTAGAAACAATGTCTCGAGCATGTAACTGGTATTACTGGTCAATAATTTTTATTGTACCAATGTTTTTAGATTTATTTAAACAAAAATGGATAGTGATACTGATTACAATTAGTTTAATTTTAATTATAAGTAGTTCTACATATTACTTAATTGTTGTCTTAGGACATCATGAGGTTTTACCATATCGTTTTTTCTTTTGGAAAGATCATTTTATATATTAAGACTAAGGAGAATTTTTATGTTAACATTATATTGCATGACTCATAAAGTTGTTGAAGATAGAAGAATACCTAAGGATAGGACAATGATGCTTGTAGGGGCGTATAATAAGGATATTGATAGATCTGATTATATTAAAGATAATCTTAAAGATAATATATCTAACTTAAATTCAAGCTTTTGTGAGCTTACCGGTTTGTATTCAATTTGGAAAAATGATACAAAGTCTGATTATGTGGGACTTGAACATTATCGTAGGTTATTTTCCAAAAGAAAAATCAATATTTTCAATTATAAGGTTATTAAAAAAAATAAAATAGAAAAATATCTTGAATCTTATGATATTATTTTACCGGTAAAGCATTGTTGGCCACATGAAGTAAATCTTATAGACCAATATAAGCATGAACAAGTACCCTCTGACATTGAAGCCTTAGAGGTACTTATTCATGAGGATTTTCCTCAATATGTAGATGCTTTTAACAAGGTAATGTACAATAATAATTGGGCTTATAATTATAATATGTTTGTGTGTAAAAAGAGTCTAATTGATGAGTATTGTTCATTCTTGTTTGATGTTTTATTTAAACTTAAGGATAGAATTAATATAAACGATGGAAGAGATAACTATCAAGCAAGAGTCTTTGGCTTTTTATCAGAAAGATTATTTAATGTTTGGATTGCGTATAAAGGAAATTTAAAAATAAAAGAGCTTGAGGTCGCAACCTTAGGAGACAAGCCTTTATATGATTTGAAAAGAAGGATATATCGCTTATTCAAATGGCATAAGGCTCGTAAAGAACTAAAGAAGAGGGGATAATATGTTAACTTTTTTAATAATGGCTGGCGGAAAAGGTGAAAGATTTTTTCCTCTTTCAACTAAAGAAAGACCAAAACAGTTATTAAAGGTGTTTAGTGATAAATCATTAATTGAATTAACCTATGAAAGAATATTACCTATGGTAGATAGTGCCAAGCAAATTTTTGTATCTACTAATGAACTGCAGGTTAAAGCTTTAAAAGAGGAATTAAAAGGTATACCAGAAGAAAATATTATAATAGAACCAGCATTTAGGGATACGGCAAGTGCGATTGCTTATGGTTCATATATTATTTCAAAATATTATGATAATCCAACAATCTGTGTTTTAGCATCAGATCATTTAATTTCTGATGGTGATAATTTTAGAAATACAATCAAAATCGCAACAGATTGTGCTTTAAATGGTAATATTGTAACATTAGGTATTAAACCAACCTATCCTGAGGTAGGATATGGTTATATTGAGGTAAAAGAAACCAAAATAAACACTCCTGTTGAGGTTCTGGCATTTAAAGAAAAACCTAGTTATGAAATTGCTCAAAAATATTACGAAAGTGGAAATTATTTATGGAATAGTGGAATGTTTATTTTTAACTATAATGTAATAAAAAATGCTTTTTCATTATATTCTCCTAAGCATTTAGAAGTATTAAGTAAAATGAATATTTCTAAAAATGAAGGAATTAAAACAGCTAAGGATATAAGTAGTATTTTTGAAGAATTCCCTAAAATATCAATCGATTATGCAATTATGGAGCATGCTAAAAATTTGTATTGTATTCCTTCAAATTTTGATTGGTCTGATGTTGGATCATATAAAGCGTTTGATGATTTATTTTCACATGATTTAGATGGAAATGTAATTAGGAATGCTAAAACGATGTTAATTGATTCTCATAATAATATAATAATTTGTGATGGAATAACACAAAAGATTAATTTAATTGGAATTTGTGATAAAATAATAGTATCTACAAAAAATAATTTGTTGATATGCAATAAGGATAGGATGCAGGAAATAAAGAAACTTCTAATGTAGGAGGTAAGGTCATGATTTTATTTTTAAAACCATATTTTGAACCTAAAGTATGGGCTGGAACGGAATTAAATAAAATATATGATTGTAAGCATGGAACTGGTGAAGCTTGGATTGTATCGGGCTATGCTCAAAAGTCATCAATTATAAATAATGGACCATATAAAGGAAAAACACTGCGATATTTATGGCGTGAGCACCCAGAGCTATTTGGAAGTATTGCCTATGAAGAGCCAGAATTCCCTGTATTAATTAAGCTAATATCATCCTCAGAGGATTTATCAATTCAGGTTCATCCTGATGACGAGTATGCACTAAAAAATGAAAATTCGTTAGGTAAATTTGAGTGTTGGTATGTATTGGATGGAAATGAAGCTAAAACTGTTACTTTAGGAACTAAGGTAAAAAACAAGTTTGAACTTGAAAGTCTAATCAAACAAAAACTTTATAATGAATTTTTATATGAACAAGCAATTAATCCTGGTGATTTAGTTATTGTTAATCCTGGCACAGTTCATGCACTTCATAAAAATTCATTTGTTCTTGAAATACAAGAATCATCAGATGTAACCTACAGACTTTATGATTATGATAGAATACCTAAAAGAGATCTTCATATTGATAAATCAATGGATGTTATTAAATATAATGATCCTAGCAATAATATATTCTCATTTAAGGAAAATTCAACATTTAAAAATAAACATTTTAATGTTTATCGCTTAGAGGTTGATGGTGTTTGTGAATATGAAAATAAAGGATTTGAAATTTTTTATGTATTAGATGGTGAGGGTATAGTAGATGGTAAAAAGATCCACCAAGGAGATACATTCATTTTTACTTCGGAAAAAGAGAATGTTACCTTCAGTGGTCATTTATCTTTAATAGGTGTATTACCTAAAATAAGGGAGACAAGAAAGCTAATGAGAAAAACAGCGTTAATTACGGGAGCCACATCGCAAGATGGCTTATACATGATTGAGTTTTTGCTTAAGAAAAATTATGAAATACATTTGTTACTTGAGTCAAAGGCTGATTATGAAAATAAATATTTGAAAAAATATTTTGAAAATGAAGATTTATATGAAAAAAGAATTTTTGTTAGTATTGGTAATTTAACTGATTCTACCGTTATTTCTAAAATAATTGAAAAAATAAAACCAGATGAAATATATAATTATGCATCTCAATCACATATTAATTTATCATATGATATTCCTGAATATACCACTAATGTAAATGCTTTAGGTATTTTAAGAATATTAGATGCAGTAAAGCAATTAGAATTAAACACTAAGATTTTTAATTTATCATCTTGTTATTTATTTGATGGTAAGATTGTACCTCAAAATGAAAAAACACCGATGAATCCATTAAGTCCATATGCAGTTTCAAAGTTGTATAGTTATTATATTGTAAAATCATATCGTGAAAATTACGGAATGTATGCAGTTAATGGTGTATTCTATAATCAAGAATCTCCATATAGAAAAAATGGATATGTTTCTAAAAAAATCATTGAAGGTGTAAAGAGAATTTCTAAGGGACAAGACTATGTTCTTCATTTAGGCAATTTAAATGCAGAACGTGAATGGGGCTTTGCTAAAGATTATGTTTATGCTTCATACCTAATGCTTGAGCAAGATAATCCTAAGGATTATGTTGTTGGTACAGGTGTAACTTATTCAATAAAAGATTTTGCTAAAGAAGCGTTTAAATTAATTGGTGTTGAACTGTTGTTTAAAGGCGAAGGATTAGATGAGGTAGGCTATGATGCTAAAACCGGTAAGGTATATATTGTAGTTGATTCTAAATTTATCAGACTAAATGAACCGAAAACGTTATGTAGTGATGCATCATTATTTGAACATGATATGAATTTTAAAATTAGAAATGACCTTCCTGTTCTAATTAAGCAAATGTACGAGGAAAGCGAATGAAAAAATTAATAATATTGTTATTAGCATTATTGGGGATATTAATCGGTTGTAGTCATGAAGAAATACTAGAATATAATATGTTTTATCGATATGAAAATAATGAATATATTGATATTAATTTTTATAAAAATGGTTCCGAAGAAAATGCTAATGATATTTTATGTCTTATTGATTACTGGAATACAATGCTTGACCATGAGCATGTTAACGATACTAAGAATAATCTTGCAGCTTTAAATGTTAATAAATATGCAACCTTAGATGCAAAATTAGTTGAACTTATTGAATATACGATTGATTTAAGCACATCATATAAGGTTGTAAATCCTTTGTATGGTACATTAAAGGATTTATGGGATTTACATATGATAACGGAAGAATTGCCCACTGAAAATGAATGTTTAACGCAAATAGAAGTATCACTTTCAACACGAGTTGCAATTAATGACAATGATGTTCATTTACTTGGTGATGGACTAATAGATTTAGACTACATAAAAAAAGGTTTTATCGGAGAAAAAATTAAGGAATATTTGATATCAAAAGGAATTGACCGTTATGTTATAAATTATAATGCTGATTTAGTTCTTTATGGAAAAAATAAAAATGGTGGTTCTTTTGAAACTAGTTTTTATGGAATGAAAAATGGAACTTATAATTTGAGTGATATAACTTTAGCAAGAGTGACGGCAGACAATAATTGTTTTTACACTAAAGATGGAAGACGTTGGGCTGACATCCCCTCTTTTGTGACGGGAGTGCCTAATGATACTTTTGAAACATTATTTGTTCTAGGTGATGATGCTTTAAAGAATTCAATATTGGCTTATGCTTATTATAGTCTTGAGGTAGAAAATGTTAAATTAGATGAAGAAAAAAGTAACATTATGTTTGCCGGATATAGAGATAAGAATTTAGTATATCGGTCAGTAAGATTAGAAAATTTACTTGTAGATGAAAGGTGATTATTATGTACGATTATTTAATAGTTGGAGCAGGCTTATATGGTGCAGTGTGTGCTCATGAGCTTGCAAGAAAAGAAAAAAAAGTTCTTGTAATTGATAAAAGAAATCATATT
>ENA-ORNR01000567-ORNR01000567.1-human-gut-metagenome-genome-assembly--contig:-NODE-567-length-35647-cov-3.835131_pt1 | contig 35647 bp, 57 predicted proteins | sample MGYA00242114_ERZ509020 | MGnify/ENA primary metagenome ERZ509020 (study PRJEB26280, sample SAMEA2338758) | human gut metagenome | biome: human gut; feature: human-associated habitat; material: faeces...
CAACATATACACCATCTATGGATTGTGGTGACAACGTTATCGTTATCAATGCTGATAAGATTATCCTTACAGGTAATAAGCTTAACCAAAAGGTTCGTTACTACCACACAGGCTGGGTAGGCGGAATTAAGGAAATCCACTACAACAAGCTTATGGCAGAAGAACCTGAAAAGGCTGTTATGTACGCTGTAAACGGTATGCTTCCAAACAACACAATCGGAAGAAAAGCTCTTACAAGACTTCGTGTTTACAAGGGTACAGAACATGATCATCAAGCACAAAATCCAATCGCTTGGACAGGCGAAATAAAGTAAGGAGGACAATATAAATGGCTAAAGAACAATACTACGGTACAGGTAGAAGAAAATCTTCTGTTGCAAGAGTTCGTCTTGTTCCGGGCAACGGAAAAATCACAATAAACGGCAGAACAATCGATGAATACTTTGGTCTTGATACACTAAAGCTTATCGTTCGTCAGCCACTTGAGGCTACAAACACAACAGATAAATATGACGCTATCATCACAGTTCGTGGTGGCGGATTTACAGGACAGGCAGGAGCTATCAGACATGGTATCTCAAGAGCTCTCCTTACAGTAGATGGAGATTTCCGTCCTGCACTTAAGAAAGCTGGTTACTTAACTCGTGACCCACGTATGAAAGAGCGTAAGAAATACGGTCTTAAGAAAGCTCGTAGAGCACCACAGTTCTCAAAGAGATAATAACAAGCGAATTTACGAAGTCGCAGAAAATCAAGAAAATACCCCGCAAACGCCTATGTTTGCGGGGTTTCTTTTTGTTTCAAAGAAAATATAAAACAGTACAAAAACACACGAAAAAAAGCGTATAGGTAACATATAGGTAACGCACAGGTAACACTATATAAGGTTGATTGCGTCCAATAATTCTTGTATATCTAAATGCGTATAAACACGTTCGGTCAGAGTTTGGCTACCGGAGTGCCCTACAATTTTCTTAATAGTTGTCTGATATACTTTAGCAGCAGCCAAGAGGCTAATACAAGTGTGCCGCGTGTCGTGTGGGCGGTGCTTAATATTCAATTCTTTTAATAAAGGTTTCCAATAACTATCATAGTAATTTCTATACTCAAAGTGTGCGCCGTCCGGCGTGCTTAAGAGATATTCACAATCATTCTTGTTATACCAATACTCAAAAAATTTATACGTCTTATCGGCGATCGGAACCGCCCTTATACCAGCCTGCGTTTTGGCATGGCGTACATTAAACCACTTTTCGTCTAAGTGTACGTCCTCTTTTTTAAGTTCCAACAATTCAGAGACACGAACGCCGGAATATATAAGCATAAGTATTACGGTCATATATTCGTTGCAGTCTACATTATCCCAAACTTTCTGTATTTCATCATCACTAAACGGCGTGCGATCTATCTTATTTGGATTGCCCGCGGCTTTTATGTCTACATATTCAACAATATTTTTATCTTTGGTTATAATCTCATTGATTACGGCATACTCAAACATTTGCCCTAACAAAACTTTTAACTTTCTAAGGGTAGGCGTATTTTTGCCGGAATTGTCTACGACGTCTTGCAGGTGCGATAGTTTAATATCTATCATACGCATATCATACAGAGAGGTACACAATTTATAAGCAGCTTTATAACCCTTAACGTTACTTTCTGATACTTCCTTAAATTTTCGTTCAGACCAACGAGCATACACATCAGAAAAAGTAATTTTTGCCGCGTTCACGTCGTAAGGATCCGCGTTGTATTCTGCGAGAGCCTGCAAACCGGCTTGGCGGCTAGGGTAGTAGCCTATAATAATTTTCTTTTGTATCGTTTTACCGGTATCGGGGGTTATTTCCCAACCGTCCGTTTTGGTAACGATCCACGGATTGCGGCGATTACCGCTTAATTTCTTTACGGATCCATAGCCGTTTGGTAGACGCATTGCGCGCCGTTTCGGTTTTTTATTATCCATAATCACACCAACTTTCTAAAAAAGAGTATAAAAAATAAGCCTACACAAAATGTAAGGCTTATGCTATAATCAATTTGTTAAAACAATGGCAATAAGCCTATGTAAGCCGTTCGACGTTGCAGCGCCGGGCGGTTTTTATTTTATGCAGAAAATATTATTTATCGAGTTTTTTAGAAATTTCGTCTAATTGGCGAATGATAACCCAATTTTGTTGTATTAAGGTATTGAGATACGCGATTTTAACGTTATCTTCCGCTTTTCCGGTAAGTAATGTGCCAAATTCCATTAAACCGGTTCCCATAAGTTCATAGTTAATATTTTTAATAGCCTCGAAATCTTTAGGGTTAATATCACCCAAATTGTATTTATCAGCTATTTCCTGCATTTTTGCTGTTTTCTTATCTTCCTTGCTTTCTTTATTACCAAATATTCCCATGATAAAAACCTCACATTCAATTTTATAATAATGTCTGCGCCCGCCATACATAAAGGAGGGATCGCATGATAAAGAAATATATTTGTTTTAATAGCCCAAAGGTTTACGCCATATATTACCGGGCAACAAACACAATATATTACAATGTTATGTTTGCCGCCCACACTAAGTTATACGTAATAAGATAACGCAACCGGCGGGCGTTTAACCAACGTCGCTATTTTCAGCGTCGATTGGCGGGTATAGTCTTTCTAATTCCTGCGGATCGTCCGGGATAGCGACGTTGTTTTCGTTAAAGGCATTAGAAAAGATATTGTAAATTGCCCGCCGCGTATCCGCGTCCAATTCCATAAAACCGCGAATAATAGAAATTTCGGTTTTATTAAGTTTATTCGCCTGCGCGTACTCATCTAATGAGAAAGTAGCAGGATCTATAAACATTTCCCCGGATCCATCGCGGAGCCAATCGGGATTTACGTTGTATTCCTTACATATAAGGTTAAGGACACTATCAATAGGTTCATTTCTTCCTATTTCGTATTGCGCCACCGTGTTTCGCTTAACGCCTATATGTTCTGCGAATTCTTGTTGAGTAAATCCAAGCGCTTTTCTAAGCTGCTTAATACGCTCATTCATTATGCACACCTCACTTTCTAATCATACAATAACACCCACAAAACAAAATGTCAATTAAAAAAGTCACAAGAACAACAAAAAAGATATTGACAAGATTGTTTATGCGACGTATAATAGTCACATAAACAACAAGAGAAACATAAAAACCAATAATCAACCGGGAGGAAAACAAAAATGAAAGAAAAATACAGAATCGTAACAGAGGACGGAAAAGAAATACTTAGAACCGAGACATATGCAGGGTGTGAAAGTTATTGGAACGCTTGCAACGGAATCTACGAGGACGAAAGCGGCGAACATTACTTAAGTATAGAGGAAATTAAATAAGGGTGGCGCAAAGCCACCCAAAGGAGGGCAAAACAATGGAAAAGAAAGTAACCTTAGAATTAACAGAGGAGCAGGCGAGCGCGTTAGAACTTTATTTACTTATGACAACAAATTACAGAAAAGGCGAGCGTGAGACATGGGAGAGTTTGGCAAAAGAACAAAACGAGGACGGAACATTAAAATTTCCAAACGCACCGAGTAACGCGGATTTTTGGAAAGAACAAAACGAAACGATCGAGAATATATTAAAAATCTTGTAAGGCGCAAGAATAGGCGGTTAAAATCCGCCGCTATAATGTAGCCCGGCAACGGCCGGAGGGTTCCAAGCCCCCAATACAGAGGATAGCACATAGAAGAAAAGGAGGCGGCAGTTATGGCAAAGGATGTAGACATTTTAATTAAAACAGAGGACAAGCCGGAAGTTGATAACGTAACAAGACTTATCAAGACAATGAGCGATAGCGAACAAAACAAAATGCTTATTTTCTTGCAGGGCGTCAAATTTGCCGAGGCATTAAAGGCACAGCCGGTAACGGAATAGGAGGCGGTAGAAATGGCAAAAGGGATAAGTACGGCGGAGGCTGCGGCGATCATTGGCGCGTCGCCGCAGTTTGTAAGGGTGGCAATGCAGCAGGGAGCATTAAATATAGGATCCTGCGTTAAAATGTCGTCTATTTGGACTTACAATATTTCGTCTAAGCTATTGGCAGAGTACACCGGAAAGGACATAGAGAAAGAATTAGAGATACTACGAGGAGGCAAAGAGAATGGATAAGCAGATCAAAGAAGAATTAACAAAGATCTATGAACAAATCGGCGCATTATTGAGCACAGATGAAAGCGACAAGATTAAGAAGTTCGGAACCTTGCAGATCTTAGGGGCAGCAGTACCGGCACCGGAAAAACCATATCGCAAAGGCGACGTATTAGGCTACAACGGTACAGATTTCGACATTGGCGATACAGTTACCGGAAAAGAAATTACTTGGCTTAAATTGGGCGATATTTGGGTATGTGACAGAAATATTTTACAAGGTATTTCATGGGAGACATTAAACAAAAAAGGTTTCGTGTTCGGTAAGGAAATCGAGATCGACAACGAAAAATATACCCTTAGAATCTTAACCGGATCCGACGGCGAAGATTATGGCAAGGGATGCGGTAACGAATGGGATCACTTGGCGGATGAATACGACGAGGACAACGATATTTTGCACTTTGACAATATGTATTCTTGGTGCCAAGAAACTTATTACGACGATGCGTCCGAACGGTCGATTCGCGGCTATAACTCCGCGCGCAGCTACAATTGCGGCGACACGGCGACCACGGACGCGGTCATTGGTTGGCGCCCAGTACTTGAAAAACTGAAAACTGAATAGGAAAGGCAAGAAATGACATTAAAAGACCACGTAGAAATTATAGACAATCCGGTAGTAATGGCAATCGAGGAAAAAGACGGAACGGTATTATACCGCGGATATAAAGGTTGTTTCGGCTATAAGGAGGATCAAAAAGCGCTACAGAAAAGAGAGGTAGCGAGATTTCATTTAAGAGCCGAGGGAACGCGCAGGACGAACGAAAAGGACAGATACACGATCACAGAATTAAATAGCGGCATATACAATTATGCCGATCTGCACATAGCCCTTGTATATGTATACGTTTTGGCATGAAAAAAGCGGCAACCGGGAGAGTTGCCGCCATGCTGCAACTTGGTATAAAAAGAAAATTTGCAACACCAATAATCTACCAATTATTATACCAAGTTTTGTGCAAAAAGTCAAGGAAAGAGGCGCGAAACAAGCGCTTTTAGGACTTGTTCAAACTATTAACTTTAGGACAGAAACGAGGTATAAGGATATGCCGTATTACAGAACAGAGATAACGGCAGGTAAGACGGTAGAGGTAATAAAGAGCTATTCCAAGAGGATAGGAGATCACAGAACAAGAGGAGGGAAAGAAAAGCCCACCGCAGAGGAAATGGAGAAAGTAAACCGGAAGAACGCAGAGGCAAGGCTAAGACGTCTTATAAACGCTAATTTCGGTTACGGTGATTACCACTTAGTCTTAACCTACAAAAAAGATCTAAGACCGGATCCGGCAGAGGCGCGGACGAGGTTAACAAAATTCTTAAGGACTTTACGCCGGGAATATAAGAAACGAGGCGAGGAACTAAAGTACATAATTACAACCGAGTACAAAAATAAAGCGATCCACCACCATTTAATACTAAATGGGATCGAGGCAAACGTAAATAAAATCGTTCGCGATTGTTGGAAGTGGGGTAGCCCACATTTCACACCGTTAGACGATACCGGGCAGTATAAGGAGTTAGCGGCGTATTTCATCAAGGAGACAGACAAGACATACAAGGAACACGACGGAGGCGCAAGACAGCGTTACAGTTGCAGCAGGAATTTAATAAAACCGGTAACAAAGGTAACGATCGTAAAGAAAGCAGAGAAGTGGTTAGAGGATCCAAAGCCGAAAAAAGGTTTTTACATAGACAAAGAAACCGTTTACAACGGTATTAACCCATTTAACGGCAGACCGGTACAACACTACACAATGATTAAGTTACCGGATCCCGGCGGCGGGTGTGGATAGAATGTTGAAAACCTGCGCGCCGTCTAATAAATACTAGACGAAAGGAGAGTGCATAAAGTGAAAGTAACAATAGACGTTACATTGGATCACAAAGGCAACCCGAGAGGATCCGGGAAAGCAGGGGCAACAATTATTTTTATTGACAGGCAGGGCAAGAGATACGAGAGAAAAGCAGCGGCAGCAGTTGAAAACGACACAAAGAACGCATTAGCGCTTAAGATCACAACAGCAGCCCTAAAGATTTTAATTAAGCCCTGCGACGTGGAAATACATTTAGATAACGAATATATAAAGAATTGCATTAAAAACGGTTGGTTGGAAGAATGGCGGCAGCGGGAATGGAAGAAAGCCACCGGGAAACCACCGGCAAACGTGGAATTATGGAAAGGGCTTTATATATCGTTGCAGATCCATAATGTGAGATTTTGTTAAGAGGTAGACGAATGGAAGAAAAAACGATAGCACGCATTAAAAAGCTGCAAACATTAGCAGAAAGAGGCGTAGGGGGAGAGAAAGAAACCGCGCAGAGAATGCTAGATAAAATGTTGAAAGAAAGCGGAATAACAACGTTAAAGGAATTAGAAAACGAGGAATACGAATATACGTTGCTTTCGTATAACGGAAAGCATGAGATCAAACTACTTAGACAATGTATGTATAAAGTTATGGGTGCCGATAGCGACAGAACGCCATACAGAACGAAAGGAAAAAGGCAAAAACTAGGGATCTATTGCACACCGTCACAAAAAATAGAAATCGAATTAGAATTTGATTTCTACAGAAACGTTTTTTATGAAGAATTGCAAACTTTTATGGATGCGTTCATACAAGCGCAAGACATATTCCCGCCGGACGCACCACAGAGCAACAGAGAGTTAACGGAGGACGATATAAAAATGTTATTCATGGCGAAGGGAATAGAGAGAAAGCAACGGCACGAAATGATAGAAAGCGAGGAAAATTGAAATGATTAAGCGAGGACAGATTTATTTTATAAGATCCAATAGAAAAGAGCAGGGATCGGAAATGTGGGGAGATCGCCCGGCGGTAATTGTTTCCTGCGACGAATTGGCAGAGACAAGCCCGACCGTGCAGTTATGTTATATGACGACAAGACCAAAGAAAGATCTACCAACACATTTTATTACCGAGGGGGGGTTAAAACCGTCTACGGTAATATGCGAGCAGGTATCGACAGTAAGTACAGATCGCGTGGGCGAATTGATCGGAGAATGCAGCCCGGAGGAAATGCACTTATTAGATCAATGCTTGCGCAAGTCGTTGGGGCTTAAGCAGGAAAACAATATAAGCACAGATACCGCAAAACTCATAAGGGAAAGAGATTTATACAAAGACCTTTACGAGAGATTGAGTAATGAGATTTTAGGAAAGTGAGGCACAAATGGAGATAGTCAACAATAAAGAATTTTGTAAAAGACTTGAAACCGCAATGCAAACATACGGAGTAACACCGGAAGAGTTGGCACAAAGAGTGGGAAGTAGCACACAGTCAATAATGAAGTATTTGAACGGCACGCGAACACCGATAGCAACAAAAATCACGAAAATGGCAAATGCGATCGGAGTACCGGTAGAGTATTTAGTGGAAAAACAGAAATACAAAACCATGAAAATTTATGCGGTAGTAAATAATTATCGAAACCGCAGAGTGGCGCCGGTAGCGATATTTGGAACCGAAAGCAAAGCAACAACCTATACGGAAAAGATCGTAGAAGAACACGAGAGAAAAGGCGAAAGTTACGATTATGACATAGAATCAATAGAACTTGACTTAAACATAATCGCAGATCTCATGGCGGCGGTTGACAAGGAAATTTTAGAAGATGCAATAAGGAGGAGATATTAAATGCAACCATGCGAAGTGCCGGGCTGCAATTTACCCGGACAAAGACACCACATAGTATTTAGATCGCAGGGCGGTTTAGATATACCAATGAATTTTAAGTATTTATGCCCGGAACACCACACCGGAAAGAAAAGCCCACACGGCAGCAGGGCGGTAGATCTGAAGTACAAAGCAGAGGAGCAGGAAAAGTTATTTGCAATCTTTACAGAGGAAACCTACACAATAAAGCAAATTGCAGAGTTGATAGGATACGACAAGAAAAGATTAGAAAAAAGATTTGCAAAGGTACGAAGTCGCGCCGGATCATACGAAAGAGAGGATATTATAAGGGCGTTAATGGGAGGGAGGTTATATTGAGCCTATCTAAATTGGTAGCAGCAATGCAGGAGGAAATTATACAAAATCGCGAGATTGAGCAAAGAACGTTACAAGAAATTGCAGGAATAACAACGGTAGAGTTTGCGGAGCAGGCAGCGGAAATATTAGATCCAACCAAACACGCATACAGTTTCGAGGGATATTTAATACTGCTGCAAAATCTACGAGAGGTTATAGCGGCGGGAATGCCGGAGGAATACGCATTAGACGCAGTACAGACGGCATGGAACGTAGAAACAATATTGGAAGTTTGGAGAGGAGGAACAAAGGGAAATGAACGATTGTAAATTTAGCGGCAGACCAACAAAGGATCCGGAGATCAGATATACAGACGGAGCGCAGCCGGTAGCGATAGCAAGATACACGCTTGCGGTAGACAGAAGATACAAGAAAGACGGCGGGCAGCAGGCAGATTTTTTAAGTATTGTTGCATTTGGAAAAACTGCGGAGTTTGTGGAAAGATACATAAAAAAGGGCGTAAAGATCATTGTAGAATGCCACGCACAAAGCGGATCATTCACTAACAAAGACGGAAACAAGGTATATTACACAGAATTTGTAGCAGACGCACACGAATTTTGCGAAAGCAAGGGCAGCAGTACAACGCAACAGACACCACCGGTAGATGAAAACGGTTTTATACAGACACCGGAGGGTATGGACGAGGAATCACCATTTAACTAAACACAAGACGGAGAAAGGGGCAGCGCCATTTCGGTATTAAGTTACTATGTTGGCGGACACCTGATAGGGATAGGGGCGGGCGAATAAAGGAGGAAAAGAAATGCGTGCAATATCAATAATCAACTTAAAAGGCGGAGTGGCAAAGACCACAACAACAGTAAATATGGCATATTTGTTAGCCAAAAAAGGCTATAAGGTGCTTTTAGTGGATAACGACAAGCAGGGAAACGCAAGTAAGGCGTTCGGGCTTTATGATCCGGAGGATCACGACAACATGGCGCGGGTTATGTTAGAGGGAACGGCACTTATAGACCTTGCGACAAGTACAAAATATGAGAATTTAGACATTGTACCGGCAAACATGGACTTATTAGAGGCTAACTTAAGAGTAATTGCGGACGTATCAAGACCGCAGCAGACAAGAATTAAAAAAGCAATCCATAAAGTGAGTATCGAAAGAGAATTGCAGGGCAAAGAGCCGACGAGTGCAGCAAAAGAGTATGATTTTATCATTTTTGACAACGCCCCGGACGTCAACATGAGTATTATTAACGCGTTGGTTGTATCAGACGACGTTATAGTACCGGTAGAGATCGACCAATACAGTTTTGACGGATTAAACATTTTATTAGAGCAGGTGGCAGCAGTAAGGGAAGATTTTAACCCAAAGTTAAATTTTGCAGGGTGCTTGGTAACAAAATATAAAAGCAGGGAGGACGTGCAGGCACAAGGTGTCGAGGTATTACAATCTCGCTGCAAGGTGTTTAATACAAAGATCAGAAATACAGAAAATAAACCGAAAGAAAGCACATTTGCAAAGATCCCATTAGTAGAATATTCGGTACGCTGCGGAGCGTCGCAAGATTACAAGAAATTTGTAACAGAATACTTGGAAACAATCGGGGAGGCGCAGGCATGACAATTATTAAATTCAAGACAAAATGCCCCTACAAAATAGGCGATAAGATCCAATTTAAAAAAGGCGGACAAGTTCGGGAAATGAAAATAACGGACATTATAGCCGAAAGGAGCGTAGCGACCGGCAGAAACAACATTGTATTAGAGTTGGACGGTTGGTACAAGTTAGACACAAAGTTGCATGAGATAAAAACAACATGACGTCTAGTGTTTATTGGACGAGTGCCCGAGTAGGGCACATATAGGAGGCGAACAAATGGCATTTGATATTAAGGACTTTCTTAACACGGAAAGTAAAAAAGAAATGGCGGACGATTTCGTACTTAAAAAGATCCCGGCGGAGAAATTACACCCGAGCGATAAAAACTTTTACGAAATGGATCCGGTAGAGATCGAGGCACTTAAGGAAACAATAGAGTTAGTAGGTGTGCAGGAGAATTTAGTAGTCAAAAAGATAAGTGCAGGAGAAAACGCCGGAGATTATGAGATTATCGCAGGACACAAGAGACACCGCGCAGTAACAGAGTTATTAGCAGAGGGCAAAGAAGTTTCGCCCCTGCTGCCGTGCAAAGTAGAGAGCGACGCGGACGGCGTTAAGAATGAGTTAATTTTAATATTCACAAATTCTACGCAGCGGGAAAGATCCGATTACTGCAAAATGCAGGAGATCCAAAGGGTACGAGAGTTATTAGAGGAATACGCAAAATACAACAATGTGCCAGGAAGAAAGAGAGACGTTATAGCCGGGATCCTAAATACATCAAAGAGTACAATAGGCAGATTAGACAATATCCGCCGCAATATCATACCGGATTTTTTAGAAGAATACAAAGCGGGTAAGATCTCAACAACCGCAGCTAACGAGATCGCAGGAGCGACACCGGAGGAGCAGCACCAATTATTAGAGAAATACAAAGAAACCGGCAGCATTAAGGCAAAAGAGGCGGTACAGATCAAAGAACCGGAGCAACAGTTACCCGGACAAGTAAATACCGAAGATTACCCGGGCATTGTGCCGGAGAGCAACAAGCAGGAAGAAAACAAGACGGAACCGCAGGAAATCAAGACAGAAGAAAACAAAACAGAGGACGAACCAAACACGGAGGTAACAATAACGAGGCAGGCGGACAACACAGACAGAAAAAGCCTTGTTATAGCCGGACAGATCAACCCAAATAAAGAATACAACGGAATGAGCGTAGCATATTTTATAGACGCTATCACAAATTCCGACCTATTCAATAATGACTTTTGGAGCGGTTGGGTAGATCCTACAACATCAAAACCGGATCTTATAAAGGAATACCAAGGTATATTAACTGCATACACCGCAAGAACCGGGGAACCGTGCCAAGTAGAAATAACAGACAAGGTAACAGTTAAGAGAACCGAGGCGGCAGCAGTCGGCGAAATATGCCTTAAGGAGTTTACAGAGATTGTAGACGCATTGATTTTAACAAAAGTCGTAACCGTTCAGACCGAGGAAATAGACGTAGCATATTGGATCAAAGAAACCGCAAGGGAAATAGCAGGGTTGGCAATATGGGCGACGCCGGAAGAATTGAGCGTATTACAGGACATTGCGTTAAAAATGAAAGAGAGGGCGGGCAAATGATAGAAACAAAGAAATACTGTTATATATGCAGCCCTTATAAAGGATCCGCGCTTAAGCGGATCCGCAACATAAGATATGCAAGGGAAATTACAGAGAGAGCCATAAACGCCGGATTTATACCAATAACGCCACATTTATATTTATCTATATTTATCGCAGGTATTAAACGACAAGATCCCGGAAGAACGGCAGAAAGGCTTACAGATCGGGCAGGAACTATTAAATATATGCGAGGTTGTATTTATCGGCGAAAGATACGGTATAAGCGCCGGAATGGCAACAGAAATAGAGTTAGCAAAGAAAAGCAATAAACAAATTTGGAGGTTTGACAATGACAGATAAGATTATTAACACGGTAGCACTTATGGCGATTACCACAATCGCAGCGGGAATTTTAATTGCTATATGGTTCGGGATTGTAGGGCTTAAGATCGCAGCAACCGGCGCCGTGGCATTTATAGCGATTTGGTTCCTTAATTGGTGGATCAGAGAGAAGAAAAGAAATGCTAAAACCGAAAGCGGACGTAAAGAAATTTGAGGAATACGACTTTAAGCCCTGCAAGGGAACGGCAAGAGACAATAGAACGTATTTAGATATTATATACGATCTGATAAAGGCAGATATGCTAGAGAGTGTATTACCGTAGGAGGCAAGAAAATGGAACAAAAAAATAAAGAAAATTTTAGGAGCATGAATTGTGATGATTGCCAATGTAACGTGTGTTTAGGCGCATGTATGGCTTGCTACGAATGTTACCGCGCAGAGTACGCACAAGAAGATTGGCAAGATTTTTACTATCCATACGACAAGGACAACAAAGATTGCCACGAATTTTAGGAGGGTTAAAATGGCAAAGAATTTAATAACAAGGCAGCAGTACAAGAACATTAAGAAAATGGATCATGTGCAAATGAGCGAATTTTATACAAGAGTATGGCAGGACGGATTTAACGACGGCATTAAGGCAGGAAAGAAAAACAAAGCGGCAGCAGTTAAGCCCGGAGATATTGAAAAGGCTATTGCAGGTTTAAAAGGCATTGGAGAGGCTAAGTTAAAAGCAATCATGCAGCAGGTTTACAAATTATACGAGGAGGCGTAGAAATGTTGACACTACCAATAAAGAAAAAAGGTTTGATATGATCTTATCCGGAGAAAAGAAAGAGGAGTATAGAGAAATCAAAGAATATTACGACGTAAGATTTGTAAGCGTATTCGGACTAATGGCAAAAAACGGAGAATTGATCGAGATAGGCAGAGCGAAAGGGGGAACACGGAAAATATTATTTAGAAATGGTTACGGAAAGGATAAGCCGGCAATATTGGCGGATTGTGAGTTAAAAGTAGGCACCGGGAAAAAGGAATGGGGCGCAGAACCCGGAAAAGCGTACTACATATTGCAGATCAAAAACATATGCACAATCGAAACAGAGGGGGCGAAAAATGAGAAAAAGTAAAATAATCTGTATTGACATTGAAACAACCGGGCTAGATCGGAACAACGACGAGATCTTGCAGGTGTCAATTATTAACGGCAGAGGCAAAACACTTTACAACTCATACATTAAGCCAGACTACGCGACGGAATGGAAAGAGGCGGAGGAAATCAATAAAATATCTTGGGATTGCGTGAAGCTTGCGCCGGGGATCCTAACGGAAAAAAGAAAGATCGACAAGATCTTAAGAAAAGCCGAGTTAATTATTGGCTACAATCACAAAGGTTTTGATTTGCCGTTTTTGGCAGCTAAAGGCATAGATACCGCGGTAAAGGCGAAGATCTACGGCGTAATGTTAGAATTTGCCTATATCGTAGGAGAATACGACGAGAAACACGATAATTACAAGTGGAAACCGTTAACATATTGTGCCAAATATTACGGCTACACCAATTACAAGGCACATGACGCGCTAGAGGACGTAAGAGCGACACTATATTGTTATTACGCAATACAGAAAGACCGAAAAGGGCACAGAGCAGCACGGAGGCGAAAGCGTGGCAGCAATGAATAAGAGGCGGAAAAAGAAAGCGCTTAAAAAGGATCTGCGAAAGCTACAGAGACTATTAGACAACATGGCACAAGAATACAAGGCGGCAGCAGGACAGATAAACCAAAGAGAGGTAGCAGACTATTTAGCAAAAACAGAGTATTTCAAGGACAAGCTAGAGATAACGCGAGCAGCAGCAAAAGAAATGGAGGCGAGGAAATGCAAATAGCGGTAGCAATTTTGATTGTTGCAGCAGTAGACGTGGTTTTGGACTATATAACATACAGAACATGGAAAAAGGATCTTGAAGAAAGAGAGAAAACAGTAGCCACGATCGAAAGACTGTACGCAAGCGCGCTTATATTGATTAAGCAGCAGACACAAGAGACGGAACACTTATTAAAAGGTCAAAAAATGCGGCATTTCGCAATGAATAAGCAAGTATTGGAAATACAAGATACATTGGAGGAGGTAAGATATATTGCAAGCGATATTAAGCGTAGAAGTAAAAAAGCCGGACGGCAGCAGGGAAAATAAACGCCTACTATTTGACACCGAAAAGGCTACGGAGGTTTGCGACGTGGTTAATGGTTTCGGGTATGCGGTGCAAACAATATTCTTAAGCCCGGGCGGGTGGCTGTTTTTAAGAAACAACAACAGCAAAAGCCTAACCATAGCAGACCAAAAAACGACGCGAGACTACATAGGCGAGAATTACCCGGATAGATAGAAAGAAATATTCGCAGAAGTTGAGGAGGCATAGAATGAGCGTAACAAAGGAAACAAAGGAAACCATATTAACCACAATCGACGAAGTATTTAAGAAAATGAATAGTATTTCGTGGATCGACAGACAAAAGCAGATGAAAGACGAGGCATTTAAGAACACTGAAAAGATTTTATATTGCTACCGCACACTTAAGGAACACGTAGCAGACGAGCAGGAATATTTAGATATTGCTTTTCACGGAAAAAGCAAGTCGATTACCTCATATTGCAAGAATGGATCCGCGCCAAAAGACGAGGACACAATATTAAGAGATCGCCAAGCGTCATACGAAAGATCCAAGAGCGATATAGAGCGAATAGAAAAAGCACTGAACAAAATTAAAGACCGAAAAGGCTACGAGGCTATCGAAATCCGCTATTTGCAGCGAAAAGAGACGAAAGAGGGCAAGCGAGTAAACGAGGAGGTTTACACTTGGGAAGAAATCACAGATATTTTAGCAAATACAGACGGTTACCCGGACAACCTTAACGAAAAGACAGTAAGAAACTATAAAAACACGTTAGTTAGAGAAATGGCGGTATTATTGTTTGGATCGGACGCGATATAGTGAAGTACGAACAATTAACATTACCCGGAATATTTGAAGAAAAGAGACAGCAGCTGCAAGAGGAAAATATAAATTATGCTTTTCCGTGTGGCGGCTGCCTATGTTGCAAATGTACAAATAACGTTGAAAATCTAAACGTAAAAACCGGAGAACAAAAAGAGGCATGTTTTAATTGTGACTATTGCAGGTATTATAACGGAGAGGGTAAAAACAATAAGAAATTTAATTGCGAGAAATTTATAATAACAGATTGTCAGGCAGAGAAAGAAAGGAGAAAACTTAAGATTATCGAGGGAAAAGAAAAAACAAATTTACAACAGGTAAAAGAGGACATAAAGAATGTTGATAGCGCAGCAGAAATGGCAGGTGTATTAGCAGGAATAAACGCGGCAGCAGTCGTGTGGTGCGCGCAACACAGCAAAGAGGAAATATACCAAACGGAGGAAGGGACAAAAATAACAATATGCGGAATGATAGATTTTTTGGACGCACAGACGAGAGAATAAACGAATTATTGCAGGCATTAAGAATTGAAACAAAGAGAGGAACAAAATGAGCGAAACAACAATTAACGGTTGCAAAACAGGAAGTTATAGCAGAATGGCTAAGAAATGCAGACAATGCAGCAATAAAGAATATTGTAATAATAAAAGAATGGAGGCGGAGGCGTACATAATACCACAAGAAACAACTATCACAATGCAAATACCACAAGTAGGAATAAGTGCGCAGGAGGCGTCAGAGGCACTTATAAAGGCAATGCAGAACGTTAATAAATGCAGCAGTTGTAGAAGTTGAGAGCACTTGACAACACGCCCGATTTAACGCCCTAGACATTTCCGTTTAACTACGTTAAAATGTTTACAATGAAATATTGAAAAATTACAAATTGCCCCGAGGTATATTTATTTATACCCCGGGGCTTTTACATTGTTGGGAGGTTTCTATATATGCCCCTACGTAAGTTTTGCGCCCACCCGGGCTGCAACAAGGTAATAGACATAACAAAGACCTACTGCGATAGACATACAATAACAAAGGCGCAGCGGGATAAAGAATACGACACCAAGCACAGAGACAGAAAGGCGAAAGCATTTTACAACTCTAAGGCGTGGCAAATAGTAAGACAAAGGGTGCTAACCTTAGACAATCATATAGATCTTTATTTGTACGCGACGGAGCGACGCATAGTAAAAGCGTCATTGGTACATCACATCATAGAGTACCGCGAGAATCCAAGCAAAGGACTAGATCTAAACAATCTCATTAGTGTATCGGAAGAGACACACGAAAGCACCATTAAACAAGCGTATGCAAACGAGGAAAGCAAAAGGGATATGCAAGAGCGATTGCGGAACATTGTTAAGGAATACAGAAACCTTAATGGGTGAGGGGGTAGCGGAAAAGTATTAGGCATTTAGCCCAAGACCGCAGCCCCCCTAAATTCCCGCAAAAACTCCCTAAATGAAAATTTTTTGGAGAGGAGGTAGCGACAATGGCACGACCAAGAGAGCCTATCGACCTTATAGCGGCGAAAGGCAAAAAGCATTTAACGAAAGCAGAATATGAGAAACGAAAGAAAGCGGAAGTCACGGCGCCGTGCGACAATGTAACGCCGCCTGCCTATCTGGCAAAGAAAGAAAAAGAGAAATTTAACGAGATCGCGCAGCAGTTAATAGATATTGGGATTATGACGAACCTAGATTGCGACGTTTTGGCGCGCTATGTGCGAGCAAATAGCGAGTACGAAAAACTGACAAAGCAATTAAACAAGATCAAATTTGTACCGGACAAAAAAAGCGAGGTGGCAGAGGCGACGCAGTTAGACGAGCAGTTGGCAAAATACGGCTATTTGCAAAAACTACAATTAAAGGCAGCGAAACAATGTAACGAATGCGCGAGAGAGTTAGGATTAACGATTTCGAGCCGCTGCAAATTGGCAATGCCAAAAGTAGAGGAGACACCGCCGGAAAATAAATTTATGAAACACGCGCAATAGCCTATGGATCGCGTTACAAAATTTGCGAAAGCAAACGTAAAAAATAAAAAAGATTTCGGCGAGGACGCACGGTTAGCGTTCAAACGTCATATTGACGATCTCACGCGATCAGAAAAAAACGATCCGACTTTTCCTTATAGATTTGACGAGGCAAAAGCAGAGGACATTATAGAGTTAGCAAACAAATTAACAATAGCAGAGGGCGAGGGCAACGAACAATTTACCTGCGCCGGATTTCAAGAGTTTATATTGGGATCGCTTTTTGGTTGGGTACACAAAGAAACCGGAAAGAGAAGATTTACCGATAGTTACGTACAAGTGGCAAGGCAACAAGGAAAGAGCGTACTAAATGCGATCTTAGGCATAAAATGTTGTAATTTTGATAATTACAATTACGGTCAGATATATTGTACGGCAACAAAAGCAGACCAAGCGCGAATAGTCCTAAAGGAAATTATTAAATTTATCAATGCAGATAATGACCTAAAGGAATTATTTGATATAAAAGACTATAAGAGCGAAATTACCGGGAAAATTACAAGTACGGTAATTAGGGCATTGGGCAGAGATACCCACACAATAGACGGTTTTAGACCGTATCTTGGAATAGTAGACGAGTACCACGCGCACAAGGACAACCAAATGTATAAGTTGCTTAAAGGCGGTACGAGAAAATTAAAACAATCGTTAATATCAGTAATCACGACCGCGGGTTTTAACCTTAACGCGCCGTGTTACGATTTGTATAAATACTGCCGCCGTGTATTACGTGGAATTGACGTAAACGAGCGGCAGTTTATTTACATAGCCAAAATGGACGAGAAAGACGACATTTGGGATCCTGCAAATTGGATTAAATGCTGCCCGCTAACCGGGAAAGATCCGGAGTTAGTAGCAGCAATGCAGGAGGACGCCCGCAAAGCACAGAGCATGGGCGGCGCAGAGTTGCGCGATTTTTTGACAAAAGCCCTAAATATATGGGTAACAAACGCGGAAACGGCGTTCTTAGATCTTGCGGAATGGGAAAAATGCGGCAGCGAAAGAGATTTAAGAGACTTTATAGGAAAACAAGTAATAGTCGGATTAGATCTATCGAGCGGCGGCGACTTAACAAGTTATTGTTTGGAATTTCCGTACGAGGACGAAGAAACCGGCGACCGCAGGTATTTTTTGCACAGTCAATCTTTTATACCACGTCACAGACTGCAAGAACATATGGATTTAGAGGACAACGCGCCGTATGTAATTTGGCAGAAACAAGGATTACTGACAGTAACGACGGCGGCAGGAGGTATCAAGACAGACTACAAGGCTATTTTAAGCAGCCTGCATGATATTGTGGATAAATACCAATTAGACGTTATGGCAATCGGCTACGATCCGCACAACGCAAGCGCTTTTTTGTTGGATTTAGAAGATTTCGGTTGCGATCTGATAGAAATTAAGCAGAGCGCAAGAAGTCTTAACGACGCAACGGTAGATTTTCAGTTGGAAGTTAAGGCACACAACATGGAATACAACAAAGGCAATGTATTATTAACAAGATCAATGAATGACGCTATTATATCGGAGCCGAACAGTTTCGGAGAGATAAAAATAGACAAAATGTTACAGAAAAACCGTATTGATCCATGCGACGCCGCGATTTGCGCGCACAAAATAGCAATGGGCGCGGACTTAGAAACAGTAGACATTAACGACGCGGTAGACGCGTTTTTAGGAATGGACGAATAAAAGGCAGGTGTAAACATGAATTTATTTGACGCAATCGGTTCAAGAATGAGAAAAGAACCGGAAAACAGAACGACGTTAGCACTAAACGACGAGAAGTTATTGGAATGGTTGAGTGTTACGGCGCCGTTTAATCGTCCAATATCTGAAATAACGTATTTTACGTGCTTAAAAATGTTAGCAGAAACAGTAGGGAAAATGCCTATTAAATTCTATGCAAAAGGCAGGAAAGAGGCAGAACCAAACAATGTATATCGCTTGCTAAAATACAGACCAAACCCACAAATGACACCTACGACGTTTTGGACGGCGGTAGAAAACAACAGAAACCATTTTGGAAATGCCTATGTGTGGATCCAAGCAGAATTTAATAGAATGAAATTCGGCGGCGACTACACGGTTAAAAATCTATGGGTTATGCCGTCGAATGATGTAACAGTAATAGTGGACGACAAGGGAATTTTCGGAGGGAAAGGAAAACTCTACTATTGGTACACAGACAAGTATAGCGGCGAAAGTTACTTTTTTTCGGAAAACGAGGTAATGCATTTTAAGACGTCAACAACATTCGACGGCATAACCGGCGAAAGCGTCCGCAGCATTCTTAAGGCAACAATAGACGGAGCGTTAGCGTCGCAGAGTTTCAAAAATAAATTGTACGAGGGCGGACTAACCGCACGCGCGGCATTGCAATATACCGGAGATTTGGAGCCGAAGAAAGAAAAAGCATTGATCGCAAAGTTTGAAAAATACGCAACCGGAGTTAATAACGCGGGGAAATTTATACCGGTTCCAATAGGCATGAAGATAGAGCCGTTAAGCATAAGCCTAACGGATAGTCAATACTACGAGTTATCGAAATATACCGCGCTACAAATAGCCGGAGCGTTCGGAATTAAGCCGAACCAAATTAACGACTACGAGAAAAGTAGTTATAGCAATTCAGAAATGCAACAACTTTCTTTCTATGTTGATACAGAATTATATATTTTGAAACAATACGAGGAAGAAATTAACTATAAGTTGTTGGATCCGTCAGAGATCGAGCAGGGCTTGTATTTCAAATTTAACGAAAACGTGATATTGAGAACAGACACAAAGAGCCAAGCAGAGATCTTAAGTAAATATGTGCAGAATGGCATAAGAACGCCAAACGAGGCACGAGCATTGCTAGACGCACCGGACAAAGAGGGCGGAGACGATCTAATGTGCAACGGAAATTATATTAAGTTGACACAATTAGGAGCAAATTACGGCAAGAAAGGAGGAGCAGACTAAATGGCATTATTTAAGTTGACAAAGCGCGACCGCAACAACAAATTACGAGAGGTTGGATCTATTGAGATCAGAAACCAAACGGACGAGAGCGCGGATCTTTGCTTTTTCGGCGACATCAATAGCGAGAGTTTAGGAGAGTGGCAAAAGTATTATCCCGAGGATAAAGCACCGTCCGACGTTAAAGATTTCTTGAATCAATTAGAGAATGTATCGAAAATTAACGTACATATCAATAGCGGCGGCGGATCAGTATTTGGCGGGATTGCCATTTACAATATGCTTAAGCGTTTCGACGCCGAAATAACAGTTTACGTAGAGGGATTGGCGGCTAGTATTGCGTCAGTTATCGCAATGGCAGGCGACAAAATCGTTATCCCGGCTAATGCGCAAATGATGATCCACAAACCAAGTAGTATTGCGTGGGGAAATGCCGACGAAATGCGAAAAGAGGCAGACATATTGGACGGCTGCCAAAAGGTTATATTAAATACCTATATGCAGCATACCAAAGAGGGCGTTACAGAGGAAGAAATAAACGACCTTATCAACGCCGAGACGTGGAAGAACGGCGAAGAATGGCAAGAGTATTTCGACATTGAGGTATCAGAAAGCAGCCAAGCAGTAGCGGCGGCAAGCGATTTTTACGACGCTTATAAGCATACGCCGAAAAATTTAGCAGCCAAACAAGAAACGGACGAGAAATTGACGGCAGAAAAAATAGCAGCAGCGGTAATTAGCGCAATTAAAGGCAATTTTACCGGAGAGGAACCGCAGGAGCCACCGAAAGAGCCGGAAAACGACTTAGAACGCAAGAAAGCGGAGATATTAGAAGATTTGGACTATATCTAAGTCTTAAATAAATACAATCTTTTCACAAGGAGGAAACGAAAACATGAGTAAGGAAATGAGAGAATTACTTAACAAGATCAATGCAAAAAAAGCAGAGATCAAGGCACTTGTAGCGGACGGAAAGATCGAGGACGCAGCAAGCGCAAAAGAGGAGTTAAAGGATTTACAGAAATCGTTTGATATTCTTGCAGATCTTGACGACGACGACACGCAGAACGCGCAGCAGCAGGCACAGCAGGGAACGGCACAGACAGCGGCAGGGGAGAAAAACGGACTTGTAAGGCAGGTAAAGGCATTTACAAATGCTATTAAGGCCGCATGGAAGAAAACAGATATTTCCCCGGAGGACAAAGAGATCCTTAACGCTATGTCGGAGGGCAGCGACGAGGACGGCGGCTTGACAGTGCCAAAAGATATTAAAACAAAAATTAAAGAATTGAGACGTAGCGAGGACGCATTAGAAACATTAGTTAATGTAGAACACGTTACTACCAATTCCGGATCACGCGTTATCGAACGTGAGGCAGACCAGACACCATTTGACAATGTGGACGAGGCGGCAGAGTTCCCGGACGTTTCAACACCACAGTTTGAGAATGTAGATTATAAGATTAAGAAAAAGGGCGGCATTCTTAAGGTAACGCAGGAATTATTAAGCGATACCGCAGAAAACATTATGAATTACCTTAAGAAGTGGATCGCAAAGAAAGCAAAGGCAACACGTAACTTTATGATTATTGCAAAGATCAAAGAGATTTGCAAAGGATTGGAAGTTATAGTTACCGGATTAGACAACCTTAAGGATATTTTTAATGTAATGCTTGATCCTGCTATCGCATTAGGCGCCGTTGTGGTAACCAATCAGAGCGGTTTTAACTTCTTGGATAAGTTAAAAGACGAAAAAGGCAATTACATTTTGCAGAAAGATCCGACGCAGGCGACCAAAAAGTTATTATTCGGAGAATACCCAGTTATTAAGCTGTCAAACAAAACGTTACAGAATATCGACGGAAAGGCACCGATTATTTGCGGAGATCTCAAAGAGGCAATTACTATTTTCGATCGCGAAACACTCACTATTGATATTTCCAATCTTGCAGCGGGAATGTGGGAAAGAGATCAGACCGGAATTAAGGTTAGAGAACGTTTAGACATTCAGACAGTAGACGCAGACGCGGTAGTTATGGGATTGGCTACCGTATCAACAACCGGAACAGATCTTAACGGCGACGGAGTACCGGACGACATTAACGGCGACGGAAAGTACAACGAGAAAGAGTTAAACAAACTCACAAAAGCGGAGATCTTAGAATTGGCAAAAACGAAGTCTTACACAATGACAAAGACAGAGGAAGATACTAAGGCGGATATTATCGCAGAGTTTTTAACACAGCAGGCAGGTTAAAGAAAGTGCCCGATTAGGGCACTTTTTATTATGCAATAAAGCGAGGTAGAAAAATGATTTTAACACTTGACGAGGTTAAAAACCACTTAAGAGTAGATCTTGACGAGGACGACGGACTTATTAAAAATCTGATAACTGCCGCGCAGCAGTATTTAGAAAATGCCACCGGAAAAGAATACCCGGAAACCGATAGCGAGGGAAAAGAAATAGATTATAGCTTAGAAAAAGTGTATCTAAACTTGCTAATCGCGTATTGGTACGAAAACCGAGGGGCAACGAGTTCTAACAAGGTAAGCGCAGCGGGCGGATCAGTACCGGACGAATTTACGTATTCTACGAGATCGCTTTTATTGCAGTTGCAATTAAAGTGAGGCGGTAACTATGGATATAGGAAGAACAAACAAAAGGGTTTCATTTTGCAAATTCGTAGAAGAAAAAAACGAAATGAACCAAATGACGCAGGTTCTTAAAAAGATCCGGACGGTTTGGGCGAGTGTGGAACCGAAAAGCGGGCGCGAGTATATCGAGGCAGAAAAGGAACACCCGGAGTTAACCTACATCATAACAACCCGCTATATGGAGGGCGTAACGCCGGATATGTATATACAATATCGGGATCGCTTGTTTAATATTCGATCAATACGCAATATTCGCGAGAACAACGAAATGCTAGAAATGTCTTGCACAGAGAAGATAGACGAGACAAGGAGCGTGGTAGAAAGTGGCTAGTTTTGATTTCAAAATCGAGGGATTGGACGAGTTAGAGACAGACTTAAGATTTGCAACAAATGAATACCCGAACGAGATGCGGAGCGGCTTAAGAAAAATCGCAAATGAGTTTAAGAAAAGTTGCAAAGCAAGAACCCCGGACGGAACAGACGATAACAAAGACCAATCAAAAAAGCTACGCAATAAGTTTGGCGTAAAAACCAAAATAGAGGGAGACACAACGTTAGCGCTTGTCTATAATTCGGCAAGACATTTTCATTTAGTGGAGAACGGGCACAACTTAGTACGAGGCGGGAAAGTCATAGGTTGGGTGCCGGGAAAACACATGATGGAACAAACAAGAAATGAATATCAAGATATTGTACCGGAGAAGTTCGAGCAATTACGTAATGAGGTTTTCGGGAGGCATGATCTATAGTGTTATCAAACGTTGAAATTAAGGCGGCAATTAACGAATTGCTAGAAAACGCTACCGGCTTAACAGTATATGGGAAAGAAGTAACAGAGGGCTATACAACGCCCTCTTTATTTGTGGAAAAAATTAGTAAACCGTTCAAACGCGAAACGATCGGTTTTGCAAAATCCGGTTTCACTATCAAAATTACTTATTTCCAATCAGCACCCGACGAATTAGACCAAATGAGGCTATTAGACAAGGTGCGCGACGCATTCGGAATGTGCGTAAAGATCGCGGATAGAAACTTGACGGTAGGAGAAATAACGCACGATTACGTAGGACAGAAAGAAAACATTTTGCAAATATCGGTGGATTTCGACTTTTACGAAAACACCGTGCCGGAGGAAACGGCAGAAATAGCAAGCGAATATGGCTTAGAAATTAAGAAAAACGAGGAGGCATAAAATGAGTACATTAAAAGCACCGGAAATTAACATTTCGTTCAAAGAAAAAGGCGCAAGTCTCATTACGAGAGGATCCCGAGGAATTGTGCTTTTAGCAGTAAAAGATACAATCGTAGCGCCACTTAAAAACCCGGTTACAATCACGTCAACCGGGGATATTCCTAGCACATTAGACGACACAACAAAGGCACAGATCAAATTAGCATTGATCGGCTATCAGACGGCACCTATTAAAGTATTGGTATATGGAATGGGTATTGCGAAAGAGGCAGAGAGTGACGCCGTAGGAACGGCATACACGGCAGCGCAGAAAGCGTGGAAAGATATTAAATTCGATTATTTGGCAATCCCTACCGTATCAACAGACGGAAAGACGCAGGAAATTGCAACATGGGTTAAGTCAATGAGAGCAGCAAAAAAGAGGATCAAAGCGGTATTGCCAAATGCAGAGGCAGACACAGAGGGAGTAATTAACTACGCGATCAATAAAAATGTGTACGCAGAGACTATTACAAATGAGGACGGAACGATAAGCAGGGTAACAACGGAATATACAGCAGAGCAGTATTGTGGGCGCATTGCAGGTTTACTTTGTGGAACGCCGTTAACAATCTCCGCAACATACGCACCACTTGGGGAGTTAGACGATTGCGAGCGCGTGGAAAATATGGACGAGGCAGTAGGAAAAGGGCAGTTTATTGTTTTCTACGACGGAGAGAAAGTTAAGGTATCGAGAGCGGTTAACTCATTTACTACAACCGTGCAGGGCAAGGGAGACGCATACAAGAAATGCAAGATTGTAGATTGTATGGATGCTATCGCGGACGATTTAACAAAAGCAATCGAGGACGACTACTTAGGCAAGTATGCAAACAGTTATGACAATAAATGCGTGCTTATTTCCGCAATCAAAGTGTACCTTAAGCAGTTGAAAATTGACGGTATCATATCAGACGATTTTAGCGTAGATTTCGACATTGAGGCAATTAAAACATATTTGGTAGGTAAAGGAAAATACACGGAGGAAAAATTGGCAGCAATGGACGATACGGCTATCGCAAAGTTAGATACCGGATCAAGAGTAATGCTTAAGGCAAACGTAACAATCTTAGACGCCATGGAGGACGTAGATTTGCCTATAGCAATCTAAGAAAGGAGAAAAACAGCATGAAAGATTTTAACGCAAACCAAGTAATTAACGGTACTTGGGGGCAGATTTGGTACGACGGCGAGTACATGGCAGAGTTAAAAGCCTTTAAGGCGGAAGTAAACTACAAGAAAACCGCAGTATCGCAGGTTATGAAAATGGCGGACGGTCAGAAAATTACAGGGTTAGAACCAAAGGGAGAATTTAAGTTACACCATGTAAACGATAGTGTAATGAAGAAAGAGCAGGCGGCAGTTAAGGCAGGAAAGACACCGACACACACTATCATTTCAAATGTAGATGATCCGGACGCGATCGGAGCAGAAAGAGCCGCGTATTATAATTGCGTGTTAGACAAGATGATTCTTGCAGATTTCGAGCAGGGAAAATTAGGCGAAAGATCATACGCGTTCACGTTTGACGATTGGGATCCGATCGAAACAAGTTCATAATAATACAACTTACAAGGGCTGCGGATTGCAGCCCTTTTGTTTTTTAAGAAAATGGAGGGCTAACAAATGAATTTAGCAGAGAAATTATTAAAAATTGACAAGGGCGAGTTTGACAAGGAGAAAACAAAAGACATTCCAAGCAAAATGTTAAGCGAATTGTTCAGAGAACCTACAAAGATCACGGTTAAAGCGATTGATCCGCAGGAGGTATTAGATATTTCCGCAAGCGGACTTGACGACGAGGGCAACCCTATTATTAAAAAGTCGCTTGAAACAAACGCGATCTTAGCAGCGGCAGCGGTAGTAGATCCACCACTTAAGGACACAGAGTTGCTTAAACATTTGGACGTACAGACACCGAGCGCGGCGGCACTTAAGTTATTTAAGGGCGAAGTTAACAAAATTGCAATCGAGGTTAATAAGTTAGCCGGATTTGATATTGGAGACAACACCGACAAAGAATTAAAAAACTAATCGAAACCGATAGCGAGGTACAGTTTGATTACCTACACTATCGGTTTTTGCATTGGAAAGTTGGCGAGTATATCAACTTGCCATACGGAGCAAAAAGAATAGCACACGCCTATATGCAGCAGTACATAGAGGATAGAAACGAAGAATTACAACAAATATTCGGATCCGGAGAGGAGGGGTAGGTAATGGGTAGAGTAATTTCAACGTGCATTCAGTTTATAGATCAGTTTACGAAACCGTCAAAAGAAACACTAAAAGCAATGAAAGAAATGAGCGTAAACGCAAAAGCGGCGGGGAGATCTATAAAGAAAGCAGGGGAGACCATAGCCGGTGCCGGATCCGCAATGACTAAGAGTGTTACCGCACCAATAGCGGGCGTTGGAATAGCGGCAGTTAAAACGGCTGCCGACTACGAAAGCGCTATGAGTAACGTACAAGCAATTACCGGAGCGACTGGAGACGACTTTAAGAAATTAACACAATTAGGAAAAGATCTTGGAGCGTCTACCGCATGGAGCGCGCAGGAATGCGCCGAGGCGATGCAATATACCGGCATGGCAGGTTGGACGGCAAAAGAAAACATAGACGGCTTAAAAGGTATATTGGATCTTGCGAGCGCGTCCGGTACAGATCTTGCAAGAACGTCGGATATAATGACGGACGCAATAAGCGCATTTGGTTACAAAGCGTCAGATAGCGCAAAATTCGCGGACGTAATGACAAAGGCTTGTACGTCTGCTAACGTGTCGGTAGATACATTGGGAGAAAGCTATAAATACTGCGGCGCAATCTGCGGAACAATGGGTTATTCAATAGACGAAGTTACAACCTCATTGGCAGTAATGGGAAATATGGGAATTAAGGGCAGCCAAGCAGGAACCGCCCTTAAAAATGCAATATCAAACATGGCAGCACCAACAAAGAACATGAAAGCGGCTATGGACGATTTAGGCATAAGTATAGTAAACCAAGACGGATCAATGAAATCTTGGGGAGACGTCATTAAAAACCTGCAAGGATCCTTTAAAGGATTGACACAAGATCAGCAAGCAGCATACGCAAAACAGTTATTCGGAAAAGAAAGCATGGCGGGTATGCTTGCAATTATAAATACGTCAACGAGCGATTATAACGCGCTTGCGGACAGCATTAAGAATAGCGGCGGAGCGGCGAACGACGCGGCGCAGACGCAGTTAAACAACCTTAACGGACAATTAACCCTATTGAAATCAGCACTAGAGGGTGCGGCGATAACGATAGGAGATAAATTGCTACCGTACATTAAAAACGCGGTAGGTTGGGTACAAAAGGCGACGGATTGGTTTAACGGTTTATCCGACGCACAAGTAAGTATGATAATGAAATTCGCAGGAATAGCGGCGGCGATCGGTCCCGCGTTACTGATTTTCGGTAAATTAGTATCGACGGTAGGAAAAGTGTATAGCACATTTGGAAAGGTTACCGCGGCAATATACAAAGCAGGCGGAGTAATAGGACTTATAACAAGCCCAGCAGGAATTGTAATAGCGGTACTTGCAGGCGTGGCGGCTGCCGCATTTCTGATAATTAAAAATTGGGATAAAATCAAGCCGGTTGTAATGAGAGTTAAGGACGCATTTTCGAGCGTTATGCCACAGATAAAAGGTGTAATCTCAAATGCAATCAACGCGCTATCGCCGGTTATAAAAACAGTTGTAGGAACGATAACAACAATTGTACCGATCATATCAAGGACATTTGCAACCGTAGCACAAAACTTATCGCCGGTTGTAAAAACAATAGCAAATGCTATAAAAGCGGCGATCCCGGTTGTAGGTAAGTTATTCGCGGCGGCGTTTATATTTGTTGGCGGCACAATAACTAAGGTTATGCCATATATAAACAGAATTGCAAAAGTAATAGGATCCGTCCTTGTATTTGCAGTAAAAGCGGTAAGCCCGGTATTATCCAAAATGGCATCAACATTTAGTACGGTATTTACGAGTGTTTTTAACATTGTAAGCAAAATTGTTAACAAACTTAAGCCGGTATTTAATGTTATCGGGGTAGTTATAAAGGCAGCAATGGCGGTCGTAAAAACAGAATTTGTAGCAGCGTTTAGGATCGTGGCAAACGTAGTAGAAAGCGCAGCGCGCAGCATCAAGCGGGTAATAAGCGGAATAACAAAGGTATTTAACGGAATTTTAGACTTTATAAGCGGCGTATTTACCGGCAATTGGAAAAAGGCTTGGGAGGGCGTAAAAAATATATTTGGCGGAGCATTCCAAGCATTAGCTGGATTGTGTAAAGTTCCGATTAACGCAGTTATAGGAATTATCAATAGTGCAATCGAGGGAATTAACAGTATTTCGGTAGACATACCGGACGGAATACCACTTGTAGGAGGAAAACATATTGGTTTTAGCATTCCTAAAATCCCTGCGTTGGCAAAGGGCACACCTAATTGGCTAGGCGGTTTAGCACAGATCAACGAAAAGGGCGGCGAGATTGTAGATTTACCTAAAGGATCCCGGGTATATCCGCACGACGAAAGCGTAAGTATTGCTAAAAACACGTCAAACGCCAAATTGTCTATGCTAGATAGACGATTGGCAAAAATGGAGGCAGGAAAAGGCAAGAACGACGGAAAGAAAGAGGTAAATATTACGATTCCAAAATTGGCAGATCAAATTATTATAAAAGATAAGACGGATATAGACGAAATTGCCGACAAGATCGCTACAAACCTTAAAAATACTGCATTGAATATGGGGGTGTGTTAAGTGGAAATATGGTTTAAACAAGGAAAGAGAGAATTAAGATTACCTATCCTGCCTGCAAGTTGGGAAAACGCAGGCGGGCAGGATAACCACACGGAAACGGTTAACAAAACCGGAGAAGTCAATTTATTAGGACTTGACAAGCTAGACACTTTACCGATTAGCGCACATTTCCCGGAAAATCCAATGTATTACGATCAATACGCAGGCTACCCGAAACCTCAAAAATGCGTTGAGATCATAGAAAAGATAAAAGAAAATGGGGTTGCAACACTACTCATTACACCATACATAAACCGTCAGATCACAATAGAGAGTTTTACTTGGGGTTTCAAAGACGACGATAAAACCGGGGATATTTACTACACGATCGAGACAAAACGGTACAGAAAACCGACCACATCAAAAGGAAAAGGCAGACCAACCAAGAAAACCAAAACCAAGACCGTAACGGTAAAGAAAGGCGATACATGGGCGAAACTTGCAAAAAAATATACCGGCAGCAGTAAAAACGCAAAAAAGATACAAAAGAAAAACAAAATGACCAATAAGAAAAAACCGCCGGTAGGGAAAAGGATAGTGATACCGGTATGAAAATTATTTGGACGAAGAAAAAAGACGGAAAGCAACTTAATATTACAAATGTTGTTGTTTCGACTACATGGAGCGGATCAGTAGAGCAGGCGGCAAGGGAGGCAACAATAACCGTACTAAACGCGCCTAATGATAGTAACATAACCAAACTGAAATTAAATATAGCAGTTGGAGACGTTCTTAAACTATACGAGGGAGACAACCTTTTATTTTATGGAGAAGTTCAGACAAGTGAAAAAAGAGCGGAGATCGGCACTATACAATATAAGGCACGCGATCTTTTAGACCATTTGTTAAGGATAAACCATAAGCAAAAATTTAAGAATAAAACGGCAGAGGCTATTACAAAGGAGATATGCAAAAAGTATGGAATAACGACCGGATCCATTGTAGCAACAAAGAAAGTTATTAAGAAATTGATTATAGACGATAGTAGCCTATACGATATTATTATGACTGCATACACAAAAGCGGCTAAGTCAACCGGAAAAAAGTATATGGCATACATGAACGGAAAGAAATTTTGCGTAAAGACAAAAGGAACAACAGTAAGCAATTATGAATTGGACGAGTATAAAAACTTGTCTGCCGCGTCTTATGAGGAGAGTATAGAGAATATGGTAGACCAAGTAAAAATATACACGGACAAGGGAAAACAAGTAGGCGTCGTGAAGAATGCCGGGCACATAAAACGCTATGGTATATATCAAAGTATATATACAAAAGAGAAAGGCGTAAACGCGCAAACAGCGGCTAAGAATATGCTAAACGGCATAGAAAAGAAAGTGAATGTTGACGCGATAAGCGGAAATATAAAATGTATAGCAGGAAACGCGGTTAAGGTACATGACGCAGCAACCGGGCTTAAAGGCGTGTTTTGGATCCAAAACGATACGCATACATGGGAGAACGGACAACACAAAATGAGTTTAGAATTATCCTTTAAGAACGTTATGGATAAAAAAGACGAGGAAAGCACGGAGAAAAAGAAGAAAACCGGAAAAGGCAGCAGCAAAAGCATAGCGGGAACCTATACGGTAATAACAACAAAATCTATCATGCGTGCAGCGGCAGGCAGGAGCGCAAAAAGTGTTACAACGCTAAAAAAAGGCGATAAATTCGTATGCGACGGAAAGTACGAATATGTAAGCGGTACGGCGTGGTATCACGGCAGCGCAGGAGGAAAAAGCGGCTATGTATATAGCCCAAATGTAAAGAAATAAGGAGGCAGGAAATGAACGGCTACGAACGTATCATAAACATGATGAGAGAGCAGGGAGCGGTTAAAAATCCTGCCTCTTTGCAATTAGGAGAAATGACAAGCGCGACAAGCTGCAAGGTGGGAGATCTGAAATTAGACGCCGACGATTTACTAATACCGGAGCATTTGACGGACTACGAAATAAAAATAGACATAGAAAACAAAGGCATATTAACGGCGCCAACCACAACAAATGCGCAGCATAAACACGACGTAGAAAATTTAACAACAAAGAATACGAAAATAAAAGTACACGGAGCACTTAAAAAAGGCGACATTGTATTAGTATATAGACTAAGTGATGAACAGTACGCAATTATAGACAAAATGGTGGAGGTGGTGTAAATGGGTTTATTTCCTGCATATATAGAGGACGAGGAAATAGTAGAAGAATTAGCGGAGGAATTAGAAACGCCGCGAGAATTTGGAATTGATTTTACCACCGGACAATTAACCGGAACAATAGTAGAGGGTGCAGAGGCTATAAAAGTATGGATCTATATAGCGTTGCAGGTGGCAAGATACCGCTATTTTATTTGTAGTTGGGAATACGGCAGCGAAATAGAGGAATTATACGGAAAAGGATATAGCGCAGAACACTTAGAAAGCGAAATAAGCAGAATGATAGAGGAATGCTTATTGGTAAATGAGTATATAGAAAGCGTGGTTGTAGAAAATGCAACATATAAATTAGGGCGATTAAGCGCAACGGTAATAGTAACCACAATATACGAGGAAGAAATAAGCGAAACATACGAAACGGAGGTAGCGTAATGGAATACAACAAAGACTACGACACCGTGTTAGAGGATATGAAAGACAGAATAAGCGCGGATATATCCAAAGACGAGGGAACCTTAACTGCATTCGCATTAGCACCGGCAGCGGCGGAAATAGAGGAATTATATAGCAATTTGGAAGTTGCAGACGAGAACGGCAGCCCGCTAACCTGCGATAGAGAACATTTAATTATTTTCGGAACACAAGATAATATACCAATTAAAACCGCGACGGCTGCGGTATGGCTTGCGAGATTTAACGAGGATTTCGAGGTAGGGGAGCGTTTTGAGTGTGGAGACCTAACATTTATCAGTACGCGGCAGGTGAGCGCGTTAAATTACTACTTGCAATGCGAACAATTAGGATCAGAGGGCAATACAAAACCCGAGGACGAATTATTACCGATCGAGTTTATTAGCGAGACAATAGAGGGCGAGTTAGTGGAATTGATCGAGGAGGCAAAGGACGACGAGGACACAGAAGTTTACCGCGAAAGATATTTAGCAGAAAAGCGCACAGAAAGCGTAATGAGCGGCAACCGAGCGTCGTATAAAACAAAGATAACAAGCATTACCGGAGTTGCAGCAGTTAAGTTAGTGAGGGTAACCAAGACACATAAAAGAATAGACGCTTATATTATGTCGTCAACGTGGGGCGTACCAAACGCAGAGGTTGTCAATTTGGTACAGACAATAATAGATCCTATCGGAAAGCAGGGAGACGGAGAGGGAGAGGCACCGTTTTGGCATATAGTAGATATACACCCGGTAACCGCGGTAACAATAAATGTAAGCGCAAAAATAACAATGCAAAGCGGCACTAAGTTTGATGACGTAAAAGCGGCGATCGAGCAGGAAATAGAAAAATATTTCACAGAATTAAACAAAACTTGGGAGAGCGAGGATAATTTAACGGTCAGAGCCTTAAGAGTTGCAGAGGCAATGGCGAGTGTGCCGGGCGTAGTAGACGTGCAGGAATTAAACTTAAACGGCTTAGCAGACAATATGGCACTTGGAGCCTACGAGATCCCGACGAGAGGGGAGGTAACAAATGTTAGTTGAGTATTTACCGCCGGTAGTCCGTCAAATTCGTGAAATGAAAGAAATATGCGCCGCAGAGCAGCCGGAATTTGACTTATTAGCGCAACAAGTAGATCAGATATTAGCAAATATGTTTATATTACTTGCAAACGAGGAGGGAATAGAAAGATTTGAGAAAGAGTTAAAAATAACGCCAAAACCAACGGACACCCTAGAGGATAGGCGATTAAATGTGTTATCCCGGGCAAACAAGAGCAAAGTAACAACGGCGCTTATAATGAGTATCATATCAAATTATTCAGCAGCAACAGAGTTGATTAAGGATTTTGACAACGACGAATTAACAATAGTGTTAAATGCGGACGCAAGCAGCCTACAAACTGTATATGGGATCCTAGACGAAAAGATACCATTAAATATATATTATGATTTTTTACTACAAAGAACCTACAACATAGGCATTAACATTAGCAGCAAGATATACCAAATGTACGATAGGGCAGCAGGAGACCAAGAGACCTGCGGAAATGAAAACCAAATAACAAGAATTACCAAAACCGCTTATAACATCAATGTAAGCGGTTTTTGTAATATAAACCCGGTAACGGCAGCGGGACAAACAATTTGCGGCGCAGCAGTTGACGAGGTTACGACACAACCGACGTTTACAACGGAGGGCGTGCAGGTTAACTTGACACAGACACAAAGCGCGAGCATAGCACCGGTTGCACGTAGCGGAGAAGAATACGCAGGAGAGGAGGCATAGACGTGTTAAAAGACGAGTTAATAGCATATGCAAAACAGATCATTAAACGAGCAACCTATACCATAGGGGGCAAAACCTACGACGCCACGATAGGGCAGATCGTAGGCAATACAGACGGCTTTACAGTGTATATTTACGGAAATGACAGTATTAACGGCACGATCACAAATGCAACGCTTTACGACGTCAACAACAAAGTGTTAGTAAGCAGATCATACAACACAAAGAAAGACACTTTAGCAACAACAACGATAGGCATTAAGATTACCTTTTCGGTAACAGAAACAGACGGATAGGAGGATAGGCACAATGTTTGATTTTTTGGAATTTAAAGATCGCAGGACGTCGCTAAGCAATACTTACAAAATGGTACAGAATAGCGACGGTACTATAACGTTATTACCAATGTCGGGAGAAATCATTGAGCCGGGAACGCCGTTAAGCGGGGCGACATTTAACCCATTAGAACACGGAGTAAACGAGGCAATCGTTATGGCTGATCTTTTGGCGGTTCAAATGAGGCAGGCAAACAGAGATTTAGCCAATACATACGTAGAGGTTGGATCCGTCAAAATCTCAACAACGGAGAAATACCCATTTAACACCGCAAGCGCAACAGTAGCGCTTAAAACGCAGCGCAACACATTAGACTATATGGTTATTCCGTATTGCGACGACGTAGTGCAAGGAAAAGCGATCAGAGTTAAAGACAGACAGTTAAACGGCTTTAAGATCGAGGTAGAAGATTGCCCGGCAGCAGGAGTAACGGTTAAGTATTTTGCATTAGGAGGTATGTATAATGTCTAAAACAATCAAGGTAATTGAGAAAAACAAGGGCGAAAAGATCGGCTACGAAGTGGAGGGCACAACACTTTGGTTAGGAGATCAGATTGCTATTAGATTGCCTAAATATCAGAGTGACACAGAAATAACAAAAGATATTTGCGCAGACGACGACGGAAACTTGGTAATGGGATTGGGTAAAAATTATGTTGCACAAGTAACAATTCCACCAAAGGAGTACGACTACGTAGAGCAGGAAAACGAAGAAACCGGAGAAATGGGAACAGTACCGAAAGAAAGAGCGTTCGACATTTCAAAATGCACTTTAACACTTTGGAGTATTGAGGAGGTATATATCAATGAGTAATTACGAAGATCTTAAGGCGCAGGCAAAACAGAAAATAATTTTGAACGATAAAGGACTGCCACTTGTATTCGAGGAATACGCATTAAGATACATGGACGATTTGGGTATCGGATCCGCACACGTACCACACCCGGCATTTAAGATTAACGACAAAATCTTGCCAAAGATCTATTTACCGGCATACATTTCAACGGTAAAAGGCGGTAGAGCGTATAGCCTGCCAAACCAAGAACCAGCGGTAAACGTTAATTTCGATCAAGCAAAGCAATATTGCGAAAATAACGGCGCAGGTTTCCACCTTATGACGGCTGCGGAATGGGGGTTAGTGCACAATCTGTTAACAGCGGCAGATATACACCCAAGAGGGAATACCGCGCAGGGCAAGAGCCACGTACACGCATACGAAAGAGGCGTAATGTCAGCAGGAGGAAATAGAACGTTAACCGGAACCGGCGACAAGTCATGGAGTACAGATATGCAGGGAGGCGGTATTAACGACTTTGTAGGGAATGTAAACAAATGGCTTGGAGGTTTCAGACTTTACAACGGAGAATTACAAGTTATCGCGGACAATAACGCGGCAATTACCGGAACGGATCAGAGCGCCAATAGCGCAGCGTGGAAAGCAATTTTACCGGACGGATCATTGGTTGCGCCGGGAACGGCAGGAACACTTAAATTTGACTATTCGGGAACACCGGCAGCAGGTACCGGAAATTTCTATATTTCTACAACGATAGAACATCAGCAGGAAAATGATAACGCGTATGGATATTGCGACTTTGCAAGCATGAAAGCAAAGAGCGGCGTTAACATTCCGGATGTACTTAAGGCACTTGCTATTTACCCAATGGCGACAAGTGCAACAGGACACGGCGGTTTTTGGTTCAGAAACAACGGAGAGAGGTTGCTTCTCCGCGGCGGCGATTATGGTGATGGGGGCAATGCCGGGGAGGCTAACGGCCCTTTGAGCAACCCGCGCTCCTACGCCAACGACTACTTGGGCTTTTTCTGCGCTTATTATGATCCGGAGGATCTTAAGTAACTTTTATCTTGCAGGCGCGCCCGGGAGGGCGCAGCCTATTTGGAGTTGAAATATGCAAAGAAATTTCAGAGCAAATGCAAAACCGCCGGATCCGAAAGAGGATCTATTACTTTATAAGAAAATGCGCGAAATGATAAGTTACGGAAACGGTGTGCTAAATAATGGACAATTCCCGAGAAAATATAGAATTGGCAACGCTATTGGGGCGCAAATTGAAAAGTCAATGTTTGAGGCAATGCGGTTGATAAATCGAGCAATGGCAAAGGAACACAAAAAGGCAGTATTAGAGGAGGCAGACGCAGAGTTAAAGAACCTGCGGCAGCTAATACTAATTGCGTCAGATCCGGGATATGACAATAGAGTTATTTTGATAGCGTCAAAGCAACAATTACATTGGAGCGCACAACTTATAGAGATAGGTAAAATCTTGGGATCATGGCTTAACAAATTAAAATAAAGAAATGGGGTTAGCGTCGTTAGGTTGCTTAACCGCGGCGGCAATTATGGTAATGGGGGCAATGCCGGGGAGGCTAACGGCAATTTGAACAACCCGCGATCCAACGCCAACGACA
>ENA-ORNR01000582-ORNR01000582.1-human-gut-metagenome-genome-assembly--contig:-NODE-582-length-34908-cov-15.327490_pt1 | contig 34908 bp, 35 predicted proteins | sample MGYA00242114_ERZ509020 | MGnify/ENA primary metagenome ERZ509020 (study PRJEB26280, sample SAMEA2338758) | human gut metagenome | biome: human gut; feature: human-associated habitat; material: faeces...
CGTACGACACACCGCCACTCGAGACCGCGCTGTTGTCCGAGCGGCAAACCACACGGCCCTTTGTGGGGCTCTGGTAGGTATAATCGTGATAATGTGAACTCACAGAACCGCCTGCAAGTGCTGCTATAGTATCCATATATCTGCCATGAATTACACAAATTGGGTAGAGGTTACCAGAAGACTTCAAGCCCTGAAGCTCGCGCTTTGTGCCATCAGGAAGACCGATGTCCCACTTATAATCTACAGCATTGGTACAGAAGCCTACATTGTCCATCCACTCGGCTTTATTGCCGTGCCAATTCTCATAGCCAAGTACCACAGGTGTACTAATGGCGGTTCTCGTTTCGTCCCCTTCATTTTTCAGCACATAAGCATTGCCGTTGGGGTAATAAGAACCGTCGCTTGACAGAGTCTGTTTATACCAACTACCGTCAGCATTGGCTGTGGTATCCTGCATTCCGGTTGCATTGGACGCTCCCATCGTACGACCATTAGTATGTGTTCCAGGTCCGCAAATACCTTGAGAATCGCGACCGCCATACTTGGCGAAGAACAGGTTGCCAATATCCTTGTGCATTTCCCAATCTACCAATTGGAATCCTGTGCCGCGGTTACGAGCATAGACACGAAAATCCGCTTGGCTGACGGAGGCAGTAGAACCGACGCCACTGATTGAATAAAGGAAGTCATCTTTCAAGTAGGCTTCGTAAACGCCTACAAGACATTCCTCGTGTTCTACCCAGTCGGGCTCTATCGCTTCAATCTTGTCGGATTTTGTAAGCAGGACATAATCAAATGGTGCTGCAGTTGCTATTGTAAACACAAGAGAAACCGCACCTTCTGGTATATCTGTAAAGCAATACATTCCGTCCAATATACCACTATCAGAGGTCGCTTTCATTCGCTTTACCACATTCCCGTCTGCATCGACAAAGATTGCTCCGTACAAGGCCGATGGGAGGCTCGGATAACGAACCTGTTTGTAACCTTGCACATCAACAGTTACAACAGAATCTGAGGACATCACTGTCTCCGCCTCGGTTCGTGTCGTGTAATCCACACTTGAACGGACTGCATACCCTTTCTTGACTGACAGCTCTTCAAATAGAACCTTCACACTCTCTGCCTTTGCCGGGCAAGACTCGTTACTGCTGAAGAACGCGTATTTCTTTTTGTTCAGGTGGTCATTCACCCCTTTGTACCAATAATGAGGTTCGAACATGAATACATTGCCATCACCGCCTGTGAGATCTGCAGGGGTTGCCGACAAGAAATTATCAGCATCTGCATAATAGTTCGAATTCTTGTCGTGCAATTGGCAAATGGTTACCTCACCAGCACCAGTCTTCTTTGCCACACATCTATGGCGTTTGTTCAATATACGGGTGATATGCCCGCTTGCCTCGTAGGTGTTACCATAGGCATACCCGGTAAGGTTATCAAGGTTAGTGATATTCTCACCATCTGAAACAGAATCATCAAACGATATCGCTGTGTGTTCCGGCAGAATGATATTCAGTTCCGGATAGTGCGCTCTCCATATCTCCAATTCTTCATCTGACGGGTAGCGAGTCAATGTATAACTACCGACAAGCGAACAGGTATCTACAGCATTACCCTCCGCATCAACACCCTTTTTGTTTAGGTAGGTATTGAGCAAACTTCCGTCACCCTCAATGGATAAGCCTTCTACTCGGATTCTAACGACATTCGTACAGCGCCCTAACAGCGTTTGCCAATTCAAACCAGGGCAACCGGCAAAGATGAAGGTTTCTACATTACTGTAGCCGACAACTGTCAAACCACCCATCTGCAAGTTTGGCAAATACTCCAATCTCAATGTAGTTAGCGATGATGGGAATATCACTGCTTCAAGAGGCGCACCCTTGGCAAGTTGAATGCTTTTGACTGAAGTCCCACGTGCATAGAGTACACGAAGGCGGGTCTGACTGGTAAAGTCAAGTTCTGTGGAGGCTTGGCTTCCTGTTCTCACCTTGGCCTGTCCATTCAGGTTTATATCTGTCAATTGACGGCAGTTATCAAGGTTCATATAGAAATCACCACCGGCACCAGAAGTACTCATATCAAGTATTTGCAAAGCAGTACACTTGTTCAGGTTGATGTTGCCCACAAATTGGTTTCCTGCCGTGCTCGTTCTCAATTCACGGATACGGCTTGCTCCATATACACGCATCGGGTCATTAAGAGAAAAGGCATCGGTGAATGTAAGGGTTACACTCTCGCCTTTCTCCGCCTTTTGCGAAGCCTGTATTGATGGAGTATTGTTGGTACCATAGCCGAAGTAATAAACCTCATTGGCTACAACAACCATCATTGTTGTGCCATCAGTCGCGGTACGGCTCATGTAGAGGTCTATGTTATCGCTGGTATAGTTACCTGTTTCGTACCTTGCATCGAGCAGAGCAAAACGGTTGTTGATTGTATGAGTACGGTGTGCTTCACGCGAACCTTGCAACGCGTAGATGTAAGGGTATGTAACTATCGAGCCATTCACCTCCACACCATCTATCTGCGGATCAATGTACTTCAACTTGCCAGACTTGTTGTAAATGCGCTCACACCAGTTGCCGGCTTGCTCCTTGTTATACATGTCCAACACTCGTGTATTGGTAAGCACCTGGCGCAAGTTCGAAGCACAGGCTTTCAGTTCGGTTTCCATATTGGCAAGCACTAAACACCACAGCCAACTGTCAAAGCCCTCAAAAGCATAACCGCCCTTTTCAGCATCGTACGTCTCACGGTTCAATGTGTAGAGGTATGCCAAGAAGCAGTCGTTACGCAATAGAAGAGCCGTATCACCGTCATAGAAGGTGATAAACCACAACAAGCCATTCCAAGTACGCATTATCATATTCTTCACTCGCTGGTCAACATTCGCACCATAATCGGTGATTATGTAATATGTCAGCAAATAGGCAAGATGGAAATATTGCGATACTTCGTTCTTAAACTTGTCGCTTTTCCATGTGGATAGGTCTTTACAGGTCATATCGGCATTTGCCGGTACACAATCACGTATCCATGTGATAAGGCGTTTGTAAGCAGCCTTCTGTTTGGCTGTTGCTGCAGTACCTTCCTTCTTCGCAGCCTTTTCTGAAGTCCAATAAACATCCTTTGGGAAATTAAACTCAAGGGCATCGTCAAACCCGGCATCAAGTTCTGCATCCACCCCGGCATCAGTAGTAGCGTACAGCTGGAACTTGTCAAGGGCATAGGAGTTGTTCAGGAACTCAAGTGAGATAGGGCATTCCCACTCCACTTCGTTCCCGTCCGCACCAACCACTGGATTCATGCCGGTGAGATCAGCCCAGTCTGACTTGTCGTTGTTCAAGTTGTACTGTCCATAATAAGTACGTTCCCCGTCTATTGTTTCTGCAGAGAACACATCAACGGGATAGCCATTGATAGTACTGCGGATATTGCTGTCTATCTCTTGTGGAGGTGTGAGCAAACCCAATTCTTTCATTACATCGTTGAACAGTTTGGCCATACCCGTGTTATGCGTCATCGATGAATCTGAATAATCGCACTTAGGACAAAGCACTTTCACAGGAATATCACCTGGCATAACGGAAACCTTGTTACCGCTCTGCTTTACTCCGTTTATCCACACTTCAGGATTGCTACCCTTGGCACAATAGATACGGTAGTTCTTGCGCGGATATTTGGTACTTGAGGTACCCTGTATTCGCACATAACAATTGCGTATTTCTATAACATCACCCCAAGGGGTATAGATTATAACAAAGTCGCAGAGGAAGTTCTGGTCCTTGTTATTAGTAGCGTTTATCTCATCAAGTCCATTTGCCCGGACAAAGAGAATTGCACCCTTACCTTTGGCAAGCAGCTTGTCAATGGATACTTCTCCTGTATCGTCATCGAGTACATCGTTGGCTTGTATCAGCTCACTCATCTCTTCGACCGTCTTACGGTCTATGATGTGGTTGGAAAGTTCCTCGTCATCACTGATGGCTCGGTCATAGATGCGAATATTGCGTATCTCAACATCTGCCTTGTCGCTGTCTATGGTAATTGGCATGGGGGTGTCCTGGCTGAAATAGTCGCCCGCACCGTATATATCCGCTTTACTTCTGATTCCGTTGATGTAGAGCTCCATCAAACGGCCATCGCTACGCTTACCCACGACAAAAGCAACCTTCAGCCACATATCGGGGGCAAACTTCATTGACACACCGACCGGGGTTTCAAGGGTTCCATCTTCCGTTTCTACCACTTTTGTGCTGCCAGTCAGCATAGATGCTTCTTCTGCCGTTATCTTAAAACCTTTGTTGCCGTCCATACAACTGATAACAGAGGCTTCGCGGTCCACAACATTGCTCACGCGAAACTCAAACTCAAAGGTTGCACCGGTAGCACTTATATCAGTCAGGAACGGTCTGTACCCAATAGTCGCTTTGGCTCCGTTAATCAGCTTCAACACGCCATCAAACCAACCGGAAGTCTTAAAGTCCGTTTTTTCAAAGACTGTTTCTACATCCCCGGCTTGCCAGGTACCTGGATTGTCCTCCTCATTACTTCGCCCTGTGGCATCAAGTTTGATCTTCAAACCATAGGTGGTTTCATTGATGTCTATACCGCTTTCCACCACATCAATATAGAACGGGTACTCGGTGATACCGCAGACAAACTTCATGGCATTCTCTCCTTGCTCGGTAAAGCGGTTGCTATATACCTGTGTACTGCGTGGGACACTCACGCCTTGCGTAATGGCTCCGTTTCGGAATATGACCATTGAAGCAGGGGTAGCATCAGGATTGTACACCACGAAGTCAAAGGAGAGTTCTTCATACTGTCCGACTTCAAGGCGAGGCGCAAGGTGGTCGTTGGTGAAGATGCGTCCGTCCTTAAAAGAGTGCATAGTGCCGACAAGAGGCACATTACTTCCAGCTTTGAATATATCTATATAGACGCTCTCGCTTCGGATTGTCAAATCTGCACTGGCTTCCATCTCTGCTACCATTTGAACGGTATGGCGACCTATGGACAATCCACTCATCGAGAGGTTGAAACTGCCATTTGTGGTGCCACTCCTTGTTACTGTGGCAGTATTATGTTGCCTACCATCCACATACAAAGTAATGACCTTTGTACCGGAACCGCTGACAGCATAAGGTATGCCTACGGTTTCAGAGGCCCCATAACCACCACCTGCGATGGAGTTGGAAAGGTTATAGCTGCTACTCAACGAAAGGGTAACAACCTTCACGCTGATATAACTCTGTTTAGTCTGCTTCTTGCCTGTGGACGGATCTGTGGTTGTGGCTTTAACATATATGTCGGTGGTACCGGCAAACAGATATTTGCTTATATCAAGTTCATAACTGCCTTTACTCACCTCCTGAATGGTGTTGCTGTATGTGGTTGTTGAACCTCGCAACATCTGTATTGATATGGTAGCCTTCTGTCCTGTGGATACACCTTTATCATCGCCACTGCTGTACTGGTGGTCGAAAGTATATGTAAGTTTGGCATTCCCACCTTCCTTGATAATCGGATTATCTACTGAAGCATTTAATACAATCTTGGTGGTACTCGCATCACCGCCACCACCGCCACCACTGCCGGCTGGAATATCAACGGCTGCAATCTCGGCGCCGCTTTTGTTCTTGAGTGCGAGGCGAACGGTACTCTCGTCATCGCTAACTTCTGCACTCATGTCAAATACGGTTGCCGCATCGACCTCGTTGAATTTGGTGGTAATGGTGCTGTTCTGTACCGGATTGGTACTGCTTGCATCAAGGGTTTCGTCCACTTCCTGTTCATCTATCACGATATTCACCTTACCCTCGGCATCAGGAATAATGGTCTGTCCGTTTACACTGATTTGCTTGATTTTGCCACCACCGTATTCTTCCCAACTTGCAACAGTCAGGAAGTTATCTATTGAAGAGGCGCAGAAACGGTAGTCCACCCACTTGCCTGCGGACACTTCAAAGGTTATTATCATACCGAGCTTTGCGTCGTCATCGATGTCAGCATCCGCCAAAGCAGCCACGGCTGTTTCAAGGGTATAGTAACCGTTTTCCAATGGCTGCTCTACTGTTAAGTTGTAGAAGCCACTGCCCGAACCGCTACCGCTTGCCTCCACAAGTTTGCCTTCCTCTTTATCCCAGGCATACATCGTTGCGCCACAAAGGAATATCTTATTTTTGAGGATAGTGCTTGTATCATTAAAAAGATTCGCACTATCCCAATCACTATAATATTGGTTTCCTCCACGTGCCACAAACCTGCCAACCTCTTCACAATAGACAATTGCATCTGCGTGGTCAGGAATTCCGTCAATAATAATTATATGGCTCTGTTCCCCGCGATATGGGATATACTCATCAAATCTCGCTGTTGCCCCTTTAAGAGCGGCCAATGCAGTTTTTTCGTGGGTTACAACTACATTGTAAGCATTCTCCTTTACCGCGTTTGTTTCACGAGCTGCGGTACTTGCCTCATTAGCCGCACTGGCGGCCAACTCAGCAGCACTATTGGCTGTTTGTGCTGCACCCTCGGCTGTAGAGGCTGCTTTGTTTGCCGTTGTCGCAGCAGCATTAGCCGTTTTTGCAGCCTCTTCTGCAGGTTTTCGCAATAGGGCCACCGGAGCGTTTACAAGTTCCTCACCCTTCATCGCCGGGAGGCTCACTATACCATCAAGGCTATCGACGGTTTCCAGTTCCGATACATCGTTAGAACTCGCTTTTATCTCATTAAGCAGTTCCTGTTTTTCCGCATCTGTCAGTGCCATAACTATTCGTTTTTAGGTTGGTTATTTAATTGCTCCATCAAGCCGTCTATGAAGTTGGGAGCACATAACTTCTCGGCTACTTCCCGAATAAGTGTAACTTCGTCCGGGGAATACTCTGTATCGCCCTCGCTATGGTATATCTTCATTGCAAGAAGATGTGCCCGAATTCCGTTCACGTTCAAATAAATCATATCGGCGAAGCTCTCTCTGGCATCACCTGTCTGTCTGTTTTTGCGACTCACCCCTGTGGGCACGCTAAAATGTTGAAAGTTGAGTTTGACCATATCGTTAACTTGAATGATTTATAATCTGATACCTAAAACCATCTATTTTCGTAATAAGAACTGTTACCGAATCTCCTGCCGACATTTTATAATCAGTGGAACTCTCGTTTGCATTATATATACCTTTTAATGTAATTGGTTTAGAGCCCTCTCTCACTCTGAACGTAACTATCGCCGCAAAGTCTTCTGGCAAAGAATTTAATCCGAACTGCCTTTTTACCGAAAATTCATCAGGTAATGTAACCTCGGTTCCACTATAATTAGGGTCATTGTAATACATCAAAATTATATTGCTTTGAGAAAAGTCAAGAGTATAGCCTGTACCGGACACGAAAGTCAAAACCTTTGCTTTCGTGTTAATAAAAGCAGGAGCCATCAATGCCGCATTGGAGGATATCCCGTAATTCTTTGTACCACCTGATACATCTATGAACAGACCGTAGTTTGCTTGGTCAAAGCCATAATTCCCAAATGTATTGGGTGCTTGATTTACAATACGGCCAACAGCAGTAAACGCACCCCCAACAGAAGCTGGGATTACATCATCCCCAAACATCACATATCCTTTACTACCTCCAACCCTAAAGAAGTCTTTATATATAGCAAGATTACCAAACACCTCTTCAGATGCCGAAGCCGATGCACCTATTCGTCCACTACCAATCTCAAAGCCACCAATAGAACCTTTATTTGCATTGATTTCTCCAGTAAATTTGCCATTAGTGGTCTCAATACTTCCATCTTCCAATATCTTAAAGTTTCCGTTGGCTGTTACCAATCCCTCTAATTGGATATTATCTGCTGTCAATTTAATGGTACTACCAATCTTGTTACCTTCCGCATCAGTATCGTCCACACTGACACCTATCAATGCCACATTACCATCGGCATCTTGCGCATATAGTCCTGCGCCCTCTGGTTTGATGAACAGCCCGGTCTCCTTCAAGGCATTTTCATCCTTGTCAAAGACTGCTGCAGAAATCTTGACTAATCGTTCCGACTGCTCAAACAAAGTCTTGTACTTGTGGGTAAGGGATTCTATCTTGTCTGTCGATAAAACAAGCATATAGAGGTAAATGTCCCCAGTGAACGACAAACGGAAGTCCCCGGTACCATTCCACAAACCATTGCAGGTGTATTGCTTGTAACCGTCAGTAACGGCAAGCTCTTCTTCTACAAAGAATGAATTGAAGTTGGCAAAGCCAGTCTTATCTACATTCTCAAACTCCACCTTCAATGTTCCAGGCTTGGCACATCGATAGAAGAATGAGAGATAAACAGGTATCGCTTCATGTTCCCCAGCTCCGTTAGTGTCAAAGCTCGGTATACTGCGCAGGTTCTCGTGTTCTTGAAGGATATACTTGTTGCGTATTCGTACAACTGTACGTCCGTCATCTGTGCATACAATGGCACTATTCCCTTTCCGGCTCAACACATTGCCATTGGCCCATATCCACTTATTCCCGACAAGAAAGAATGTTGTTTCGTTCTCGGTGTTCCATTTGTTCAAACCATCATAGAAGGTCGGATTATTCAAATATCCTTTATCGCTGGTAAAGTCCTGACGTAAACCTTCCACAGCGGCATTTATTTTGCCCTCTGTTATCTCAAACTTGGTCTTAATATCTTCACCCGTAACGAGGAGGAATGTACCTCGCAAATAAGCGTTATCACTATATAAGCCGTTCCCATGCGGTTGTTTGTCTGCCGGGAACCAGTCATCTTGGATTCCGTCCAGATTACCCAACCTTGCACGAAGGCAACCGGCAAAGCTCTTGCCGCTGACTCCGTCCATAACATCAACCCTCGGTTGTCCATCTTCGGTAGCTGCTATCGATATGAGACTTTGACGAAGTGAATTCTCTGTGTTACCCATCAGCACACATTCATCAGCCACTTCGGGAGTATAACTATCAAACTCTTCTTCAGCCACAAGCACGCTGTTGCCTTCAACAGAAGCGACCTCCACCCAATAACTCTTCAATGTTCCACCTGTGAATGTGGCACACCGCATAAGGTCATGGGCGACAAATGTGTTCTCTTGCTCAAATGTTATCTTGTAATATCCATCGACCAATTCCACACTCTTAATCTTTCCATTGGCTGCTGATACAACAATCTGACCACCCACACTGCGCACCCGTTGGATGAGCAGTTCAAGAACAGTCATTATCTGGCGAACCGTCAATTTGTCGAGGGTGAGGTTAGCAAGGCCATTCTCGTCTATCCACAAACGGAAGCCTTCACCCGTAAAACCATCTACAAATTTGGCACTACTGAGCAACTGACGGACTACGAGAGTGAGCAGTTCGGCATTGCCTTTCCCATCAACAGCACCACCTTGTGCCCCTGGGGTGAAATCCCCAAAATTAACTCCTTCCTCAAAAGTAATCTTCTTCTTGGCACGGTCGGCTTTTGTCTTACTCAAGAACTCCTGCTGACTGCGACGGGCAGAAAAAAGGTTGTTGTCAGTCGGGAGAGTATTATCCCAACTTCTGATTATGTCCGGGAGTGAAATACTGCCTGCAATGCCTTTAGTGTAATTCTTTACATCGGTTATATCATCGCCTAATTTGGTCAGCGAACCTGTGGAAAGGGCATCGCTTATCTCTATATCCATCTGCGATGGCATATTTACCTTTCGGGTTATCTTGGTAATTCGGCTTTTTCTATAGCCAACTCCTGGAAAGTATTTGTTGCTTTCCAATCTTACTCTACGACCAACAAAAAGGTCGATATTGTTGTCCTCAATATACACATGGTCGGTTGGAGCCTTATACCGGGACACATCAACGGCATGTTGTTCGTTGTATTTTTCAACAGCGGTCAAAAATTCCTCTTCAGCAAGGGCATAATATTCCGAAGGCATACGGATATTCCAAAGGATATACCTATCCCCAGCTTTGGGAATAAGCGTATCATTTGGTAGCTGCAGGTCATTGTCATACGGCCAAATTGTTATTATCTCAAACTCTCGCGTATCACTATTATAATTCACTTCAAAGAAGTAGTTGCCGTCCTCTTCGTTACCCTGTCCGGCAAGCTCACTACCTTCCTGAAAAGATACCCTTTTTACAAGTTGAGACAATTCGTATTCGTTAGGATCGAAGTTCAGACTGTCATCGCGGAAGTAGTATATCTTGAATGGATTGCCATCCTCTCCTGTCACCTCTTCACAGCGTACACTGCTGACAATACCGACACGACGGGGGAATATGTCTGCAAAAGCACTCGCCTCATAATGATGGATAATGCCGTATTTATCGGTATTCACATCAACATACCTTGCTTTGCTCGGCAATTGCAGACGGCTGTATCCGTATTTCTCCCTGTCGATATTCTTACTGCTACCAATAGGAAACAGTCGGGTATAAAATTTTGCGTTATCGGCTGTATCGTTGTCTATCTCGGTCAAGCCTTTGCCATAGCCGAGTGTTATTTCCTCGCCATGCTCACAACGGCACACATTGAATGTCTGCCCTTCAGCCCACCATTCAGCACCAACCTTTTCTGCAATCTCTTTCAAAGCTGCATCACAATACTTGCCTTCATAGTCAATTGTGATATTCTCTGTTCCTTCAACGGTTCCGACCTTGAAGTCGGTAATATCACCCATACCGTCATTGATACATTGCACGATCATTGCAACGTGTTCTCTTGGCGGTGCGGTCAATGTGAACACTGGTTCATCCTCCCCATCCACAGTCTTAAGGACAAGGAAACGCTTGATTAGGCTTTCTATACCATATAATTTCACATTGTATTCCCATTCAACAGTGGACTTCTGTTTCGGACGGTACTTCTCCATGAGCCAATAACGTTCGCCCATATAATCCACATAGTCGTTTACATCCAATGCTACATGTTCATAGAGGGTAAAAGAGAGTGTCAGGATATTGTCTGCCTGAATCTCCTTTACCTGTGTACCATTGTCGTTAGGCGACAGGTCTGTCCTTTTCTGATTATATCTGTCAAATACTGTTAGAAGCATATTCTAATGGCGTTTGAATGTTGTTAAATTATCGGGTTAGGCTCCTTGAATTTAATCTTGAATCGACTTGCCTGCTTACCTTCTCTCCAAAGGCAGGTCAGCGGTTCTGGTTCGGTACTGTCAAGGTAGAACATACGCAAGGTAAGGCCCAAATCTGTAAACTTTACATTCAACCAACCTTTATCTCCCTGCTTTATGAAGTTGATAAAATCCCTATACTTCTGCCACCATTCGGTTTGGGTGTTGGCAAACAAGGCAAAATGCAGGGTTACATCGCGTTCATCATTGACAACAGTTAGAGAGGAAGAGTATTTGCGTCCATTCTCTTCCCGTACATTGACACCAACATGAGCTTTTACCTTGGAGGCTCGGAGTATTGCCTTGAGGTTATCCTTGCCCCCCTTTTTCTTCTCGGTAAGGAAGGTCCCGTATCTCGCCCATATATCCACATTGTTAATCAGCACAAGGCCACCTAAAATTTTGTCCATATCATTTCACTTTTATGCCATCGCGATTTTGTTTTTTTACCTCTTCTTTTATCTCCTTGAGTTCTTTGGCACACGTTTCGGTATTCTCCTCAATTCTTGCCAAATGGGCTTCCGCTATACTCATGGTTTCTGACATATCTTCAGCATGCTCATCGATAGAAGCCCAATGCATTTGCCCGGAAACAAACAATCCCTCCAGTTTCGTACCTTGCTCCTGGTTCATGGCGGTAAACGCACCGCTCTTGCCTGTTTGTGAAGTACCACCAGAAAAGACATCCACCCCCAACTCATTACCCAAATCCTTTAACTTTTCCGTTTCAGAACTCAGGACATTTTGGAAGTTCTCTTTCCAATCAGCCAAATAGTCTTTGTCCGCTGTACCATCTATTAAATGTTCGGACAGATCATTGTATAAGGGTTCAAGCGCTTTTGCAAGCTGCTGATACATAAAAGCGTTTAGGAGAGCCTCCGATATTACATCCTCGGTAAAGTCAGCAAATTGCCTCATGTCACCACGGGCATCACGCAAGGCGTTTCTCACATTGGTCAGGAAACCGTCAAACGAAGTACCCATTACCATTTCCTGCATGGAAGCGTATGTTTCCTCGATGTTCTTTTTCAGTTCCTCAACTGACTTTCCACTTTCTACCCATGCCTCATAATAATCTCGTGCCGCATCAGACAGCTTATTTTGGTTGTAATATAGTTCTATCTGCTCAGCACTCATACCACGCAATGAGTGGGTAACAGAACCGCCATTCAATGAGTTACCCCATTCCCAATGGGCATCACTTGCTTGCAAGTTATTCCAAAGGGCATCGTTTGTTCTCATTTCTGCTTCCAGGTTCTTCTGGTACTCAAGGAGTGCTGCAGATTGTGCTTCCCATACGGATACACTGCTTGGCTTGGAATATCCTTTTTCCACCAACCAGTTCAACAGTTCCTGATTGGTTATTATATCCTGAATGGTATCTCTGTTGGCTGCAAGCTCTTGATTGCGTTCCCTAATTGCTCTGTTCGTTTCTATCTCTGCAATATACCACTCACGCCTCATCTCCTCCATCTTCTCTTTCCAACTGGTGAACATGGAAATGATAGAACCTAAGCCACTCAAGGTGTTGGTGATACCGCCTACTATATCCCCGGAATAAATTTGAGCAATACCGGTACCCATATCCATTACACCGTCAACCATTGTCATCATCTCTTCCATAGATTGACTAAAGCGGTCGCCAAAAACAGCACCCAAAGAATCTCCCCAACCGCGTATGGTAGAAGTTAATTCCTTGCCTTTGGAATTCATATTGGTTAATGCCCCGGTAACATCACCCCCGTTCTTCATTGCCTTCATCAAGTCCGACCAAGAGGTCTTGAATGCAGCAAATGGATTCTTTTTTTCCAACTCATGCTGAATGGCGACAACCTGCTGCTTCATCTTTTCAAACTCGGCAACAGTCAACTTAACCGCCTTCTTGACGAACTTACCATCTGCATCTTTCACAGGTACTTCCACAACAACGCCATCGGCACTCACTTGAGCATTATCAAGGGTTTCCTTTGCTTGAGCATAAAAGTCCTTCAGCACTTTGTAACCCTTCTCCGAGACATCCGAAAAGAGTTTGTCATAAAAATCGGTAGCGTGCAATATATCTGCTTCCAACGATTGAATCTCCTTTTTGTAGGCATCTGTACGGGCCTGTATTGAAGCCTCTATTTGTGAAGTGTCTCCCCCGGAATTGCGCAAGCTCTCCAGCTCAGCATTATACACCTCCATATCTCGGTTGTAGGCTTCTTCTATACTCCTACGGCGTTGGTCATAGGTCTTGTACTCTTCTAAAAGTGCATTCAGTTTCTCCCTGCCCTTCTGTACTTCGTCCGCTTCCACGGCTCTCACTTCGGATTCCATACCAGACTGTGCAAGACTATAAGCATCCTTCAATGCTGTATGCTGCTCTTCCGTAAGATTGCCACCTTGAGCTTCACGCCATTTCATTTCCTGGTCCCGAATTTCTGCAATAGCCTTTTCATAGTCCAACTGAATTTGACGGATGCGTTTCTCACTACTATCTTTCATTTGGTCTATTTCAGCCTGTTCATTATCCCAACGGAGTTGGCGAAGTTCCTCCGCCTGTTCTTTCTCAAGGGCGAGCCTTCTTTCCACCTCTTTTTTCGGATCAGTCTTCGGGGCAGTCGGTTTTGTATGCCCCCCAATATCCATATTCTTTCCAACGTTTGCAGCCTGTTCAGTCAACGCTTGGGCTTCATCAAGATAGCCTTGCACCTTTGCCTCTGCTTCACGTATCATCTCTTCATAGGCCTGTTGGTTGTATTTATCTATGGTTCCTTGTGCATCATAGTATTGCCCTGCTTGTGCCATTTCTGTTTGCATCATATAATGCCCCATTCGTGCAAACCAGTTCATATCGCTATCCGCATCGCCAGGCTTCTGTTGCTTAAGTTTCTGAAGCTCGGCATCAGCCTCTACCGCCTTATTCACCATTGCTTGGGCCTTTGCTTGCAGGAAAAGCATCTGGATATAATCCTCACTTTTCTGTATAAGTACATCGTACCATTGGGCGACAGTATCATAGTAGCCGAACGCTTCCCCATATTTGCGATTCAATTCCTCAACCTTCGCTTTTTCCTCTTCCTTACTTCCAGTAAAGTCCTTCAAGGATGCGATAACAGAATCTATTTCAAAACGGGTCTGTATCATCTGAGCACGACCGTCCTTTTCGATTTCAGTCATTTCCTCAAGTGATATAGTGAACTCCTCCACACCCTTTTTAGCACTGAAGATGTCCTTGGTCCACTCTACTATCTCATCGCCATACATCACCAGCAACATAATTCCAGTCGTTAATGCGGTCTGCCACGAGAACAGGGAGGACAATATTTGTTTCCACACCGGGGTTCCCTTCTGCCCGGTCTTTATTAGGTCATCGTACTCCTTACGGGCACGTGCTACTTCATCGGCAAAGACGGGAAGGTTGTTGCTTATCGCCATAAAGAACATCTGCGGTCCCATTGCCAACGATGGCATTTCACGAGCCATCTGCTGGATACTGTTGTGCAAACCGTTAAATTTACGTTCTGCCTGTGGCAACTGCGGAGGTACTACATCTGTATCTGAGGATACTGCCTGCAGACGTTTCAACTCCGCTTCAAGAGCCTCAATCTGTTTTTCAAGAGCCTCTATTTGGGCGATATTCTCACTTTGATCCAAATCAGGGGAAGCCACATCTCCAGCCAAACGCAATTCATTCAACTGTGCCTCAAGCAGCGATATGACATTACGCAGTTCCATGACCTGTTGCTGCACCTTTTGATATTCGGTACCAGTCTTGGCTGCTTTATCACCCAATGCATCAGTCTTTTCCCCGACTTTATCAATCCCGGCAGAAAGACCGTCCTTCATCAAGAATTCTATTTCAACTGGTTTACTCATTGTTTCAGATTGCTTTGAAAAAATGTCACTATATTATTGGCTTCATCTTCGGCTGTTTGCTCTTCATTTTCTGTATTGTCCTTAACACGAACATATCGCGGGGCATCGGAAAGCATCATTATAAGGGTTTGATAATTGACCTTATTTAGTATGTAGCTAAGATGCCAACCTGTAGCGGTGGCAATCTGCCAGAGAAATCCAAAGGGGCTATGGGAACCGACAAACTTTGTTCTTAACTCCCCTTCCTTTTTTGGCTCAGTCGTAGCTTCATCGGATTCGACATCTCTACTGATCTGATAATACTCGTAAAAGACTTTGTACCCATTAAGCGGATAAAAGTACGGAACGCAACTTGCATATAGCGGTCTTCCACAAAATTGCGGATAAACCAAGCTACAAAACCGACAAACAAATGACGAGACACATAACCCTGGCAAATGGTGTAGGCGATAATTCGGCTGATTGCTTTGCTATGCTCTACAATGAACCTCATTTCCTCCTCCTTGGTGAAGGAATCCATCTGGTTACTCGTAACACCCATAGACAAATATGTCCGGGCAATTCTCAACTGCCCGGACATATAAGGTCGTTTCATTGTCACGCGTAGCCGGACAGGTTTCTTTTTGAACGGCAAACGAAATTCTTTCAAAGGGACGGAAACACCGGCATTCAATAGTGCTTCCGCACCCTCTTTCTGAATTCGTCTTACGACAGACTCATCCATACGCTTTTACTCTTTTACGGTGTCATTGATTTCGTAAGGAGAGCCTCCATCTGCCGGTTTGTTGATTTTCAACTGGCATTCCATCTTGGAAACCTCCGTCAATGTCAACTTACCACCCAAGTTCGACAAAATCGTTGCATTGGGAATGGTCATTGTCTGACCGCTCTTGAATTCAATGGTACAAGAGTCACGTATCTCTACAAGGTCTGTTGGAGCTTTCCAACCGGTATAAGCACCTTCAGTACCGACAAGCGAACCACCTGCAACTTTCTGCAGATTCTCGTAGTTCAACTGAATAAGGTTGAAGGTTGGGCTGATACTTCCGTTCTTGGTCAGCAACGTCAGAACAGGGGCATCAGGGACTTGTTCCGCCTCAACATCTACGCTTTCAGGTTTGGTTCCACCCCAGTCCCAAGAACCTTTTTCAATGTAGCCAAGTGTAAATGCACCTAACTTCACGAGACCTATTCCATAGATAAAATTCTTGTTCATATCGTTTTGAATTTGAGTTTTACAATGATTGTTAGTAATATGCCGATGACAACACCGACAAGAAATGATATTAACGCTATTTTGATAGGATTCGAACGCTGTTCTTTTTCTTCCTGAACAATGTTCTGCAGATCTTCGTATGCCTCCTTGTATGTGGCTGCTACATTCTCATAGTATTCACATTGCCGTTTCAGGCTATCGCAAATGGCATACACGATTATAGTATCCCGCTTGTACTGCACTACTGCATTAGCCTGACCGTTCTTGGCTCGATATTCTGCCTTTTGGGGAAGTTTACGGAGGCTGTCTATCGGTATCTCCAGTTTCACCTGTGATTGTGGTACCGTCACCGTCTCTATCTTCCTTACTTCGTATCGTAGGCTGTCCACGGATTCCTGGGCCGTGCTCGATACAACCTGGGAGCTCACCTTTCGTGAGGTCGCGCAACCTGTAAAGAACAGGGCAATCATCAGAATGCTTGCAACTGTTAGCGTCGGCAATAGCCTTGCGGAGCCTCGCCATTTCGCGTTTGGTCGCACCGAACTCCTTCTTGGTCTCACGCAACTCTTCTCGTGTCTCATGCAATTCCTTCCTTAGCGGTTCTACAATATTTTCTATCAAAATACGGGTGGCGTGTTCAGCGTTATCAATACGCACTGTCTCGGCTTCTGCGATAGCCTTCTCAGCATCTGCATTCGCTTTACGCAAGGTCGCTTTCAGGGTAACTATGCCGACAACAGCCGCCAACAGTCCACCGCCCAGTATGTAATTGAGTATTTCGCTGAACTCCATATCCACTCGTTTTATTGGTTAATCCCTATGGTCTTCAACCAAGCCTGAACATCGAAGCTCGGACAATCCTTTGCTGCTACCTCCCTGTGCCCGATGATTCGGACTTTCGGGTGTCGCTTGTGGAAATCCTTTACATAGGCTTCCAAAGCCTGCTTCTGTTCCTTGGTGCGAGTGTCCTTGGTCGTCTTACCATCTGCGGCCACACCTCCCACATACACTATGTGTCGGCTTACGGAGTTATATCCTTTGGCTCCATTGGTAATCTCCCACGGGTCCACATTCGCATCCTCATTATTAGCAACAAGGCGCTCAACCTCGCCGTTCAGATGTATCAGGTCGGTATATCCCACCTGCTTCCAGCCACGCCCACCCTTGCATACCGGGTTAGTGTGCCATGCTCGTATCTCATTAGAGGAGACTTCACGGCCTGATGGCGTGGCTGTGCAGTGGATTACTAAATACTTCAACTTCGCCATTAGGCGTTAGCCTTGTAGCCACTTCTCATTACGACACCTGCATCTGACTTCTTGAACATACAGATGAAGTAGTGACGGAAGTTGACCTTGTTACGCTGATACTCTGGGTCGTTCTCTGCAGCACTCCAGTACATCTTGGTAGAACCGGTTGCCTTGAACACTCGCTTGGTGTAGAATGCGAACGAGCACTGGAACTCACCTGTTCCCGCAGTCGCACCGACCGCTTTCTTCTCACCGCCAGTAGTGTAATATGGGTTGTTGCCGAAAGTGTAGATGTCAAATCCATACATTCGTGCCACAGTACCCTCGCCACGGTTGATGTTGTACTGCTCCTTGAAGTTCTGATCTGCCTCCAAAAGGTCATTCACGTGGTCAGGGCAAAGTACCAGACGGCGATTATCAACAGGCACCTTCAAGTTGTCAAGAGCTCGCTTCATCGCCACAAGGTCGGCTGGAGTAAGTTTCAATCGGCCTGTAGCCTCGTCGCGTGCACCGGATGTAGTCAACACAGGAGTCTTGGCTGTATGAGAGGTCGCACACAATGCGTGAGCCGCCTTGGCAAACTTGCTGTCATTGATAGCATTCGAATGGCTCTCCTTGACACGCGAAATCTTGTCGTAGCTGATAGCGTACAACTCATCATCAGTGACAGGCGTAACTTTTGTCTGGAACTTGTCAAGACTGATTGTGATGTCCGCATCGTCCAAGTTCTGGAGAGGAATAGGATATGTGGTATTGTTCACCAATACATCAGGGTCAACACCTACATCCACCAGATGGATGACATCGTTATCTACTAATGAGGAGTTGTCAGGAATGCCGTCAAGCCAAGAACCCACAAGGAACTCGCGGAGGGCTTTCACCATCTCACCAGTCCAAATCTCCTTCAGAACACCGGCACGCATAACACCCGAAGGCATTGCCGTGCCTACTACTGCGGAAATGGCATTCATACCAAGGGCACCTGCCACAGGGCTAACGCCGACAACCGCACCGAACGCTGCACCTGTAACTGCGTTGAACAGGAGAGCTGTTAGAAATGCAAACATTGTTTTCATTGTCTTTCTGTTTTTATTGGTTTGTACTCTGTTAATCCTCAATCTCACAGTCAATGCCGTACTCAGCCTTGTAAAGGCGCTTGTACTCTGCAGTATTCTTCTCGCGAAGTTCAAGGATCTTGTCCGCAGGAACCTCACTCAACTTTGAGTAGGTTGCGGGCGCACCTGTAGGAGCACCGCCCTGATGGCCAAGTGTCTGGCTCAACTTCACTTGAGGAGTCATAGCAGCAAGAATGTTCTGCAACTCATCAATACCTACCTTCTTGCCGAGCTCGACAAACTGGTCCTTCTTGTCTGCAGCCAATCGCTTCTCACCGATGGCCTTGTCTACAGCATTAGTAATACGCTCGAGGGTAAGCGTGTTGTTGTTCTTCTTGAGGTCAGCATTCTCCGCCTTGGCGGTCTTCAACTCCTCAATAGCTGCATTGATAGCAGCCTCGTCTGCCGTCTCCGGCAAGCCTAATGATAAGGCTAACTTTTTCTGATCCATTTGTTCTGGGTTTTGAAAGTTGTTGTTATTATTGAGTAAGGGCAAAGGACACTCTCCGTCCTTGCCAAGCGTGATACGCTTTCCGTCTTTCTGCAGTACGATGGCGTCGTCGTTGGCACCGATATCCACAAGCGACACTTCAAAGAGTTTGCTCTTGGTAATGGTCGGGCTTGTCTGGCCTTGCACCAGGTGCTGTTTGTCATCACTGAGTTCCAGAATGTCGATACCGACACTGACCATTCGCAGGCTTCCGAACTCATACTGCTTCTTACATCGCTTCGAGAGTTCCGATGCACAGTCGAACATCAGTTCGCCCGTCACCTCATCATTCTCCACCTGCAGGTCCTTCACATACCCGATGACTTGTCCGCGCTCGTGCTGATAAAGCAGTACAGGGTTTCGGCAGTACTGCTCGACATTCATGCCCGATGTCAGCACGCGCGTTCCGTAACTGTTCAGGCTGTCGTTTGAAATTCGTACTCGTTTGCTCATATCATAAAAATGAAAGTGGGCCTTTCTGCCCGTTTGCGATGCAATATTAGCCCGACTTTTCCACCCGACCAAAATAGCGTGCAATGGTTGCACACTTCTATGAAACCATTGCACACTATTTTGGCGGACACACTGAAACTCCGCAACTTTGCACCAGTTGTTCAACATTTTAACCTTTCATATATGACAAAGGCAGACATAGAAAAAAAGAAATCGTTGGCACGCTCTCTATACCTGGCTGGTATGGAGCAGACCGAGATTGCGGATAAGGTCGGGGTATCGCGTGTCACTGTATCAAAGTGGTGTACAGCCGAGGGCTGGAAGGAGGCACGAGCTGCCAAGCAGATATCGCGTCCCGAGCTGGTGAACAAGCTACTGCTCACCATTGACACACTCATCGAGCAGGTACACCAATCAGAAGACCCTACACTGATTGCAGGGCTCGGCGACAAACTCGCCAAACTATCATCAGTAATTGAGAAGCTCGACAAGAAAGCAAATGTCGTGGATGCCATCGAGGTGTTTATGGCATTCTCAAGATGGTTGGAATATCGTTCGCAGACCGACCCCGACATCACCCCAGAGTTACTCAAGGCAATCAACAAGTACCAGGACAAGTATCTCATCGAGTCGATGAGCGCTAATTCTTTGAAGTAGTATGGCAACGGCAAGTGAGATTAAACAGCGGTATGCTGAATGGCAGGAACACTGCAAACGCGTCCAGTCTCTCACTGACCTCTCCGCTCTGGTAAACGAATCCCCAACACAGAAGGACAAACGCATCAAGCGGTTGCAGAAGGACTATGCCGCGTTCTGCGAATACTACTTTCCACACTTCCTGACCTTGCGAGACAAGACCACAGGCGAGGTGATCCGAACCGTGCACAATGCTCCGTTCCACAATAGCGCTGCACTCAAAGTGAAGAATACCCCGAACCTCAAGGCTGTATTCAAGTGGCCACGAGGTCATGCCAAGTCCACACACTTTGACATATTCCTGCCCCTATGGCTGATGTTCCAGCCAAAGAGGCTCATCAATGTAATGGTGGTTGTGGGTAAGTCTGAAGAGAGTGCCATCGGTTTATTGTCCGACATTCAGGCGGAACTGGAGTTCAACCAGCGAATCATTGCTGACTTCGGCGAGCAGAAGGCTGTCGGCAACTGGCAAGAAGGTCAGTTCGTAACACAGTCCGATGTGGCATTCTTCGCACGTGGTCGCGGCCAGTCCCCCCGTGGTTTGAGATACAAGGAAGCACGCCCCGACTACATTGTCATCGACGACTTGGATGATGATGAGCTTTGCCGTAACGAGAAGCGAGTAAAAGACCTTACCGATTGGGTGAAAGAAGCCCTGTTCGGTGCGCTTGACGTAGGTCGCGGTCGCTTCATTATGGTGGGTAACCTCATATCCAAGAACTCCGTATTGGCAAACATCGCAGCCACCAAGGGTGTGTATGTGTCCGAGATTAAAGCTGTGGATAAGGACGGTGAGCCTGTATGGAAAGAGAAATGGACCAAACAAGAGGCAGAAGAAGCTGCAGCATTTATGGGATATCGCTCCTGGCAGAAGGAGATGATGCACAATCCCATCAAGGACGGAACCATCTTCCGTCACGACTGGATACGCTACAAGAAGGTGCTGCCACTGCACAAGTATGAGATGCTTGTATGCTATACCGACCCTTCGTTCAAGTCCACGACCGCAAACGACTACAAGGCTTCCCGCCTATGGGGCAAGATAGGCAATGAACTCCACCTCATAGACTGCTATGTCCGTCAGGACACTGTGTCGGGAATGGTGCGCTGGCTTTACAACCTCTACGAATCACTCCCCGAAAACGTATCGGTGCGCTTCTTTATGGAGGCCAACTTCATGCAGGACATCATCCTTGATGAGTTTACCACCGAAGGCAACCTGCGAGGCTACCAGTTGCCCATCCTCCCGGACAAACGCAAGAAGCCCGAGAAGATACAGCGTATCGAGGCGATATCACCTCTATGGGAACGTGGGTTCGTATTCTATAACGAAGCGCTGAAGGACACTTCGGATATGCAGGTCGGCATTGAACAGACACTGTCACTCGAGCGAGGAAGTCGTGTTCATGACGATGCTCCCGACGCTGATGAAGGCGCCATCTGGTACCTTCAGCGCAACACAAGACAAGAGAGTTTCAAACCGATGTTCGGGGCTCGCCCGACATCTAAAAATATATGGTAGTATGGTACAGTTTATCAAGAGACTTATTTTCGCTTGGAAGTACAAGCGTGCCGTAAAGAAGGCAGTAAAACTCGCAAACCAAACAGGCTTGCGATATTTCGTAGTGTATATGAACGGAGGACTGAAGGTCGCCCCGAAAAAGACATTCAAGGAGCTCATCGCAAAGAAGAGGTTCCGCAAGGGTACAACCATCCAGGACATAGAGAAATCCGCCCTGTTCATTACCAAATAGAAAGGAGGAGCTATGTTCATCACAGAAGAAGACTACAAGGTTGTCATCGGGGATGCAGCTCTCAAGGTCATTTCCCAGACCGATGAAGTAAACCGCAACAATGCTGAAGCAGAGGCGCAAGAGGAAATATCCGGATACTTACGTCCGAGATATGACTGTAATGCAATATTCAACGCCGAGGGGGAAGACCGTAACAGGCAAATAGTCATGTATGTTTGCGACATTGCCCTTTATCACATGGTATCAGCAATGCCTCAGAAAATGGGTTCTGAGATACGAAAGGAACGCTACGAACGTGCCATCAAATGGTTGGAGGGTGTTCAGTCCGGGAAGATTATGCCAGACTTGCCCATTGCTGTTGATGACACGGGAAACCCTACTGGGGATAGTATTTTATATAGTTCACAACCACAACTTCGTCACAACTGGTAATTATGGGTTTCAAGGATTCTATCAAAGGCTTCTCCTCAAAGCCAGACAACATCATCCGCACACCATACGGGGACTTTCACCTTGCCAAAGGGGACAAGAAACGTGTGCAGAAAATGATAATAGACCTGCAAAGGGCAACCGATGCCCTTACTCGTCAGGATATGCAGGATTGGAGACAAGCATGGCAGATGGCTATCAATGTAGATAGTCCCAATAGGCAACGCCTATATGACATCTATCGTGACGCTACTATTGACCTTCACCTTTCCGGCTGTATCGAACAACGTAAGGGTTTTGTCATGTCCAGGTCATTCAAATTGGTTGACACAAGCGGAAACGAAAACGAGGAGGCAAGACACTTCCTCGAGCAATCATGGTTCAAACAATTGCTCAAATATGCACTTGACTCAACTTATTGGGGTCATTCACTCATAGAGTTAGGGGACATTACTACAGACGGAGATGGGTGTATATGTTATGACGGGGTAAAACTAATCCCAAGAAAACATGTTATCCCAGAATTTGGTCGTGTAATATCTGACCTCGGTCAAGATTGGACTTCTGGAGTTGAATACAGGCAACCTCCACTTTCAGACTGGCTCATAGAGGCAGGTATATCTGATGACCTTGGGCTATTATTGAAAGCAGCAACCCAAACTATCCCCAAGAAAAACATGCTTGCCTTCTGGGATACTTTCGGTGAGATTTTCGGCATGCCCATGCGTATAGCCAAAACAACATCGCGCGATGAGAAAGAGAAAGCAAAGTTAATGGACATGCTGAATAAAGCCGGCAGTTCGCTTTCTATGGTAGCAAGTACTGAAACTGAAATTGAATTTGTTGAAAGCAGCCGTGGCGATGCATACAATGTCTATGACAAACGCATCGATCGTGCAAACTCCGAATTGTCAAAGCTCATCATCGGGCAGACAATGACCATAGAAGATGGTAGTAGTCTATCACAGTCTCAAACACACCTCACCGTTTTTGAGAACCTTGTGGAAAGCGACCGCGATATGCTACGCGACATTGTAAACAATCAGTTGCTGCCACGAATGGTAAAGCATGGCTTCCCTGTCAAAGGTTTGCGCTTTGAGTGGGACGATGCTGTGGATTACACTCCAGAACAACAAGTAGCATACGAAAAAATGATTTCCGACCGCTATGAGGTGGATTCAAAGTATTTTGCAGAAAAATACAGTATGCCCGTAGGCGAACGCCGACAGGCAGCACCTCCAAAGGAGGACGATGAGGAGGACGGAAAGAAGACAAAAGGTCAACAAAAGAACGCACATCGTTTTTTCGACTGAGCCCCACTGATTATGTGGGGCTGCACCAAAGGTATGCAAGTCTGCTTGAGGGGCAACCGCTTGACTTTATTGCCGGACGTAAGGAGGAAGAGGACAAACTGCGTTCTGAATTGACAAGACTCTTTGACGGTATGATGGAAACCCTCTACAAACAAGAGGGGGCAAATCTCAACATCACCATCTTAGAAACGCCAAAAGCACAGGAGTTCATCGAAGCTCATGCCGGGGCTTTGGATTCATCTTTCAAACAGGTGGAAATGTCCGACCTTATGCGTCGCCGTTTGGAACGGTCAAACTACATTTTCTCCGGAATGAAAACCTTCCACGAACTGAACGAAGCGTTCCCATCTTTGCTCGATGAGAACGGCAATAGAAAATCGTTCGAACAGTTTTTGAACGATGTTCGTAAGGTTGATGATACATACAACGGCAATTATCTCCGGGCTGAATATAACTTCATTCATGCTTCAGCTCAAATGGCAGGCAAGTGGGAACGCTTCATGGAGGACGGTGATCGATACAATCTTCAGTATCGAACAGTCTGCGACGACAAGGTGCGTCCTGAACACGCCTCTCTGCATGGGGTAACACTTCCTATCACCGATTCGTTCTGGGAGGAGTTCTACCCACCCAACGGTTGGGGCTGCAGATGTACAGTCGTTCAGGTTCGTAAATCGAAATATGCTGTAACAAACCACGAAGAAGCAATGTCCCTCGGAGAACTGGCAACAGGCAAGGACACCAAAGGTATCTTCCGCTTCAATCCGGGCAAACAAGAAAAGGCAATGCCGGACTATAACCCATATACCATTCGTAGGTGTAAGGATTGCGACATTGCAAAGGGCAAACTCAAATTGGCATTTGTCCCGGATAACGAACTATGTGCAGCTTGTGAGATACTACAGAAGTGTGTTGGCGACAGAACCAAGTCACAGACAGCGATTGAACGAACACACTATATGCACGAAATGGAACCGCTATTAAGTCGGAAGGTGGAGAAAGCCATTGAAGGAGGTCGCCTGAATGTCGGATTTACAAAAGACGGAAATAAACACCTCTTTGCAGATACTTTCGGAAGAACACGCATAGTGTCAAAAGACGATCTGAAAGATTTAGCAACCTATCTTGAGAATGCCGAGTATGTTGATGACTCCGCACTTACACACCCAAGAACGGACAATATAGAGCACTTCTATTATTTCAAGGTTCAGGTGAATGGTAGATGGGTAAGGCTAAATGTGGCAAAGCATGTAAACAGGAGGAATAACGGACATGTAATAGTGAAGTATTTCCTTTATTCCATCAATGACATAGTTGAATAAAAAAGCAAAAGCACCAAAGGCGGCGGTTAGGACTCAAATGCCAGAATGCCATTCCTTCAATGCTTCTGCGTGCAAAGATATAAACTTTTTTTCATATCCAAGCAATATGGACAAAAATATTTCATTTCTAAAAGGGAGTTACCCGTAAACGACATTCTCGAAGTTCGTGTTTATTGAGTAACTTTGTAGCCGAATTGGTGGAGTTCCCCATAAGCCGTGTGGTTTACCGCTCGAACAACAACGCGAACTCGAATGGCGGTGTGTCGTACGCGAACGCGAATAACGACTCATCGAATACGAACACGAACATCGGGTCGCGTCTCGCAAACAACCAAAACAACATAATCGGCGTACAACACCGGGGATGTATCCTCAACGTCGTGCCGAGGGGAACAAGCCACAGCAACAGCAGTCAATGACTGGAAAGCTGAAAAATTGAATGGACGGGTAGAGTTTGGTAGGTCCTGACGGATTCGAAGAACTTGGACCCAAGGAAGGAAGGCTAATGCCTAAAACTAACTGTATGCGAAGAGAAGGTTACATCATCAAGGAGATTGTGGACTACTCCAATATGGCGGAGTCGTTCAACCAGGTACTCCGTGGCAAAAAGCGTAAACGCTGTCGCCAAGGACGCTACCTTCTTGCGCATAAGGAGGAAGTGATACAGGAACTGACAAAACAGATTACTGACGGCTCATTCAAAGTAAGTGGATATCGGGAAAAAGAGATTATTGAAGGGGGCAAACTTCGCCGCATTCAAGTTCTCTCAATGAAAGACCGCATAGCCATACACGCCATAATGGCAGTCGTTGATAAACATCTGAAGAAGCGGTTTATCCGCACAACCTCTGCAAGTATTGAAGGACGGGGAATGCACGACCTTATGAAGTACATTCGCCGGGATATGCAGGACGACCCAGAAGGGACCAGATACTGTTACAAGTTCGACATCTCCAAATTTTACGAGAGTGTCAAGCAGGACTTTGTGATGTACTGTGTCCGCAGGGTGTTCAAAGACAAGACACTCATCAACCTGCTCGACGGGTTTGTCCGTATGATGCCTGAAGGTATCAGCATCGGGCTACGCTCATCACAAGGCTTGGGAAACCTCTTGTTGTCTGTGTATTTAGACCATTATCTGAAGGACAAGTACGGTGTCCGTCATTTCTACCGCTATTGTGATGACGGAGTCGTACTCGGTAACGCGAAATCGGAATTGTGGAAGATTCGTGATGTCGTCCACGAGCAACTGGAACAAATTGACCTCAAGGTGAAAGCCAACGAGCGTGTGTTCCCAGTGGACGAGGGCATTGACTTCTTGGGATATGTCATCTATCCCGACCATGTGCGACTGCGCAAGCGTATTAAACAGAAGTTTGCCCGAAAAATGCACGAGGTAAAAAGTAGAAAAAGGCGGCGTGTATTGATAGCAAGTTTCTACGGAATGGCAAAACACGCCAACTGTATAATGTTGTTTAATAAATTAACAGGCAAAGAAATGAAATCTTTTAAGGATCTGAATGTCGCTTACAAGCCCGAAGACGGCAAGAAGCGATTTGCGGGTGCGGTGGTAAGCATCCGCGAGTTGGTAAACCTTCCTATCGTGGTCAAAGACTTCGAGACTGGGGTAAAGACCAGCCAGGGCGAGGACCGCTGTGTCGTAGCCATAGAGGTGAACGGAGAGCAGAAGAAGTTCTTTACCAACTCGGAGGAAATGAAGAACATCCTCCAACAAGTGAGTGAAATGCCAGATGGGTTCCCGTTTGAAACCACCATCAAGACAGAAACCTTCGGCAAAGGTAGAACAAAGTACGTCTTTACATAGACATACGTACAAAACATTTCAATGTATGAGAAGAATTGAAGGCTCTGCAGGGGTCAAACTGATAGAGTGTACACACCCTGTAAAAAACAAATGGCGCATCCGTTGGGATGTGCAAGAAAAGAAGGACGGATCAGCTACCTACATGGAAGAGGAGTTCAATCACAAGCCAACTGAAGAAGAAATTAAGCAAACTGTCATAGGTTGGATAAACTCCCAAACCGACGTGGCTATCCTCTCCGGGTTCGAATGGAACGGTATGCCTATATGGTTGTCAAGCGAAAACCAGTTCAACTATAAGGCAGCTCATGACCTCGCCGTACAAATGAACGGGGCGACACTGCCCGTAAAGTTCAAGTTCGGAACGGACGATGTGCCTTGCTATCACACATTCCAGACCGTAGAGGAACTGACGGACTTTTACGTGCAATCAATCAAATATATTCAGGAAAAACTGGATATCGGTTGGGCTCAAAAAGACGCTTTCAGCTTGGAACCATACCGAGAATAGAACAACCCTTTGGGGGTGGGTAATAAAAAAGCCCCCAGCCTGTTAATCAGTCGTCTCACTTACTTATTAACACAACTACCATTCCTGGCATGGCTGGGGGCATAGACCCTTTTGCCACCAAGAATGGTAATTTTTTATGTGTGTGCCGAAGCACATAAATAAGTGAGACGGTGCAAAGATAGTAATTTTTAGACTAATGAAAGTAATTGAGATACTAAATTTGAATAAGGAACTACTGAAAAAGTTCCAAACGGCAGGCATAAGAATGGAAGATGTGCAATATATCGACCTGTTTAACGAGTATCTGGCATTGGTTACTCAAGGTGAAAAGGTGTCGTACATTGTGGCCACACTTGCCGACAAGTACACCATCAGCGAACGCAAGGTGTACGACCTGATTAAACGCTTCAAAAGCGACTGCAATCTGCTTGCAGTGTAATCTGCAGGACTATGCCGTAAGCTTCGGAATTGCCGTACTACCTTTGCATACCATTTCAAATGTACGGCTATGAACAAGTATCACCAAATCCTGCACAAGGTGCTTGCATCGGGCAAGAACCAAACGAACAAGAAGGGGAACATCCGCTACTTGCTCAACGAACAACTGTCATTAACGCCAGCCGACCTGCTCGACATCTTCGAGGGGCACGGCATAGCACGCAAGAAGCTCCGCTCCGAACTCCAGCTGTTTATGCAAGGGGAACGCAATGTGGAGAAGTACCGCGATGCTGGTATCAACTGGTGGGACTACTGCGGTTCCATCCTCGTAAACTCTTATCCAACCTACTTCGAGAAGCTGCCGCCTCTCATCGAGAAAATCAACAGAGAGAAACGAAGCAGCAAGAACTATGTGCTGTTCCTCGGGGCGACAAACGCCGAGAGCAACCAGGCACCCTGCTTGAGTCTGGTACAGTTCCAGATCGACGAGGGCGAACTGGTGGTGTCAGCATACCAGCGCAGCTCCGATGCCAACCTCGGACTCCCTGCAGATATTTACCACCTCTACCTTATGGCACGACAGATAGACCTGCCTTTGAAATCAATCACGCTGTTCCTTGGTAATGTTCACATATACCAAAACAACATAGAGAAGACCGAGTCGCTGCTGGGAGGCAACGACAATGTAAAATTTGAATTAAACACATAAATGAGAAAAAACTATCTGTCAGCCCCACTGCCATTCGTGGGGCAAAAGCGTATGTTCGCACGCGAATTCATCAAGGTTCTCGAGCAATATCCCGAAGACACCGTTTTTGTGGATCTGTTCGGCGGTTCGGGCTTGTTGTCCCACATCGCCAAGTGCCAGAAGCCAAATGCCACCGTCGTATATAATGACTTCGACAACTACCGCCTTCGCCTGGAGAACATACCCCGAACCAATTTCCTACTCGCTGACCTACGCGCCATCGTGGGCGATATGCCAAAGCACAGCTGCATCAAAGGGGAAAAGCGAGACCTCATATTTGCCCGTCTGGAACAGGAAGAGCGAGAATATGGATACATTGACTTCATCACCATATCCTCAGCTCTGATGTTCTCGATGAAGTACAAGTTGAGCATACCCGAAATGAAGAAGGAGGCTCTCTATAACAACATTCGCAAGGCTGACTATCCTCCATCAGCGGACTACCTCGAGGGTATCACCATCGTTTCGGCTGACTACAAAGAGGTATTCAAGCAATACAAGGATACTCCGAATGTTGTGTTCCTGGTTGACCCTCCTTACTTGAGTACAGAGGTAGGCACATACAGCATGTACTGGAAGTTGGCAGACTACCTCGATGTGCTTACAATCTTGTCCGGGCATCAGTTCATATACTTCACATCGAACAAATCGTCTATCGTTGAGCTTTGCGATTGGCTGGGCAAGAATCCCACCGTCGGCAACCCATTCAGGAACTGCCGAAAGGTTGAGTTCAACGCCACAATGAACTACAATGCCCACTATACAGATATGATGTTCTACACCCAAAAGGAGGAAGAACATTGCATTGCCGCCTAAAGGCATTTTAATGCCGTTCTAACGCAACAAAAAGAGCGTCCCAAGCAATTAGCCAAGGACGCTCTTTTTGTTTGTTTACGAGCTTATTTCAGCCGTTTTATAGCAATACACTGATATACCTCTATATTCTCCACTATTTCCTCGTGGTTATGATTGGTATCACTCTCCACCAAATCAAGTTCCAAAAATTTCTCACCACCTAATCCGGTTAATGTTTCGTGTAGCAGTTCCGGCAAGTCGAACACCTCCAACGCCTCTTCTTTGAAGTCGCTACCATCGGAAGCAGCACCTTCCCAGTCTGTTACAATATGCAAGTGTATTTGCGGTTCTGCCCGGTACTCCACACCTTCAACTATGGCTTCCCACTTTATAGGTTTGAACTCGACAAATACTGCTGGGCGTGCCCAGTTCTCCTCTTGCTCAATATACTCCACGTTATGGTTCCACAGGTCGATGTGCTTGATGATTCGTTCAGCTCCCTCTGGAACATCAGTTCCCTCCACATGGTGGCATACTGAACCATCGGGCAAACGATATAATTCCCTCAAGTGCTTACAAAGTTCGTTATACAATTCTTTTCTCATTTCCGTCTGATTTCAAATTCAACATTAAAGTATTCAGTTATATTTTCCTCAATTATCTCCCTGACAGTTTGCTCCACCTCTGGAGATGTTCCCAAGAAACGCCGTCTTGGCATGGTGATTGTCCGTCCGACCTTCATCAAAGCCATAAACTTCCAGAACTCGGCTTCGGTACTCAATTGGATGGTGCGTTTGTCCTTCCTGCGTTCCCCGTTCTTCTTGCGACCGAAAGAACCGGTTGCTTCGTAATACTTGTGCCAAAAGAAGCGTTTCATTTTTGCCGTCACTCTGATTTCACCCCCATCATTGTGAATAGCAGCATATGGTTCATTCGTAAAGAAGGTTATACTGTTTTCCGTTGTCCGGCTTGATATACTTTGACGCAATCGCCCCGTATCTACCAAAATAGAACCTCCGGGGCGTGTGGGGCTCTTACGCCTCTGCCATGCCTCGGAGAAGAACGCTTGCCGTTCAAAATTTCGGTCAAATTCATCTGATAAATCTATCCGAATATCATTCAATATATTGCGGATAAGTTTATTTATCTCATTGTTCGCCATAGTCAAAATCTAAAAACATCTGCACATCATCTGGTACCTCATTCTTGGGCTCACACGAGGCGTGAAGTATGTTGTAAAAGGTTCGTTCAGATATACCATAAACAGGATATACGAATCTGCGCCATATCTCGCGGTTAGGAAGCCCGCGTTTGGCATGCTCATCGTATATCCTATTTATATCTGTCACTCTCTTCTGATAACTTACTCCACGCCTCTTGGCCATTGGTTAGTGATGATTAGTGATTGTTACTGATTGGTTCGGTACGGACGGATGTCAAAGATCATCTTTGCACTCACCGTAACCCTTCCGCTGCCTTCGCACTGGTCGCAAACCCGAACCTCCTGTGTCTCCGGGTCGCGAAGTTTGCCTGTGCCGCGACACTTGCGGCACAAGGCTACTTTCGGTTGTTTTTCTACTTCCTGGATCATATCTTCAACTTTTAGGATTCTGTCATACCAAGTGGAATGGGTTTCCACATCCCGTTCTCGTTCTTGACCTCTGCGCGGATGAACTGCTTGCTCACCTCGGGCTGATAACTCTCCTCGATGATGCGTACACCTTCAAGGAAGCGTTCATCCCCTGTGTCCTGCGCCACCTTGCGGAGCTGGACTATTCGGCTTGCCTTGAGTGTTCCTTTGGCATCACGGGCCAACAGGCGGAACACCATGTTCACCAATGCTTCGGTCTTCTCATCATTGGCAAGGCTGGAAATGTATTCCTTCACGATAGCGATACCATCTTCAACCGTGTCACGGTATCCGTCTGTAACATATACACCCAATGTGATACGTTTGTTACCCTCGCTATTGGTGAAGGTATGGCTGCGCTGATCATCCTTAATCTTCGTCTTGAACAGTTCGCTCTTCATCTCAAGTATGGTCTTGAAGTTATCCATTACCTGGGCTTTGCTGTTCTTGATGTCTCCGCTTATCGCCAACAGGATAGGGATACAACGCTCTATCTCCTCATCTACAAGGTCGCGGTACTGCTCTCGTTCTGCTTGGGCCTTGGCTTCTGCAGCCTTTTTTTCTTGTTCTCTTTTGAAGGCAGCGAATTGCGCTTGCTCTTCAGCCGTCATTTCAACGGTGGTGGTTTTGTTCTCGCTCATAGTGATAATATTATCATTAGTCCATTTTATCAATCACCTCATTCATTACTGAAGCTACCTTCTCCTTCTCGTTATAAAGAGCATGGAAAAAGGCAAGGAACAACTGCAGGGCTGTGTCTGTCACAACCTTTACTAATACTACAGGTGCCAAAAGGCAAACCTTGGTAAAATTGGCGATGTATCCGCCTACTGCTTTCAAATTCTCTTTCATTGTCTTAAATTTTATTGGTTATCATTTTCGTAATCCTGCATCTCACAATAGTCATCGATTGACATTGCTTCGTGTTGGGCGTATGCCCAGTCTGCGAGTTCGCTGAAGAACTGTGCAGCTTCGTCCCGTTCCATACCGAGGGACGCTTCGGTTGCCTGTTGTTTCAGGGCTTTCAGTTTATTATCCATAGCCTTAACATAAATGGGTGTTACCGCCTATAGGAATGAAGTAGGTAATCTCGCCCGTTGGTTGAACTTCCTTTTTCTGTCTCAGTCCCCCTTTGCGCTGAATGGCGCGGAGTTTCTCCGCAAGCGCATCAAGTTCTTCATTAGTCAGTCGGGCAAAGAGTTTGCCCGCTATTCGTTGATCCTGGCAGAAGCAGTTGATACGCGTCCAGTCGGTGGTATCAATACCCAACTTCTGCATCAGCTTCAGACATAGACTGCGTTTTGCCTTCTGCTCATCCTTGCGTCCGGTCAAACGCTCCATCGCTTCACAACAGGCGTTATATTCAGCCCTGGTCATCTCTCGGAGGCTGTCTGTCCTATTCCAGGTCCATTGCCTCACAAGGTCACGCTTCATATCGTCTCTATCACCGCTACATGGCAACTGATTGAACGATGCGTAAAAGCGTGCGAAATTGGTTACTTCCTGTGCCATAATTTTACTTGTTTATTCGTAATACCAACCGACTAATCTGTCATAAGGAAGGCCAATATTGAACTTAGAATTTTGTCTCTTCAAGATGATGTTGTTCTCATCATCTTCTTCATCAAAGTCAACCAACCATCCTGAATAGATTTCGCCATTATTGAAAACCAAAGAGATTTCCTTGCTTTTATCACAATCGCCTAACTCATCTGGCTGTTTTAGGGTAACTTTACGACCTGTGCTTAGTGTTATTACAATCTTTGTCATAATTATTCTCCTTTCGCTAATTGTGCTCTCATTGACAACACTTGTTTATTGCACTCTGGGCAACACTCGCCACCGTGCTTCACTGGATGAGGGTTGTGTCCGTAGCCTGAATGTATTTCGCCACAGATGCAGCACACATATTCACGGCTTGACTCCTGCCCCTCGAACATCACCTTGATACCACAGCTGCTTGCCACATCAAACTCCAGCTTCGCGCCCTTTGAGAGTTCCCAGCCGTTGAGCATATAGATGTAGTCACAGCCAACGAGCAAAGCAATGTCCGCCTTCATGTGTGCCATCCAATGGGCATCTGCAGGAACTCCATTCTCAAATGGGTTCACCGGCTCAAAGCCCTGTTCCTTCAATCGGAGAGCAGCTGCTTCAAAGGTAGCCCGTCGCTCTTCCATTCCGTAGTGGGCAATCGCACCACTGATGTAAATTTTCTTCTTCATCTCACTCTATTGTTAGTTGAACATTAAAATTGAATTCCTTACATAGTCGCCTTATCTGAATGACCTTCCAAGGGTCTTTGTCATAGGCGAAGTATATCTCTCTCGCTTTGGTGTCGCATCGTATGCCTTTCTTGCGCAACCTATACAGGAGGTTGGTCCTCCGCTTCAGTCTCTTGTCCATTTGATGTGGTATTATACACTTCAACTGCCTTCTCCTCCCAGATGGTGTAGTACGCACCTACTTGACCAGCATATCTACCTTCGCAAAATGCTCGAAAGCCCAATGTGCGAACCTTAACCCCAGCCTTATATTTCAATCGGATTGCAGGTTTACCGAGAGGCTTACCTTTGTCCTCTTGGCTGATGAAGATGAAGGTCTTCTTCGGGAAGCGGTCTATCAGTTCCGCTGTTAGTCTATATTCCCAGCCAGCTTCAAATGCGAACTGATAACTATCCACGATGATAAACTTGGCGCTCTTAGGCTTTGCAAGTCGTTTGCCCAGGTCTTCTATATCGCCATCAGTTATGATGCGGAATGAACCTTGAACCTCGTTCATCTTGAACTCATTCAATCGCTTTTGCATTGAAAGTCCAACACCTTCCTCAAGTGAGACATACAGCACTGGGCCGATACCACAAAGCATCTTGGCAAGCTGCATCACAAAGGAACTCTTTCCGCTGGCACTGGGACCAGAGACAAACCAAGTGTCGCCCTGTTCTGGCTCACCGAACACCTCTTTCCACTTGCCTGTAAACGGTAGCACCTTGTGGTTGATACTCGCAACATCCTTTGGGCTGTATGCTCTCTTTGTCATCCTAATCGTTTTCTATTTACCAATTCTTCAATAAGAGTATCTGCCACCTCCACAGCATAACCACACATCTTTTGTATCGTTATGTTCTTATCATACTCATGGCATTGGCCCATTATTCCTGGCAGAATCTCTTTTGCTATTTCATAGCGTCTCTGCTCCCAGTTAATCGCCTTTGCAGCCTTTAGTTCACGGTGGATACCTATGATTGATTCCATCGCTTGCATCTCAATCTTTGTCATCATACCTACGCCATTTTAAGTTTCTCAATCTCTGTATATACTCGACGGAGTCCACCGTTGGTCTTACGCACAAGGGTTGCGATATCGGTACCTGCTGGAGCATTCACCTTCGCCACGGCACAAGCCTGGTCCTTCAGGAACTTCTCACGCTCCTTGCCATCATCGGGTGTCACCTTGCTGTATCTGTCACCGTAACGGCTCAACATCTCGGTGTAGCCCACCTTCTGGTGCTCGATCGAGCGTTCAATCTTCGCCTTCAGACCATCGGCACCCATCATATACCAGGCGCAACATCTCTCGGTAGCGTTCCACAAGGCTTTGAGCTCAAGGAACGCCTCATACTGAAGGTCGCCAGCTTCATCAAGAATGATAAGGGGAGTTTCGATAGAACGGAGGTAGTACACAAGATCCTCGTAAACATCGCCGTATCTGCCGTTGCTGTTCACGCCAAACTCACTGGCTATCTTACGCACCAGCTTCAGCTTTGTCTTCACCTGTGAGCAGTCCACATAGATTGCGTTACGGTGTCCTTGTACATAGTAGCGTGCGGTGAAGGTCTTGCCGATATTCGGTATATCGCAAAGGATAGCACTCAAGCCGCTCTGCTGGCAAGCCTCCAACTGTATAGTGATAAAGTCGAAGGTGGCAGTCTTGGCAGCTT
>ENA-ORNR01000593-ORNR01000593.1-human-gut-metagenome-genome-assembly--contig:-NODE-593-length-34448-cov-7.233216_pt1 | contig 34448 bp, 26 predicted proteins | sample MGYA00242114_ERZ509020 | MGnify/ENA primary metagenome ERZ509020 (study PRJEB26280, sample SAMEA2338758) | human gut metagenome | biome: human gut; feature: human-associated habitat; material: faeces...
CCACCAGCACCGCCAGTGGCGCAAATATCTTTTCTGCTATTTCCCGAACTGTTCCGGACACAATCCGTTCTTCCGGATAGGAAAGCTTTTCTCCGACATACGCCCGACATCCGCCAAATCCCGCCTGCATCAGCTGTCTGCAAAGTTCCTGCGCCGTATTGTCCGGTCCGGTCAAAAAAAATACTTCCGGATTTTCTGTAACTGCCGCAACAGGATCACAGGCTCTTCCGTGGGCACTCACCACTTTCCAGTCCTGCCACGGCAGCTGCAGTTTCGCAGCCAAATAGGACATACTTCCGATCCCGGGCAGAATGGAGAGCTCTCCGTCCCAGTATTTTCCAAGCCCGGTACAAAGGCTGTAACAGCCGGTGTCCCCGGTACATACCACACAAGGAAAGCTGCTGTCAGAACCATACACTGCATCACAGACCGCCTGGGCGGAAACCGCTATTTTCCGATTCTTCGAGCATTCCTCCGGAAGTGTTTCAAGCAGGCGCCCTGCCCCGACAATCAGGTCTGCTTTGCGTAACGCTTCCAACGCTTCCAGTGTCAGGCAGGACTGGCTGCCGGGTCCCATTCCAACGACTGTCAGTTTTCTCATTCCATAGCACCTCCTTTCGTGTCGTAGACGCACAGTTCCTGCTCTACAGCTGTGGACAGCTTCGCACGTCCGGATGCTGCATTATCCTCGACCTGCGCGTATCCGCCAGCGTCTCCTTTTGCATACAGGCTCTCCAGTACAAGGTTCCAGGCTTCTTCTACAGAATACCCTTCTTCCTGCGTCGGTCTGCCAATCACGACAAGCGCGGCCTTCTGCAGGCGCGCAGCCTCCTGTTTTTCCAGAAAGCCGCCCTTTTTGCCGCCATCCTTCGTCACGAGGATGCCGATATGGTACTGCTCCATCAGCGCAATATTTAACGCAGTTGTGAAGGGTCCCTGCAGCGCAAGAATGTGGCTGTGCGGAATCTGAGCCTTTTCGCACAGATCAAGCGCTTCTTTGGAGGGAAGCACCCGCACATAGAGCCGCTCTTTTTCCACGCCTTCAAACGCTGCAAGCTCCTTGCTGCCCGTCGTCAGCAGGACATTTCCAGAAAGCGTCTGCAACAGTCCTGCCGCCTCCTTCGCATCCTGCACCCAGTAACAGTCACTGCCGACCTTTGAAGCTCTGCGGCAAACCCGAAGCAGACGGATTTGTTCCTGCTGCGCCGCCTGACGGATATTTTCGCTCACCTCTGCCGCATAGGGATGGGTCGCATCAATCACAAGATCATAGCCTTTTTCCATCTCCTGCTCCATCTGTGTCCGATCCATCCGCCCTGCCAGAATCGTTGCCTGCGGCAGATCCTGCAGCAGTTCCTCTCCATATGGAGTTGCTACACTGACTTTAAAAATGACTGGAAGAGTCAACAGACGTTGTGCCAGCTCTCTGCCCTCCGTTGTTCCGCCAAACAGCAGGATTCTGAGCTTTTCCTTTCCGCCTGCCCGATTGACCGCCACCCGCTTTTCATAGCCGCGCTTTGTTACCAACAGACCGTTTTGGAAGCTTGTCCTGCTGCTGCCGATAAAGACCGTCGTAAACATATCCACCTGCTCTTTGGTAAGCTCCTGCAGCGTGCAGGTTTTCTTCTCTTCATCCTGTCTTCCGATCATCCGCACCCAGCCACAGGGCGTATCCGGTGCATAATACTCGGATACAATCCGGCACGCCCAGCTTAAATAGTCCGCCCGCTTTTTGCTCGACGGATTGTACAGACAAATGGAAAAATCTCCCGCTGCCGCCGCACGGAGCCGCTTCTCGATCACGTCCTTTGGCGTCAGAAGGTCGGACAGGGAAATCACGGCAAAATCGTTCATCAGCGGTGCGCCCAGCCGAGCTGCCCCGGAAAGCGCTGCTGTCACGCCCGCAACGATCACAACCTCCGTCTCCGGATACTTTTCTGCCAACGACAGTACAAGCCCTGCCATTCCGTACACGCCTGCATCCCCGCTGCAGATCATCGCCGTCGTTTTTCCGTCCTGCGCTGCCAAAAGCGCCATATGACAGCGTTCGACTTCTTTTGTCATACCGCTGACCAGATATTCCTTCTCCGGATAATCTTCCCGGATTAAATCCGCATAGGCGGTATAGCCACAGATTACTTCTGACTGTTCCAGCGCTTTTTTTGCCTCCAGCGTCATACCATCCCTGCCGCCAGGCCCAAGCCCTACTACAAAAAGACGTTTCATCGTTTTTCTCTCCGTCAATCGATATTTCACTGCATACAACTATCCTGAAATTTCTTCCTACAAAATAGAATTTTCAGGATACCATTCGCTTTAGAAGGAAATTTTGACCTCATCCAGTACAAAGGCTGCCGTCACGCCGTTTTTCGCCATTTTGGAAATCAGAATTTTCCCATTTTGGCTGCCCGCCATGGCACTCCGTTCGCAGACATTGTCCACACCCGTCACCTGACTGACAAATGCCGATGCGGTAAACTCCCCGTCCAGGTTTCGGAGCGTTTCCGCATCGTAGGTTTCCAGCAAAATACCATGTTCTGCACAAAATAAAAGCAGCCCCGGTTCCTCTTTTTTTAAATCGATGCTGCATATTTTCTGAACCGCCTGCTGCCAGACATTGTTCTGCTCCAGCACTTCCTCAAACAGCGCATCCAGCTGTTCCCGCCGTGCACCTTTCCGGCATCCGATTCCTGCGATCAGCGCTGCAGGAATCAGATAAAGAGGCTCCTGCTTTCGGTTTGTCAGCCTGTGGATTCCGATATAAATATCGCAGGACGCTGCATCGGAAAAAACAAGCCCCTCCGGCAGCTTCCCGGAAATGGGAAATTCGCTGAACAGCTTTTTGGTCTGTCCCTGCAAAAGCCCTGCAGAAATTTCTTTAATTCCGGAAGGATTTGCAACCGTCAGCCCTTCCTGTTTCGCCCAGCTGTCCACCGCCCAGACGCCCCGCACATCTGTTGCCGTCGTAATCGCCGCCTGCGCGCCTGTCATTTTCGCAAGTTTATTGGCAAGAAGATTTGCTCCGCCGAGATGCCCGGACAAAATCGGGATGCACCAGTTTGCCTTTTCATCCATCACGACCACAGCCGGATCGCTTTGTTTTTCCCGGACATAAGGCGCGATCGCACGTACGGCGATTCCTGCCGCACCGATAAAAAGCAGATTGTTGCCCGGCTGAAAAACCCGCTTTGTCCAGTCCGACAGACTTTCGTGATCTGCTCCGAAGCACTGTGTAAGCTCCCAGTCTGCAGCAAAGACATCCTCTCCCGCCAGAATCCTCTGCCCGAGCGTTGCGCCGCTTGGGCTGAAACAAATGATATGATTACTCATTTGCGTTTCCTTCCGTATCCGTGCCCTGCCGGTACTTTGTCGTAAACGCCGGGTCATACAGACACGATCTGTCATAAACATCCCCGAGGAAATTTCCGACCATTACAAGCGCCGTTTGGGAAATGCCGGCTTCTTTCCCGCACCGGGCAAGATTTCCGAGCGGACAGCGCAGCGTGCGCTCTTCCGGCCAGCTTGCCTTGTATACAATTGCTGCCGGTGTCTGCTCCGTGTAAGCGCCCTTTAACAGCTCGCGCTGTAGTCCCTCTAACATCCCGGCGCTCAGGAAAATGACCATCGCGCAGCCGTGCGCCGCGAAGGAGGCAATCGACTCTGCTTCCGGCACCGGCGTCCGCCCCGCCATCCGCGTAATGATCACGCTCTGCGTAATGCCCGGCAGCGTGTATTCTGCATCCAGCGCTGCTGCCGCACCACAGAAGCTCGAAACGCCAGGCGTCACATCGTAAGCAATCTTCTGTTCTTTCAGGCGGTCGATCTGCTCTCGAATCGCCCCGTACAGGCTCGGGTCGCCCGTATGCAGCCGCACTGTCATCTGCTGTCTGCTTTCCGCCTCTTCCATGACGGCAATCACTTCTTCCAGCGTCATCTGCGCGCTGTTATAAATTCTGCAGTCTTTTTTTGCAAACCCGAGCAGTGCCGGATTGACCAAACTGCCCGCATAAACAATAACATCCGCTTCTTCCAGAAGTCTGCGTCCCCGCAATGTGATCAGATCCGGCGCGCCGCAGCCTGCCCCAACAAAATGAACCACTTCTTTACTCCTTTACAATCACAGTTGTGAAATATCCATAAGCCTCGTTTTCCAAAAGACCGTCCTTGACGACTTCTCCCGGCAGACCGCCTGCTTTGCAATTTCCAGCGCGGTTTCCTGTTTTCCCATCACACGTGCCGCTGCGATGACGTCTGCTTCCTTCAAAATGCGTACCGCCTTGACCGTCATCAGCTCCGGATCTCCCGGACCCGTGCTCACTCCGTAAAAAATCCCCTTTATATTTCCTGACACTGAGTTTCTCCTAACACTCCAAACCGATTGCTGAACACCAGAACCGTAACTTCCACCGTACCGCCCAGCCGGTGCGCTGCATGCTGTCCGATCTTTTTCATCAGACTCTGCATGACCGCTTCTTTTTTCCCTTCCTCATCCAGAATTTCCAGGCAGGCGTCCGTCGTCGCAGCCTCCATCAGTCTGCCGATCGCATCCCGGCTTACGCCCGCCAGTGCGGCATGGGCGGCGAACAGCTCACACCGGCAGTCTGCAACCCTGGAATGCGTATTCATAATACCACCCGCCAGCTTGACAAGCTTGCCGATGTGCCCCACCAATATGACCTTTGAAAATCCGCTGCTGACTGCAAAATCGAAGGCTTCCCCGATATAATTGGAACACTGTACCGGCGTCATGGAGGCAAATTCCGGTCGATCCTTTAAAAATTCCATGCCGTAATTGCCCGGTGTCAGTAAAAGTGCATCTTCCCCCAATGCCCTTCGCTGACGTATTTCCAGACCGATGGTATCCACAAGCGCCTGCACGCTTTTCGGCTCAACAATCCCGGTCGTTCCGAGAATCGATATTCCGCCCTGGATGCCAAGCTGCGGATTGAAGGTCTTTTTGGCAAGCGCTTCCCCGTCCGGCACAAATACCGTCAGCAAAAGTCCGCCCTCATAGCCTGCGTCCAGGCACTCTGCCTCCGCCTCCTGCAAAATCATCCGCCGCGGGACAGAATTGATCGCCGCTGCGCCGACCGGCTGTTCCAGCCCTGGCTTTGTCACCCTGCCGACGCCGACGCCTCCGTCGATAACGATCTTGGTTCCCGCCGTTTTTTTTGCTTTGACACAGATCAGGGACTGCGCGGTGACATCGATATCGTCTCCTGCGTCCTTGCGCACGCCACAGCTGACCCAGCCGTCGCCGCTTTGAATTGCTTCCACCGCCGTCGTGACCCAAAGCCCCTTCGGCGTCAGGACGGAAATTTCTTCTGTTTTTTGTCCGCCAAGCAGCATCCGGACGGCAGCCTTTCCCGCCAGCGCCGCACACGTTCCTGTGGTGTAGCCGCAGCGCAGCTTCTGCTGTCCCTGCTGGATATAATGTTCAAACTCCATTTTCGATCCTATCTGCTGCCTCTGTTTTTGCCAGCGCCCTTTCCACCATAGATGCCTCCTGCACAGAGGAATTTCTGCTTTCACGCTGTAACCTATCATACAAAAAAATACACGTAAAGTAAACGTTATTTTTATCCAACTACCTGCCCTGCCGCAATCAAAAAGACACCGCCGTAATAAAACAGCAGCAGCACCGCGCCCTGCAGGCGGCTTTCGTAGCCGCTTAGCAGCCGCCAGATCAGAATATTGTCTGAAACGAAAAATCCGACTGCGCCTGCTGCAGTCAGCAGGCTGCCGAAATCTCTCTGCTGCACACAGTAGGTAATCGCGCCCGCCGTCATCGCACTCAGAACCAGCCCATAGGCCACAACAGACAAAATCTCCCTGCCGCTTTTTCCGATGGTATGTTTTCGGTGTATCATATACATCCCCGCCAGCAGAATAACAAAGCTGACCGCTGTAGCGATGCTAAAATGCGCTTCGGAAAAATACGCCGCCAGATAGCAGATATGCCCCAATGCAAACACGCACGCGCCGAAATTAAAAATCTGTTCCAGCAAGACATCCGCGACCGCACAGCAAAGCGTCGCTGCCAGCACAAAGCGTGCTGCCAGGCTGTTCTGCTGCCATACCGCTGCGCCCGCGACAAGCGCTGCAATCAGCGTCGTCCCGCCTTTTAACATCAATGTCTGTGTTGTTTTATGTTCTCTCTGCCTCTCATAAAGGCTGCCGCTCATAAGCATCAGAGCCGCCGCTGCTCCTAAAAACAGCGCCGGCTCCTCCTGCAGCCATATCCGGAAAGCTTCCATAGGAATCCTCCATTTATACACTGCGATACTTTGCTACATATACAGGGAAGCTGTCTGCTCCCTTGATTTCCTTTCCTGCTGAAATCGTTACGTTTTTGTCCGTAATGACATATTCTACATTAGCACCCTCGCCAACGATTGTATCCTGCATCAGGACGCAGTTTTTCACCTTAGCACCTTTCGCAATTCTGACGCCACGGAACAGAATACTGTTCTCCACTTCGCCTTCGATGATGCAACCGTCTGCGGACATGATGTTCTTCGCTTTGGAGCCCTGAATGTAACGGGTCGGGTTGTCGTCACGAATCTTGGTGTAGATCGGGTTGCCGCCAAACAGACCGTCCAGATTTTCATCCTTTAACAGCTTCATATTCTCATCGAAATAGCTCTTGATATCACTGATGCGCGCCAGATAGCCATTAAATTCAAAGCCTCTGACATTCAGACGCTCCAGGTTCGGTGCCAGCAGATCACGGTCAAAATAAACCATGCCCTTACTATAGGCTTCGCTGATCATATGTACCAGAAATTCCCTTTCAATGATGTAAATGTTCATGGAAAGGTTCTGAACTCCCTCGTCCTCCGGATTGATCCGCAGCTGACGGATTCTGCCGTCATCGTCCAGTTCAAACGTGTAGTACAGATCCTTTGTAATATCAAACGGCTTTTTCATTCCGACGGGAATTTCCTGCTTCTTATATGCGATCGTCACATCCGCACCGCTTTCGATATGCTGCTCCAGCATCGCTGTAAAATCGAAGTTTACCGCAAGGTTAGCGTCAGACATCACGACATATTTTTCTCTCGCATCCTTTAACATATCCAGAATGCTCGCCAATGCTTCGATTCTTCCGTTGTATACTTTCACGGTATTGGAAGCAAACGGAGGCACGATATTGAGTCCGCCGTATTTACGGGTTAAATCCCATTCTCTGCCGGAGCCGAGATGATCCATCAGAGAGTGATAATTTTTACGGACGATCAGAGAAACATTGTCGATTCCGCAGTTCACCATGCTTGATAAAATAAAGTCTACCATACGGTAACGGCCTGCAAAGGGAATGGAAGCCATCAGACGCTCCGTAACAAGCTCCGGAATCAGACCATCATAGCTGTTGGGGAAAATAATTCCCAGCGCGTTCGCATTGGAGTTTACCATTGTTCTTCACCATCCTTTACATTTTGATCGATCATCGCTGCAGGGCCGACCTTTGCGCCGTCTCCGATATAAACACCGGAACCGATGGTTGCAACGCTGCCTGCGCCGTCTTTCGGCATCTCACCTACAACCGCGTTTTCGCCGATCACGACATTTTCTGCAACAATACAGTGTTTGACGGATGCGCCCTTTTTGATGACGGTGCCTCCCATTACAACTGCATCTTCGATCTCAGCGCCCTCTTCTACCGATACACCGGAGAACAGGATCGAATGCTTGACATGTCCTGCGATCCTGCAGCCGTCCGTCACCATGGAGTTTTCCACAACGCCGGTATCCAAAATTCTGTGACCGGTTTTCCCACTGTTTCGACTGTAGATTTTCCAGTCATCCTCAAATAAGTCAATGCCGCTGTGCTCCGGATCGAGGACCTCCATGTTTGCTTCCCAGAGAGAGCTGATGGTTCCGACATCTTTCCAGTAGCCGCTGAAATGATAAGCGTACATATCTCTGCCGTCACGCAGCAGGCTCGGAATGACGTTTTTACCGAAATCGTTTTCAGATTCCGGATCCGCCTCATCCTCGATCAGATATTTCTTTAAAACATCCCAGTTGAAAATGTAGATTCCCATCGACGCAAGATTTGACTTAGGTTCCTTGGGTTTTTCCTGGAATGCGGTGATCTTGTCGTTTTCGTCCGTTACCATCAAACCAAAACGAGATGCCTCTTCCCACGGTACTTCCATAACAGCAACGGAGAATTCTGCACCCTTTTCTTTATGGAAGCGTAAAAAATCGCTGTAGTCCTGTTTGCAAATCTGGTCGCCGGACAGGATGATGACGTATTTGGGATTATAGCGCTCGATAAACGGGATGTTCTGATAGATTGCGTTCGCTGTTCCCTTATACCAGTCGGATCCGGATGCCTTCTGATAAGGCGGCAGAACATGCACGCCTCCAATTAAGCGGTCCAAATCCCAAGGCTGTCCGTTTCCAATATATTCGTTCAGCACCATAGGCTGATACTGTGTCAGAATGCCTACTGTATCAATCCCGGAATTGACACAATTGGAAAGCGGGAAATCGATAATCCGGTACTTTCCACCAAACGGAACGGCAGGCTTTGCAAGTCTCTGGGTCAATGCATACAGACGCGAGCCCTGTCCGCCTGCAAGCAGCATTGCAATCATTTCTTTTGCCATGAAGTCTTCCCCCTGTATTTATTCTTGTAATATATTCAATATTACCATAAGAGGCCATTTTTTCCCAGTCTATTTTTGTACTTTTGCAAAATTTTATTCTTTCCTCACAGATTTTTTTCGTCCTGTTTTCTTTTTTTTCAATTGAATACCGTACAAATCCATGCTATACTATTATAAATGCTGTTGCAGGCGCACAGCATCAGAAAGGAATGTGATCCCATGGCAGTAAATGAATCCGCGGAAAACTATCTGGAAACGATCCTTGTCCTGAGCAAGACCCATCCAGTTGTCCGCTCTGTAGATATCGCAGAAGAACTCGGCTTCAAAAAATCCAGCGTCAGTGTCGCTATGAAGAACCTACGCGAAAAGAACCATATTACCGTAACCAAAGAAGGGTTTATCTATCTGACCGATACCGGCCGCCAGATTGCTGAAATGATTTATGAACGTCATGAACTAATTTCCGGCTGGCTGATTCAGCTCGGCGTCGATCCCGAGACAGCCGTCAGTGATGCCTGCCGCATGGAGCATGTCATCAGCCCGGAAAGCTTCGCCGCAATCAAAAAACACGTTCTGGAAAACCGCGATAAACAATAATCTTTTCCAAAAGTGCATATTCTGTTGTTCGAAGCAGCGAACATCCATCGAAAAAGGCATTCCCGCAGGGTGATGTCTTTTTTTATTCCTGACAATAGGATGTGTACTCGGCGCATAGGCAGATGGTTGCCAAAGCAACCGCGCCTCGGCGCGAGAATCTGCCAAAGCACCTTCTTTATCTGTCATAGTACAACAAAAGGACAGCTATCCTTCATGGTAACTGTCCTTTTGCTGTGTCAAAAATTTTATCAAACAGGAAATTATGGAGAATCTTTTTGTTTTAAAGTTCTCAGGCGTTTGCTGCCAGCGCCTTGCCGAGATTTTTGCACTCCTCGATCATTGCATCGTCCGGTGTCTCCTGGCAGATTAAGCCCTCGCCGTTTACTACGGTTGCGCCTTCACCGGTCACGCGCTCTGCCCACTCGCGCATCCACTGTCCGTCGCCCCAGCCGTAGGAACCAAACAGTGCGATGGTCTTGCCGGAGATGGAGCCGTCAATGCTCTCCATAAAAGGCTCGAACTCGCCCTCTTCCAGAACTTCTGCGCCCATTGCTGGGCAGCCCAATGCAAATGCTTTTTCTGCGGTTAAATCTGCAACGTTTACGTCTGAAACATAAACAACCTCTGCCTCTTTTCCTGCTTCTGTGATGCCGGCTGCAACAGCCTCTGCCATCGCCTGTGTGTTGCCGGACTGGGACCAGTATACTACGGATACCTTGCTCATTTTCCTACTCCTCTCGTATTCAGACAGCCAGCTTTTTCTCCCGACTGTCGACTTCAAAAACTTCTTTTAATTTTAAAATATTCTGTCTTTCATACGCCATAGAAAGGGCTAGATCCATCGCTCTGTCGTATTCTGAAAACAGCGCGATCTTTTCCTCCGCCTTCTCGTAGACCTTCCAATAGCCTGTATAAAGACACTTTTTATATCCGATCCCCATAAAGCCCCGGACGTCCTCTGCCGGATATCCCAGCAGCAGCCCAAGCTCATGAGGAAAAGGCATTTCACCGTTTCCGTGCCCGCCGATCCGCTGTTCCAGTTTTCTGAAAATCCGGTGCAGCTCCACGCTGTCGTAGCCGATCTCTTTTAAAAGGGCTTCGACCTGTAGCGTTTTTACCCATTGCTCCAGTTCTTCTCTGCGGTACAGCAACAGGGTAATCTTATCTCTGCAGCGGTACAGCTTTCTGGCACACATTTCGGAATTGCGCAGCAGAAAACACAGTTCCTTCCAGTATCTTTCCTCGATGATCAGAAGATTGGAAACCTTGATTCCCGCCAGCACCGGTGCGCACTGGAGCGCCATCTGTACGAACAGATTCCGCTTATCCATTTTCAGAAACAGCCAAAATGCCTGTTGACTCATCGTAGTACCTCTCTGATGTCAGCTTTTTATCTGCCGAAAGCCGCCTTCCCAGGATAGCAGGCAGCCTTGCCAAGCTCTTCTTCGATTCGCAGCAGCTGGTTATATTTTGCAACACGCTCACTTCTGCTGGGTGCGCCGGTCTTGATTTGGCAGGTATTCAATGCAACCGCCAGGTCTGCAATTGTGGTGTCCTCTGTCTCGCCGGAACGGTGGGAGGTGATTGCACAATAACCTGCCTCGTGTGCCAGCTTGATCGCTTCCAGGGTTTCGGATACGCTGCCGATCTGATTTAACTTGATCAGAATCGCATTGCCACAGCTAAGGTCAATCCCCTTCTGCAGACGCTTTGTATTGGTAACAAACAGGTCGTCACCGACTAACTGTACTTTGTCACCAAGTTCCGCTGTCATATGCTTCCAGCCTTCCCAGTCCTCTTCGTCCAGACCATCTTCAATCGAAGCGATCGGATATTTCTCACACAGCTTTTTCCAGTGTGCAACCAGTTCTTCGGAGGTGAACTTCGTGCCAGCCTTCGGAAGCACATATTCCCCCTTCCTGCTGCCTTTCCATTCACTGGAAGCTGCATCCATTGCCAGAACGAAATCGGTTCCCGGCTCGTAACCTGCCTTCTTGATCGCTTCCAGAATAACTTCGATTGCTTCTTCGTCGCTGCCAAGGTTCGGTGCGAAACCGCCCTCATCGCCAACGGAGGTTGCAAGGCCTCTGGACTTTAACAGAGCCTGCAGTGCATGGAATACTTCTGTACACCAGCGAAGTCCTTCGGAAAAGCTCTTTGCGCCAACCGGCATAATCATGAACTCCTGTACATCTACGGTGTTTGCTGCATGTGCGCCGCCGTTTAAGATGTTCATCATCGGAACCGGAAGCCGATTTCCGTTTGCGCCACCCAGGAAACGGTACAGCGGAATATTTAAGGACTGTGCTGCCGCTCTTGCAGCTGCGATGGATACTGCCAGAATCGCATTCGCACCAAGTTTGGATTTATCCTCTGTTCCGTCTGCTTCGATCATCGCAGCATCTACTTTATAAGTGTCAAATGCATCTACTCCACAGAGTACATCGTTGATTACAGTATTGATATTGTTGACGGCTTTTAAAACACCCTTGCCGCCAAATCGAAATTTGTGGAGAGATTTCTTGAACTTTCCTTATTTTACGGGCTTTCCAGCCCATTAGATAGTGAAATGATATGTATTTTCCCTTATTTTTGCCCTTATGCAGAATCCGCAAGGGAAATAAGGGAATTTTTTATCTAGTCGTTACCTGTTGCTTTATCAAGAAGTCTGGCAGAAAGTATGTGGAATACAAATGTGATGGGCACATGATAAACTCTTTATAGCGGCAAATATACAAAAGAGAATGCGTATTTGTCGCTATGCTGTTTATAATTCAAATAAATCTTCTGCATCTATCCACATTTGCAGATTTCCATTAATATATAATCTTGCATACTCAATTGGTTTATCAATAGCAAGTGCATTTAATGCACAGTCTGATCCGGGTGCAATAACCATTTCCAAATAGGAATTACCTCAATATTGATTCCATCGCAATCAATAACCGCCTCTTCGCTATTAGTAATGAGAATACATTTGGCGTTGGGGATAAAATTATTTAGCTTCACAAAGGCTCTGGTTTCACGTTCTCTTGTATCTATGTTATCCAGAACCTGCATACTGACCTGGATAGCAAGATTGTCTAATGGTACATAAAAGTCAATTTCTACATTATTCTCAAAGAAATAGATATTTTCGGGACCATAACGTCGCATCAGTTCGATTGCAACAAGATTTTCCAGCTGAGCAGATTTGCAGTCTAGCAGCATAAGTCCTAGAAGTCCGGTATCCATAAAGTAATACTTAGGAGAAGTCTCTTTTTCTACAAGTTTGGCGGCATAGTTTTGCAGAGTAAAGAGCAGGTAGGAGTCTGTCATATAGCTGACATAGTTTATTACGGTTTGTTTACCGATAGACATTCCACTACTTTTTAATATATTAGTCAGTCGGTTATACGATAAAGGTTTTGTGACAGATTCTGCAATTTTCTTTAGGATTAGCCTTATTGCAAAATCATTGGTGATTTTATTTCTGGTTATAATATCACCGAGATATACAGTTTGATAGATGCTGTTTAAAAAAGCTCGTTTATTTCTTATCTCAACTAATTCTGGAAATGCTCCATAGGTTACATATTTGTTATATTGATTTTGGACATCTGCCCTGTCTTTGGTACTAATAACATCCAGGTAATTCTTTGTCATATTATTTGCAATAAGATATTCAGAGAAAGAATATGGATAAATATTCATAATAACAAAACGCCCACCTAAAGTGGAAGCTATTTCGCTGCTTAGCATTTTACTATTACTGCCGCTAATATTGATTCGATACTTCATATCTGCAATTCTGCGAACGAACTTCTCCCACCCGTTAATATTTTGAATCTCGTCTAAAAATAAATATGGCTTGATATCAGTTTCGGATATTTCTAATCCAATTTCTAAAATGAGATTTAAATCTTCAGCAGTCATTTCCAAAAGACGCTCATCTTCAAAATTTACATAAATAATTTGGGACAAGGGAATTCCATCGGCTTCTAATCGTTTTATTTGTTGATACATCATATATGACTTTCCGGTTCTTCTGATACCAACAAAGCAATAGTTGACATTGGCTTCTAGGAAATATTGTCTTGTTATTAATGGATTGTTGAGATAAATATCTTTTTGATCAATCATGATTTGTTTTAAAGTATCTCGATTCATAATATATGTCACCTCTTTCTATATGAGATAATTATATGCCAATAATGTCTTGTGTACAAGACATTATTACGAATAAGTTGTCTTGTTCAACACAAATAGAGATATAGATAGTATATGCGTATTGATGGGTATTATAACAGAATGCCGATTGGCTTGTCAGACAATCCGGAAGAAGCTGTATTTTCTTTTGCCCATGCAACCATACCGTTGGATGCGTGGATTAAAAAACGAATAGTTTGAATAATCCTATGAAATTGCAGCATGAAAAAACTAGAAATTCAATAAGAAGAAACAGCCCAATGCCGTTTGGAGAAGTTTATTTCTAATATCCTTGAGGCAGATGTTGAGGGTGAAATGAAGAAAAAGGGAGGCATTCCATTTGGCAAAGAAAAAGATGAAATCACCATCCGTTCCAGCGCAGCGGAATACCTGCCCCCCTGTCCCAACAGCGCCGGCTTAATTTCTGGCTTTTCTGTGCCTGAATCTGCCAAAGCCGTGGTAGAGTACCTCGGCGCGGTTGTACAGCCAGTAGCCCACGATTCCAAGGTGCTCCACAATGCGTCCGCGGTCGCGGTGCATGTTGGTGAACAGCTCATAAGGCACGGAAGGTCTTTTCGCGCGGGTCGGGTCCTTTATCGCGGCGATTAAATCGTCATTACAGCGGATGTCGCATGGAAATTCGGTCCATGAGGTGCCGATTACTTCGGGACGGTGGGTGTCGGTGCCAGCCGTCTGCGGCTTGTCAAGGCGCAGTGCAAGCTCATGCGCCGATTCGTTGGCGGAGTGCTTTGCGACGGAATTATAGCTCTCAATAAAATCGAATTTTTCGAGAAATTCCGGGTGCAGCTTTCCGAAGTGCGTGTTCATAAATGCATAATATCCGGTGTCATAAGGGTGTGCCGGACCGAGTATTCCGCCGATAGAGTGCACGATTTTCTCAAGGTGTACAACCGAAAGTCCGCGGATACCTATAAGGCGTGCCTTCATCACATCGGCACCTTTTATGGTGTCAGGAAGTATAATAATAATGTGGCCGCCGTTGCGGGTATCATACTCTATACCTTTTAACACCGTAAAATGTCCGATATCGCCAAGCTCACCCTTGATGCGCTGCCAGTACTCATAGCCCCTATATGAATTGTGGTCGGTCACGAGCATACCGTCCACACCTTTGTTAATCAGTTCTGTTACATAGTCCACAATACCGACGCGGGCATCTATCGAGCCTTCCGCGGTGTGGCAGTGCATATCTATTTTCAAGTTATCTCCATTCTGAAGCGTGAATACGTTTCTGCAATATAATTTTTTTTGCAATTATTTCTTTGGCAAATCTTAGCCGTATACAGTATAGCTTTTTGTGATGAAAAATACAATGTGATTTTCGTGGAAAATAGGCTGTGTACTAAATCCATTTTAAAATATAAGATTTGGGTGCCGGAACATGATATATACCTAGCTGTGTATAACGTATTATATTTATGCATATCATGACTTTTGGGAGAAGCTTAGATGTTCTTAGAACTCTGCTGTTTCCCTAGCCAAAAGCAGCACGGATGCTGCTTTAGAAGCAATGCATACAAGGATGTATGCTTTGCTTCGGTGGCGAACGTATAGAATACCTTTATCAGAGTTCTTAGAACATCTTGCTTCGTACAATGGAGCTGATATGCATAAATATAATACGTTATACACTCACAGACCAGATTGTCATGTTTTCCCCGAATCATCATAAATAATTGCGCAAACATTAGAAATAATGTATACTATTAATGGTTTTTTTACTATCATATTGATTACTCACACAAAATGGAGGTACGCGTATGTTAAAGGTTGGTATGCTTACAAGTGGTGGAGATTGTCAGGCACTCAATGCTGCCATGAGAGGTGTCGCAAAGTCTCTTTACAGAGCTGTGGAAGATGTAGAGATTATCGGATTTGAAGAAGGCTACAAGGGTCTTATCTACGGTGATTTCAAAGTTATGAAAAAAAGTGATTTTTCAGGAATTCTTACAGAGGGCGGCACGATAATAGGAAGCTCCAGACAGCCTTTTAAGCTTATGCGTGTACCGGATGAGAATGGACTTGATAAGGTAGAGGCGATGAAGAAGAATTATAAGTCGCTTGGTCTTGATTGTCTTGTGGTGCTCGGCGGAAACGGAACACACAAGACGGCGAATCTTCTGAGGGAGGAGGGACTGAATATAGTTACACTCCCTAAGACGATTGACAATGACCTATGGGGTACGGATATGACCTTCGGCTTCCAGAGTGCGGTCAATATAGCGACGAATGCAATTGACTGTATCCACACTACCGCTTCCTCACACGGAAGAGTATTTATCGTGGAGGTGATGGGACATAAGGTCGGGTGGCTTACACTTCACGCAGGTATTGCGGGCGGAGCGGATATCATTCTTATACCTGAGATTCCTTACGATATCAAGTCGGTTGTCGCAGCACTCAACAGAAGAACCAAGGCGGGGAAGAACTTCTCAATACTTGCTGTTGCCGAGGGTGCAATATCCAAGCAGGATGCGGCACTTCCTAAGAAGGAGCTTAAGCAGAGACTCAAGGATAACCCATATCCTTCAGTATCATACAAGATAGGAAGCGAGATACAGGAATTGACCGGTCAGGAGGTTCGTATAACTGTTCCGGGACATACGCAGCGAGGCGGAAGCCCTTGCCCTTATGACAGAGTGCTCGCTTCAAGACTGGGCGCGGCTGCGGCTAAGCTCATCATAGACAAGCAGTACGGCTATATGGTTGGAATTAAAAATGGTGAGATTGTTAAGGTTCCGCTTGCGGATGTAGCGGGCAGGCTTAAGATGGTTGACCCTAATGCGTCCATAATCAACGAAGCGAAGATGTTGGGCATAAGCTTCGGAGATTGAGGTGAGGATGAATTAAGGCAGCTCAGAGAGAGCTGTGAAGGCTGAAATTACCGATGCGACGCATTAGGATGGACAGCAGAATAGCTATAAGAGTAGATAGAATTAATATGGACAGCAAAATAGCTATAAGAGTAGATAGAATTAATATGGATAGCAAGATAGCTATAAGAGCAGATAGAATTTAAGGAATTGTAATTATGTCATATACAGCTTTATATAGAAAATGGCGACCGTCGACCTTTGACGAGGTCAAGGGGCAGGAGCATATTGTGACCACGCTCAAGAATCAGGTGATAAATGACCGAATAGGACATGCATACCTGTTCTGCGGAACGAGAGGTACAGGTAAGACCTCGGTCGCAAAGATACTTGCAAAGGCGGTCAACTGCGCTCACCCTGTGGACGGAAATCCATGCGGCGAGTGTGAGGTGTGCCGTGCCGTTGCGGCGGGGGCGAGCATGAACGTGATAGAGATAGATGCCGCTTCCAACAATGGTGTTGACAATATAAGAGAAATCAAGGAGGAGGTAGCATATCCTCCGACGCAGGGGCGTTTCAAGGTATATATAATCGACGAGGTCCACATGCTCTCAATAGGAGCCTTCAATGCACTGTTAAAGACGCTTGAGGAGCCGCCTGCCTATGTAATATTTATCCTTGCAACAACAGAAGCACATAAGATACCTATAACCATCCTGTCACGCTGCCAGAGATACGATTTTAAGAGGATTTCCATAGATACCATAAGTGCGAGACTGTCAGAGCTTATGGTGGCGGAGGATATCAGTGCGGACGAGAGAGCGTTAAGGTATGTGGCAAAGGCTGCCGATGGCTCCATGAGAGACGCGCTGAGTCTTCTGGATCAGTGCCTTGCTTTCTATATGGGGCAGGAGCTGAAGTACGAGAATGTGCTTGAGGTCTTAGGTGCCGTTGACACTGAGGTATTTTCCGACTTTTTCAGGGGAATCGTTGCCGGGGAGGCGATTGGACTCATCCATAAGCTTGAGAAGATAATAATTGACGGAAGAGACTTAAGCCAGTTCGTGTCCGATTTCACATGGTATCTGAGAAATCTTATGCTGCTGCAGTCACAGACGGATGCCTCCGATGTGCTTGAGATGTCTGAAGAGAACATGAAGCTTCTTAAGGAGGACGCAAAGCTTACGGATCTGAACGGTGTCATGCGCTATATCAGAATATTTTCCGAATTGTCCGGTCAGCTCAAAAATTCAAGCCAGAAGCGTGTTATGGTTGAGGTTGCGCTCATCAAGATGACACAGCCTGCTATGGAGAAGGGCTTAAATGACGCGCTGATGGACAGAATAGCAGTCCTTGAAAGACGGATGGAGACAGGGCTTGAGGCGGCTGCAAGAGCTATGGCTGCCGGGGGCTTTGCGGCGGGAGCCGGGGCACTTACAGGTGACAATGGTGGCATGACGGCGGATGCAGATGCCGGGGGAACACAGGCAGGCATGGGTAATAAGCCGAAGCCGGCGCGCTCAGAGGACATAACGGAGGTCATCAGGAACTGGCGCTCAATATGCAATGGATTGTCGATGGCATTGAAGCCGATTCTTGAGCACTATACAACCAAGGCGAACGGCGGCGGTAATAAGCTCCAGCTCATATATGAGGATGCGACCTACTATTCCATGGTATCAAGGCAGGAGGCTATCGACACGATAAAGCAGGCGATAGCCGCAAAGACAGGGCTTGACATGGAGATAGAAGTGATACATGCTGAGAGCGGAACGGATGTCTCACAGGAGTACGATACCCTTGAGGATATATGCAGAATGAATATCGTGGAGGAAGACTTCTAGGATTTTGTTGTAGACATATTTTGATTATTAAAATATAATATAATATTGTCTGGACTTGAAAATATATGTTTGGCGGATATGCCATGCCTTAGAGCCGGAATGGTTTTACGGAATGGCTTTTAACATTTAATTACAGAATAAAGGAGAATTTTATTATGGCAAAAAGAGGCGGTTTTCCGGGTGCTATGCCTGGTAATATGAATAATCTGATGAAGCAGGCACAGAAGATGCAGCGTCAGATGGAGGAGACTACAAAGGAGCTTGAGGAGAAGGAAATTACAGCGTCGGCGGGCGGCGGTGCGGTTTCCGTAACGGTTTCCGGCAAAAAGGAGGTTACCAAGGTCACAATTGACCCTGAGGCAGTTGATACGGATGATATCGAGATGTTAGAGGATATGATTATGGCAGCGACCAATGAGGCGCTCAGACAGATTGAGGAGCTGTCACAGGCTTCGATGGCTAAGATTACAGGAGGACTTGGTGGTCTTGGCGGAGGCTTCCCATTCTAATGGAATACTACGGAAGTCAGATTAATAAGCTTATCGAGGAGCTTTCAAGGCTCCCGGGAATAGGTGCTAAGTCGGCACAGCGTCTTGCATTCCACATTATTGGAATGCCTAGAGAGCAGGTGGACAGTCTCTCAAGTGCCATTGTAAATGCCAAGACGAATGTAAGATACTGTAGCTGCTGTTGTACACTGACAGATGAAGAGCTGTGTCCGATATGCAGCAATCCAAGCCGCAACCACAGGGTTATCATGGTTGTGGAAAACACGAGGGACATGGCAGCGTATGAGAAAACACAGAAGTACGATGGTGTGTATCATGTCCTTCACGGTGCTATATCTCCGATGCTTGGCATAGGACCTAACGATATTAAACTCAAGGAGCTTATGAAGCGCCTTGAGGGTGATGTGGACGAAGTTATTATTGCCACCAATTCAAGTCTGGAAGGGGAAACAACGGCAATGTACATAAGCAAGCTTGTAAAGCCTACCGGAATCAAGGTAAGCCGTATAGCGAGCGGCGTGCCGGTTGGCGGTGACCTGGAGAATATAGATGAGGTGACACTGCTTCGTGCACTTGAGGGAAGAACACAGTTGTAGGGGTCATTGTCAATGCCGCAGGAGAATATTTTAGTAAACGATATAATAACAGATCACAGAGAGCGTATGCTGAACCTTAAGAAGTATTACCCGTTCTTCAAGCTGTCGGAGGTGTCCTTTTCATGGTACAGGGAAGGGATGTACGACAGCCTTGACATGGGGTATATTCTCATGGCGGTACTGCGCTTTTTTATTGAGGAAAACAATTTCAAGGAGAGGGACGTCACCTATACGGAATATGCCGCCTTTATGAGCAGGTGTATAAGACGTGACTTCAAGCTCAATCCGCCTTCGGGGGATATGAGCATTCTTGTTGAATATATTTTTGACAAATTAAAAAATGACGGTAAGCCGTTCATTTTCCGGTATTTTGATCCGGTTGACAGAAAGAAAAAGATATCAAGGGTGAGACTTATCGAGAGCCGCATAGAGGACGGAACGGTATGGTATTCAATCAGCCCGGAGGGAATCGAGTTCTATCTGGACACGAAGGAAATCAAGGACGAGAGCAGGATAAGCGTTGAGCAGCTCCTTCTTGAGAAGATGATACAGTCTAAGGATTTCAAGGGTGGAACGGATGTGGTGCGCCGCATAAACAAAGAGGTGGACTGTCTGTGGCTCAGGAAAAACCGTGTAATGTCGCTGCTTGCCTCGGATATTTTTTCCGGGCTTGAGGCGTATGAGGATTTTTTTGCCACAGGAGTAAAGTGGTTCGAGGAGGAGCAGAAGCTCTTTATAAAGAATTCAGAGCTTATACAGGCGGCTCAGAAAAGAGCGGAGACGGACAAAAATAATGATGATTATGCCTCGTATCTCAAGATAACGGGAGAAATATACCAGCTTGATACGGAGCTTAAGATAGCCATGAATAATCATCTGAAGCTGTTGTCAGCATGCACCCGGCTTGGGATAATGGCAGATGAGATGGTAAAAAAGGCGAAGCTTGGAAGGCTGAGACCGAGCTTTGATTTTAGAAATGCGCTGGAGCTTGCCATGAAGAAGGATGACATAACACTTCTTGGCATGCTGGTGCGCCCTATAATGGGACTCAACACCAAAAAAACCTTGGGGATAAAAAGAATCGAGGATCTGATAACCTACAAGCCGGGACGCGATGACAAGGCGGAGCTTATCACAGACACCATTCCGGAGAATATCGTATATGATGATGAGCTTGAGGATGAGAGAATACGCGGCAACTATTCGGCACTCATAAAGGTTCTGTTATCGCTCCTAAAGAGAAGGAACTGCATTGACCTCAGAACCTTCAACGAATGTGCCGCGAGGATTTTCGGCGAGGAGCTGTTTGAGAATGGTGACTACTACTCATTCATTGTGCATCTGTGCCAGAAAAAGGAGTACAGCTTCGAGGCGGACAGACAGAAGCCGGAGACATTTCTTGATGAAATCTTCCATGACTGTGCCCAGACCCCGGAATACGCTTCCTGTCTCGGAACCCACTTCACCATAACCCCCGCCGACCCACCCGATGAAATCGAGCTTGCAGACGGCTTCACGATATCAAACATACTTTTTACAAAACAGTAAACAGCAAAAACTAAAACAACGCCAATATAGTTAAATTACACAACGTCCGGGTAGAAAATAAAGTAGAAAGGAGCACACACATGGAGCAACGCAATCTGGAAAAAGCCCTTGAGCTTGCCGCCGCATTGATAAGAGGAGACAGAGTGAGCGCGTCAGGCGGCAATGTGGCACTCTATGAGGAATATTCGTCCAATTCGCAGGTATATGATGCGCTCAGGCTGATTTTAAAGAAGTTCGGGCTGGAGCTTTATGAATATAATAATGCACTGTTTGTCAGTGCGGATGAGGATAACGCCGGCATGGGAGATGCCGGCTTTGGCTTTACTAATGAGGAGCTGAGGCGCGCCCTTGGCGTCAGGGTGAACAAGGAACTCTTTCTATGTTATCTTATAATATACTGCACCATGACGGAGTTTTATAAGACGTCGGGCAGCTACACCTACACGGAGTTCGTAAGACATGAGGATGTCATAAAGGCTGTTGATGGTGTTTTAGTGAAGGTTATTGACCCTTCGGCAGGGCTTGTGCTTGATGATGTTGAGGAGAACAGCTTTAAGACGCTTGCGCTGCTGTGGGATGAGCTTCCTGTCACGTCGACCGATGACGTTCAGGGACAGAGAGCCGCCAGAAATTCCAAGACGGGCTATGTTAAACTTACGTTTAACTTTCTTGTGGCTCAGGGGCTTTTCGTGGAAAATCAGGATAAATATTATCCGACAGACAGGTTCAAGGCTATGGCGGAGAATTATTACAGTATCAACAGAGGCAGGCTATACGAGATATTAACAAGGGAAGAACAGGAGGCACAGAATGCCACAGATTAACAGAATCAGGGTCAACAATATAAAATATAATTTTGGCACTCAGTTCTACGATGATTTTCTGATGCGTTTTTCGTGCAGGAACACCATATATGACCTTGCAAACGGCGGAGGTAAGAGTGTGCTCATGCTTCTTCTGCTTCAGACGATGCTTCCGAACTGTACTCTTGACGAGAAACAGCCTGTGGAGAAGCTGTTCGCGCAGCCGGGAGGAAGCACCACGATACATTCGCTTGTGGAGTGGAAATTAGACTCCTGCGATGTAAAGAACGGCTACAAGTACATGACCTGCGGCTTCTGCGCGCGTAAGGCGAGGGCAGGTGAGGACGCCGAGGGCGAGCAGAAGACAGGAATAGAGTATTTTAATTACTGTATTTTTTACAGGGAGTTCGGGGACAATGATATCAAGAATCTTCCGTTGTCCGATGGCAGGGAGAGAATTACCTACAATGGGCTGAAGGCATACCTGCGCGACCTTGAGAAGAAGGACTTCGGTGTGAAGGTGCGGCTTTTTGAGCGCAAGGGGGATTACCTAAGCTTTATAAATGACTATGGAATCTATGAGAGCCACTGGGAGCTGGTAAGGGGAATCAATAAGACCGAGGGACATGTCAGGACTTATTTTGAGAGTAATTACAGAACCACCAGAAAGGTTGTCGAGGATTTACTGATAGAGGAGATTATTGAGAAGTCGTACAACAACCGTATCCGCGGCGGTAACGGCGATGATGAGATGTCAAAGACCCTTCTTGAGATAAAGGATAAGCTATTGGAGCTTGCAAAGAGAAGGGAGACGATGGATAATTACGATAAGGAGATTAAGCTCATATCCGATTTTTCCACCAAGGTGGCAGACTTCGGAAATATATTTGAGCGCAAGGAGGAGGGAAAGAACAGACTCTTTAAGTACCTTCTCATGGCGCAGGCGCAGACGAAGAAGAACGAAGCGCAGGCGCAGAAGCTTGCCGCGGATATAGCGGGTATAAGGCAGGCACAGCTTGAGGAGGAGAGGCTTATATCGGCGGCGCTTATCGCCGATGAGGAGGCGGAGCTTAGAAAGGTGCGTGCTCTGGTGGACAGCCTTTCGGAGAGCTATGAGCAGGCAGAGAAGAGCTTCGATAAAAAGAAGGAGGAGCTTGAGCTTTCCTACGCGGCGGAGGACTATGCGGATTATGTAAGGCAGGAGAGGAGCCTTGCGGAGCTTAAGCAGTACATTGACAACCGCAGCAGGGGAAGAGAGGACCTTGCAAAGGAGCTTGAAGGTCTGGCAGCGGCGAAGCACGCATATATGGCGGAGGAGCTTTCCACAACCGGGCACAGCCTTAGTGAAACAGAGGCAGAATTGCAGGAGAGCACGGAGGCGCTTGATAATCTTAGAGAGAATTACCGCATGAGCGATAACGAGTGTGCGAGAATCGACGGAGAGCTGGCCGGATACCGGAGGCAGGTTAAGGAGCTTGAGGGCGAGCTTGCAGGTAAGTTAAAAGCAACGCCGCTCCTTGTGACGGAGAATGCGCCGGCGGAGGCAGAGCGCTATGGGGAAAATATCGCGGCATTGAAGGAAGCACTTGCGGCATTGGGTGATGAGCAGGCTAAGCTTAAGCTAAAGAGCGACAGCGATATAAATGAGCATGCGCAGACAACAGCGCAGCTGCAGATTTGCAGTAACAATATAGAGAAGCTTGAAAAAGAGCTTGCGGAGGCTAAGGACAGGGAGCGGGAGCTTGCTGCACTTGCGAAGGTGTACGGTGAGCCGGATACGGATAATCTGCTTAGGTCACTTGGAGGTATTTATGACAGAATACTTTCACAGCGTGAACAGTTAAAAAATAAGAAGAGTGAGACACAGGGCTATATAAGCGCCATAGAGAACCTTAAACCTGTAGATTCCGATGGTGTTAAGAGAATGTGCGAATATCTTTCGAGCAGATATGAGGGAAGCGTTGTGAGCGGAGCCGAATATCTGAGGGAGAAAACAAGCGATGAATGTGCCGCACTCGCGGCACGTTTTCCGTACCTTCCGTATTCCGTGCTTGCGGGTGAGGACTATGACAGTATATGCCGTGACAGGAATGTGATGGCAATGGACTGCGGAGTAGTCCCGATAATAAGACTGTCGGCAGTGGAAGCACTGTTAGAGAACGATAATGAACCGGCGGTGCCGCAGGATGATGACAACTATATGCTTGCGTGCCGTGACCTGTCATTTATATATGATGAGGCGGGACGTCAGGCGGGGATAAGGAAGGCGTCGGAGGAGCTTGAGCAGATAAATGCAGAGCTTGTGAAGCTTGAGGACCGATATGAGGCGGTAAAGAGCGACTATGAGAGGGTGAGCGGTTACGCATGCACACCACTGAAAAATACTTCCCAGCTTGAGCTGCTTCTTGCAGGTCAGAGGTCGGAGCTTGAACAACTTGGCAGCCGGCTTGAAAGACTTGCCGATATCAATGAGGGCGCAAAGGAGCGATCCATGCAGATATCAGGTCAGAGGTCGGAGCTTGAAAGGAAGCTTTCGGAAAGTATTGAGATAAGGGATAAGCTTGAGGATATAGTGCGCCTCAGTGAAAGGCTTGCCGAGTATTTACAGGAGATAAAAAAGAGCGAAGCTGATAAGGAGTCGGCAGTCAAGGCAAGGAGGCTCTCAAAGGAGCTGTGCGAGAGCAGGGAGAGGGCATTTAAGGAGCTGGAGAATAAAAGAAATATACTTCAGGAGACTATAGCTAAGATAAAAAAGACATGGGAGCGGTACGCTCCTTACTATAAGGAGCAGGCAGGCACCGAAGCTGAACAGGAAGAAGTGAATGTCACGGCAGACGAGATAGACGCGAAATTTAATGCGATATATTCACTTATCACTGATGAGCTGGGAGATATAGCGGACAAGGAAAAGCTCATGGCTAACTGCACGGCGGCAATGGAAAAGGCGGAGCGATCGATGCTTTACAGAGGTGTGAGCCTTGAGCGGGCAAAGGAGCTTGACAGCCGTGGACTTTTAAAGGAGAAGAGCAATGCGCAGATAAATGCCATGGCTGATGAGCAGGAGAAGCTCAGGCAGAACATGAAGAACCTGCATGGGGAGCTTGATGCTGCCGGCACACAGATGAACAGGATTGAGGGAAGCTGTGAGTACGCGAAAAGAAGCTATGAGGAGCATTACGGAGAGTATATGCCTGTGGAAATAAATAATCCTCAGGAATATGCAGGGCAGCACAGGGCTGAGCTTTCGAGGCTTAAGAAGGAGCTTTCAAGATTTTCGGGGCTTGAAAAGGATAATCTCAAGGAGCAGACGGCATGTATGGTGATGCAGAAGGATCTTGAACGCATGGTAAGGACTGCCGCTCCGGATGCAGATGATATTATAAGCCGGATGACAACCGAGGGCGCGGATGAAGGCAGTGTGTCCGATGAGAAGCTCACCAACGAAATGTATGAGGAGGCAGGGCGTACCTTTGACGGTGTGTTGAAGGAGGAACAGAAAAAGCGCACTGCATTCACCAGGGCACGGGATATGCTTGTCGATGAGCTTATGAGTCTTAATGCGTATGAGCTTGCACAGGAGGTGAAGCAGAATGTCCTTCCTCCGCAGACGCAGGAGGAGGCAGCGGCTCTCAAGGATGCGCTTGGAACAACCAAGGACTGTATTGAATTAGAGCGCGGCAGAATAAGCAGGGGCATTGAGGACATGGAGCTTATCAAGAGCAATTTTGAGAACAGATGTGTCCAGATATGCACCAATATACGCTCTGAGCTTGAAAGGCTGGATAAGCTTTCAAGAATCACTCTTGACGAGGAAGCTATTCCGGTATTGTCATTGCAGATTCCGTATGTGAAGGAAGAAATGTATAAAGACAGGATGTCTGTATATATTAATGAGACGGTATCCCTGGCAGAGGGCTTCAGGACTATGGACGAGAGGCTTAAATTCATAAGGGGAAGGCTCTGCTGGAAGAGACTGTTCTCCGTCATAGTTACGGACATGAACAGTATAAGATTAAGCCTGTACAAGCGTGAGAGGATAAAGGATCAGAGCCGTTATCTGCGCTATGAGGAGGCAGTCGGAAGTACAGGGCAGTCACAGGGTATATATATCCAGTTCCTTGTCTCTGTGATCAATTATATTGCAAGCATAAACGCAGGAGGAAAAGAGGCAGCAGTGCTCGGAAAGACGATATTCATTGATAATCCGTTCGGTGCGGCGAAGGATATATATATCTGGGAACCTATCTTTAAGCTTTTAAAGACCAACCATGTCCAGCTCATTGTCCCGGCGCGAGGAGCTACTCCGGCTATAACAGGACGATTCGATGTCAATTATGTACTTGGACAGAGACTTGTGGATAAAAAACAGCAGACAGTTGTGGTCGATTACCACAGTCAGGTAGCAGAGAGCGAACTTGAATACGAAAGACTAACTTTTTCACAGGAAAGTTTTGATTTTCTCTAGGTGCTGTGATAAACTGGAAAAAAGCATGTAATGTGAGGTGAACATATTGGACAAGTATGAGTTGACCATTAAGATAGAAAAACTGGATAAGCTTGTAAAGAGCGGGGATTATGTCAATGCTGCCAAGGTTGCAGAGCAGCTTGAATGGAAGAAGATGAAACAGTGGACAGTCATGTCCAATGCTATAGAAGCGTATGTTGCAACAGGGAAATATGATAAGGCGAGAAATGTGTGCATTTATGCCTATAACCGTAAGCTTGGCGGAAGGAGACTTCTGGCAACTCTTATGGAGATGTATGTCAAGCTCGGTGAGCTGGATGATGCGGAGGAGATTTATCAGGAATATGTGGAGCTGGCACCGCGCGATGTGACCGGATATATCCTTCTGTATAAGTTAAAGCGCGCTAAGAAGGCACCTGTCGAGGAGCTTATAACCATTCTTCAGAACTACAAGGATAAGGAGCTTGACGAGGAGTATGAGTATGAGCTTGCGCTTCTCTACAGCGAGGCAGGACTTACCGACAAGTGTGTGAGGGAATGTGATGAGCTGGTGCTGTGGTTCGCAGATGGAATATATGTCGAGAAGGCGTTGAGACTTAAACAGATGTATGTTCCGCTGACACCGGGGCAGATGGAGAAGCTTGCAAGGCTTGAGAAGCTGTCCTCGCTCGGAATAAACAGCTCAGCTGTGTATGACGGCATGGGCGGTGAGCCGGCGCAGACGGAAGCTGCAGCAACAGAGGCGGAGCCGGACACAGCTTATGGGTATGATGACCGTGCGTACAATAATCATGGATACGATACTGACAACGCCGGTGCGTATGATAATGGAGAATATGATACCCGCGATATTAGTGCGTACGAACAACATGAATATGATACCCACGATACCCGACAGGACTATAATATGTCTTATGAGCCGACAGCTGAGGAAGCAGAGGACTATGACAACGAGGCATTATATGCCCTTGATGAAGAACAGGAGCAGCATGAGCAGCAGAAGCCGGGTATCGTTGAGGAGCCTGTGAGCCATGAAGCGGAGCCGGAAGAACCGGAGCTGGAAGAACCGGAGGCTTATGCCAACGAGACGGATTCTGCGGATGAGGAGAACAAGCCGGTATACATTGATGATATAGGAAACACAACAGAGTGGTCACCTATAGATATCGATAATGCTATATCAGCGCAGCCGGAGCCTGAAAAAGAAGTTAAACCACAGCCTTTAGAGAAAAAGCCTGCAAAGACAGCTATAAAAGAAGATATGCAGAAGCTTGAGGCGGATTATGATATAAGTATAAAGGTTCCCGACTATTCAGTATATGACACCAGAAACGTGCAGCAGGAGCTTAAGGCGAATGTCAATGAGATAATGGAGGCATATAAGAACAGGGAGAGAACCGAGGCACTCAGGGAAGCGGCACAGCTTGAAGATATACAGGATGATTCTGAGCCTACGAAGGAAATTATAATCAACAAGCACCAGTGGCGCAAGGCGTCAAGGAATGCAGCAAAGACACATGACGACAATGGAAAAAAGGCTTCGCCCGGCAGTACTGTGTCCGACAGCAGGCTGCCAGATATTAATTCCCTGAAAAATGCCGATATAAGAGAAGTCACGCAGCAGCTTACACTTGAACAGATGTCGGAGCTTGTAGCACAGCTTCAGGCTGAGCAGGAGCGGAGAAGGAGGGAGGCGGCAGCAGACCGCGAAGCCAACTCTTCACAGATGGACATAACACAGTGGCTTTCCGATTTGGATGATGAGGATGATGAGAAGCAGCCTGATAATCGTGCCACAAGGGAGATTCCTGTAGCTGAGATTAAGAAGATGGTTATGCCTGTCAAATCAGAAGAGGAACAGGCTGAGGCACCACAGCAGCATACCCAGGACAGAAGGCGGGAGCCTGCACAGACTGAGCAGAAGGCAGATGACTACAGCAAAGAGGAGAGGGAGGCTCTTGAGAGGACGGTCAGGGAGATAGCTGCGTCAATCAATCCGGATGAGAAACCGAAGGCAGAATCAGATAAGCAGGAGCCAGAAGCTGAGGAGGAAGAATTCGAGGAGATTCCGGATATAGATGACAATGAGAGCATCGAAGAGGAAAATGATGTAAACGATGAGTCAGATGAAACAGGAGGTGTGCCTGATCTTGAACATGCGATAAATGCCGGAATAGAGCAGATAATCGAGGATAATGCCAAGGCAGCTGTAGGAGTTTCTGATTCGGGAAGATATCTGCTCAAGGATGAGGAGAGAGTATATCTTGACAGATATTTATATATGTCCGGCATGGAGAAGAGGTTGTGCAGATACATCGGAGCTAAGAGAGCTGAGGCTGTGGGAAAGCTTGATAATGCAGGGCATGTAGCCATCATGGGCAGCCGCACCACCGATAAGACAGCCTTTGCGATCAATCTGTTTAAAGCACTTCATGTGTATGACGAAGACCGTGAGCAGAAGCTTGCGCGCATATCAGCGGAAAAGATAAATGAGAAGGGCTATGAGGTGTATGCGGATAAGCTCGCAGGTCAGACTCTCGTAATTGAGAATGCAGGACGGTTAAAGAGGGAAACACTTGTCTCAATGATGAAGCTTAGTCGCAACACATTGTTTATTATCATGGACGAAGAGTTCGAGATAAATAAGCTCTTTGCGGACAATCCGGATATTGCAGATAATTTCACGGGCTGCTTTTTACTTAAGCAGTATACGGTAAATGAGCTTGTGGATATTGCCAAGGATTATGCGGAGAGTCAGGGATGGAGAGTCGAGGATAAGGCACTTTTAAAGCTGTATCTGATACTCAGCCAGGTTCCGAATGATGATCAGGGTAATGCTGTTGAACTGGTGAAGGAGATAATGAACCACGCTGCAGGACATGCGAAAAACAGGCTTGGCAATAAGCTTTTCGGCAGATTCCGTTCTGTTCTTACCATCAAGGAGGGTGACTTAAGTTCAGAGGATGAGTATGAAGATGACGAGGACGAAGAGAATACGGAAGCTGAGGAGGATACGCAGCCAGATGACTCTATAGAGAACGACAGGGATAAGCCTAAAAAAGAGAAAAAATCACGAGCCTGGAAGAAGAATAAGCAGGCAGAGAAAAAGGCTTCTTCTGATGATACAGAAGATAATGATGATTATGATGAAGATGATGAGTACGACGATGACTATGATGATGACGATGATTATGATGAATAGTCGACATTAGAAGGTATGCTATTATTGGCAGAAAATATTAAAATATAACCTGGAGGAGAAGGCAATGGGAAATGTAAAGGAAACAATTGAGAGCGGCAAAGCTGTTCTCGGAATCGAGTTCGGTTCAACAAGAATTAAGGCGGTACTCATTGATGAGAAGCATACACCGATAGCAGGGGGAAGCCATGAATGGGAGAACCGCTATGAGAATGGTGTGTGGACATACAGCCTTGATGATATATGGGGAGGTCTTACAGACTGTTATGCATCGTTGAAGGCGGATGTAAAGGAAAAATACGGAGTTACACTCAAAAGGCTTGGGGCAATAGGCTTTTCAGCCATGATGCACGGCTACATGGTATTTGATAAGGATGGGCAGCTTTTAGTTCCGTTCAGGACATGGAGAAACAGCATAACCGAGGAGGCAGCCGACGAGCTTACTTCACTTTTTAATTACAACATTCCTCAGAGATGGAGCATTGCCCATCTTTATCAGGCAATGTTAAATAATGAGGAGCACCTTCCGCGTATTGACTACATGACAACACTGGAGGGCTTCATACACTGGAAGCTTACCGGAAAGAGGGTTATCGGTGTCGGAGAAGCTTCCGGTATGTTCCCGATTGATACTGTAGCTAAGAATTATAATGCAAATATGGTAGGCAGGTTCGACTCACTCATCGAGGAGAGAAATGCACAGGGAGACAAGGCACAGCTTCCATGGAGACTCATGGATATTATGCCGAAGGTGCTTCTTGCGGGTGATGAGGCAGGAGTTCTCACAGCAGAGGGGGCAGCGCTCCTTGATAAGGATGGTGACCTTGAGGCGGGAATACCTATGTGCCCGCCTGAGGGAGATGCAGGAACAGGAATGACGGCCACCAACGCTGTTGCGGTGAGAACAGGAAATGTATCAGCCGGAACAAGCGTATTCGCGATGATAGTCATGGAGAAGGAGCTTTCCAAGGTATATCCTGAGATTGACCTTGTCACAACACCTACAGGAAATCTTGTATCCATGGTTCATTGCAACAACTGCACATCCGACCTCAACGCATGGGTCAACATATTCAAGGAGTTCGAGGAAGCTCTCGGAATACCTGTTGATATGAATAAGCTCTTTTCGGTCCTCTACAATAAGGCACTCGAGGGGGATGCAGACTGCGGCGGACTTATGTCCTATGGCTACATATCGGGCGAGAATATCACTCACATGGAGGAGGGAAGACCTCTGTTTGTGAGAAATACCAACAGTAATTTCAGTCTTGCCAACTTTATGAGAACACACCTTTACACATCACTCGGTGCTCTTAAGATAGGACTTGACATCCTGCTAAAGGAAGAGGGCGTTAAGGTGGATTCCATCACAGGACACGGCGGACTATTTAAGACCAAGGGGGTCGGCCAGAGCTTCCTTGCGGCAGCCATGGACGCTCCTATAACCGTTATGGAGACGGCAGGCGAGGGCGGTGCATGGGGAATGGCACTTCTTGCAGCATACATGATTAACAAAAATGACGGTGAGACACTTGACGATTACCTGAATAACAAGGTATTTGCCGGACAGACGGGAAGCACATTGGAGCCTGCAGCGGAGGATGTCAAGGGCTTTGATGAGTTTATCGAGCGATATAAGGCTGGTCTTGCGGTAGAAAGGGCGGCAGTGGATTCACTTTAATTTGAACGCAGAATAGGCAATCCCCCGCTTCAAGTGCGTAGAGCACTAAGCGGTGGGTAAGGGGGATGCGAACTGCGTTCATGAGCAAGCAGCGAAAGCGGATTGCGAATGTCCGCTTTACTAATCAATCACTTATATATAGATTCAAGGTATCAAAAGATGCCGGTTTAATTTAAGAGTGTATATAAATGTTTTGATACCGGAATCATATAAACAAGGAGAAGGGAAGGTTTTATTATGTTAGAAGCGTTAAAAAAAGAAGTATACGAGGCTAATATGGAGCTTGTAAAGAGGGGACTTGTAATCTACACATGGGGAAATGTCAGCGGTATCGACAGGGAGAGCGGACTTGTTGTAATCAAGCCGAGCGGTGTCGAGTATGATGTTATGACACCTGATGACATGGTTGTTGTGGACATGGACGGAAAGGTTGTTGAGGGTAAGTACAAGCCTTCATCGGACACAGCTACACATCTTGTGCTCTATAAGCAGTATTCTGAGATTGGCGGTGTTGTACATACACATTCTAAGTGGGCAGTCACATTTGCACAGGCGGGAATGGATATTCCGGCATTCGGAACAACACACGCAGACTATTTCTACGGCGATGTTCCATGCACAAGGGACTTGACCGCGCAGGAAATCTATGAGGCTTATGAGCTCAACACAGGAAATGTCATTGTAGAGACAGTCGGCGACACGGACGCCCTTGCCATTCCGGGAATCGTGGTAAAGAACCATGGCCCATTCGCATGGGGCAAGACTGCCAAGGGAGCCGTATATAATGCAGTGGTTCTTGAGGCTGTCGCAGAGATGGCGTACAACACCATGACACTCAACCCTAGAGTACAGAGAGTGCCACAGCACCTTCTTGACAAGCATTACTTCAGAAAGCACGGAGCAAATGCCTACTACGGACAGGGCGAGAACGAGGATCACTAAAGCTTTTGGGACAGGGGTCAGACCCCGTGTCCCAAGTCTGGGACGCGGGGTCTGACCCCTGTCCCGGCGCAAAGGAGTTGTCTGGCGATTAAAAGAAAATATGAAATAAATTGCGTGAATTAGAGGTGGATTTTGTACTGCACGGGCAGACAGAATCCACCTTTTTGCATGCGGCACCGGGGGCTGACCCTAAATAGTACTTGTTAATGCCATAAATGACTGCTATAATAATATAAAATATGCTCTATGTCTAAGTTGCCGAAAATAGAAAATGGCAAGCTACGATAATCTTATGTTATCACGGCTTGGGTTAAAGTGGTATAAAGGAGAACCGTTATGAATAAGAAAAAAAGATACAGTATATCCGTGCTCTTACTACTGGTAATAATGATCATTACCGCATGTACCGGAAAACAATCAGATTCAGCAGATAATGATATTGTGGCATATAAGCCGCAGTATTCCCAGTACGATTTAACTTTCGATGCTTCAGCAGGAGTGGAGCCTAACTTCCATGGAATGTTTGTTCAGGGAGATAGCCTGTACTGTATCTCAAGAGATGATAGCAGAATGGATATGGTCAATATAATTGATATTTCAACAGGGAAGCATAGTGAGAAACGGCTTGACTCCACGGCAAGCTATTACAGAACCGGGACGGGTTTTGCAGGCTTTAAATCCAAGAAGCTCACTATATATGACGAGAATTTCGACAAGACAGGTGAGGTGGATTTAAGTAAATTTATTGCAGAGCTGAATGCGTCAGGGGAATCTCTATTAATATATAATGGCAGCAATATTACTATGGATACAGAGGGCAATATCGGGATAGTGAGCAATATGAATACACTCTATATGGTTGACGCGAACGGAGTGCTGCTGTCAAGAACGGAATGTCCTGATAATATGAGCAGAATAGAAATGGTATTTGTTACCAATGCAGGAAGCTGGTATATTGTGTGTGGTGGTATGAATTATGGTGACACAGTATTCTACCCGGTGGATATAAAAAGTGGAACACTCGGTGATGGGATGGAAGATATACTGTATGGTGATAACAATACAGTGGTAGATATATGTCCGGTGGATGAGGATGATTTTTATATTTTTTCCCGAAATTATGTATATAGATATATTTCGGAAAGCGCAACTTCCGAAGAGCTGTGCTGTCTCAGGGATTATGGTGTGGAGATAGACAGTCAGGGAATGGGTGTTGGAAGTGGATTCGGGATGTTTACGGATAATATGCCGGGCATTATAAATTATACCGGCAGTCAGACGGAGGGGGATGCGGATGTAAGGAATATAGAACTCGTCACATTTGTTAAGACAGAGGGAAAGGCTGCACAGAGGACGGAGCTTGTCGCAGCAACAATATCTGAGCCTTCCTTTAAAGAACGTGAGGCGGTCATGCGGTTTAACAAGTATAATCCCGACTACTATATCACTTTCAAGACATATTTGGATGAGGATTATCACACGGATGATAGAAAGGAGAAAGTCCGACTTGCCCGGCAGAGCTTTAACAATGACCTTGTGAGTGGTAAGGGGGCGGACATATATTTTTCGCCTTATGGAGAACTTGATTTTGAGAATCTTGGAGAGAAAGGTGCGCTTGCGGATTTATATGAATTTATAGACGCGGACAGCGATATAAGCAGGGATGACTTTGTCCAGAGTATCCTTAAGGCTATGGAATATAAGGGAAAGCTGTATGCTGTGTCACCGGACTTCACCCTTAATACAATAGTTGGAAAGAAATCACTTCTGGGGCAGTATGATAAGTGGGATTACAATGCTGTGTATGAGCTTGCCAAGAGCCACCCGGATGCAATACTTTTTGCAAACAGTAATCAGGAGAAAAATCTTGACAAATTTATGGCGTATTCACTGGACATGTTCTATAACAGTGATATGGCGGAGTGCAGCTTTGACTCAGAGCAGTTCATAAAGCTGCTTGAACTTGCAAAGGACAGTGGCACGGAATATGATGATAGCGCCGACATCGGAGAGCTTCTCACGGATGAGAAGGTACTTCTGTATGAGGCTCCGATAATTTTCTGGTATAATACACAGCTTTTGCCGTATTATTTTGGTGAGGATATAAGCTATGTCGGGTATCCGTCGAACGCTGAGAGTGGAACAGTGCTCAGATATTATTATCAGTGGGCTGTCAGCGGGCAGTCACAGCACAAGGATGGGGCATGGCAGTTTATAAAGAGCCTTTTTGACGATGCGTATCAGAAAAGCAGCTTTTATTTTCCTGTGATGAGGGCAAGCTTTGATGATGAGATAACTGAGGCGATGAATTATAGCGGAAGGAGTAAGACAGATCTAGCAAATGGTGTGGAAGTGCAATTACATGCCATGACCCAGGCGGAAGCAGAGGAGCTTTGTCAGCTTGTCGACAATGCAACACTTGTTTATAAGCCCTATGATACAGTGGAGAGCATAATAAGGGAGGAGGCAAAATATTTCTTTGACGGGGTACGCAGTGCGGAGGAGACCGCGGCGATAATACAGAACAGGGTGAAGCTCTACCTTGAGGAGAACAACTAGGCTGGGACAGGGGTCTGACACCGGCGTCCCATGCTTGGGACACCGGTGTCAGACCCCTGTCCCAA
>ENA-ORNR01000598-ORNR01000598.1-human-gut-metagenome-genome-assembly--contig:-NODE-598-length-34377-cov-6.111270_pt1 | contig 34377 bp, 24 predicted proteins | sample MGYA00242114_ERZ509020 | MGnify/ENA primary metagenome ERZ509020 (study PRJEB26280, sample SAMEA2338758) | human gut metagenome | biome: human gut; feature: human-associated habitat; material: faeces...
GGCGCTCACCTTTGCAGCATCCAGTATTATCTGCGCTTTTGGCTTGGCATCTGCCACACCTCGCTCGCCGTATCGGCACTTAGAATTATGCGGTATTGCCCTTTGTAAAACACGGAACCAACATGACGCAAGCCCAACGTATTTCAGGGAAACACTTCACCCAGTCTGGTATCCAACCCCACCCAAACTGAACGAATGGCCCCACATTCCCGGAAAAATTATTGGAGCAAAACATTCATTTTATTGAAACAAGGAGAAACAACGCTATGGAAAATAAATCTTTGCTGTACCCCTGCGCTTCCGCTGCACGCCGCGTTATCAGCCTGGATGGCATGTGGCGCTTTGAGTTCGACCCCGAAAGCAACGGTATGGATGCCGGCTGGGGCGTCGGACTGCCCAAACCCATCTCGATGCCGGTCCCGGCTTCGTTCTGCGATTTCTTTACCGATAAGGAGTCCCGCGAATACTGCGGCGATTTCTGGTACGAAACCGATTTCTTTGTTCCGGGTGAATGGAGCGGCAAGGATGTTGCCATCCGCTTCGGTTCTGTCACCCACCGCGCCCGCGTGTTTGTGAACGGCGTGGAAGTTGCCAACCATGAGGGCGGCTTTTTACCCTTTGATGCCAACGTGACCGAGATTGTGCGGTACAACCAGTACAACAAGCTGACTGTGTTGGCTAACAACGAACTGAACGAGTACATGCTGCCCGCAGGCCAGACCAACACCCTTTCTAACGGAAAAAAGGTTGCGGCACCGTACTTTGATTTCTACAATTACGCGGGTATCCACCGCCCGGTCAAACTGCTGGCCTTGCCCAAAGAGCGTGTTCTGGATTTTGAGGTGACCCACCGCCTGGTGGACGGCGGTGCCGAGGTAGACTATACCGTAACCACGAATGGCAGCCATGATGTGACGGTGGAAGTGCTGGATGGCACCACCAAGGTGGCCGAAGCCAGCGGCAAAACCGGCACTTTGAAAATCACCAATGCTAAGCTGTGGAATGTGCACGCCGCTTACCTGTACAACTTCGTCATCCGCATTACCGATGGCCACGCCGTGATCGATGAATATTTTGACAAGATCGGTATCCGTACCTTTGAAGTTAAGGATGGCCACTTCCTGCTCAACGGCAAACCGGTGTATCTGCGCGGTTTTGGCAAGCACGAAGATTCCGACATCCGCGGCCGCGGCCTGGACCTGGCTACCGTCAAGCGCGATTACGAGCTGATGAAGTGGATCGGCGCAAACTGCTTCCGCACCAGCCACTACCCCTATGCCGAAGAACTGTACCAGATGGCAGACGAAGAGGGCTTTTTGATCATTGACGAAGTGCCTGCCGTCGGCTTTATGCAGAGCACGATGAATTTCCTGGCTGCCAACCAGGGCAACGGCAAAAAGGTGGGCTACTTTGAAAAGGAAACCACCCCCAAGCTGCTGGAAAACCACAAGGCTGCCCTGACCGATATGATCACCCGCGACAAGAACCACGCATCGGTCATCGCATGGAGCATCCTAAACGAACCCCAGTGCACCAGCGAGGGTACCGAAGCATACTTTAAGCCGCTGTTTGACCTGGCCCACGAGCTTGACCCCCAGAAACGCCCCCGCACCTATGCCATCGTGATGATGAGCCTGCCCAACAACAGCAAGGGCCAGCAGTTTGCGGATTTCATCAGCCTGAACCGCTATTACGGCTGGTATGTGATGGGCGGCATGTGCATTGTGGACGCCGAGACGGCGTTCCGCAAAGAGATGGACGGCTGGGCACAGGTTTTGAACGGCCGCCCGATGATCTTTACCGAGTACGGCGCTGACACCATGCCCAGCGAGCACAAACTGCCCAGCGTGATGTGGAGCCAGGAGTACCAGAACGAGTACCTGGATATGAACCACAATGTGTTTGACAGTTACGACTTTGTGCAGGGCGAACTGGTGTGGAACTTTGCCGACTTCCAAACCACCGAGGGCATTATGCGTGCCAACGGCAACAAAAAGGGTATTTTCACCCGCCAGCGCCAGCCCAAGGATGCCGCTTTCCACTTCCGCGCACGCTGGACCAGCCTGCCGGTAGATTACAAGGGCGATACCGAAAGGAGCTCTCCATGCCAAAAGTATCTGACAACATCAAGATTTACCGCAACCCCAATGGGCCGGTAGTGTCCACCGTTAACCGCAGGGTGTTGGAACAGGACGGCCTGACCTTCAAGGATATTGACGGCACCGGAACGCTGTCCCCCGTCAACGACTGGCGCAACAGCCCGGCCGAGCGCGCAGCGGCTTACGTTAAAACGTTGAGCGTGAAGGAAAAGATCGCCCAGCTGTTCATTTCGGACTGGCGGATGGCCAAGTACCCCATCACCGGCCCCATGGCGGACCTATATAAAGATATTGAGAAAAAGACTGACGAGACAGGCATTCTGGATGAGGGCGAATTCCGCGGCAAGACAATTTTCGGCGAGCAGTACTTGCCCGGCACCTCTCTCCTGCTCAAAGACTGGTTCAACCGCCATGTTATCCTGCGTGCCAACGCCACCCCCGCCGATTTGGCTGATTGGATGAACCAGGCGGATGCAGTGTGCGAGGAGTGCGAGCACTTTATCCCTGTGGCAGCGGCGTCCAACTCCCGCAACGAGAATGGCGAGCTGGTGTTCGGAATGAACGATGCGGGCGGCGTGCTGGCAACCTGGCCCGGTACCTTGGGCATTGCCGCCGCCGTTAAGGGCAGCAAAATTGATCTTGTGGACAAGTTTGCCGATACCATCCGCCGCGAATGGAACGCCTGCGGCCTGCGCAAAGGCTATATGTACATGGCGGACGCTGTGACCGACCCGCGCTGGCAGCGTACCTACGGTACTTTTGGCGAGGATCCGGCCCTGATCAGCGAGATTATGGCCCATATTATCCCCCGTATTCAGGGCAGCGACCATGGTGTGACCGAGGATGGCGTTGCGGTAACGACCAAACACTTCCCGGGCGGCGGCGCACGCGAAAATGGCTTTGACCCCCATTACGCTGCGGGCCAGTGGAACGTGTACGCCACCCCCGGCAGCCTGGAAACCTACCACCTGCCGCCGTTTGCCGCGGCCGTCAAGGCGGGAACTTCTTCCATTATGCCGTATTATTCTAAGCCCGCAGCAGCAAAAAGTGCGGTGCAGCATGATCTAGCAGGCAATACCGTGGAAATGAAACCTTATGGCTTCGCCTACAACAAGTATTTTATCGATACCATGCTGCGCGGTCAGATGGGTTTTGACGGCTACATCAACTCCGATACCGGCATTGCCCACAACATGGCCTGGGGCGTTGAGATGCTGGATGTGCCGGAGCGCATCGGCTTTGCCGTGGCCAATGCAGGCGTGGATATCATCAGCGGCCTGTTTGATAACGAAGCCGGCATGGAAGCCTACAACCGCGGCAAAAATGGTTATTATGAAACCCACCCCCTTCCGGAAGGCTTTGCCAAAGAGGAACTAACCCTGACGGATGAAGCACTGGACCGCGCCGTGGCCCGCACCCTGACGGAACTGTTTGCCCTGGGAATGTTTGAGAACCCCTACCGCGACCCGGACGAAGCCGCACGCATTGTGGCCACCCCCAGCGATTGGGAAGCCGCCGCGGATGCCCATCGCCGCAGCGTGGTGCTGTTGAAAAATGACGGTACCCTGCCCCTGACCGCCGACAAGCGCGCGAACAAAAAAATCTATGCCGAAGCATTTTTGAAAAACGCCAAGCACGCCGCGGATTCCACTGCCGCGCTGCGCAAAGAGCTGGCCGATACCTGCACCCTGGTGGATGACCCCGCCCAGGCGGATTTTGCCCTGCTGTTTGTCTCTCCCTCCTCCGGCGAATATTTTAACGCCACCCCCGGCTATCTGGAACTGGATATCTGTGAGGACAAGACGGTCTGCAATGTAGATGCGAACGGCAAGCCGATGGCCGACACCCACACAGAAACCACGCTGCATGGGGGAAAGCGGCTGGCTGAGATTGCCGCATCGGTACACGCAAACGGCGGCAAGGTCATCACCAACGTGAACATAACGCTGGCCTGGCAGCTGGGCAATGTAGAGCCGTTGTGCGATGTGCTGCTGGCCGGGTTTGACACCTACCGTTCTGCTACGCTGGATGTGATTTTTGGCTGTTTTGCCCCCACCGGCAAGCTGCCCCTTACCCTGCCCCGCGGGGATGCCGTGCTGGCCGTGAACGCCGACGGCGTTTGCATCAGCCCCAACGATGTGCCCGGTTACGACAAAGATCGCTATATGCCCGATTCCCTCAAAGACGAGAACGGCAAAGCCTATGCTTACCGCGATGCTGCGGGAAATTATTATGAGTATGGATTTGGGTTGGAAGGATAAGCCTGTTGGTGCGGCAAGGCAAAACGACGTAAAACGATTAGTAATTAGCAATGAGTAAATGAAATAAGGCAGGACCCTGTGCAAACTCCGCACCGGGTCCCGCTTTTTGCTGATTGGCTTAAAAAATAAATAACAATGAATAAAGAATAATGGTGGCAGACTGCGGTGCGCTGCTCAGAAATATTAGGTGGGTTATGCGTTAAAAATATACGCCAGAATAAGCGTTCATCGTGGTCGGATAAGCATGCCCTACAAGCGATTGCGTTACAAATGCTATGATTTGCAATGCCACAAAGCCCGCAGGACGATGACAAGCATCGTCCCCTACAAATCGTTTGTAGGTTTGCGGCAAAGCATTTACGTTTCTCCCCGGCGCGATGGGGCAGCGGGGACACTGCAAATCCGCAGCATCCCCTGCTCCACCTCAAATTCCTAATTGCTCATTTCTAATTTCTAATTGCAGATATACCCTAACAGCTTTCTAACGATTTTTCGCTTTCCATCGCTCCAGCTGGTATTGCTTATCCGCAATCACCTTATCAATACCGGCAGCGTGGAGTTCGGAACGGAAGAGGGGCAGCGCTTCTTCGGGGTCCAGGTAGCCGCTGAGCAGCGCATTGTTATACTTGCGCACAATTTCCAGGCAGCTGTTCACCGTGGGGCGCAGCTCGATTTTTGGAGTATAGGTAAAGCCATATGCTTCGGAGGTTATCACGTCCGTCGGGCCGGTGTATCCCACCTCGGTTCCGTCTGCATTCACCCAGGTGCTGGCGGCCTGGCAGTTGGGCTGACCCCAATGGACGGTGCTCCACTCGTTGGCGGGCAGCTCGTCAATATTGGTCACATGGTCAGCATCCAGGCGGCGGTAGTCCACACCCTCCACGCCGTACAGCAAAAGGTCTGCGGCCTCGCGGTCGGTGTACAGGTATTGCAGCAGCTGCATTCCTTCGCGCTTGTGTTCACTGCGGGAGGAAATGCACCACCCAATGTTCAAAACGCTGGTGTTCTGCAGCTTGCTGCCCAGCGTAATGCTGGTCAGACGCTGTTTGGTGCTGCGTGTTACGCTGACAACGTTCTGCTCCGCAACGCGGTGGGAGAATGCAACCCCGCCATACATCTGCATCAGGCGGGTGTTGGGCGCATTGGTCAGGGGGGCATCTCTCAAAATCAGACCCTCAGTATACCACTGGTGCATCTGATTGCACAGTTCCTCATACTCCGGGGTATCGTACAGGTTTACCACCTCGGTGCCGGTGTTGTGCAGCAGCACGCCAAGGCCGTTGTTCAGAGGGTCACAGTCCAGCATCATCAGGGTCTGGCCAAAGTGTGGTACCAGCGGTACGCTGCTGGGGTTTTGCTGTTTGGCAGCCAGCAGCAGGGCGTGCATATCTTCCATAGTTTGGATGCTTGCCGCATCGATGCCCAACTCGTCCAGAACATCGGTGCGTGCCTCAAAGCCGATGGCCACCGCAGATGGATTATTGCCCGGCACGGCAATCAGCTTGCCATCGTACCGCATGCAGTTCCAGCGGTCCTGGCTCACAGCTTCTTTCAGCGTTGGGAACTCTTCCAGCCAATCATCCAGCGGTTCGGTAGTGCCATCCGCGGCTAGGCTGAACATATTTTCGGCGTCCGTATAGCAAAAAACGTCGGGTTCTTTGCCAAGCAGCAGTTCGCGTTCCAGTTCTGCATTATAGTTGGTGGTGGACTGTTGGGAGATCTCTACCGTAAATCCAAACTTTTCCGCGGTCAGTTCGCTCAATGCTTCGCCAATGCGCTGGCACGCGGCTTCGGAAGAGGACCCTACCGTGCGCAGCTTGATAATGGGCAGCGGGTCCGCCTGCTTGGGACTGCCACAGGCGGTCAGCAGCATAACGCTAAGTGCTATTGCGGCAGCTGCCGCCGCATGATACAGTTTCAGCTTCATTTTTCCTCCGTGTGGCGTTCCTCCTGCGGGGTAACGTCCATGATCTTTTTATAGGTATAGGAAAAATGCGAAAAATTATTGTACCCCAGCTTGGCTGCAATAAAGCCGACCGGCAGCGTTGTGGTACGCAGCAGGGTGCGGGCGGTTTCCATTTTGCGGCGGGTCACATATTCTTTCAGGCTGTAGCCCGTCTGCTTTTTCATCAGGCGGGTCAGATAGTCAGGGTTCAGATGAACATATTCGGCCAGCTCATCGCGGCGCAACTCACTTTCCAGGTGCTCATCAATATATTGCTTCAGCTTGTCCAGTAGCTCTTTGGATTCATCCACACTCTTGTGCTCTGTCCAGGAGGATGTCACATACCGGATCAGGGCTTTCATCTCGTCCACTGATTTCATGCCGTTGCGGTATAATTCCAATGCTTCGGGCTGGTAGAACAGCTCGTGAATCTTTTCCTCGCTGCCGCCCACGGTAAAGTAGATCATCTGCATGAAGTCCTGATAAAAGCTGCGCAGTGAATCAGCGTTCATCTCGCCGCGGGCAGACATTTCATCCAGCAGGGTCATGGCCTCCTGCTTTACGGCTTCGGGGTAGCCATCTTTAAGCAGGGTGTTCCAGGTGCGGATCTGCGGCACGCGGAAGATATGCGGCTGGCGCGGGGCTTCTTTCAGGCGGAACACCCCGCTGCGCAGTGTTACATTTTCGCCCTGCATGTGCAGCAGCTTTTCCCACAAATCAGGCATCTTGGGCACAGGCAGTTTATCATCCAGATAGAACGCCATGCTGCACCGCAAGTACTGCTGCGCCACATTGCTGATATACATCAGCTGGCGCATGATCCCTTCAAGATCCATCTCCTCGCCCGCAGTATTTTGCAGCAGCATAGCGTAAGAGTGTTCATCCACCGAGGCAATGGGCGAAAGTTCGGAATGTACCGCAAAAGTTTCAGCGGCAATGTTGTTCAGCGCCACAGCAAGCAGCTGCTTTTCCCAGTGGTCTGCAGTCGGCTCCCACCGCAGGATATGGATCAACACCAGGTAGCCGTTCCGATCACTGCGGGGGAAAATCCCCAGCCCCTGCAAGGTTTTGACATCCCGTTCGTTGTGCTGGCGGCTCAAAAACGCGCGGATTGCCTGGGCTGTGATGGCCTGCGCCTGCTCGTTGAACGCGCGGCCCATCTGGGTTAGCTCTTTCTGGTCGCGGCTGGCCTGCACATCTTTCACTGCGCGGGCTGTTACCTGGCTGATTTCGGAATAGGGTGCGGGCTGGATGATATAATCGAACGCGCCCAGGTGCATGGCTTCCTGCGCATAGCTGAACTTGGCGTGGGCTGTTAAAAAGATGCACCGGGTGGCAAAGCCCTGCTTCTTGACCCACTTGAACAGCTCCAGACCGGTTTCTTCCGGCATTTCGATATCGCACAGCATCACATCGGGCACCGTGTTCAGCATGGCGGCGCGGGCTTCCCTTACGCTGTTGACAGCCTGTACCTGGCTGAACCCCAGCTGGGCCCAGTTTACGCCGTGGCAAAGCCCTTCGGTTACGCCGGGCTGATCATCCACGATCAACAGTTTCATGCTTTTCCTCCTCTTTTGCTTCCTCGGCGGCATCCGGCAGCGGGATATACATTTCCACAACCGCGCCGCCCGCTGCAGCGTTGGTAAAGGTCATGGCAAAATTCGGGCCAAACAACAGGGCACAGCGCCGCTGCACGTTGGTCAGGCCATAGTGGCCAGTGGCCACCTGTTTGCCGGAGTTCAGTTCTTTCATCACTTCTTCGGGAAATCCATCGCCGTTATCCCGCACGGTAATGTTCACCAGCTTTTCCCCTTCCATCGGCAGGCTTTTTGCGGTAATCTGCACCGTCAGCGGGCGGTCCGGGCGGGTGGCGTGCTTCACACTGTTTTCCGCCAAGGTCAGCAGCGTCATAGCGGGCAGCTGCATTTCCTGCAGATCCAGGCTGACGGTAACACGGCAGAATGGCGGGAATTTTTGCCCAATGCCTGTCATCTCCATATAGTTCTGGCAGAAGTTTGTTTCGTCCCGCAGCGAGGTCGTTTCCCGCTTGTAATCCATCACATAGCGCAGATGTTTGGACAGCAGTAAAATCATCCGCTGGATCTGCTGGGTCTGGCCGGTTTCTGCCAACGCATAGATCAGCTTTAAGTTGTTCAGGAAAAAGTGCGGGCGGATCTGCATTTTCAGGGCGGCCATTTCCTGGCGCTCGGCATCCAACTTCTGCTCGTACTGCTCAATTTTCAGGGTTTCAATCTCGTTCAGCATCACGTTGAACGCTTCTTTCACCTGCTGCAACTCCAGGTTGACCGGGTTCCAGTCAGCACGCACCGAAAGGTCGCCCGCCGAAATGCGGCGCATGGCGTCGACCAAAGCATCCAGCGGGTGCACCACATTGCTGCACAGGTACCAGATGACAAAGCAAATCGCCGCCAGCACTGCCGTAATGCCCACAGCAAGGGCAAGGTTCATTGCATTATCCAGGTCCATATCAGTGCTGGGCACATAATATTCCAGTACCAAGCCTTCCGTTTCAGCTGTCAGGCTGATGTAATGAGACAGCTCGCCCTCTTCGGGCCGGGTACCGGCCAGCAGCACGCCGTCCGGCTGGGCAAACGCCAGCATACCGTCCGTTGCCTGGCTGCACTGCCGGTCCAGGTTGACCACCGAAATCAGCCATGCACCATAATAGTGCACAGCCCGCACCCAGTATTGCTGGCCGGACACCACATACGGTGTCCAGCGCTCATCATTCAACGTTTTGGCGTCCACCATGCTGCGCAGGGTCTCTTCCAGGTTGGTTTTCTGGATCTGGGTCTCGGTGGGGCGGCCAGCCTGGGCGGTGGCGTACTCGCTCATCAAAATGGAGTTCGGCTCACTGTACAGGTAAAGGGCGGTGACATCATTGCCCGCAGCCATAGCGGACGAAAACCCGGTGTGCAGCTTATAGCTGTCCAGGTATGCCTGGGTGTGGCCCTCGCCAAAGCCAAGGCGGTGCAGCTCCTCACTGTTCAGCACCTGGCTGGTGATATAGGATTCCTGGATGACAAGCTGGTTTTCCAGCGTGCGGGTCAGCAGGCTTAAATAAGAATCCGCCGCGCTGGTCAGCCGGATGCGGCTTTGTTCCCGCACCACCGCCACGCACACGCCGATGAGCAGCACGATCAGCACCGTGAGCAGGGTCAGCACCAGCGTGATATGCCGGCGGATCGAAAAACGTTTTTTATCCAATTCCACAGCAATTCCTCCGCAAGGGTAATTGTTGGTTGGGGTATAGATTGTATAATGGGTGCATTATAACACAAATGTATGAAAGATGTGTTTATAATGGGAACGATAACAGTTAGGAGTAAAACGAGAAACGCTGGATCATTAGCAATTAGAAATGAGGAATTAGGAATGGAATGAATAATTAAAAAAGAATGATGTTGGTGGATCGCGGCACAAAAGCGCCGCTCAGGAAATATTAGGCTGGTTGGTATTTGAAAAAACGATGAACCATAGAAATAGCTGTAGGGGGGCAAGACCGTTCCCTACAGATGATTTTTAGGTTCCCTGCCACAGACTTAATGGTATATAATACGTTCCTTCACGGCGGGATGAGGGTATCCCGCCCTACAGCACAAACTTCAACTGACCTCAAATTCCTAATTGCTAATTTCTCATTCCTACTTTCAAAAATTCTTAACTGCACAACAAGCGCTCCCGCAAAACCCGCCTGGAAACAGCGGTACGGCAGCGCTTGGAGAGAATGTATTTACTTTAACGAATGGCAGTAGCCCATCAAAACCGGGAACGGAGTGCCATCGGCAATCATCTTGCGCACTTCGGCTTCCTTTTCCGGGGACACAAGGCCGCGCACCCGCGCCCACAGCATTTCAGGGGTAAAGCGCTCGTCCAGCTCAAAGGGCACGATATCATCGGTGGCTTCCAGCCATTTCAGCATCTTGCGCTGCATATCCACCACCACAGGGGCTAGGCTCTCGTCATCAATGCGGTTTGTCATCTCCTGCGGGTCGGCCTGCAGATCATATAACTCATCTTTGCCTACCGTACGGCTGATGTACTTGTACCGCTCATCGCGCATCATAATGCCCTTGGCGTGGGCATCGTCCTCGCTTTGAGCTTTCATCTTGGGCCAGTAGACCGTTGTGGTCGGGGCGCCTTTGCCGTTCTTGCTGTTGCGGTGGTATTCATCGCAGTGGGTTTCGCCCGGCTGGCGGCCGCCTTCGCAGAAAACGTAATCCCGCACTTTGGCGCTGCGGTCCGCCAACACGGGGCGCAGGCTGTGGCCAAAGTGGGTGTGGGTGGGCTGCACGCCCGCCAGATCCATCGCCGTGGCGTAAAAATCCACCAACTCCACCATGCTGTTGCTGATGCCGGGGTCCAGCGGAATATTCTTCGGCGGCTTGATCAGCAGCGGCACGCGGGTCAGGCAATCCTCAAAGCAGTTCTGCGCCTTTTCCGGCAGGTCAAAATCGCCGGTAAAATCGCCGTGGTCGCTCAGGAAGAAGATTGCACAGTCATCGTAAATGCCCTCTTCTTTCAAAGCTTCAACCAACTTGCCGAACTGGACATCGATCTTCATGCACATGCCAAGATATACGGCGCGCAATTCGTCCCAGTCGGCGTCAGTAAAGTCCTGCATTCCGGCATACTTGCGGATCTCCGCCTCCATCAGGGGCTTGCCGGTGCAGTCATCTGCATGGACCCGCTTGGGCAGCTTGGCACGGTCAATGGTGGAAAAATACGGTTCCTCCACCCGGTACGGCGTGTGGGGATAAACCAGGCCCAGAAACATACAGAGCGGCTGGTCGGCCGGGCGGTTATGGATGCGCTCGATAGCGGCATCCACTACTTCGTCATCGCCGTTATAGTTCTTGCCCTCGGCGTTGCATTTCAGCTGTCCCTCATAATGGGAGTAATAATATTTGTTGCCGGGCTCCCCGCGCTGGTCGGGGTTCACATTACCGGGGCCCTGCTTTTTCTGGCCGCTGTAATAAATTTCGGTCGCATGGCTTTCCGTCCAGCCGGGGATCTGGCCTGCGGTCAGGTCGTTGCGGTCGTTCATCCAAACGTAATAACCGGCCTCTTTCAGCTCTTTCAGCATGCTGGTCTCACCGGGGCGCAGCAGGTGGCTCATGGTGCGGTGGCCGCGCACATGGGGATACAGGCCGGTAAAAAAGCTGCACCGGCTGGGCACGCAGACGGGATTCTGGCAATATGCCTGCCCAAAGGATACCGCCTCGTTGGCAGCAAAAGCGTCCAGATTTGGGGTGATAGATGCCGGGTTGCCCAGATGGGCCAGCGCATCGCCGCGCATTTCATCCGGGTTAAAAATAATGATGTGTGGTCGCTTTGCCATACAAACCTCCTTGTTTCGGGGCCAGGCCCGCGGGGTGGGATTTACTCGTCCAGTTCGCCCTTGTGGCGGCGGCGCAGCTCTTCGGCACAATCGCCGCGGCCGGTATCTTCCAAGCGCTTGCAGTAATCTTTCAGGTAGCCGCGGCAGTGGAAGGGGCCGCCCTCGGCGATGACGTTCCACAGCGGGTCTTCATGGTAGTTATAAATGTTGCTCAGCATGTTGTCTGCAACCCAATGTTCCAGATACCATGCAGCACGCCAACACAACTCCGGCTTTTCTTCGGCCAGGTCGTGGATTTCATGCGGGTCCTCCTTCACGTTGAACAGCTCCTCGCCCGGGGTCAGGTGGTAGCCATCGTGATAGGTGCGGATGTACATATAATCGCCAAAGCGCACACTGCGCTGGCAGACATGAGCGCACTGGCTGACGACCAGATGATCGCGGCCGCCGTCCTGGCCGGTGCGCACACAGTCAGCGTAGCTTTCACCATCATACACCACCGGGTTGGGATTGCCAACCACCGGGTTGCAGGTGAAGGGCGGAACGCCGCCCAGCAGGTCTACCAGGGTTGGCAGCAGGTCCAGATTGTAATGGAAGCCATGGGACACGATGTTCTTGGCGCAGCCGGGCCACTTGATGATAAGGGGAATGTGGGTGGTGATGTAGTCGGCCTCGCCGTGTTCGCAATAGCTGCCCATCTCGCCCAGATCCTCGCCGTGGTCAGAGCTGATAATGATGGCCATATCGTCATAAATTCCCTGCTCGCGCAGCTTGTCAAACAGCAGGCCCAGCTGCTTGTCCGCGTACCAGATGCCGGTATCGTATTCATCGATCATATGGCGGAAATCATCGGTGTTCTTGATCTCCACCGGCTGGCGCGGGGTAGCGGGGTTGGGCTTGTTGTCATATCCGGTCACTTCGCAGGCAGAATGTCCGCCCGGCTTGGTGGCGCGGTGCTTATCCAGAATCTCCTGGGTCATCCAGGGGTCAGGCAGCGGGGCATCCTTGAACGGCTCGCCATACTCGGTCGGGGTACGGTACGGGATGTGCGGGTCCCACACATGCACATGCAGGAACCAGTCTTTGGTATCGCGTTTGCGGTCCAGCCAGTCCAGCGCTACAGGGATCACCTCGTGGGCAGGTTCCAGGCCGCGCTTGCCGATGTTGTAGGTTTCGTCAAAGCCGCCGTTGAACCACCACGCTGCGTGGCGGTCCGGGAAGCTGCTGATGCTGGCGGTTTTCATGCCCGCGCGGCGCAGTACGGCGGGCAGGTTGTAGCGGCCATTGAAATCGGCCATGCCGCGGTTGCGGCCCTCCCAACGCATTTCAGCGTTCACTCCGCCGTGGCCTACGCAGCCGGTGTGGATACCAAACCGGCCGGTCATCAAAGCGGCGCGGCTAGGCAGGCAGGGAGCATCGGAACAATATACATCGGTAAAGCGCACAGAATCTTCGGCCACTTTATCAATATTGGTGCTGGTGGCACGCGGATAACCATAGCAGCCCAGGTGGTCTGGGCGCAGGGTGTCGATATCTACATACAAAATCCTCATGGCAATATCCCTTTCTACTCTTATTACCTATTATAAAGTATAGCGGCGGGAAAGCTTTCCCGCCGCCAGAAAGTCGGTTGTGATTATCGAAAATCCGACTTTACGTTTTCAGCAAAAATGGGGTTGGCTGCGGCTCATCAGCCCATCATGGATTTCAGGGTCTCAAAGTCCAGTGTGCCAAGATAGGTGTTGATCTCTTCTGCGGTCAGATCGGGGTTCACGATGGTCAGCATGCCGTCTACTACATCTGTGGTAGCGCACCAGTTGCCGGTGGAAGCATCGTCCTTAAGAACTTCCGAGAAGATGAACTTGACGTTGTAGGTGGGGCCGATGTAGTTTTCCAGGTACGCGCGGCGCACGGTGGTTTCATCGTTGGCCTGAGCTTCCGCAATGCCGATGTTGTACTGCTTGGCGGGGGCCGCTGCCGTGCTGGACGCCGCTGCAGAAGCAGGCGCACTGGAAGCTGCGCTGCCGCCGCAGGCCGTTAAGGTGGATGCCGCCAGCAAAACTGCAAGCGCCGAACGGATGGTGGTCTTTTTCATGGAGATGCCTTCTTTCTTTATAGTGTTCTGCAAAATAAAAGTCGATTTTTAGAATTAAAAATTAGCAATGAGCAATGAGCAATTTGAGGTTAGATGAACGGGCAGTTATAAGAATGATTGGGTGTGATAGACAGATGACGAAAAAGTTTCTCTCCGGCGCGATGACCCTCATCGCGCCCTACAAATAAAATTACCGTCTACCCTACATTTTTAATGCAAACCTCTGCTCCGCCTCCAATTCCTAATTCCTCATTTCTCATTCCTATAGCAATTTTCAATAATACAGCACAGCACTTTAACTTTTGAGCAAAAAGATGTATAACAGAGGCAAAGAAGGTGAGAACTATGCTGCACAATGAAGCTCGAAAATTGATTCTGGAAGCATACGACAAAGGCATCAGCGTAAAGGAACTGGCAAAGTGCTTTTCTGTAAACACCTGTTCGATATATCGTTTGCTGAAGCATCGGAACGAAACAGGCAGCTACAAAACTCAAACGAATCTCCGTGGAAAGAAGCCCAAATTGTCAGATGCAGATCATCAGCACATCCTTTCGCTTCTGGAAAAACAGCCGGATATCACATGTCTGGAAATCATTGAAACGTTGGATTTGCCTGTCAGTATTGATACTGTCTGGCGTTTTCTTCAGAAAGCAGGATACCGCCGGAAGAAAAAGTCTCTTCATGCCAGTGAACAGGAGCGTCCCCGATGTGGCGCAGAAGAAAAAAGACTGGAACGGCCTTATATCTGGATTCAAGGCAAGTGACCTTGTGTTTCTGGATGAAAGCGGATGCAATACGGATATGACAAGGCGGTATGCCTATTCGCTTGGAGGAAGCAGAGCTGTTGATTCCGCACCACTTTCCAAGCCCAAGAACACGACCATTCTGTCATCGATTCAGTTGGATGGGACACTACGCTATACGACTTTCTCAGGCGGAACAACTGTGGAGAGGTTTAAGCGGTATCTGGAAACTGATTTGCTGCCTCATCTGAACGGAAATTCTGTTCTCATAATGGATAATATGAAGTCGCACCATGCAAAGGCAGTGAGAAATCTGCTGGACAGCTCGGGGATTCGATACATCTATCTTCCACCGTATAGTCCTGATCTGAATCCTATTGAAAAACTTTGGTCGAAAGTGAAGGCTTTCCTTCGTAAATTCAAGGCGAGGACGCTGGATGCTCTTCCAAATGCGATTCAGAATGCTTTTCACTCTATTACTGTCTCTGATTGTTCCGGCTGGTTCCGCTTCTGCGGATATGCGCTTTAATTTTGAAAATTGCTATAAACAGAGCCTGACGGCAGCGCTGTAACCCAAAAAGGAGAACCGCCATAGATATGAACCGTTTGCGGACAAACTGGATCTGGCTGCCAAATTGGATACCGGAAGATGACAGCGATGCCTGCATTGTATATTTCCGCAAGGAAATGATGGTGGACGACGCATTGCCCGCCAAAAAAGAGATCAAGATCACCGCGGATTCCCGCTATAAGCTGTATATAAACGGGAAGTTTGTTCAGGAAGGGCCACAGAAGCCCCTGGATCAGAAAGAATGGTTTGTTGATACTGCCAATGCTGCGCCCTACCTTGTGCCGGGGGCAAACGTTGTGGCGGTTGAGGTGCTGCGCTTTGCGGCAAGCCAGAATGATTCCCTGTACCGCACCAATACCCCCTGCCTGTACATTGAGGACTGCACGGCTGATAACCCTTCCTTTGCCGGGAAAAACGGCTGAAAATGCACCATAAACCGTGAAATTGCCATTGTAGGGGAAGCGGACCGCCCTGCGCCGATCCACGCGCAGGAAAATGTCCATGCCACAGAATTTTTTGCGGGGTGGAAACTGCCCGGATGCAGCACCTAAGCTGATTTTTAACATTGCAATGGCAGATGCCATCAGCGCAGATGACCGTTTGGCACGGCAGGCAATGGAAGCATTCCGCCGCTCACAGCGGCCAGATGGCTTAATCAACGCAGATGCCCCCACCGTCAAGAGTAATGTGATCCCGGCTTTTTCCATTTATTATTTGCTGATGATCCACGACCATATGATGTATTTGGGCGATAAAGCGCTAGCTAAGCGCCATCTGCCAGCCATTGACGGTATCCTTGGATTTTTTGACAGGAATCTTTCGGAACAGGGCCCTGTGGGGAAAAGTGGCGGCCCGATCATGCGTCACCGCTATTGGTCGTTTATTGACTGGGCTGGTGTGTGGGATTCCGGTGTACCGGCTGCAACCGGAAAGGGTAGCGGTTCGGTTACAATGGAAAGCCTACTTTACCTGGATGGCCTGCAAAAAACTGCTGAGCTGGCTGAATTTGCAGGCAGAACCGATACCGCTGCGGAGTACCGGCAGCGGGCAGGAGCACTTTCGGATGCAATCCGTACCCATTGCTTGGGGCAGTATCAGGGCACAACACTGGTTCAGGATGGGCCCGGCATTGAAGAATATTCGGTACACTGCCAGGTATTTGCCGTTCTGACTGGTATTGTTGAACCGGCAGAGGGAAAGCAGATGCTGGAAACCGTTGTGGGGAACCCGGAAGTTCCGCAGGCTTCTGTTGCGTTCATTTTTACCTGTTCCGCGCGCTGGAACGCTGCGGCTGGTACGAAAAGACAGATGACCTGTGGGAAATATGGCGCCAGATGGTAGAGAATCACCTGACGACCTGCGTGGAGAATGACACAGATACCCGTTCGGACTGCCATGCGTGGGGGGCATTGCTCTGTTATGAACTGCCTGCAGTGATCCTTGGCGTTCGCCCAGCGGCTCCCGGCTTCCCAAAAGTGCGCATCGAACCCCAGGTGGGTACGCTCCGTGAAGCAAGCGGCGATGTCATCACGCCGCGCGGCATGATCCATGTGGAGTGGAAGAGAGATGAAGAGAATGCTTTGCACCTGCACTATACCCTGCCAGATGGGGTTGCCTATGAGAACGAAGAGGTGTGAAAAAAGGCTATAGTATAAGAACAGCAAAAAGCATATGCTGAACGGCATATGCTTTTTGTGTTTTTAACAGATTGGGCCGCCGAAATGGTTGGTGATGTCATAGACATCAGCATAAAAGTCAGCAACAGGCAGAGCCTTGTTTATAACGCAAAAAATTGCGCCCCTGCACGGCGGCAGCAGAACCGTACCCCCTGGCCATGACAGCTGTTTTACTGTCTGCCTGACATAAAAAGCAAAGAACCCGATATTGAAAATAACGAACACAGGGCCCAGTACAACCACGCACCGGGCCCTGCCGTATCTCAAATTCCTAATTACTCATTCCTAATTTCTAATTGAGATAACTCCTCTTTCCTGTCTTCCAACGAACCTCAAACGCCCATATAATGCACTGCATTGTAAATGCTGATCAAAATAATAATGCCCATCAATACCAGGAACAGCTTGTCCACGGCACGGCTGCTCATCCGCTTGTTCAGCGTGCGGCCGGCAATGCCGCCGCCGATGCCGCCGGCAATCATCAAAACCAGGGCGGGCAGGGTGAACTCCGGCACGCTGTGGGTGATAAGGGTGGTCAGCAGGCTGGTGATCTGGCTGAACAGAATGATGTACAGACTGTTCTGCGCTGCGGTCTTGGTTTCCATGCTGAAAAAGTAGAACAGCACAACCAGATTGATGGGGCCGCCGCCAATGCCCAAAAAGCTGGACATCAGCCCCAGCACCAGGCCGATGATAACGCAGAATTCCGGGTTGGTAATATGCTTGCCCTGGATGCGCGCCTTGAACAAGGTGTACACAAAAGTGCCAATGGTGATAATGGCCAGGCAGATCGACTGTACCACGCCAACCGTGTTGGGGTTGGGGAACATGCCCGCAATGGTGCTGAACAGCTGTTTGCCCACAACGCCGCCCACTGCGGCGCCAATGGCCAGCGGGGTGCCGGTGCGGAAATCTACCCGGTTATCGCCAGCGACAATGTTTTTGCCCACGGTGTAGCAGCTCATGGAAAGCACGGTGCACCCCGAAAGAAAACTGATGGTTGCCACGCTGGCAAGGCCCAGCATATCCAGCACCGGCTTGATGATAACACCGCCGCCAATGCCGCAGATCGCCCCCGCAATGGACGCAAAAAAACTGACACAGAAAAACAAGATTGAACTCATGCGTCTTTTCCTCCTCCGGTACGTTGATTTTGATAAGTTCATCATACCGTTTTGGAAGAACGCCAAACTACCATAAATAAGAGCATTAGTGTCGAAAAATCGACAAGCATGCTCCGCAGCCTTGAGGAAAAACAGTATTTTGTGGTATAGTTTATCTGTAAAAATCCACCGGGGGTACACAATGCAAAACCTGAACTTTTTGATCAAGCCTGCATCCAGCCAGTGCAACATGCGCTGCCGCTACTGCTTTTATGCTGACGAAGCCGCCGTGCGCTGCGGCCAGAGCGCCGCAGGCATGACCCGCCCCAAAGCCGAAACATTGATTCGCTCTGCCTTTGCCGCCGCGGAACCCGGCGCACAGGTCAGTTTTTCGTTCCAGGGCGGTGAGCCAACGTTGGCCGGACTGGACTTTTTCCGCTTTTTTATGGCCAAAGCCGCCGAGCTGCGCCCGGACAGGGTGCACATCAATTATGCGCTGCAAACCAACGGCCTTGTGCTGAATGATGAATGGGCTGAGTTTCTGGCTGCCAACCAGGTTCTGGTGGGCATCTCACTGGATGGAACCAAGGAGCTGCACGATAATACCCGCCTGGACGCCAAGGGGAAGGGCACCTGGAACCGTGTAACCGCGGCATTGCATGTTTTGCAAAAGCATGACGTAGAAGTAAACCTGCTGTGCGTGGTCAACCGCGCGGTGGCCCGCAGCCCGCAAAAAGTCTATGCTTCGCTGAAAAAACTGGGCGTCCGGCATTTGCAGTTCATTGCCTGCCTGGATCCCATTGAGGGCGAGCGTGGTGCGCAGCCCTGGGCACTGACGCCGGAAGCATACGGTAAGTTCCTGTGCGGCCTGTTTGACGTTTACTACCGTGACTGGGTCAACGGCGACTACACCAGTGTGCGTCTGTTTGACGATTACATCCACATGGCGATGGGCATGCCTGCAGGCACCTGTGCCACCTCTGGCAGCTGCGGCGCTTATTTTGTGGTGGAGGGCGACGGCACAGTGTACCCCTGTGACTTTTACTGCCTGGACGAATGGAAGATGGGCCGCATTGGAGAGCAGAGCATCCCGGAGCTGGCCAACAGCGAAAAAGCCCGCCTGTTTTTGCAGCAGGGCGAGCGCAAACCCGATGCCTGCGCCGACTGTCGCTGGTACAGCCTGTGCCACGGCGGCTGCAAGCGCGACTGGGTGGAGAACGATGGCAAGCTGGAAAACTACTCCTGCCTTGCGTTCAAGGAATTTTTTGCCTATGCCGAAAGCCGGATTTTGGAGATCGCACGGGCGGAAGCGGAATACTATCGGAGATAGGAAGTAGGAGCTTTGGCGGCGAGTGAAAGCACGGCGAGAAAAATTAAGAATGAGTAATTAGAAATTTGAAATAAAGCAGGGCCTGATGCGTAATGGCATCGGGTCCTGTTTTTATTATAGATAAACAACAACCGCCTTTCCTTATGCTTTACCTAAAGCACAGGAAAGGCGGTCGTTGTTAAATAAGCGTATCTTCTTTCAGAAATTTACAGCGCGCGGCCAGAGCATCGGCCAAAACCTGTGCGCGGTTCGGTTCGCCAAAATGGGCCTGTTCAAAAATAGCAAGCACATCGTCTTTGCATCCATCCAGCGCCGTGAGATCCAGCGTTTGCAGGCTTTTTTGCAAGCGCAAGCTGTTCCTGCTGTGTGGCAGCGAATGGTTTGGCTGGGGCATCGGTCAGGGCGTTGATTTTGGTGGCATATTGGTCAAACCACAAGCTGGTGCCGCTGTCAAAAATTGGTGCAAAGCCCATCCATTCCAGCGTTACCGCGTCACGAATCGCTCCAAAATTGCCGAAATGCTGATCTTGATTGCAGATCAGATAGTCCAGAATCATCATCTGCTGCAGCTGTTCCGTAACATCCGGGATACCCAGTTTTTCGCAGCAGTTAAGGAAATGCGCATAGGCACTTACGCCGTCCCCGCGGGGAAAAGCAGAAAAAATATAATAACCACTGACAAAATCCTGACGGTCGGTCGTCATATTAGTGCAGACGGAATAAGGCTGGCTACCCTCAAACAGCAAGCTATACTCCACATGTGGGATTCCCAACTTGCGGCAGAGCAAGGATGCTGCTGCCTCATTGAACGGTTCCTGTTGCGCCATGCCGCTGCCGCCTTTTACCAGTACGCGCTGGCCGTTCAGTATCTTCCATTTTTTCTTTAACCAGCCGTCGGAGGTGTTGCAGGGGGAAACGAGATCAATGCTGTCCCGCTCCGGAATCTGCCCAAACAGGATATTGCCGACATCCTCCGAAAAATCGTTATGGTAGAAGTTGACCTTGCGCCATTCCAGGGGCTGCTCTGCAGGATTGAGCCAGTATTGATCGGACAGACTTAGTGCAAACACTTCATCATCAAGGTACTGGCGGATAGTTGTAGTTTTTTCTAGATCTGCAGGGCCTCCAGCGCATGGTGAAAGCCTGAACGGCTGGCCGGAATGGTACGCCCGGCCAGCCAAAGGTTCAGATTCTTTGCAAACTCCCTGCGGTCAGCAGAAAACAAACCTATTGGCAGATGGGCGGGCTGAACAACATCCTCAACGCGGTATACTGTGCCGCTGGTATCGTTAATGCTCAGCACAGCAACCGGCAATTCGCGGTGCATCAAAATATACTTCAACGATCCAGCCCACCTTTCCCTTTGATGATATCCATATTATACAAGGAACGGAATGTTTTCGCAACATTTTGGTGATTCAGTATCCTATTGAAAAGCTCTGGTCGAAGGTGAAGTCTTTCCTTCGTAAATTCAAGGCACGGCCCCTGGATGCTCTTCCGAACGCGATACAATGTGCTTTTCAGATAGTTTCGCCTTCTGACTGCTCAGGCTGGTTCCATTCCTGCGGCTATTCGCCTCATTTTTGAAAATTGCTATAAGCTGAACAACATCCTGTACATACACACCCTCGATAGTTGCTCTGTACTAAGGATGCTCCCACTCGGATACAATTCCAATCATATCAGTTTCCTGCAGGCGCGCCACAAGACTGTCAGAGTCAATAAGTCTTACGGGAAGTCCTGCACGGCGCAAACCAAGGAAAAACTCAATGGTTTCGGGACTACCGCCATCAGGACTCTCGGTAGCAGTATCAATATCAGCTAAAGTCAGGCGGCATGTCATCTGTACCGTCTGACGATCGAAATCCGCCCTACTTGAATTTTTAAAGTGTTGACTGCTCTTGTGCCGGATTGGCTTTTATTGTATAATAATGTGACTAATTTCAAGCATTGGTTTGCTGTCGTATGCGGCACAGCATTTGAAATTGAAATTTACGGAAAAGAGCTTCCTGCCATGGCGATAAAACGCGTTTTTCAAAAAGAGCCTGTTCTAAGCATTGCTGCCTGTCTGGCTTTGGTTTCATCCTGCTTCGTTCTTCCGGATGCAGAATATCTTGGTTATATTGATTTTCGCACGCTTGCGATCCTGTTCTCACTCATGACCGTCATGGCCGGGCTGCGGGGGCAGGGCGTTTTCGATCGGCTTGGGCGCGCGCTGCTGTCCCATACTCGCACAACGCTTCAGCTGACCGCTGTTCTGGTGGGGCTGTGCTTTTTCTCAAGCATGGTGATCACTAATGATGTATCGCTGCTTACCTTTGTTCCGTTCACATTTGTTGTTGTAAACAGCTTGGATGCTGCCGTTCGGGATAAGCTGCTGCTTCCCATCGTCTGCATGCAGACGATAGCCGCAAACCTCGGCAGTATGCTAACACCTCTTGGTAATCCGCAAAACCTGTACCTGTATGGAAAAAGCGGAATGGATATGGGTTCTTTTGTTTTGCTGATGCTCCCCTACTCCATCCTGTCGCTGGCACTTCTTGCGCTATGGGCGGTGGGGCTGTGCCGCCGTGGCGCAAAGATCTCCATGGCTCATTCTGCGGCTGCTGCAAGCCCGAACAAGGCACTATTATCGCTGTACAGTATTTTATTCGTGCTCTGTCTGTTGGTGGTACTGCGTGTTCTGCCCTATGGTATCGCGTTTGCTGCGGTTCTGGCCTGTGTGCTTTTGGCAGACCGGAACACATTATGCCGTGTGGACTATTCGCTGATCCTTACCTTTGTTACGCTCTTTATCTTTATTGGCAATCTGGGGCGTTTTGCCGCCTTTTCCGGATGGCTGCAGCATATTCTTACCGGCCACGAGGTATGGGTTTCTGTGCTTGCCTCACAGGTAACCAGCAATGTGCCTGCGGCGATCCTGCTTTCGGGATTTACAGAGAATATCCGCTCCCTGATCATCGGCACAAATCTTGGCGGCCTTGGCACGCTGATTGCCTCAATGGCCAGCCTGATCTCGTATCGCGAAATTGCAAGGGAGTTTCCGTTACAAAAAGGCCGGTATTTTGCGTTGTTCACAGTTTCCAACATCCTGTTTGTGACGGTTCTTATGGGCGCGTGGGCGTTAGCTGGATAAAAACATCACCGCACAATTCTAAACACAGCCGCAGCGGCTCTTAGAATTGTGCGGTGATTCTTTTATAAGTAATTTAGATTACGGAATAGCTGTTTAAGCTAACTAATCAGTGCACAAAACTTTATATCCCATTATGCTGCATCTTTCATGGGTCATATTCTCTGCTCAATAGCCACTGAAGTCCTGCTGCTGTTCGCTGTACCACATCTTTAAAGTGATTGCCGGGATTTAATTGGAAGGTCGTATCTATTCCCTGCTCGTGGTAATATCTTTCGATGGATTCGGTATTCTGCTGAACACATCTTAGAAGCGAATTCTGGGTGCGGCACTCCCGGTCGCCCAGCGAAAAGAAGATATCGGCAGGTTTTTTCACGGGTGTACGGGAAACGACATACTCTTTTATTCCCGGAAACCACAGCGAGCCGGAGACACTCGCAACTCGCGAAAAGGCGTCCGTCTGATAAATAGAATACAGTGCAAACAGTCCGGCCAGTGAATATCCCGCAATTCCCCGCCAGGCGGGGGTCCCCTGCAACAGACTTTCTGCTTTCGGTATAATTTGGTTTATCAGAAGGCGCAGGTACTCATCGGCTCCGCTGGTATATGATGCACCATTTTTGAATATGGGCGGAATATCCCATGGCACCATATCATGATTCCATTCCAGCTTACTGACTGCAACCAGCGAAAAATCCTGACAGCCGATGTCTGTCAAATACTGAAAGATCTGCGCTCCCTCGCGCCCATAGGTATTCAGATAAATCACCGGCTTGTTTGGCGCGGCACTTTCGAATACATCTACCCTTTTTTGCTCTACCGAAAAAGAATTCATTCTGCCGCCTCCCCACCATTGGCGAATGCTCCGCAAGCTGCGCGGGTCAGAATCTCCTGCACCTGTGCCGAGCTACTTATATTTATCACTGGTACCACCATACTTTTGTGCCTATATCGTATTCGAAATCAGCACAAAAGTCAACTTTTGCTTTATCAATTTTGACGCAAGCAGCCTCCCTGCATTTTCTCCGATTCTCCGTCTTTTTATCTGGGATATTTTGGCGGATAGTGCTATCATGGTAAAAAGTGTGCGTCTGTGCAGGACAGAGCCAGCCATTTTCAAGGAGGACATCATCATGTCAAAGATCGTCAACGAGGCAAAGATTGGCTACCTTCGTTCTGGGCTTCTTCCACTGCTTCCAGATATACACTGCTTACACAGGAGGAGATTTTCCGCTTGGCCGTCTCGCTTGTTATGTTCAGAAGATGCAGCTGGATGATCAACCTGTGACTGGCACAATAGCACACCCAGTGCCTTCCTCACACAAGCAGTATTGCACAGTTTCAGCCGCTTGCTTTTGGCGGTCTTGCAAAAAACAACAACACGCCCGGACAGCTGCACAAGTGCAAACTGTCCGGGCGTGTTTTACGCTTTCTGAGCGGGCAAACGCATCATCACTGCGCTCAGGTGATTCCTGTAGAAGATAAGAGACGTCGTCTTAATCGCTGGTTGGGAAAATGACCTTGTTGACGAAAAAGAAGATTACCATGGAAACACCGCCGTTCAATACCGTTGTACCAATATTGTAAATAAAATCCGGCACATATCGCGCAGCTGTTGCGACCCAAATGCAGTTTATAGAATTTACAATACAGGTTATTACGCAAAATGCAACCGCATACCAAACGATCTGCCGGGTAAGATTCCCCTTGCTGCGGAAAACGACATTTCTTTGTATTGGGAAATTGATTACCTCACCCAGTATCATGGCTATCATATAAGCGCAAAAATAAGGCAAACCACCATGTTCTGCGTCATAGCCCAAAATGTTCCATTTGAAGGTTGCTCCCAGCATAGTCACTTCGATTCCCGGCCAGCCAAAATCCACCTTGGGCATATTTGCAAAAGCAGCAGGCAGGAACTGCAGCAATATGTACTTAAACACCGTAATGAGGTTGCATACAATTACGAACAAGCCACCCTCACGGATCCACTGCATTATATCCTGATTGGCTGTTTTTGCTGTATTCCTTTTATCTTTCATAAGACATCTTATTGCTCAGTATCCTCGTCCTCTTTTTTTGCCTTGCGGTATTTGCGGATTGCGCAGATTTCCCAAGCGACAAGGATGATTGCAACAACTGCATCCACTGCGTAGGTCGTCTTTACCCACTTCGGCACAGATACCGCACGCGTCACAGCGAAGGAGTTTGCCAATGCATACAGCGTGCCGTGCGCCGCATTGCGCATAGCCGTTACCGTACCGACAGAGTTCAAATCACGGTAGAACTCATTCGTAATGTTAAACGCCAGCATCTTCGTGCCGCCGGTACGAATTGCCAGATTACCGTCCATATACCATGCGCTGACGACTGCGTCTGTAATGACAGCGCCATGGAAGCCCCATTCATCACGCAGAATGTTCGTCAAAAGAGCCTTACAGCCACCGGCCCAGACAGGACCGACCGCATTCATAGAGGTCATAACGCCCATGCCGCCTGCCTTGATCGGCTGTTCAAATGCCTTGAGGTAAATTTCGCGGGCAGACTGTTCATTCAGCCATGTGCAGATGTTATTCTGACGATAGTTGTCCTGATCGTTGAAGGCAAAATGCTTCACATAGCAAATCAGACCATTTTCGGTTGCGCCGGACACCTCTGCAGCTGCGGTCAGCCCGGAGAGAACGCCGCACTCGGAATAGTATTCAAAGTTACGCCCGCCGAATGCGCTGCGGTGGATATTCATTGCAGGTGCATACCAGCCTGCACAGTTGATTTCAGCACATTCCTTTGCAATCTGTTCACCGCGTGCCTTGGCCAGCGGCTGGTTCCAGGTGCATGCCAGCATCACAGTACCAGGATAGCTCGGACCTGCGGCAGGATTGTAGTTGCTGTGCACACCTGTCGGGCCGTCACAGTCCTCCGTTGCGGACAGGCCGATGGATTCAACACCAACGGTATGGTAACCACCGTCTGCCGTAAGGCTGAACAAGTCATTGACCGTGAGTTCATCGAGAAGCTGCTCCCACTTGGGGTCATCGTAAGCAACGCCGCTCAGATCAGCAAGTTTCAACCCGTTATTCGCCCCGGTGGTCGGCATCACAGCATTGGGGTCATCGTATTTTGCCGCATCAAAGGTTGCTGCACTTGCATAGTCTGCCAGTGCCTGTGCACTCAGGCTATGGTTTGCAGGCGCAGCGGTAGCCTCTGCATAGTTGGCAAAGCCATCGGCACGGCTGAGATAGGTCACATCTCCCTGCGCAAAGGTGAGCTGGTTTGTAGCAGCCACCTGATCTGTGGAGCGAGCGCCATCATGTGCATCGTCATAGATGACGTCCTTGTCCACCTTGGCAACATAGGTATCCAGGATCGTATGAGAATCCGAGCAGAGATTGATCTTATAGTCGCCTGCCTCGAGTACATACGCACCATTCGCACTCTTGATGCCGTTCGAATCATAGGAGGCCATATCCTCATAACGGAAGGTGATCTTCAGGGTCTGTGCTTCGCCGGGCTGCAGGATTTCCGTCTTGGCGTACTGCACAAGATTTGCTGTTGCCTTTTCGATACCACCGTTATAATACGGCGGCTCATAGAAAATTTCTGCAACATATTTTCCTGCTGTATCGCCGGTATTTTTAACTGCTACATCCAGCGTGATTTTCTCGCCATCATCCTCGACAGCTGCAATTGACGAATCAAAGGTAGTGTAGCTCAAGCCATAGCCGAACGGATACTGAACCACCTTATCATAATCAATAAGGCCCTCTGCAGCAGCCGTTTCATAGAATTTGTAGCCAACATAGATGCCCTCGCAGTAGTTGACAAACATGGCACGGTTGTCCTGGCTCCCCGTAACCTCTGCATAGTTATCATACGCAAAGCCGCCGAAGTTGTTGACCGTGGGTGTTGCGAGCAGATCGTAGACATAGGTATCCGCCAGATGTCCGGACGGATTCACTTCACCGCTCAAGATCTTTCCGAGGGAATCAAAGCCAAGCTCGCCGGGCGCACCGCACAGAACGGCTGCCTTAATGCTGTCATACTGATCCAGCCAGCCAAGCTCCATAGCATTGGACGAGTTGACCACAACGATAACATTCTTGAACTCTTTACAAACGCGGTCTACCATTGCAATCTCGCGGTTACTTAATTCCAGGTAACTCTTGCTGGCATCGAGGTCTTCTGCCTGCGTTGTAAAATCATAGAACTGTGCGAGCCCGCCGTACTGTGCATTGTATTCATCCGGGCCGGTGATGCTTTGCGGGATATCAAAGCCCTCGCCGCCGGTACGGCTGACAACAACCACCGCTGTATCCGAGTAAGCGACCGCATCCTCAAAAATGTTAGCGTTCTCGTACTCTGCAATGGTAGGCTCCGGAACGGTGAAATCGCCGCGCTTGCTGCCGATCTCACGCAGACGGATCGTACCGACAGGACGCTCTGTACGGAAATTCTCATAGAATTTCACAAGCTCCTCATTGACTTCAAAGCCCGCATGCTTAAGGCCGTCAATCAGAGAAACCGCATTGCTTGTATCACTATCACCGGAGCCGGTGCCGCCATACAACGGGCGAACGCTCGACCAGCCAAACAAGTTGAGCTTTGTACCGGCGCTCAACGGCAGCGCCTTGTCATCATTCTTCAGCAGAACGATGCCCTCGGATGCAATCTGGTCTGCAATCGCACGGCCGGATGCCATTGTTTCGTCCGAGACCTTGACATCCTCAGCAAAAACACTGTTCACCACCGAGTATTCTACGCCGAGAATAACCCAGTTGACGGAAAGCGTGATAGCCAGCAAAATTGCAATCGGGGCCTGTGCACGCACCAGCGCGCGCTTCGGCTGTTTTAGCTTTCCGGCTGCGACCACTACGATGAGCGCCGCGATCAGTACAACAACAATAAAGATAATAGCCGGGCTACAAGCAATAATGCCGTTCTTCAAATCCTCGGTCGTAACTGCCAGGGAGCCGCCAAACATCAAATCGTACAGCTTTTTCCCTATTACCGCAAATGCTGCAATGATAACTGCAGCAATCAGCCACGGCACAAACCTCTTCTTATTTTTCATTTCGTTTCTCCTTCAAAAGTAAATGGGTATGCGGTTCAATGCGTATTTATTGTAATTCAAACCAGTGGAAATTCATTTTCCCACTACCCGTAAAACGGAAATACAATGGATAGGTTCCATCAGGGATCGTAAGGGACACCTTTTCCCCCACCTGACTGCCGTTTTTTATGAAAATATCGGCACACAGCGTGGAAAAATCCGGTGCGGTTGACACCTGAAGGCATCCGTTTGCAGAGCCGGTACAATGTACCTTTATCTCAGCAGCATCTTTAAAGGCAAAGTACTTGAATCCTGCCACTGCACCATCGCGCATATTGGCAATGTACTGATTGCCGCTGTCCTCTCTGTCCGGCCCGTCCTGCGTGAAATAGGGGTGATTGCGCAGCCGCCATTTCGGAAAAGGTCCGTCATAGCGTCCGGTACCATCCTTCCCCCAGAGGTTGCAGGCAATACGCGCCTCATAACGGCCTTTTCCCTTTAAGGGTCCATCGTTTAGGCCGCAGCTTGTGACCTCTGCCTGCAGAAACGCTCCGTTTTCGTTACGCCGAAGTTTCTCGGCACAAGCCTGCCGGGAATACGAATGACGGTTGGTTTGCCTATGATAGAAAACATACCATTTGTCCTCTAGCTTGAGCAGCCCGCCATGTGTATTGCCCAAATAGTTAGCTGCGTGCTTTTCGGACAGGTTGCTGTTCAGGAAGATATCACCCTGACTAACCAGAGTGCCGCCGTAAGAGAAATCTCTGTCAGGGCTTTGGCTGGTAGCGTAGCATAGCTCATGGTTATGACGAGAGGAGTATACGAAGATATAGGTTTTCCCTTCCTTGCGTATCGAGCTTGCCTCAAAAAACTCATGTCCTTGAAAGGCTCCCGGCCCTTTTTTAGGGAAAATCACGCGCGGCTCCGTTTTTATCGTCACCATATCTTTTTCAAGTTCCAGAACTGTACCGCCGTCACATCTAAGCTTGTGTCCACCTGTCAGAATAGCAGGCACTGCATTATAAAAGCCGGAATACAGCCACACGCGCCCGTCATCATCTGCCAAAACGCCGGGATCAAACGGAAGCTGATCTCCCCTTCTTCGTCCCCAGAGTGTGCCGTCCGCATAGTGAATATGACCCAAAAATTTATATTCTCCCGCAGGTGTATCGCAGACCGCCACGCTCATAATGCCTAAAAAGTCAAACGCATAGTAGAGGTAGTACCGGCCGTCCGGGCCTTGGCAGACATCCGGTGCAAAAAGCAGATGGTATCCCAATGGATTTTTGGGGTCCTGTTTTTTGCGGTAGATCACTCCCTCGTACCGCCATTCGGAAAGATCTTCCACCGGCGCCGACCAGCAAACGTAGTCATTCACACAGAAGATCGGTGCGTTGAAGCGGTCATGTGAGCCATAGACATACACTCTACCATTGAACACATGCGGTTCCCCATCCGGAATATATTCCCACGATGGCAAATATGGGTTCACTGCTTGTCTGTTCACAGTTTTCACCTCCTTCCTTTCTGCTGTTACGTTTTAAGTGTAGCACAACTCCTTCTTTTTTCGGGGGATTTTGGCATAACCCGTCTCCACAGTGGCACAACTTGCATTCTTGAACACTTTTTTCGGGCATATATGTTTCCTTTTGTGCATTCCACAAAAAAGCGGTGCAGATCAACTCTGCACCGCTCCCACATGCTTAAAACTGTTTTTGTCTGCGCGCTGGCCGGCTGTATTTCCAAGGCAACACCGCATAATTCCCGCCTTACGGCTTAAGCACCGCTCCGGCGGCTGCGGCACTTAGAATTATGCGGTATTGCCCTAAGACAAGCACATATCATGCTTCGTCTCTGCCGCGCGGCAGAAATTTTTATACCATGTAACCGCACAGCCGTTCTGTATAGGATCAGGCTTTTTCCGGCAATGGAAGGAGAACGCTCAGATGGAACCAGTTATCTGAACAATCTGCCGAAACCGATCCGCCATACTTCTCTGCTGTATATCGGATGCTTTTTATCCCGTAGCCATGCATATCCTTATCATGCTTCGTTGTGCGATACTCTCCGTCCACAACAGAAAGTTTCGCTGTACAGTAGTTTTCCACCCGGATGATCAAAAACACATTCTGCGTATAGACAGCCACCCGGATAAGGCGCTGCTGCGGGTCAGCCAGCTTTTCCACACCCTCTATTGCATTGTCAAGCGCATTGCCGAATATGCTGCAGATGTCCATCGTTTCAATAAAATCCAACCTTGCACCGTCCGCAACGATCGTCAGCGTGATCTGATGCTGACTGCAATACAGCTGCTTATCTGACAGGATCGTATCCAGCACATCATTTCCGGTATGCTGATTCACACCCAGGCTCTGCATTCCTTTTTCCAGTTGCGAAAGGTATTCCTCTCTTCTGGCCGCATCTGACTCCATCCGAATGACCTGTATCTGATGCTTTAAGTCGTGGTATTTGCGGTTGATTGCTTCACTGTTATCACGACTGATGCGGTATTGCTCATACTGCCGCTTTAAAAGTGTCTGGATTGCCGTTAATTCGTGTTGGGTCTGCATGTCCTGCCACCTATCCTGCATGGAAAGCAGCACAGCCACGCCCGCGAAATCCACCAGCGTTCGTATCCAGAATATTTCCGTGGTCATACGCCCGCTGAACGGCGTATTGGTCGTCACATAGCTGATATTGCTGATTAAAAATGTGCAGATCGCTATAACGGCCGCCGATATGCTTTCACGCCTTGTCATATGCAGTGGCGCTTTATCTCTCAGCCTTTTCTGCTCAAGTCGCAGAAAAACGCCAAAGCCGCCGCCATAAAAAGCCAGCAAGAACAGTCCCTGTATCCACCAACTGCCCGGCATCTTTGATGCGCCGAATGAATAGAGCTGCCACTCCAGCGATGCAACAAACTCTGCCAGCGTGAACGCCAGCGCCCACCAAAAACCCGTATCACAAAAGTTCAAGCGGCAGCACAACCAGATCGTAGCATACATCAAAACCAAAGCCACGATCATGCCGGGAATCCAAAGGCTTAGCGGAACAATGCCGATCAACCACTGCACCAAGCCGAATAAGGGCAGCGCTGCTGCCAGGATCCCGGCCGTTTTTACTGCATTATAACGCTGGGGCAGCAGCCTTACAAACAGCACACATGCCAACCACTCCGCCAGCGCAGTATACAATTTCGGAATATCCTGTATCACGCCTGTTATTCGCCTCCCATATATGCAGCAAGGGCTTCCATAAAGCTTTTCTTCCGTGCGCGGCTAATTTGCAGAGCCTGCCCTTTTACGGTTACGACCAGCTGATTCACACGCTCCACATGCGCCAGATTTACCAAATAGCAGTTGTTGCACTTATAGTAATGCCTCTGCGCGAGCTTTTCCTCGGCGCTTTTCAGTGATCCTCTCTCTGCATACTCACCGATCTCGGTATGGTAGATAATTGTATGTCCGCGGCTTTCAATATACAGTATCTGGTCTGCATCCAGCCGGATCATCTTGCTCTCCTGTATCAGATGTATATAGAACTTGGATTTTCCATGTACTTTTTTAACCGCATTATGCAGCACCTGGGAGAAGGCAAAGTATTGAATGGGCTTCAATACATAGTCTAATGCCTCGACCTTATATCCCTGCACAGCAAATTGCGCAGAATTTGTAATAAATATAATGATGACATTTTTATCCATATCCCGTATGCGCATGGCCGCCTGCATACCGTCCATATGCTTCATTTGGATATCCATCAGGATTATGTCATACTCGGATTTATATTTTTCGACAATTTCCAATCCGTCTGAAAATTCAGATACACTGACCGTTTCCGAAAAATCGCTTTGATACTGATCAATGTACTTTCCGAGTTGACTGCGATACCCTGTATCATCCTCTACGATTGCGATGCGTATCATGGTAAATCCCCGTTTCGTGATCCGATGCAGCTTACCCGCCAAATATGGCAATCGCCTTGCATCAACTGATATTGTGCGTTTCTGTCTTGCCTTACCGTATATTTCCTATGCCGATTGTTCAGATTATACTCTTTTTTCCTTCCTTTTGTAAAGCTACAGAACGGTGCAGACATATTGCTCTTTTTTCCTGCGGGCAGGTCTATTTGCCTTATTGCAGCCCACCCCGCCAATACCTTTTCTGAATTAACGCTCAGGTTGTTTGGGGTCGTTCCACCACAAAACGGGGGTCTTCCTCCCCTGTTTTCCCGTTTGGCACAAAGCCGCATTTTTCCAATGCCCGGCAACAAGGGTGATTATGACAACCTGCTGCAGGGCATCGACAGCGGCGCAGTGACGCTGGAGCAGGTAAAAATCAATGCCTCCCGCGTGGTCAAAATGGCGCGGGCACTGACGCAGGAATAAAACACAAAAACCTCTGCCAGACTGGATGTTTGCCTGGCAGAGGTTTTTTAATAAGTATTTACTTTTCACGGTACTCCATTGGGGTTTGGCCAGTGACCTCCTGAAAAATCCGGCTGAAATAGTTGCGTGTGCTAAAAGAAAGTGCAGCGGCAATGTCCTGCACGGTCTGGTTGGTGCTTTTCAGCAAAACCTTGGCGCGCTCAATCTTGGCAAATTTTATGTAATCTGTCACGCTCAAGCCCGTTTCTTCCTTGAATTTGTGGGTCATATAATATTCCGTATAGCCCACCAGCGCTGCAATATCTGCAGCGCGTATTTTTTTATCGAGATTCATCTCAATATAGTCCACGCACTTTTGCACCTGCTGGCTGAGATGCGGGTTGGTGCGGCATTTATGCACGCGCCGGACAAAGTCGTCATACATCATAAGGCCGAGCGGTTCAAGATCTTCCAATGTTTTTGCATTTTCAGCGGATTGGATGTAGCTGTCCCCCAGCGCGTAGGCTTCCTCCGGCGAAAGCCCGCCCTCGATGGCGGCACGGCATACCAGCGAGGTAAACACGATGATGCTGGTCTTGCTCTGGCGCAAAGCGTCATCGCTGCGCACCGGCACACCCGCGCTGATTCCCATACTGGCGGAAAGGGCCTGCCTGTAGTTCAAATCACCGGTGCGCACCATCTGCAGAAGTCCCTGCTCTGCCATCCAGACCTTGTGGCGATCGTGAGCGGGCTGCTGCACTGTATTGCGCACCTGCGCCAAAAACTCGCTGTTGATGTCGCTGATCGCAAGGTGGTTGCCGGTCAGACAATAGTGCATCATCAGCGCGTAGCGGTGCAGGACCGTGCATTGCAGCACAGGGACGGTTTTCAACGCCTCGTACAGCTGCATGGTCCATGCCACACTTGTTTCCAGACGGTTATAGTATTGCAGCCCCTGCTCAATCCCGCGCAGCGAAACATCCTGATAAAACACCGGCCCGATGACCCAGGCGCGTTTCAGCACACTGCCGTCCTTTTCAAAGGCAGCTGCCCATGTCATGCCAATGGCCGTGCCGAGCGTGACCGGCGTTGTGTGCCGGCTGCCGTAGTCCAGCATTTTTTTCTTGCAGCCGAATATCTCAAATGCGCCGGAGAGGAACCCCGCCTCCGGGCAGTTGCTCTGCAGCAGACTGCCATCGGCATTATAGCACCATGTATAAATGTTGCCGCCGCACTGGACCAGCTCAGAAAACAGCTCCATATTTTGAAAAACATCCATCGAACCACCCTCATTTTATACCAGTATACCAAAAAAAGTGGCTGCCGTACAGACAACCACTGATGTTTTTATGCGTTGGCGTATCCGCCCAGCGCCGCAAGGCTGGGCTTCGGGGTACGCCCCATCGTTTCGCGGTTTACGGCAATCAGGCCAAAGTTCATAGCATAGCCCTTCTGCCACTCAAAGTTATCCATCAGGCTCCAGTGGAAGTATCCCTTGACCGGAATACCATCAGCGATGCAGTTTTGCACACCAGCCAATGCGGCCTCGATAAACGCCACGCGGCGGGTATCATCGGCGGTGGCAATGCCGTTTTCGGTCACGATCAGATCATCGTGGAAATCCTGCGCCACCTTGCGGATTACATTTTCCAGTGCCTGCGGATAAAACTCGTAGTCCATCTGGGTCAGCTCGGCCCCCTGCGGTGCGGGCAACTGCCCATGCGCACCGTACAGCGTGCGAGTGTAGTTCTGCACGCCGAGGAAGTCATCCTCCTTAATATAAGGAAGATAGTGGGTGAACTCTTCCTCCCACGCAGCGGCGGCAAAGGCTTCACCGCCCGGCTGGGCCTGCAGGTCATGCAGCGAGAGGGTCAGACCGACCTTAACCTCAGGACAGATTGTCTTGATGGCCTCCCGCGCGGCGGCGTGAGCGCGTAGAACCAGCAGATCGCCCTCCGGCGTGCGCTCGCTGACGAAAATTTTCGGCTGCGGCGTACCGAACACGGCGGCGTTTTCAGCGGCAGCGTACTTCATATTCTCCATCATCTTCTGGAAGTTCATGCCAACCTGCACGCTGCCTTCGGCGGATTTGCCTGCATTGGCAGCAGCCTTGGCGGCCTGCTCTGCCATCAGGCGGAACCGCTTGGAGATAGCCGCCAGCTGCAGACCCATATTCGCCTCATTGATGGTGCAGACGATGTGAAGCTCACTGCCCAACTGCTCCATTACATAGCTGACATAGCGCTTGAAATATTCGACTGTGCTTTCAGCCTCCCAGCCGCCCTTGGCAATCAGCCATTTGGGGCTGGTGAAATGCAGCAGCGTCACAACGGGTTCCACACCGTGCGCCTTGCAACAGGCAATGACCTTGCGGTAATGCTCGATCTCGGCAGGGTCAAACTTGCCCTCCTCCGGCTCGATGCGCGCCCACTCGATGGAGAAGCGGTAGGCGTTCAGGCCCGCATCGGCCAGCAGTTTAATGTCCTCCTCATACTTATTATAATGGTCGCAGGCAATGCCGCTCGGCTCGGTAAAGCTGGTGTGGGGCAGCTGCTCCTGCGCCCAGTAGTCGGAATGGATATTGTTACCCTCGACCTGATGGGCGGCAGTGGCCGCGCCGACAAAGAAACCTTTTTCAAATT
>ENA-ORNR01000630-ORNR01000630.1-human-gut-metagenome-genome-assembly--contig:-NODE-630-length-33428-cov-6.091781_pt1 | contig 33428 bp, 28 predicted proteins | sample MGYA00242114_ERZ509020 | MGnify/ENA primary metagenome ERZ509020 (study PRJEB26280, sample SAMEA2338758) | human gut metagenome | biome: human gut; feature: human-associated habitat; material: faeces...
TTCTATTTCTTTTCTTTCGCAGAGCATTCTTAATATTCTTCCTATATCCCGCCTTTACTTCGGTGCAAATACTATATGAAATTTGCAATTCCAAGATGTGTGTGCTAAACTTTCTTTATTATTCATAAAAAATTCATCCAATTCTTTCCTTAATGCAGCTGACGAACTACATTATTGTACAATTAGAGGAATTTTTCTTTAATCTAAAGATTTTAATCTCACCAGCATAGCTGGTTGTTGTTGTTCTTTCGCTCCTTTGTCGCTCAGAACCATCGCTAAAGCGCATAATAAAAAATCAGTAACCCCTAAAAAGGGGCTGCTGATTTAATGCAAAGTATTAGTAAATTTTATTTTGCTGTTTTCAGTTCGGTCCAGTAACGGTCGTACATGGGCAGTGCATCGCCGATATCAATCAGCCATTCGCCTTTGTCGATGTTATCCATACCGATTTTCAGCATCGGGTCATTTTTAAATTCTTCGCTGTGGAATTCCTGAGCTTTTTCGTTCGGGTCATTGTAGCCGATGTATTCATAGTTTTTAGCGCTGATTTTCGGGTCATAGATAAAGTTGATGAATTTTTCGGCCAGTTCTTTATGTTTTGCGCCTTTGGGGATAGCAAAGGTATCAGCCCAGATGGTAGCGCCTTCTTTAGGTACTACAAAGCCGATATTAGGGTTGTCTTTCAGGGTGTAGCTTGCGTCACCGGTCCACATAGTGCCAATCCATGCTTCTTCGGCAATGAATTTTTGTTTAATGGTATCGGTATCGAAAGCAAGTACGTTAGGCGCAAGTGCTTTCAAATCCTGGAAGGCCTTTTCAACCTGTGCAGGGTCGGTGCTGTTATTGGAGAAGCCGTTTTTCTTTAATGCCATGCCGATGGTTTCGCGGCTGTCATTTAAAAGAATCAGGCGGCCTGCATATTCAGGGTTCCACAAATCTTCCCAGCTGTCGGGAACGTCTTTAACATAGTTTTTGTTGTAGGCAATGCCGGTAATGCCCCAGGTGTAAACGAGGGAATGGTCGCCGGTGGGGTCATAAACCGGTGCTTTTAAAGTGCTTACAATGTTTTTGGCGTTGGGGATGTTGTCCATGTTCATTTTTTCCAGCAAATCAAGTTTGAGCATGGTTGCAACCATATAGTCAGAAGGCTGGATTACATCGTACTGTGCTCCGCCGGCCTGAATTTTAGCCAGAAGTTCTTCATTGTTGGCAAATACGTCGTAATTAACCTTACAATTGTATTGCTTTTCAAATTCGGCAATAACCTCCGGGTCAAAATTGTCGGCCCAGCTAAAGAGGTTGAGAACCTGCTGTTCTCCTCCTGCCGCTGCATCTTTCTTTTCTGTGTCACCTCCGCAGCCTGTCAGGAGAAGGGCCATGGTCAGTACGGAAACGAGAAAGACCAAAAGTTTTTTCATTTTGCAAATCATCCTTTCTTTATTTGGTTTTATTGAACCGTTTTACGGCGTCAATCTTTGTTTTTGCTGCTGTGCTGCGGCTGTAAAATCTGCGCAATTACAATCAGCGAAATGGTTGCGAACATTAAGAGGGTGGAAAGAGCGTTAATTTCCGGGGAAATGCCGCGTTTTACCATTGCGTAAATATATAGCGGCAGCGTGGTGGAGTTAGGCCCGGCCACGAAGAAGCTGATGATAAAATCATCAATGGAAAGGGTAAAGGCAATCAGCGCGCCGGCGATAATACCTGGCATGGCAAGCGGCAGGGTAACGTAACGGAAGGTTTGAAACGGCGTCGCGTACAAATCCATGGCTGCCTGCTCAAGTTCATGGCGCATGCCTTCAAGCCTTGCGTTAACGGTAATTACCACAAAGGAAAGGCAGAAGGTGATGTGCGCTAAAATAAGCGTAACTTTACCGAGCGGAACCTGCGTCTGTGCAAACAGCACCAGAAGGCTCAGGCCCATAACGATTTCCGGAATCAGTATCGGCAGATACAAAAGCCCGTTAATAACCGGTTTGCATTTATACTGATAGCGGTTGAGGGCAATGGCGGCAATTGTGCCGAGCACGGTGGAAACAACGGTGCTGATAACTGCGATAAACAGGCTGTTCATAAGGGCTTCCAGCACGCGGCGGTTTTGGAACAGCGAAGCGTACCAGTCGAGCGTAAAGCCTGTCCATACAGCGTTAATACGCGATTCGTTAAAGGAATACAGCGCAAGAATTAAAAGAGGAAGGTATAAAAAGGCCAGTATTACAAGCGAATAGGCCAGAAGAAGATGGCTACGCCACGTCTTTTGCATCTTTAGCCCCTCCTTCCTGCGACTGCAAAGCCTTGTAGTAAAGGATAATCAGCACAAGGCTCATTACTGCCAGCACAATGGAGAGCGCGGAGCCAAAGGGCCAGTCGCGCGCTGCCAGAAACTGGTTCTGGATGAGGTTGCCGATAAGGGCGGATTTGGCGCCGCCCATAACGTCCGGCACAACGAACATGCCGAGCGAGGAAATAAATACTAAAATTGTGCCTGCGGCAATGCCGGGCATTGTCAGCGGCAGGGTAACCTTGCGGAAAGCCGTCATCGGCGATGCGCCAAGGTCGGAAGCTGCTTCAAGCAGGCGCAGGTCAAGCTGTTCTATGGAAACGTAAATCGGCAGCACCATAAAAGGCAGCAGGGCGTAAATCATGCCCAGCATTACGGCCGCGTCGTTGTACAGCATCTGAAGTGGCTGCTCAATAAGCCCCAATTTCATTAAAAAGGTGTTTACTACACCCTGCGTGCGCAGAATGATAACCCACGCATAAGAGCGGATTAAAAAGTTAATCCAGAAAGGTATCATCACGAGAATCAGCCCCGGCTGCTGCCATTTTTTAGGCAGGCGTGCAATGAAGTATGCCAGCGGGTAGCCCATGATGATGGTAGCAACGGTAGTGATAACCGCTACTATCAGAGTGTCGGCAAAAATCTGCAGATATAAAGGTTCTAAAAAGCGCAGATAATTTTTTAGGGTGAATTCAAAAATTATTTGTCCGTAAGGCGTGCGCCCGGCAAAGGAAACGGCAACTACGATGAGAAGCGGGATAACGAAAAAGATGCTTAACCAGAGCATTGCCGGGGCAACCATCAGTTTTCCGTTTTTCATCGCGATACTTTCACCTCGTCTTTTTTATACCACCAAATGCCTACGCGCTCGTTGGGCGACCAGCGTTTAAAGTCGTCAAAATACTGGTAGGCCACAACGGTTTGGTTGGAGTTGTCCAGACGGATAAATACTTTATCAATGGTACCGTAAAACACAACGTCTACAACGGTACCGTAATAACCGGGTTCCGGGTGCTGCTTTTCCGCCTGTTCGTCTTCGTATTCCGGGCAGAGGTTGAGTTTTTCCGGGCGGATAACAAGCGTTTCGCTTTCCGTTTCAAAAAAGTTGCTTTCGCCGATAAATTTGGCGACAAAGCGAGTGTTGGGGTAATGGTAAATCGTGTCCGGGTTGTCGTCCTGTTCGATAACGCCCTTATTCATAACCACAATGCGGTCGCTCATGGTAAGCGCTTCTTCCTGGTCGTGCGTTACATAAATGAAGGTAAGGCCAAGGCCGCGCTGCAAATTCTTAAGTTCCAGCTGCAAATTTTTGCGCAGCTGGTAGTCGAGTGCGCCCAGCGGCTCGTCCAGTAAAAGCACTTTAGGGTTATTTACAAGGGCACGGGCGATGGCTACGCGCTGCTGCTGGCCGCCGCTCATCTGCTGCGGACGGCGGTTGCGGAATTCTTCAAGCTGCGTAAGGTACAGTACCTGCGCTACACGTTCCTTTTGTTCTTCGGCGGGTACTTTTTTCATCATCAGCCCAAACTTTATGTTTTCCTCAACAGTCATGTGAGGGAATAATGCGTAGTGCTGAAAAACCATATTGACATCACGTTTATAGGGCGGTTTATTGGTAACGTCTTCGTCATCAAGGAAAACTTTGCCGGTAGTAGGCGTATCAAGCCCCGCAATCATACGCAGCAAAGTGGTTTTGCCGCAGCCGGAAGGCCCTAAAAGCGTTAAAAACTCACCGTCGTAAATGGTAAGGTCCAGCTTGGGGATGATGAGGTTATTGCCGTACTTTTTGGTAATTCCCTGCAAACGGATCATTTCTTCCATTTTTTTGTTGTCACAACCTTTCATAAAAAATTTTGTTTGCATGATACTAATATAATGATATCATATTATAAACAATTTTGTGTAAAAAAATCAATGCTTTTTTGAAAAAAATGCAGGAGAGGCAAAAAAAACAGAGAATATTAAACTTCATAAAGAATAATTTGGAAATTTTGCTGATTTTCATGAAAAATGCGTATTTTTTGCGGGGTGAAAAAATGCTGAGTAAAAAGTTTATAGAGTTTTTGTTTGAAGGTGCGCATATACAGCGTTGGAACGATCATATCCGCCCCAACGGCTTTACGGAACTGGACAAACAGGCACATAAAATGATGATTTTGTATATCCTTGCCAAATATGAGGAGCAGGACCACGGAGCGAAATTAAACTGGCGCGCGCTTATTGAAGGTGGTATTTTTGAATTTATGCACCGCATTATTTTAACGGACATCAAGCCGCCTATTTACCACGAGCTGATGCGTGTGCACGGGCGCAAGCTGAATGCCTGGATTTACAGCCAGCTTGAACGCCGCGTGCCGGAACTGGATGAAGTGTTTTTCGATAAACTAAAACGCTGGTTTGATTATCCGGAAGAAAACCGGCTGGAGAAAAAACTTTTGCGGGCGGCACACTACCTTGCCACGCAGTGGGAATTTGGCATTATCTACCATTTTAACCAGGCAATTTACGGCATTGATGCCACTAAAGCTGCCATTGAAAGCAATATCGAGGACCATTACGATTTGGCCGGCGTTCAGAAAATATCGCTGAAAGGCAAAACCAGCAAATTTATTGACCTTGTAGGGCAGCTGCGTTTTCAAAAACGCTGGGCGCAGTCGCCGCGCGTGCCGGAAACTTCCGTTATGGGGCATGTGCTGATAGTTGCCATTTTGGGATATTTCTGTGCGGCAGAGCTTGGCGCCTGCGATGAACGCATTGTAAATGATTTTTTGTGCGGCCTGTTCCATGATTTGCCGGAGGTGCTGACACGCGATATTATTTCGCCGGTTAAAACTTCTGTGGAAGGGCTTGACGATTTAATTAAGGATATTGAAAAGCGACAGGTTGCCGAAAAATTGCTGCCGCTGCTGCCGTGGGGCTGGCACGAGGAAATTATTTACTTTACGCAGAACGAGTTTACCAACCGCGTAATGCTTGACGGTGTTCCCACCGAGGTGAGCGAAGAAGAATTAAACGGCAAATATAATGTTGACGGGCATGGCTATAAAGCAGTGGACGGCAGAATGTTAAAAGGCTGCGACCATCTGGCCGCTTTTGTTGAAGCTTATCTTTCAACGGAATACGGCATAACAAGCAAGCATCTGCTTAACGGCATGGCCGATTTGCGTGAAAAGTATAAAAACAAAACCATTGCCGGTATTAATTTTGGCGCAGTTTATGATGAATTTCCGGAGCTTAAAACCAATTTATAAATTGAATGCAAGTTTATGAAAATTCAGTTTATAACCAAAAATAAGTGGACACTTGTATTTGCAAGAGTTATAATGAAGCTGAAAGCAGCTCTTTAGATATGAAATTATCTTAGCTGTACAATATATTATATTTAAGATTTTTAAAGGAGGCATGGATTATGAATTTATTTGAAATGGCGCAGATTCCGCTGAACAAAGCTATTGAGGTTATGAAGCTTGACCCGAATGCGGCGGCAATTATTGCCTGCCCGGAAAGAACTCTGGAAGTTTCCATTCCTGTAAAAATGGATGACGGCACTACCAAAGTATTTACCGGTTACCGCAGCCAGCACAGCACAATTATGGGCCCGGCCAAAGGCGGCATCCGTTATCATCAGAGCGTTAACATGGACGAAGTAAAAACGCTGGCTTTCTGGATGACCTGCAAATGCGCAGTTGCCAATCTGCCTTACGGCGGCGGCAAAGGCGGCATTATTGTTGACCCGTCCAAACTTTCGCAGGCAGAACTTGAACGTTTGACCCGCGGCTACATTGACAGAATCGCTCCCATTATCGGTGAAAAAATGGATATTCCTGCTCCTGATATGAATACCAACGCTCAGATTATGGGCTGGATGATGGATGAATACAGCAAGCTGAAAGGCCAGTATGAACCGGGCTTTATTACCGGCAAACCGATTTGCATCGGGGGTTCTTTGGGCCGTACGGCAGCTACCGGCCGCGGCGTAATGGTTGCAGCAGGCGAAGCAATTAAAGCAATGGGCATTAAACCCGAAGAAGCAACCTGCGCAGTACAGGGCTTCGGCAATGTAGGCAGCTGGACTGCTAAACTCATTCACGACCTTGGCGTTAAAATTGTGGCTTTAAGCGATGTTTACGGTGCTATTATGAATGAAGACGGACTTGACCCGTACGAAGTTGAAAAACACGTACAGGCAACCGGCAGCGTAGTAAACTTCCCGGGCAGCAAAGCAATCAGCAACGCCGACCTTCTGGCAATGGAAGTTACCGTGCTTGCTCCGTGCGCAATGGAACTTCAGATTACCAAAGACAATGCGGCTGATGTTAAGGCAAAAATTATCGTTGAAGGCGCTAACGGCCCGACAACTCCGGAAGCTGACGAAATCCTTGATAAAAAAGGCATTCTGGTTGTGCCGGATATTCTTGCCAACGGCGGCGGCGTAACCGTAAGCTACTTTGAATGGGTTCAGTGCCTGTACCGTTACTTCTGGACCGAAGAAGAAGTTATCGAAAAACAGACCCAGTTAATGATTGGCGCGTTTAAACAGGTATATGACACCGCTAAAAAATACGAAGTTAACATGCGTACCGCAGCTTATATCGTGGCTCTTAACCGTCTGGATGAAGCTATGAAATTCCGCGGAGCATATTAATAAGCATTAATAAGCGTTTTAAACTTCATTAAAATTTAATTGCTTAATGGCAGTATTAAACCCCGGCAGCCGTTACTGCCGGGGTTTTGTGTGAATGCCGAGGGAGGATTCATGAAAGATTTGCAAAAACATTGCAAGATTGCTGTGGTACAGGCTGCTCCTGTATTGTTTGATAAAAAAGCCTGTGTGGAAAAGGCAGTGGCACTTATTAAAGAATGCGCTGAAAACAAGGCTGAATTAATTGTATTCCCGGAGTTGTTTATACCGGGATATCCTTACGGAATGACTTTTGGTTTTACTGTTGGCAGCAGAAATGAAGCCGGGCGTAAAGACTGGCTGCGGTATTATGAAAACAGTATTGTTGTACCTGGCCCTGAAACGGAGCTTTTGGCAAAGGCGGCAAAAGACGCAGGTGTTTGGCTCAGTATTGGCGTGTCTGAACGTGATGCCGTAACGGCAACGCTGTATAATACTAATTTATTCTTTTCGCCGGAAGGTGAAATTATTGTACACCGCAAATTAAAACCTACCGGTTCGGAACGCGTGGTATGGGGTGATGCCGACAAAAACTATTTCCCGATTGCCGAAACGCCGTGGGGGCCAATGGGCAGTATGATTTGCTGGGAAAGCTATATGCCGCTGGCAAGAGCCGCGCTTTATCAAAAAGGTATTACTCTGTATATTTCGCCAAATACCAATGATAATGATGAATGGCAAAGCACAATTAAGCATATAGCTATTGAAGGGCATTGCTATTTTATAAACTGCGATATGTATTTTACACGTGATACTTACCCGGCAGATTTGCAGGCACAGGATGAAATTGCTAAGCTGCCTGAAAAGGTGTGCCGCGGCGGCAGCTGTATTGTTGACCCTTACGGGCATTACCTTACAGAACCTGTATGGGACAAAGAAACTGTTATTTATGCCGAGCTTGATATGAGTAAAGTGGCTGCCAGCCGTATGGAATTTGATGTATGCGGCCATTATGCAAGACCTGATGTTTTAAAACTGGTTATTGAGGATAAATAAAACAAAATACCTTCTGCCGCGTTTGGCAGAAGGTATTTTTGTTTATACCGTATTATTAAATTATCAAGCAAAGAATAAATTCATGATAATCATAGCGCAGAGTGCGTTGAGAAGGCTGGCAAGCATTAAAAGCGGCCAATATTTTTTTGGTACATCGGCTACGCCTAAAAGCCTGCCCATATATTGCAGCTGTGCCCCAAGCAAAAAGAAGCAGGGCATCAAAATCGTAATGTGGCGTGCGTCAAGCATGCCGTTTGCTGCCATGTTGGCTGCAAGACCTACAGAAGCAGAACTGGAAAGCCAAGCAGTAAGCACTACCGTAACGGCTTCGCCTGGCAGTCCAAACAGTGTCATTGCCGGTCCGAAGACATTGCCTAAAAAACTCATAACACCAAGCAAATTGAGTATTTCTGCAACGGCATAAGCCATTAAGATGTTAGGTACAAGATTGTTGATTGCTATATTAAAACCCTTGCGGGCACCGATAACGAAAATATCAAACGGATTGCCGGATACGTTTTTTGCTTGAACGCCGTTACTCATTTTTAAAATCCTCCTTGTAAACAGTATTTAAAACAAAGCGCACAAACATGGCGCCGACAAATTTAAAAACAAACATCAGTAAAAAAGGTACAAGCAGCGGCACGGTTAAATAAGAAAACAGAGCAGAACCGATAGCAAAATAGTTGTTGATAAGTCCTGCACCGGAATATTGCCATGAGCCGATGATTGTAAGCTCTTTTTTTGTTATCAGGTCCTGGTCGTATAGTTCTTTGGTTAATGCCGCACCGGCATCTGTGCTTTGCAGGTCGGTAATCAGTGCCAGCCCGGTTAAACCCGGTACGCCGAGCAATGGTCGCAGCAATGGTGTTAAAAGTTTGTGGGCAGCTTTAATAGCTCCGTAGTGCGATAAAACTTCAAGACAGCCGATTGCCAGCATTACGCTTGGCACAAGTGACAGCGCAAACATAAAACCGCCGCGTGCACCCAGCCCGCCGGTGCCGACAAATGTATCCTTGCCAAGCGTTTTAACGGTGCCGAATTTGCCTATCAGTGTACTGAAGTCAAATGCGCTGAGCCATTTCATACCGTCAAAGCCGGTCATTATCCCGGAAAAGAATAAAATTGCAGCGGCTAAGGAAATAAAAGCCTTTGGCCCTACACGCCATTCTTCGGAATCAAAGTTAGTGAGTTTTTTCTCATTTTTCTGCATAATACCCTCCTATCAAACAACAAAAACAAATAATGCGACAAATTTGTCTTTATTATATTGACAAAAATGCGCAATGTCAAGACGAAATTGAAAATTTATTTTTAGAATTTTTAAAATACATTTTAGTATTGCTATTTAAAAAACGATATGTTATAATTTTTTCAAATTTTGGTAAAATAATTGTTGTTGTTGGTTGTTGTTTTTAGAGGAGGATAATATGGCTATTTTAAATGTAAAAGATATTTTTCATGATTTACACCAAATTCCGGAAATAGGCTTTCAAGAATTTAAAACTTCTGCTTATCTTGCGGATAAATTAAGAGAACTTGGTTACAAAGTTACAACGAATGTTGGCGGAACCGGCGTTGTAGGTGTAGTAAAGGGTGCGGAACCAGGACCAGTAATGCTTTTGCGTGCAGATATGGATGCGCTGCCGTTTGTTATTAACGGCGAGCATAAAGCAATACACGCCTGTGGGCATGATGCGCACTGCTCTATGGTTTTGGCAGCGGCTTCTAACTTAAAAGATAAAATAAAAAAAGGAACTTTAAAAATTTTGTTTCAACAGGGCGAGGAAACTTTAAAAGGCGCGCTGGCTGTAATTGACGCTGGTGTGCTGGAAGACGTCGATATTGCTGTCGGTCTGCATATCCGTCCAGTGCAGGATTTGCCATTTGGCAAGTTATCGCCTGCTGTAAGGCATGCTTCAAGTACCTTTGCCAAAGTAAAAATTACAGGGCAAAGCTGTCACGGTTCGCGCCCGCATTTGGGTGTTAACGCTGTTGAAGCAGCAGCGGCGGTTATCAATGCGGCGTCTGGGGTTAGAATTAATCCTGTAATTTCCTGGTCTTGCAAAGCTACAGCCGTTAATGGTGGCGGCAGTGCGTATAATATTATTCCAGACCATGCGGAGATAACTTTTGACGTGCGTTGCCAGGAAAATGAAGGTATGACAGAATTGCTTGGCAAACTGCAGAAAGCTGCAGAAAATGTTGCCGCTGCTTACGGGGCAACGGCAGAATTTAGCTTACCGGGCGGAGTTATTCCAGCAGCAGTGCTTGATAAAGAGCTTACTGCCGAAGTTGCAGAGTGCATTAAAGAAGTTGTGGGTGAAGAAAATCTCGGCGAAGAGCTTGCAAATCCCGGCGGTGAAGATTTCCATTACTTTGCTAAAACATATCCTAAATTAAAAGCGGCTTATTTTGGCGTCGGCGTTGCTGCCGAACCTGGGCTGCACGACCCTAATATGCATTTTAATATCGATGGTTTACAGGCTGGCGTGGAAGTTTTGGAAAAAATTACACTGAAAAAGCTTGGGTGATTGCAGGTTGCTAACGGTATATTTTAAATAAAATAATTGACTTAGATATAAAAAATCCACCTGTTATGGAAGGTTTAAAGATTGCTTAACCTTTGAGTCCTAACAGGTGGATTTTGTTTTTTCTTATTCCAGCATAGAAATATCCGAGCCGGTAAACAGGAAAACAATGCCGCAGAATGTTACTGCACCGGCTGAAATAGCGTCCTCGCTGAACAGCAGCTTTCCGTTATGCAGGGCAAGATGTGAATTTGGGTCTGCCATGCCCGTGCCGATACGGAAAAATGCCCCCGGTTTTTTAGCAAGATAGAAGGAAAAATCTTCCGAACCCATAGACGCGGAGGGGAGAATACTTACTTTATCGTGGCCTAAAAGTTTTGCAGCGGAAGTTTCTATCATACCTACAAGATTATCTGCGCCTATAACAGGCCCGCAGCCGGGTATAATTTCCGTTTCGGCGTGTACGCGCAGTGCCAGCGCCGTGCCATCTGCTATGCGTTTAATGCTTTCGTGTATTTGCCTGCGTGTTTCCGGCAGCAGATAGCGCATGGAACCTTCAAGCACTACTTCTGAAGGAATGATATTGGCTGCTGTGCCTGCCGTCATTTTGCCTACGGTAATAACAGCTGAATCGAGTGGGTTGAGTTCGCGCGAAACTATGGTTTGAAGCTGAGTAATCATATAAGCAGCCGCAGCAATCGGGTCCGGTGTTTTATGCGGGTGCGCTGCATGGCCGCCGGGGGCGGTAATTGTAATTTTAAAACTGTCGGAACCGGCCATCATCGGGCCGTATTTAATGCCGATTGAACCGCCGGGAACATCCGGCCAGGTATGTACGCCGAAAACAGCGTCAACATCATCTAAAAATCCGTTGTTAATAATTGTTTCAGAACCGCCGAGTTTTTCTTCCGCAGGCTGGAAAAAGAATTTTACTGTACCATGCAGGTGCTGGCGGTATTTGCTCAAAAGCCGGGCTGCCGCAAGCAGCGAAGTCATATGCAAATCGTGTCCGCAGGCATGGCAGCAGCCTTCGTTTACGGATGCAAATTCCAACCCTGTATTTTCCTTAACTGGCAGCGCGTCGATATCGGCCCTCAAGGCGATTGTTTTGCCGGGCATTGCACCATGTAAAACGCCGACAGCACCGGTAAAACCTTTGTTGTCATAAACTTCGATACCGTATTTATTTAATTCGTCTTTTATGAATTTTGTGGTATTTTCTTCCTGAAAGCTTAATTCCGGATGCTGGTGCAGGTAGCGCCTGATTTTTATATATTCAGGTTCAAGTTCCTGCATCGTTTTTTGAATGGCTGACATATTATTACCTCCCAACAAAAGATTATAATATTATGATATTTAATCTCACAAAAATACTGATTAATAAGATTGGCTTATAATTCTCCGGCGCTGTACTGCACGCGGTAATCCCAAACATCGGAATTTACATAATATTCACCGAAAATAATTGGTTCGTAGTTTTCATTAAGCTCCTTGCGGACGATTTTTAAAAGCGGAAAGCCGAACGGAACGGAAAAGAGGTTGCCAAGTTCTTTATCGGCAGCCACTGCTTTAACGCGTTCCTGTACATAAGCAGTTTTTAAGCCGTGTTTTGATAAAAAGCTGCGTATGGATTTTATTTCACCGGCAGCAATTACTTCTTCCGGTTCCGGTTTTTCGAAATAATGGTTAAGGAAAAATAACGGTTTTCCGTCGACATAACGCACTCGGGCAACATATGTAAAAAGTTTTGCCGGGTCGGTTTTAAATACGCTGCATTGCTGTTCGTCCATGGCTTTTTTGCAGCATTTTAATGTTTGGCAGTGTACGGAATCACTATCTACCTTTTTGTCTATAAAGTGTACGCCAAACCCGCTCATTAAAAGCATGTTTTCCCATGGTAAAGAACTGGAAACAAAAGTGCCTTTGCCTGGCATGCGAACAATAAGCTGCTCGCTTTCCAGTTTTCCTAATGCCTGGCGTATGGGAGAAAGGCTGGTACTATAACGCTCTGCCAGCGCGCTTTCGGTAGGCAGCTGTTCGCCCGGTTTATAAAAATGGCTGCGTATTTTGTTGTATAAATCCTGATAAATTTTAAAATTAAGTGTTTGTCTCATTATCAAGTTCCCTTTATTATTGATACTTTAATAATACCACATTGCCTGCACAGTTGCCAAAAGGTTTTCTTGCTTTTTTCAGAAAATTATAATATTATAATATTATAATAAATTGACAAAAGGGAGTGGAGAATATGGAAAAACATGCTTTGTATCATATGACCTGGAAAGAAATCGAAGAAGTATTTAAAAATGACCCGGTTGTTATTATTCCTATGGGTTCTACCGAACAGCAGGGAATACATTCTTTAACCGGCGACTATCTGGCTGCTGAAGCTATTGCCAAACGTGTTGCGGAAAAAGCCGGTGCTTATTACGTCCCTGTTATTCCGTTTGGCTGCAGTGAATATTTCCGCTGTTTTCCGGGCACAATATCGCTCCGCCCTTCCACGGTAGAAGCCGTTATTACAGATGTTGTTGAAAGCCTTACCGAGCACGGTATTACAAAAATCTTTTTCATTAACGGCCATGCCGGAAATACACCTACTATTGAAGATGTGGCAAGAAAATTACGCCGCGAAAAGGGAATTGTATGTTTTTCGATAGATTTATGGCAGGGCTTAACTCCTGAAGCAAAAAAAGAAATTTATGGTGAAGGCCCGGATTCTTCCGGCCATGGCGGAGATCCTCTGACATCGGTAATGCTTTATTTATATCCGGAAGATATGCGTATGGATTTGCTTAATCCGGTTGAAAACATTAAAGAGTATAAAGGCGTTCATGTAAACGGTCTTAAAAAGGGTATGGTTAAAGGTGTTCCGTTCAATCTTTATATGGATATGATTGACGTTACCAAGCAGGGCGTAATGGGCAATCCGTTTGCATCCAGCGCAGAACGCGGAGAAAAAATAGTTAACCATTTGGTTGATGCGTGCTGTGAGATGGTAAAAATTATAAAAGAAAACGATACCCATATTTAATTGTTGATTTATTTGGTTTTATAACGGGGAGGTAGAATTATGATAGCTGTTTTAGGCTTTGCTACCATTATCATATTTTTGTATGTTACAATGACCAAAAAATTGTCAATTCAGTCGGCGCTGATTGGCATACCTGTTATTGCAGCAATAATTGGCGGTTTTGGTTTTGATATAGGCAAAATGATGATTGCCGGTGTAATTAAGGTTACTCCTTCGGCAATGATACCTATTTTTGCTGTAATTTATTTTGGCATTATGATTGATGCAGGGTTATTTGACCCCATGGTTAACAGAATTTTAAAACTGGTAAAGGGCGACCCTGTAAAGATTACCATTGGTGCGGCGGTTCTGGCTATGCTTGTTTCGCTGGACGGCGACGGTACGACTACTTTTATTATTTCCGTTTCTGCCATGCTGCCGATTACCACTAAATTAAAAATGAATCCTCTTATTTTGCCGTTTGCAGTAGGTATGGCGGCTGGCGTTATGAATCCGCTTCCGTGGAGCGGGCCGACAACGCGTGTTATGGCGGTTTTGCATGCTGATTCTTCTGCAATTTTTACTCCGATTGTACCTGCTATGGCTGTTGGCATTGCCTGGGTATTATTTGCCTGCTACTATGTTGGCAAGAAGGAACGCAAAAGACTCGGAGTTATGCATATTGACGAGCATACTTTTGATGGCCTCGGCGAAGACCAGAGTGCCAAAAGGCCGCAGCTTTTCTGGTTTAACTGCATTTTGACTGTTTTGATGATTGTGGTACTGCTGATGGATATTATGCCGATGGCGACTATTTTTATGATAGGTTTTGCATTGGCAATTACGGTAAACTATCCTAATCTTGAAGAACAGACAAAACGTTTGAAAGCATATGCCGGTGAAGTTTTAATGATAGTAACATTAATTTTCTCGGCAGGGTGTTTTACCGGTATTCTTTCCGAAACCAAAATGATTACGGAAATGGCTAAGACCCTTGTTTCGTTAATTCCTGAACACATGGGCAGCCTGCTGCCGCTTTCCGTAGCAGTAACGAGTATGCCTTTAAGCCTTGTATTTCCTACGGATGCTTATTACTTCGGCGTGCTGCCGGTTATTTATGAAATGGCAGCTTCTCTTGGCATCGATCCGGTGCAAATCGGGCGTGCAGCTGTGCTTGGGCAGATGACGGTAGGTTTCCCGGTAAGCCCGCTGGCAGCGGCAACATTGGTTTTAATCAGCGTATCGCGGGTTAATTTAATTGACCACCAGAAATTTATGTTCTTCTGGGCTTTTGGCACTACGCTGATTATGACAGTTGTATGCTACCTTACCGGCGCATTGACATTTTAATTTATAACTGAAAACTTTATGGAGAAATAAAAAAGCTGGCGTTAATTTAACGTCAGCTTTTGTGCATTTATGATGTTTTTGTTATTTTATTTCCGGCATCTGCGCAAGCAGGATTGCGGCAAAAACAAGCACGCAGCCGCCGATTTCGCGCATGGAAAGCGTTTCTCCGAGGAACATCCAACCGGCGAGCACGGAAAAGACGGATTCCAGGCTCAGCAGTATGGAGGCAAGGATTACGTTAACATATTTTTGCCCGGCAATTTGCAGTGTATAGGCAATGCCGCAGCTCATAATTCCGGCATGTGCCAGCGGCAGCCAGGCGGCGGTAATGGCGGAAAGCTCAGGCTGTTCGGCCCAGATTATAACCGGCAGGCTTAACATGCCGCAGACAAAAAACTGAATGGCGGACATGCGCACAGGGTCAACAAGCTGGGTAAAACGCTCAATGGCCATGATGTGCACGGCAAAAACTACGGCACAGGCAAGTACGATTAAATCTCCCTTGTTGATGGAAAAGCCTTCGTTAATGCAGATGAAGTACATACCGGCAGCGGCAACGGCAACGGCTGCCCACTGCATAAAAGTTACATGTTTTTTTACAAGCAGCCCTAAAATAGGGATTATAACAATGTACAGCGCCGTTATAAATCCGGCTTTGCCGGCAGATGTGTAAGCGATGCCGGTTTGCTGCAAAGTGCTGGCAATGGTTAAAAGTACGCCGCAGCATAGGCCGCCGGTAATAAGGTCGCCGCGCTTGTGGCTCTCATCAGTTCCCCAGAAGGAAAGCGGTTTGCCGGAAAGCCTGTCGATTACGGCTATGCAGGGAACAAGAAAAAATGCGCCTAAAAAAGAACGTATGCCGTTAAAACTAAACGGACCTAACAAATCGGCACCGACGCTTTGGGCAACAAAGGCCGTGCCCCAGATAAATGAACATAATAACAGCATAACAATGCCTTTAAAACTATTGGTTTGCTGCATGTTAAAACCCCTCAATGCATAAAATTTTAAACAGATAATATAATTATAGCATTTCTGTGCCATAATGTTTTCTGAAAATAATATAAAAACTGCACCTGCAAAAGCCCGGTATTGCTTTTGAGGCGCAGTTAATAATGCTGTAGGGTTAAATATTTAGTTATTGTTTTTCAGCAGGTTTTGCTTCTTCGGCAGTTTCGGTTTCCGGTTTAGCTTCTTCCGGCTTTGTTTCTTTTGTTTCTTCGGTAATAACTTCAACTTCTGCTTCCGCTTCGGTTTTGTGTTCAGCACTTTCGGAAACTACTTCAGCTTCCACGGTTTTTGCCGTTTCAACGGGTTCCATTTTGCTGCCGCATTCGCTGCAGAATTTGGCACTGATGCCTACGGCTGCACCGCAGTTGGGGCAGGTTGTTTTGGGTTCGTCGCCGTTAAAGGCAGTTGCCTTAATGTTGGCAATTTTAAATTTCAAATCATCTATTGCGGCAAGGCTTGCTTTAATTGTTTCACATTCTTCTTTAAATTCATCGGGCAGGCAATCGCAGTTTTGTGATTTTTCCCAAACCATTTTGCCCATTTTTTTGTAGGTGCTTTCAATTTTGCTTTCTTCTTTCCCAACAAGGGAGGTTAATTTTTGGATCTCCAGAGCGGCTTCTGCTTTTTCGCCGATGGTTTTGGTAATTTCTTCGGTTTTATTAGCCGCAATTTTAGCGAATTCGCCAATTTTATCAAGTAATGCCATAGTAAGATCCTCCTTTATGCTTTGTTAAGTTTATTATAACACAGAATTGTGAAATCGCCATTAATTTACGGCGATTACGGTTACTTCGGTTCCTTCTTTTAAATCGAGCGAAGTGTTGTCGATATTTATTTCTGCAAGGCCGTTTTCTATTTTGGCAATGCTGCCGTTAAAGGTTTTGTTTAAGCCTTGGGCATGGGCGGTTATTTTTTGCCCCGGTGTAAGGCTTTGCGCCGCCTGTGCGGATATTTTGATGTTTACGCTGCAATTTTCCAAATCGCGGATGCTGAGGATTTTTTCTCCGGCAGCGGCGGTTTCGCCCGCATTATGGTATTTTTCTTCAACAATGCCGGTACAGGGGCTTTCGGTTTCCAGTGCCAGCTGTTTTTGCATAAGGGCGTTATACTGCTTCTTTAAAGTTTTAAGTTCTTCCTGTTTTTGGGCGATGGCTTCGGGTGATGCCTTAACAAGGCTGCCGGCATTTTGCGCGGCGTTTAAAGCCGCCAGTGCCGCTGATTTTTCGGCGGAAGCCGCTTCGTATTGTCTGCGGGCAATGGCGCCTATTTTATAAAGCGATGCCATTTTTGCTTCTTTGGCGCTGGCCTGTTCGTATTGCTGCTGTGCTGCGGCAAGTGCTGCGCCGTTATTGGGGCTGCTTTGCCCGTTCTGCATTATTTTCAGTTCTGCTTCGGCGCGGGCTGCGTTGGCGTCTGCCTGTTTTATTTCTTCCGCAAGCTGTTTGTCGTCTATGGCAAACAGGGGCTGTTCTTTGCCGATGCGGTCGCCTTTTTCCAGAATAAGCCCCAAAATCTGCCCTTCGGCAGGCGCCGTAATATCGTACACGGTAAAATAAACTGAGCCGCTGCCAAGTGCAGGGGCTTTGGTTTCGTTTTTGCAGGCGGCAGAAAACAGCATTATTAAAATTGTAAAAATAATAAATGTAAACCTTTTCATTTTAAACAAACCTCGTTTTTAGTGTAGCACAAATACAGTGGCGGTGCAATTTGCCAGAATGTAAATTTTTAAAGGCGCGGCATTTTGCCGGCTGTAAATTTTACAGATTTTTATACGTATGCTGCTAAAAATATCAATTATTTTTAAAATGGCGGATAGTTAATGAGCTGCGGATTATTTTTTACACTGAGAAAGCACAAAGTTGTTAAAAAAGATTTTTCAAAAACTGTTAAATGCGTTATAATATATTCGAAAAGTGTATTATAAGTTGCTTATTTGCAAAGCGTTTTTGCTGTTGTGTAATATTTTGAAAAATTTATTTTATTAAAAAGCCGTTTTAGGAATGAAGGGAGGACTGTTATGCGCAAAAAAAGCTGGCTGACAGTTATTTGCTGCCTTTTATTGGTGTGCCTGCTGCCGTCTCTGGCAATGGCCAAAAATAAAACCAAGGCGCCTGCCCGTGACTGGAAGCTGACGGTGGCGCAGCAAAAGCTGGAGCTTTTGGGGTATGATGTTGATCGCAAGGACGGGTGTATCAGCAAGGATACAACCGAAGCCATTAAAAAATTCCAGAAGGAACATGGGCTGAAAAAAAGCGGCAAGCTTGATACCAAAACTTATAATAAAATTTCTTGGGAAGCCTTTAAAATGGAAGGCATACCCGATGTGCGCGGCAAAGACATTGTAAAAACTGCCGCCAAGTACAAGGGCGTGCCTTATAAATTCGGCGGCACAACGCCGAAGGGGTTTGACTGCAGCGCTTATGTGCAGTATGTTTTCGGCAGGCATGATGCCAAGCTGCCGCGCACGGCCGATGCGCAGGTGCTGGACGGTATTTTTGTGCTGAAAAGCAAACTTAAACCGGGAGATTTGGTGTTCTTTTCCACATATGCCAACGGCGCTTCGCATGTGGGGATTTACGCCGGCAGCGGCAAGTTCTGGAGCGCGTCCACTTCACGCGGGGTGGTACTTGATTCGCTTGACACAGGTTACTGGAAAGAACATTATTATGGGGCCCGCCGTGTTTTGATTGAAAACGGCGAAACAGCTTAAATATATTTAAGGGGGAGCTTTAATGATTCGCGAAAGGCGCAATAAGGAAAAACTGGCGTTATATTATAAAAAATTTATGGAAGAAGGCATTGTCGACCCCAACGTACATCCGTGGGTGGCAGAATCGTGGCAGCGCTGCCGCAAAATGAAACTGCCTCATGAAACGATGCCGAAAATCAACAAGCTGAGCCGCGAGGAAATCGTTGAGCATCAGCGTACGCATGAATTTATTGTAAAATATGTTGACGGGCTTTATGAGCAGAGCAAGCAGCATTTTAACATTCATAATTTAAGCATGCTGCTGATAGACGAGGACGGCTATGTTATTAAAAACTATGCTTTGCCGTTTTTTCAGCGCGTGATTGAAGATATTCAGGGCATGCGCGTGCTTGAAGAAGATGTTGGTACTTCCAGCATCAGCATTGCGCGTGAGCATAATGTTCCGTTTTTAATGTTCGGTCCGGAAATGTGGATTAAGGACAGCCATTCCGGCGATGCCTGCAGTGCACCGATTTGTGTGGACGGCAAAATACGCTATATCATTTCGTTCTTCTCGCTGGACCAGAACGACTTGCCGTACGACCTTCTGCTTTCGCTGCTTTTGACGATGAAATATGCCGTTGAGCAGCATTTGAAGATGCTTGAATACTGGAGCATCCAGAAAATGATGATGGAAGAACTGCCGGTTGCCGTTTACTGGATTGGGCAGGACGAGAAGCTGAAATACTGCAACAGTAATGCTAAAAAACGCCTTGAAGGCAGGGAAAACCTTGAGGATATTTTCCTTAATTATGAGCATATTCCCATTAAAAAGGCTTTGCAGGGCACGCCTACGCACCGCCGCGAAATTACCTGGATTACGCAGGACCGCACTTATGAAGACATTACCACCGTTATGCCGGTAAAAGTTGGCAGCGAAGTTGAAAGCGCGCTGGTTATGAGCATGTCGATTGAAGACTTGAAAACGACCATTGCCCATGCAACGGGTTACAGCTCCCGCTACAGCCTGTACAGTATGGTTGGTGAAACGAGCGAGTTCCTTGCTTTGCAGCATAAGGCTTCGCGCATTGCCCGCAGCGACAACAATATTCTTTTGCAGGGCGAACCGGGCACCGGCAAGCAGCGCCTGGCACACGGCATTCATCAGGCCAGCCCGCGCGCAGCTGCACCGCTGATTGTTGTTAAATGCTCCAATGCTCCTATCAGCACGCTGGAAGAAGAATTTTTCGGCAGCGAGGACGGCGACCATCAGCCGACGGCAGGCAAGCTGGAGCTTTCTATGGGCGGCACGCTGTTTTTGGACGAAGTGGAAAAACTGCCGGTTGAAATGGGCGACAAACTGGCAGACGCTTTGAAAAACGGCCTTTTAAATAAAGAAACAGGCATGCGCAAAAAACTTAATGTGCGCGTAATTGCTGCCTGCGATTCCAACCTTAAACGCTTGGCGGACAAGGGCCTGTTCAGCCGTTCTTTATATGAGCTGGTACTTGATACTACTATCCGCGTTCCGCCTCTGCGCGAGCGCAGCAAGGATATTGAAGTTATTGCGGCGCATATTCTCGCAGAAATGTCGGCGCAGCACAACCTTTCGCCGAAACGTCTTTCACCGGAAGCACTGGAGCTTTTAAAGAGCTGCAGCTGGCCGGGCAATATCAAACAGTTGCAGGGCGTTATCGAGCAGGCTTTCTTCCATACGCCGGGAAGCATTATTGAAGCGGAAAATATCAAACTGCCCGGCGATAAAACGCTGGAAAAATCGTGGAAGTACGATAAAGACGCCTTTATTGCGGCTTGGAAATCCTCCGGCGGCAATATCAGCAAGCTGGCAGGCATGCTGGATGTCAGCCGCGTAACCTTGTACCGTTACCTTAAAAAATATGATTTGACTCCGAAAACAGGAAAAAATAATTAATACCGGCGGCAGCCTGCGTTGAATTTTTATATCGGCGCAGCCTGCCGTTTGTTTTTAGGCATATCAGGCGGCAAATATAAAAGCGCCGTCAGCAAATGTTGCAATTATTTAAAAAGTGCGGCGGCCGTGCGTCTTTAACAGCATAGCACAATGTGTTATAATTATACTGTTATAGAATGTTTTAAATTAAATTTTTGAAAATATACCAGCAAGGAGCGGAGCAATGAATAAAAAACTTTTGGCAGCCGTATGCCTGGCGGCAGCAGCAACCTTAAACACTGCCTGGGCAGAAAACTATACCAGCGGCGACGGGCGTTATGCCGAACCGGATTTTGACAGGCAGATGACGCAGGCGGAAGCCGAAAACGTAAAAGCTGACGGCAAAACAAGAAGCGGCGAAGAAATTGATGCCGCGCAGTCGGAGCCTTTGCCGATAACCATGACCGGCGATTATGCAAGTTATGATTCCGTAAGCGGCGATTTTGTTGCCGAAGGAAATGTTGTAATTACGCAGGGCAACGAAACTTTAAAAACCGTGCGTGCTGAAGGCAACATGAAAACCGGTGATGTGTGGCTGAAACAGGGCGGCACGGTGGTGGAACCCAAAAGTACAATGAACGGCGAATGGGCTTATTATAACTTTAATACCAAAACCGGCGAAATTAAGAAAATTGAAGGGCAGGGCGGCAAAGACTTTTTCCGCGCTCCGCATGCCACAATATATCCTGATAAAATGGTAATGGACGAAGGCGGCGAAATGACGCGCTGCCCGGCAGTAGAACATTCTCCGTGCCTTTTGATTACGGCTAAGACTTTTGAAATTTACCCGAAAGAAAAAATGGTAGCGCATGATGTAAAGGTTTATGTTAAAGGCACCCATGTTTATTCGCGTGACACATGGGTAAATGAACTCGGTGATGAAGGTGCATCGCGCTTGATGCCTACTATCGGCTATGACGGCGACGATGACAAAGGCATGTATATCCGCCTGCGCTATGATTATAACATTGACCAGAACACGACTTTAAAAGCGGATTTACCTTACTACAGCCAAGGGCATTTTAAGCCTGTAGCTGAGGTAAAGCACGATCAGCGCAATTACTACCTTACTTACCAGAGCGGCTGGTTTGAAGAAGACGATGAATGGGTAGATAAAAAGAATGAAATAGGCTTTTATTATAAACCGCATTATTTTATTGACGGCATTCCTGTAACTTACAGGGTTTATGCTCACAGAGGCCTGTGGAAAAATGAAGAAACAGGCAGGCAAAGCTGGCATACAGAATACGGGGCTTTTTTGACGCATGACCGTATTTACCTGTTTAACAGCAAAAATACCTTCCTTGATTTATCGGTAGGCAAAAAGTGGGTTGATGAAAGTTATACCGATGAAACCACTAATACCATGGCATATTATGGCACTTTAGGCCAGAAAATAAGCGATAAATGGTATACATGGGCAGGATATTACAGAGAAAAATATACGAGCAACCTGTTTGATTATGACCAGCCTGATATGGAGCGCGAACTGCGCAACGCCATCAGCTACAAGCCTGATGACAAGAATACTTTTACTATTGTTAACCGTTACGATACTGGTAAGCATGAAAATTACGAAACTACTTATACATGGACGCACCGTTTCTGCTGCTGGGCAATCAGTTTTGAATATGAACAGGAGCATTTTGACGGCGGCGACAGACAGTTGAATATTAAGTATGAATTCCTGAACTGGTAAGAGGTGAGTTATGGATATCATCAAAACACGTTTTGAAGAACATATTGCTTTGGCGCAGCAGGTTGCACAAAGCGGTATTATGCAGCAGGTGGCTGATGCCGCTGCCATTATAAAAAAAGCACTGGCAGGCGGGCACAAGGTTCTGTTCTGCGGTAACGGCGGTAGCGCAGCCGACAGCCAGCACCTGGCAGCCGAATTTGTAGGTCGCTTTCAAAAAGAACGCAAAGGCATTGCCGGTATTGCACTTACCGTCGATACTTCCATCTTAACGGCGGTTGCCAACGATTACGGCTATGACCGCGTGTTTTCCCGTCAGGTGGAAGCACTCGGTCAGCAGGGCGACGTGCTGGTTGGCATTTCTACCAGCGGCAACAGCAAAAACGTGCTGGCGGCTATTGCCGAAGCCAAGGCTAAAGGCATGCAGTGCATTGGCATGACGGCGCAGGGCGGCGGCAAAATGAAGGACGAATGTGACATCTGCATCGCTATTCCCTGCCCGGTAACGGCGCGAGCGCAGGAAATGCACATTTTAATCGGCCATATAATCTGCGAACTGGTGGATGGTGAATAAATTGTCACAACTCAGCTGCACAAAATTTTTAGCAGAAAAAATACAACAATTAAAAATTGCCGTTATCGGCGATGTAATGCTGGACCGTTATTTTTACGGCGACGTAAAACGCATTTCGCCGGAAGCGCCGGTGCCTGTAAATAAGGTAACGCGCATTACTTCCGTGCTGGGCGGTGCGGCGAATGTTGCTGCCAACCTGGCGCATCTGGAGTGCAAGGTTTATGTGGGCGGCGTTACCGGCGATGATGAAAACCGCCGCCTGCTGGAAGGCATGATGGCAGAAGCCGGCATTGATTACAGCGGGCTGATAAAATCGGACAAGCGCTCTACCATTACCAAAATGCGCATATTGGGTGCCAAGCAGCAAATGCTGCGCCTTGATTTTGAAGAGGTCGGCGACCTGTTTGAAGATGAAACGGAGCGCCTTTCAGAGTGGCTGTTAAACCTTATTGACAGCGGGCTGGACGGTATCGCCGTTTCGGACTATGCCAAAGGAGTATGTTCGCATAACTTTCTGCAGTGGGTAATTAAAACGGCAGGGGAGCATAAAGTGCCTGTACTGGTTGACCCCAAGGGTGCGGACTGGACGAAATACAGCGGCTGCGATTTTATTACGCCGAACTTAAAGGAAATGTGCGAAGCTGCGCATGAAACCGTGCCTAACGAGGATGAACCTGTTTTGCGCCTGGCGCGTGCAGCTGCGGCGCAGTACGATATAAAAAATGTAGTTGTAACCCGCAGTGAAAAAGGCATGACGCTGGCAGGACGGGACGGGCTTATTATTAACGCTCCGGCAACGGCGCTTGATGTGTTTGATGTTTCCGGCGCAGGCGATACGGTCGCGGCAACGCTTCTTGCCGGTGCGGCAGGCGAGCTGGCACTGGAGGACGCCGTTTACATGGCAAACCGTGCGGCGGGCATTGTTGTTGGCAAAGTTGGCACTTACCCCGTACACCGCGACGAACTTTTAAAGGATTTGCTTGCCGAGCAGCGTAAGGACGGCTACGGCTACCGTACGCTCAGCTGGCAGGAAATCGAATCGCTGGCTAATACCTGGCGTGCCTGCGGCGAAAAAATTGTTTTCACCAACGGCTGCTTTGATATTCTGCATGTCGGGCATGTTTCGTATCTGGAGCAGGCGGCACGCCTTGGCAGGCATTTAATTGTCGGGCTTAACACGGATGCTTCCGTAAAACGCTTGAAAGGCGCAACGCGCCCGCTGAACCACGAACTTGACCGTGCGCGCGTGCTGGCGGCTTTGGCCTGCGTTGATGCGGTAGTACTGTTTGACGAAGACACGCCAACGGAACTTGTGAAGAAAATCCGCCCCGATATTTTGGTTAAGGGCGGCGATTATAAACCTGAAGAAGTAGCCGGGCGCGAATACGCCGGTGAAGTACAGATTATAAAATTTGAGGACGGTTATTCTACAACCGGGTTATTAGAAAAAGTAGCGCAGCTTGTAAAGGAGGGCAAATTATGATTATTGTAACCGGCGGTGCCGGCTTTATCGGCAGCAACATTGTTAAAGGCCTTAACGAACGCGGACGCGACGATATCCTTATCGTTGATAACCTTACCAATATGGTAAAATTCAAAAACATTCAGGGCTTAAAAGCTTTGGATTATATGGATAAAATTGATTTTGCCGAAGCACTGAAAGCAGGCAAATTCAACCATGAAAAAATTGACGTTATTTTCCACGAGGGCGCATGCAGCGACACCATGGAATACAACGGCAAATACATGATGCAGAACAACTTTGAATATACCAAAAACCTGATGCACTTTGCAGCAGACAGGAAAATCCAGATGATTTACGCTTCTTCCGCTTCTACCTACGGCAGCGGTGCGCACGGCTTTACCGAAAAACCTGGATGCGAGGAAGCACTGAACGTTTATGCGTTTTCCAAACTTTTCTTTGATAACTATGCCCGCCGTTATTTTGGCAAAACCGGCAGCCAGCTTGTTGGTCTGCGTTACTTTAACGTTTACGGTCCGCAGGAAAACCACAAGGGCAAAATGGCATCCATGGTCTTCCAGATGTACAACCAGTGGAAGGCCGAAGGCAAGGTTAAGCTGTTTGAAGGCATTGACGGCTACGGCAACGGCGAACAAACCCGTGACTTCATTTATGTAAAAGATGTTGTAAAGGTTAACTTCTTCTTCTGGGATCATCCGGAACTGAGCGGTGTTTACAACTGCGGCACCGGCCATGCGCATACTTTCAACACGCTTGCCAAAGGCGTGCTTAAGCATTTCGGCAGCGGCACGCTGGAATACATTCCGTTCCCGGATGTTCTGCGCGGCAAATACCAGAGCTATACGCAGGCAGATACCACGAAACTTCTGGAAGCAGGCTACGACGGTGGCTTTACCGATATTGACGAAGCGGTAGCCGAATACTGCGCACTTTTGGACAAGACTGGCGGGTATTATAAATATGAAGCTTAAGGCTGCATTTTTTGACCGCGACGGCGTTTTAAACGTTGATAAATCTTACTTATATAAAATTGAAGACCTGGAGTGGATTGACGGCGCCAAAGAAGCGCTTGCATATCTTACCAAAAAGGGTTATACAATTTTTGTTGTTACAAACCAGAGCGGCATAGCCCGCGGCTATTATACTGTTGGCGATATGCAGAAGCTGCATAATTATATGGCGCAGCAGATTGCAGAAGCAGGCGGCAAAATAGAAAAATTTTATTACTGCCCGCATCTTCCCGGCGGCGCTGTGGAGGAGTTTGCAGTAGAGTGCGATTGCCGCAAACCCAAGCCTGGCTTGATTCTGCGTGCTTTTGAAGAATACGATATTGATAAGGATACTGCCTTTTTAATCGGCGATAAGCCGCGGGATGTGGAATCCGCGGAAGCGGCAGGTATTAAAGGATACCTGTTTGAAGGCGGCAGTTTACTTGATTTTGTTAAAGAGATAGCGTGAGATGGAATATAAAAATATTTTACTTATTAAAATGAGCTCGCTGGGTGATATACTGCACTCGCTGCCGTTTGCGGACGCGCTGCGCAGGCGTTACCCCAAGGCAAAAATAACGTGGCTGGTGCACCCGCAGTTTGCGGGCTTTTTGCCTGACCCGCCCGTTATTGACGAAGTTATTTATTTTGATAAGGTAAAATTTAATAAAATGGGCCTTTGCGATAAGCTGCATTATTTCAGGGAAATGCGCGCGCTGCTGCACTCCAAGCACTTTGATTTGGTGATTGATTTGCAGGGGCTGTTTAAAAGTGCCGTGCTGGCGGCAATAAGCGGCTGCAAGAGCCGCATAGGCTACTGCGAAATGCGCGAAGGAAGCAGGTTCGTCAGCCGCCCAATCTGCGGCAGTCACAGCAAAGACCATGTTATCGAGCGTTATCTTGATGTTGTGCGTTATCTTGGCGCAGAGGTAAATGAAATACATTTTCCGCTGCCGGATTTGACGAAGGAAGCTGCAGCCGTTGCGGAAAAACTTAAAAATAAAGGCCTGCACGGCGAATACGTTGTAATGGTGCCCGGTGCGCGCTGGGAAACTAAAGTGTGGCCGCCGGAAAATTACGCCAAGCTGGCGCAGATGATTATTAAAGGCGGCGCAAGCGTAGTGCTGGCTGGCGGCCCGGATGACGCACCGAAGGGCGAAGGAATCGTTAAAGGCTGCCAATCGGAAAAGCTGATTAATTTAATCGGGCAAACATCGCTGCGCGAACTGGCAGCGCTGATTAAAGGCAGCGTGTTTTATATCAGCGGCGATACAGGGCCGCTCCATTTTGCGGCGGCGCTTAAAAAGCCGCTTATAGCCATGTACGGGCCTACCAAGGCAGACCGCACAGGCCCATACGGCAGCAAAAACAGTACAGTAATTATCAGCCCGGCAAAATGCGCAGGCTGCTTAAAAAAACATTGCAGCGACTGGCACTGCATGTACGATATTACACCGGAAATGGTGTACGGGCATTATATAAAAAAGCGTGGTGAAACAAATGGTTGAACTTAACGGCAAAAAAATACTGGTTACCTTTTTAATGCATCTTGGCGATTTGACGCTGACGACGCCGTTTATTCATGCGCTGCGCAAGGCTGCGCCGGACAGCCATATTGCCATGCTGGTGGATGAAAAGTTAAAAGACGTAGTGCTTTTCAATCCTTATCTTGATGAAGTAATTACCATCGACAAAAAAGGGCGCGACAACAGTATTCTGGCATTAATTGCCTGTGCGCGCCATTTAAGCAAGCATAAATTTGACGTATTGATAAACCTGCATCCTAACGAAAGATGCTCTTTTATTGATGCGCTGACCAGTGTTAAACTGCGTACCGGCACAACTCATACCATTTTTAAATGGCGCTGGGATGTGTTTACACCGCTTGACCGCACTATGCACGCGGCGGATATGTATCTGGACGTGCTGAAGCAGCTTGGCGTAAAAGACCTGACAAATAACGGGCTGGAAATTTTTCCGGGTGAACGCCATGTTAAAGAAGCGGCAGATTTCTGGCAGGCTCACGGCGTAACGGATAAAGATAAACTGATAGGCTTTAATATAGGCAGCGCGGTTGTTACCAAGCGCTGGGCACCGGAACGCTTTGCCGAAGTTGCCGACCATTTTGCAAATAATGGCTATAAAGTTGTATATTTTGGCGGCGCCATGGATGAAGAAATGGTGCAGGAGGCCGTAAGCCATATGAAAACTGTGCCTGTTATTGCAACAGGTGCGTTCGGCATCGGCGGGCTGGCAGCAGCCATGCGCAGGTGCAGCCTTATTATTACTAACGACAGCGGGCCGATGCATGTTGCCATCAGCCAGAAGGTTCCCATTGTAGCCATGTACGGGCCGAGCAACCCCAAACTTTATGGCCCTTATACCAAGGACGCTGTTATCGTAACTGCACAGCCGCCGTGCCTTGGCTGTGCTGGCGGCATGAAGCATAAATGCGATGATATGCAGTGCATGACGCGCCTTACGGTAGCGCAGGTTATCGAAGCGGCAGAGAAAATGTTGGGAAATAAAAAATAAGAGGCGTAAAAATGCAGCGTTTTCAAATTTTTTGGCATAATTTACAGCAAGATTTAAAAATATTTTTATATTTTACTATCCTGTTTAGTATTTTCAGATTGATTTTTATAGGTATTTTTAATACTTATTTAAGTGATTGTACTATGCAGGATATTTTTCTGTGCCTGTGGTACGGTTTCCGTTTAAGCTTAAAAACAGCAGGGCTTATGGCCCTGATAGGCTTTGTGTTTGCTACGCTGCCGCAGATTCTGCTGCTTAAATGGCCGTCAGAATGCATCCGCAAAGTATGGGGAGCGTTAACAGTTGTAGTATTTACTATCGCCTTTTTTGCGCGTATACCCTATTTTACTATTTTTAATTCCGGTTTTAACATCATGCTTATCAACGGCGCGCATGACGACTGGGGTGCGATTGTAGATACAGCTGTTAACGAATACGGGCTTTTATGGCGTTTGCCGTTAGCGATTTTAATTGCAGCTATTTTGGTTTGGCTGCTGTTTAAGTTGCTGAAAATAAAAACATGCCCGGCGCAGATTGCAGGACGCAAAAAACTATGGATTGCAGTTTTAAGAGTGGTTGTAGTATTGCCGATATTATTTGTGTTCGTGCGTTACGGCGGTGCGTTCAATTATGCCAACTCCATTAACTGGGAAAGTGCCGAGCGTTTAAAATCAGCCTTTTTAAATGAAAATATCTTGGACGACGGACAGGCCTTTTACCGTGTTTACCAGATTTATAAAAGACAACAAAAGCTGACCAATGTTAATATCTCACCGGAAGAAATCCGCAAAGATACCGCCGTTTTGGGCGGTAATCCGCAAGCGGCGACTATTGAAGAGGCTTTTAAAAGACAGGTAACAGCGCCTAAACTTGCCAAACAGCCTGATAACGTAGTCTTAATTTTAGGCGAAAGCAATGCTTTGTGGCCGATGCTGCCTAAATATCAGGCTATGGGCCTGGCAGATGAAATGCTGCGTATGGCAAACAGCCCTAATAGCTGTTCTACTGCGTTAATGTTGGCGCACGGCAGCGGCACAATGCCTGCAGTTAACGGCTTTGTAACCGGCCTTGCCGAAGCAGGCTTAACGGAAGAAACTGTGGCTGAAAGCTACAAAACCAAATATGGCACCGGTATTGGGCAAATTATGAAGGATGCCGGTTATATAACGGTATTCTGGTACGGCGGCATGCCCTCCTGGCGCAATATTAAAGATTATGTGCTGGCGCAGAATTTTGACGAGTGCTACTGCGCAAGCGACTTCCATTACGAAGGCGGTAATTCCTGGGGCTGCCCGGATAAAACTCTGTTCAACAGGATTTACGATTACATCGACAGCCATCCGAACCAAAAGACCTTCCATATTATTTTAACAACTACTAACCATCCGCCCTATACAATTAATTTAGCGGCTGAAGGCTTTGATAAAAACAAAGTTTTGCAAAATCTGCCGGATGATATTAGCAGTGATGAAGAAACCATTAACGAACTTGGACATATCTGGTATGCCGATATGGCAATAGGCAGTTTTGTACGCCAGACAGAAAAATTAAAGCCGGATACGCTGTTTGTTGTAACCGGCGACCATGCAGAACGCTTTACCTTTAGTAAAGATGTTGACGATAAGACATATTCAGCTATTCCCTGCATAATTTACGGGCAGGGCGTGCAGAAAAACTGGCTGCCTGCTAATGCAACAGGTTGTGCTATGCAGATCTTGCCGACACTGGCAGAAATTGTCGGCAAACCTGAAATGCAGTACAGCAGCATTTTACCAAGTCTGTTTACCAATAATAAACCCGTCTTTAATCACCGCTTCTACGCATGGGACGATAAAATCTTCGACCTTAACGACAAAACGCCTGATAATATCAAATACCGCGCCGACGCAGCAAAGAAAATAACGGCATGGAGAGTGGTAAAGGGTAATAAGATTGAGTAAAATATGGTATAATTAACTAAAGTTTATTAAGAGGTGAGTTTTGTGTCTAAAGTTTCGGTATTGATTTTAGCAAGAAACGAAGAAAATAATATTAAGGATTGTATTGAAAGCTGTAATTTTGCCGATGAAATAATAGTTGTAGATGATAACAGTACGGACAAAACTAAAGAAATTGCCGAACAATTAGGCGCAAGGGTTATAAACCGCAGTATGAACGGAGATTGGGGCGGTCAGCAGACTTTTGCCATTCAGCAGGCAAAGTATGAATGGATATTCTTTATAGATGCTGACGAGCGCTGCACACCGGAACTTGGCAAAGAAATCCGCGAAACTATTGAAAAAAATGAACATTATACCTATTGGATTAAACGCAAAAATAAATTTCATCATAATAAAGCTACATACGGTTCATTAAGACCGGATTATGTTTGCCGCTTAATGCCGGCTAAAGGTTCTTATGTTGAAGGATTTGTACATCCGGCTTTTGTTACTCCATATGAAAACAGAAAATTAAAAAGCCATATGTATCATTATACTTATGACAATTGGGAACAATTTATGAATAAGACTAATAAATATACGACATTAGCTGCGGAAAAATATCTGGACAGTCATAAAAATGTCAGCTTTTGGGGAGATATTGTATTCAGGCCTATTTGGGCGTTTATTAAAACTTATATTTTTGACAGAGGCTTTTTGGATGGGAAATTAGGTTTCATTTTTGCAGTTAATCATTATTATTATACTGTAATGAAGTATGTAAAATTTTATTATCTAATGAAAAATGACGGAAAATTATAATAGTTTTAGTTTATCTGTTTAATAATTTTTTCTATAAGAGTTTGAAGATTATAATATTTTTTAGTGGTAGCATAACCTGAGTTTGCTATATTATTACGTTCGACTTCATGTTTTAAATAATAATCAATTTTATCAATTAAATCTTTAGGAGTATTGAATTCAACTAAATCTCTACCATTTTTTAATATAGTTTGATTAATGTGACCTTCATCTATTATTTCGAAAGCTTTACATGCAAGTAATTCAAACGTACGAGGGTTGGGACCTGTGTGCATGCCTAAGTATGTCCCCACATGAATATTAATACAAATTTTAGTTTTGTTATATAAATCAGACAAATCTTTTCCAATTATTAATTCATTGATAATGAATTTTGTTAAATATGGATATTTCAATTTAAATTTTAGTCTTCTGGCTAAAATTTTAGGGATAAGACTAATTCGATCTATTTTTTTTAGTTGAATGCTTGTGTATAACTGAAAAGATAAATTATTTTTATATGCATATTTTGCTACTTCTTCAAGTATTGTAAGTCTTCTTTTGTCTAGATTCCCAACGAAACATAAATCGTAAGGTTTATTTTCTGAAATTGATGGTAAATAAATGTTGTCATCATATCCTAAAGGAACGAATTTAATAAATTGATTTTTTCGGAATTCTATAGTTGTATCAGAAGGTTCATAAGAAAATATATCTGTGTAATAGTGCATGTGTTCTAAAGCTTTATCACACCATCTGATTGAGTCAATGCAGTACATATATATTGGGAGATTAATTTTTTCACAATACTGCAAAAATGCTAAGCCCATTCGGCTATTATTTATTACAAAAACGAAATCGGGATTATATTTTTTTACAGCTTCAATGTATTTTTGATTTTGTTCAGAGAAAAATTTATTTAAAAAGTTTTTTCTAAAGAATCGTTTTTGAAAGGCGTTTTGATCTTTAAAAGGAATATATTCTGGTTCTATAACTTGATAATTTAAATTACAAAGCGCTTGTTTAATAGATTTTGAATATAAAATTGCTTGTGGGATACCAATAAATAAAATTTTTTTCTCCATTATTTACACCTTTGCTTTTCTTATTATTATACCATAAATTTTTTAAAATTAGGAAGGAATTATAGTATAACATGAATAACAAAAATGAAATAAGCAAAATAGATAAAATTATTTGTATATTATTAAGAAAAATAAGAGGAAGTAAAAAAATACCAGAAATTATTATTAAAAGATCTTACAAAAAATATGGAAAAAATGACTGTTTGAGTCGATACTGGTTTGAAAAATTTTATAATATCAAAGTTGGTAAATATACTTACGGTTTTTATAACATTACAAATGATTATATAAAGGAGATAGGATCCTTTACATCAATTGCAAGTAATGTAATAATAGTTCCGAATGATCACAAAATGGATTGGGTGACAACAAGTCCTATTTTAGCAATGAAAGACTTTGGTTTTGTAAAAAAAGACATAAATATGGAATATTGTCCCAAAGAAAAACGTGCTACAATAATAGGTAATGACGTATGGATTGGAGCTAATTGCGTAATTTTTGAAGGAGTAAAAATTGGAGATGGAGCAGTACTTGCTGCAGGTTCAATTATAAGGAAAGATGTCCCCCCCTACGCGATAGTTGCCGGAGTGGATAGAGTAATAAAGTATAGATTTTCAAAAGAGATAATAGAAGAATTATTAAAAATAATAAAAGGACCTGATTTCCCAACGGGAGCAGAGATACTTGGTACAAGCGGCATTGAGCAGGCTTACAGAACAGGAAGGGGCAAGATAAGAGTTCGTGCTGTTTCAAACATAGAGCCTATGGAAAACGGCAAAAACAGAATTGTTGTGACTGAACTTCCGTACATGGTAAATAAGGCAAAACTCATAGAAAAAATATCCGAGCTTCACAGGGATAAGAGAGTTGACGGAATAACAGACCTTAGAGATGAGACAAGCCGAGAGGGTATGCGTATTTGTATCGAGCTTAGGCGAGATGTAAATCCAAACATAGTTCTTAACCAGCTTTATAAGCATACCCAGTTACAGGACACATTTGGTGTTATCATGCTTGCACTTGTAAATAATGAGCCTGTCGTAATGAACCTTTTGCAGATGCTTCAGTATTATCTGAAACATCAGGAGGAAGTCGTTACCAGAAGGACGCAGTATGACTTAAACAAGGCTGAGGAAAGAGCACATATCGTAGAGGGACTGCTTATTGCCCTCGACAACATAGACGAGGTAATACAGCTTATAAGAGCATCAAAAACGGCAGCAGAGGCAAAAGAAAAGCTTATGGAGAGATTTTCTCTGTCTGAACCGCAGGCAAACTCCATTGTCGAGATGCGTCTTCGTGCACTTACAGGTCTGGAAAGAGAAAAACTTGAAAATGAGTATGCAGAATTAAAGAAAGTAATTGAAGAATACAGAGCAATCCTTGCAGACCGCAAGGTATTACTTGGTGTTGTCAAAAAAGAGATTATTGAAATCCGTGACAAATACGGTGATGACAGAAGAACATCTATCGGATATGATGAATTTGACATATCAATGGAAGACCTCATACCAAACGAAAATACTGTCATCACAATGACAAAACTCGGATATATCAAGCGTATGTCAGTAGACAACTTTAAGAGTCAGCACCGTGGCGGTAAGGGCATAAAGGGAATGCAGACGATAGATGATGATTACATCGAAAATATGCTTATGACAACGACACACCACTATATAATGTTCTTTACAAACAAAGGAAGAATGTATAGGCTTAAGGTGTATCAGATACCTGAATGTGGCCGTACGGCGAGAGGAACAGCAATAATCAACCTTATTCAGCTAATGCCTGAAGAGAAGATAACAGCGGTTATAACGCTCCG
>ENA-ORNR01000637-ORNR01000637.1-human-gut-metagenome-genome-assembly--contig:-NODE-637-length-33343-cov-8.840513_pt1 | contig 33343 bp, 30 predicted proteins | sample MGYA00242114_ERZ509020 | MGnify/ENA primary metagenome ERZ509020 (study PRJEB26280, sample SAMEA2338758) | human gut metagenome | biome: human gut; feature: human-associated habitat; material: faeces...
GGTGAAGATGCCGATTACCCGCGATGGGACGAAAAGACCCCGTGAACCTTTACTATAGCTTTACATTGAGTTTGGGCAGACGATGTGTAGGATAGGCCGGAGGCTTTGAAGCAGGTACGCCAGTATTTGTGGAGCCGCTGTTGAAATACGACCCTTTATTTGTTTGGATTCTAACCCGTGGAACGGGGACATTGATTGGTGGGTAGTTTGACTGGGGTGGTCGCCTCCAAAAGCGTAACGGAGGCTTCTAAAGGTGCCCTCAGACCGATTGGTAACCGGTCGCAGAGTGTAATGGCATAAGGGCGCTTGACTGGGAGACATACAAGTCGATCAGGTAGGAAACTAGAGCATAGTGATCCGGTGGTTCCGCATGGAAGGGCCATCGCTCAAAGGATAAAAGGTACTCCGGGGATAACAGGCTGATCCCTCCCAAGAGCTCATATCGACGGAGTGGTTTGGCACCTCGATGTCGGCTCGTCACATCCTGGGGCTGGAGAAGGTCCCAAGGGTTGGGCTGTTCGCCCATTAAAGTGGCACGCGAGCTGGGTTCAGAACGTCGTGAGACAGTTCGGTCTCTATCTATCGTGGGCGCAGGAGATTTGAGGGGCTCTGACACTAGTACGAGAGGACCGTGTCGGACGTACCACTGGTTTACCGGTTGTCCCGCCAGGGGCACCGCCGGGTATCTAAGTACGGATCGGATAAGTGCTGAAAGCATCTAAGTACGAAGCCGGCCTCAAGATTAGATCTCCCTCAAGGGTGGTTATAGACGATGACCTTGATAGGCCACAGGTGTAAGGGCGGCGACGTCCGAGCCGAGTGGTACTAATAGCCCGGGACTTTCCTCACAGTGAAGGTTGATATATTTTAAGACGATAAGGCGAAGCGAGTCTCTTCGGATTGATGTCCGGTCAAAATCTTGATAATGATATTAAGGTGGCTATAGCACGAGGGATCCACCTCTTCCCATTCCGAACAGAGAAGTTAAGCCTCGTCACGCCGATGGTACTGCGTAACAGTGGAAGAGTAGGTAGCCGCCGTCTTAGGTGAAAGGAGTCAGTCGAAAGATTGGCTCCTTTTTTTGTTATATGGCACTAGCCGTTGTAGAGACGTGGTGTGCCTCGCTCACTACAGACTGATAGTATTGTTACTATTGCTAGGGGATGAGACGCAGCACGCTGCGTCTTTACAACTGGGTGAGATTTCATTGTTTGCTGAATCGGGAACAATAAAGTTCGTATCTTGCCGTTATATTAAGAATTCACCGAATGATTCTGATTTATGAGCAGCATATATGATTCTCGTCAAAGATGGAAATTAGGCTTTATTTTTGCCGCAGTATTGATCGCTATGGCTTCTGTGGTAGTATCGGATCTCTTGATTAAAGATCTGGCCCGAGAAGAGCGTCAGAAGATCGAGGTTTGGAGTGAGGCAACCCGGGTCATGACCAGTGAGAATCCAAGCCTTAATATGAATCTTATCCTAAAAATCATCCAAGGGAATACTTCTATTCCTGTTATATTATGCAGCGAGACGGATAGCGTGGTTTCTTACAATAATATAGAGATTCCGGAAAAGAATGTAGCGCAGTTCATGACGAATAAGGTTAAGGAACTGAGAACCAAAAATCCTCCGATCGTAATTGACATGGAGGATGGTACTTACCAATATTTATATTACGATGATTCGATTATCTTAAAGCGACTGCTTGTTTATCCCTATGCGCAATTATCAGTTGTATTTGTTTTTATATTAATCGCTTTTTTAGCCTTGGCTAGTACAAAGAAGGCAGAACAGAATAAAGTGTGGGTGGGGTTATCGAAAGAGACGGCTCACCAATTAGGAACGCCTATATCCTCGCTAATCGCTTGGGTTGAATATTTGCGAACGAAAGATATAGATCCTTCTCTATTGACAGAGATGGATAAGGATGTGAAACGCTTACAAACGATAGCGGAGCGTTTCTCTAAAATCGGTTCAGATCCGGATCCGGTTCCGACAAATATCGTGGAATCCATCCGTGCGGCTTTGGGATATATGGAGACCCGTATTTCCTCGAAGGTGAAAATTAATACGTATTTGCCGGAGCGGCCGATATTGGTCTTAATGAATGATTCCCTGTTCGCTTGGGTAATCGAGAACCTGACGAAAAATGCGGTGGACGCTATGGAGGGGCAGGGTGAGATTTCGCTAAAAGTAGAGGAAAGAGAGAAGTTCGTGCTGATCGATTTGGCAGATACCGGAAAAGGTATCCCAAAATCAAAATTCAAGACGGTTTTCAATCCGGGGTATACGACCAAGAAACGTGGCTGGGGACTAGGCTTGTCCTTGGTAAAGCGTATTATCGAGTCCTTCCAAGGAGGAAAGATTTTCGTGAAGAGTTCGGAGTTGGGGAAAGGGACGACTTTTCGTATAAAATTGAAGAAATATAAGGGTTAAATCGTATTATAGGAAAAAATAAGCATAAAGGTATTGTTTTTGTATTTAGTTTTTTCGTACCTTTGCAAGGTTTTTACACTAAAAGGCTTTGGGGAAATTTAAATTATATAATGTAGATTTGAAAAATCTCTCTCCGGGAGTACACGAATTCGAGTATCTTTTGGAGAACAAGTTTTTTGTGGACATTGACGGAACCGAGGTCCAGAAGGGCAAAGTGAAGGTTCATCTTACCGTAAAACGGTCGTCAATGATGTTTGAGATGAACTTTCAGATAGAAGGGGTTGTTGTTGTTCCATGCGATAGATGCTTGGACGATATGGAAATTCCTATTGATACCCACAATCGTCTGGTGGTAAAATTCGGCAAGGAATATGCCGAGGAGAGTGATGAGGTTGTCGTGATACCGGAAGAGGAGGGCGCTATTAATTTGGCGTGGTTCCTGTATGAGTTTATCGCTTTGGCGGTTCCCATGAAGCATGTACATGCGCCGGGTAAATGTAATAAGGCAATGTCGTCTAAATTGAAGAAACATACCGCCAGAAGTTCGGATGAGACCGAAGACGATTTTGAGGATGACATGGGAGGTGATGATTTGGCGTTGGAAGATGACGGAAACGCTAGTCCTGCCGATCCTCGTTGGGATGCTCTGAAAGGTTTGCTAGAGAATGATAACAATTAAATAAATAAAACAATGGCACATCCTAAAAGAAGACAAGGTAAGACAAGAACAGCCAAGAGAAGAACTCATGACAAGGCTGTAGCTCCAACAATGGCAATTTGCCCGAACTGTGGCGCATGGCACATCTATCACACTGTATGTGGTGAGTGCGGTTATTACAGAGGTAAATTAGCGATTGAAAAAGAAGCTGCTGTGTAAGTTTGTCAACTTATATGGTTTGATGAACAAAAGAAATAGCCCTAAAAGTTTTTTTTAGGGCTTTTTTTTAATTGGGATAAGTAGTCCTTTTATTTTTAAAGTTATGGATAAGATAAATGCGGTTATCACAGGAGTGGGTGGATACGTTCCTGAAGATGTATTGACGAATGAGGATATTTCCAAGATGGTCGATACGACGGATGAGTGGATCATGACTCGTGTGGGTATTAAGGAGCGCAGGATATTGAAAGGGGAGGGCGTAGGACTCTCTTACATGGGTATACGGGCCGTGAAGCAATTGCTCGAGAAAACGAACCTGAATCCGGAAGAAGTAGAGGTTGTCTTGACCGCTACGACTACCCCGGATCATCATTTCCCGACAACTTCTTCTATCATCGCTTATCATACAGGTTGTAAGAATGCGATGACTTTTGATATGCAAGGTGCGTGCGCAGGCTTCTTGTATGCTTTGGAGACGGGCGCTAATTATATTCGCTCGGGGCGTTATAAGAAGGTGGTTGTCGTATCGGGTGATAAGATGACATCTATTACAGATTATCAAGATCGTTCTACTTGTCCTTTGTTCGGGGATGCTTGCGGAGCGGTCTTGTTGGAGCCAACTACCGAGGAGTTCGGTGTCTTGGATACTATTTTACGGACAGACGGCGTAGGCTATCCGCATCTGATCATGAAATCGGGCGGCTCGGCTTATCCTCCTTCTCACGAGACGGTGGACAACCGTGAGCATTTCGTTTATCAAGATGGACGTGTGGTGTTCAAGTACGCGGTTTCTTATATGGCGGACGTGGCCGCTGAGATCGCGGAGAAGAATGGCTTGACGCATGATGATATCGCGTGGATCGTTCCTCATCAAGCGAACCTGCGGATTATCGACGCTACGGCGAAACGCTTGGGCGTAGATATGGATAAGGTGATGATCAATATCCAGAAATATGGCAACACAAGCGCCGGTACGATTCCTATTTGTCTATGGGAATGGGAGAATCAATTGAAAAAAGGAGATAACCTGATCCTTGCCGCTTTTGGAGCGGGCTTTACGTGGGGAGCGGTTTATCTGAAATGGGGGTATGATGGAAAAAAAGCATAAATCGGGTTTTGTCAATATCGTTGGAAACCCAAACGTAGGTAAGTCTACGTTGATGAATCGTTTGGTCGGGGAGCGGATCTCTATTATCACCTCGAAGGCGCAAACGACAAGGCATCGTATTATGGGTATCGTGAATACCGACGATATGCAAATCGTGTATTCTGACACGCCGGGAGTCTTGCGGCCGAATTATAAGTTGCAGGAATCCATGCTTAATTTCTCTCAATCCGCCTTAGGCGACGCCGACGTGCTGTTGTACGTGACGGATGTCGTCGAGACGATTGATAAAAATAACGAGTTCCTAGCACGGGTACAGAGCATAGAGTGTCCGGTTCTCTTGTTGATCAATAAGATCGACCAGACCAATCAGCCGGAGCTGGAGAAGCTCGTGGCCCAGTGGAAGGAATTGCTTCCGAAGGCCGAGATCATCCCGATCTCCGCGCTTTCGAATTTCAATATAGATTACGTGAAGCGTCGGGTGGAGGAGTTGATGCCTGATTCCCCGCCTTATTTCGAGAAAGACGCCTTGACTGATAAACCGGCCCGTTTCTTCGTGACAGAGATCATTCGTGAGAAAATCTTGTTATATTATCAGAAGGAAATACCTTACGCGGTAGAAGTGGTCGTCGAGTTGTTCAAGGAGGATGATGAGCTGATCCATATCAAGGCGCTGATCATCGTGGAGCGTGATACCCAGAAAGGGATTATCATCGGGCATCAAGGGCAAGCATTGAAGAAAGTAGGTGCTATGGCCCGGAAGGATATCGAACGTTTCTTCGGAAAAAAGGTGTTTTTGGAAATGTTTGTCAAAGTGGAAAAAGACTGGCGTAACCGTGACAACATATTGAAGAACTTCGGTTATCAGCTGGACTAATAATAGCATACGAAAGGAGAATTTATGGGAAATATAGTAGCGATAGTGGGGAGACCCAATGTAGGTAAGTCCACCCTTTTCAACCGGTTGACGGGTACCCGTCAGGCGATCGTGAACGAGGAGGCTGGTACTACCCGTGACCGTCAGTACGGCAAGGTGGAGTGGACCGGCAAGGAGTTTTCGCTGATTGACACAGGCGGATGGGTGGTTAACTCGGAGGATGTTTTCGAGGAGGAGATCAACAAGCAGGTAAAAGTGGCTATCGAGGAGGCGGACGTGATCTTGTTCGTCGTCGATGTATTGAATGGCATCACGGATCTGGACATGGAGGTGGCGCAGATCTTGCGCCGTTGCAAGCGGCCGGTGATCGTGGTGGCGAACAAGGCGGATAATTACGAATTGCATCCGGCCTCGGCGGAGTTTTACTCGTTTGGCTTGGGAGATCCTTTCTGCATCTCGGCCATCAATGGTTCTTATACCGGGGATTTGCTGGATAAGATCGTGGCGACGTTGCCCGAGGAGAAGGTGGAGATACTGGAGGAGGAGTTGCCCCGTATCGCGATTATAGGACGCCCGAACGCGGGAAAGTCTTCTCTTATCAATGCTTTTATTGGCGAGGATCGGCATATCGTTACCGATATCGCGGGCACGACCCGTGATTCCATCTACACGAAATATAATAAATTCGGCTTGAACTTCTATTTGGTGGATACGGCGGGTATCCGTAAGAAGGGGAAGGTGAATGAGGACTTGGAGTATTACTCGGTGATCCGTTCGATCCGCGCGATCGAGAACTCGGATGTCTGCGTGCTGATGTTGGACGCTACGAGGGGCATCGAGAGCCAGGATATGAATATCTTCTCGCTGGTGCAGAAGAATAAGAAGGGATTGGTGGTTTGCGTGAATAAGTGGGACTTGATCGAGGATAAGAGCCAGAAGGTGATCGACTCGTACACGACCGCTATCCGCGAGCGTCTGGCTCCGTTTACCGACTTCCCGATCTTGTTTATCTCCGCTATGACGAAGCAACGTATCCTGAAGGTGCTGGAGACCGCCAAGGAGGTTTACGAGAATCGCTCCAAGCGTGTCCCTACGGCCAAGTTGAACGAGGTGATGCTCCCGATCATCGAGAATTATCCTCCCCCAGCTTGGAAGGGTAAATATATCAAGATCAAATATATCACCCAGCTTCCGGCGGGCAGCGTGCCTTCTTTCGTGTTCTTCTGTAACTTGCCGCAATGGATCAAGGACCCGTACAAACGTTTCCTTGAGAACAAGATCCGCGAGAACTGGGATTTCACCGGTACGCCGATTAATATATTTATCCGGGAAAAGTAAATACTAGATACAAAAAAGCCGCTTCCTGTAATGGGGAGGCGGCTTTTTCTATTTAGAATAGGTCTGAATGCGTTCCGGTATCGGTGAAAAGCAAGATTAGCTCCGTGTCGTCTTGGCTCCATATCAGCAGCCAGTCTCCTTGGATATGGCATTCCCACAATCCCGCGTATTTCCCGGACAGCCTATGCGGGTGGTATTGGGAGGGAAGGGAACCGGTATTTTTGAGGATTTCTACAGTCTCTAATAAGAGGTTTATATCCAAGTGCCGCTTCTTGCACCGCTTGATGTCACGTTCGAATTTGGAAGTGGTATGTACGGTATAAGTCATAGCTCTAGCATTTTTTGCTTGAATGCCTCAAAGTTCTCGTATTTGTGTATCCTTCCTGCCTTCACGTCCTCCAAGGCCTCGTCCAATCCGGATTTCTTCTGTGCCTTCACCTTGCCTTCCAGCGAGGTGATGAATTTCTTCAAGATGTCGGCGTATTTCTCGGGGATGGTTACCTCGAATGTCTTTAATGATGTCGTTGTCTCCATATCGCTCTGTTTTAGGAATTTCCTTCGCAAATATACGGAATAAAAAGAGAAGGGGAATTGTTTTCCTTCTCTTTTTATTTCCCGCTTCCGTATCGGGGGGAGGGACGTGACGGTTAGATCTCGTCCGGGCTCTCGGAGTCTCCGCCGGGCGTAGGCTCGGGTGTAGGCTCGGGAGCGGGCGCCGGTTTCTTGGCGGAGGCCATGCGCTGGTTGTAGGCGGTAGTGGTCTCGGCAATCAGCTGGTTGAGGGCGGCGATGAAGGCGGTTGCCTTCTCGGACGGCTTCGCTACGCTATAGGACTGGGCCAGCAGGGTGAGATCGTCATAATACACGTCGATCCGCTTGCGCAGGTTGGTGCCGCTTTCCTTTTTGGAGGTGGTCCGGTTTTGGACGCGTTGCTGCGACAGGCGGTCGTAGGCGTTATTCTCTTTCTCCAGTTCGGCGAGGTAAGCGTCGAGGCCGAGCGTGGTGACGTACGGCTTGTTCTCGTCCTTGCGCAAATCCAGCAAGAGGCCCTTTATCTTGGCGGTCTCCTGCGCCATGGGGAGGCGGGCGATGCCGTTATAAGGCTTGATGACCTTGTATAGGAACTTTCCTGCGTCACGCTCGGCCTCCAACGGGAGGGTACCGGCCCGTGAGATGCGGGTGATGATATAGATGGCGAGGTTGTCGCGGTTCGTCTCGTGCAAGGCCATTTGCTCGGTCTCCTGCGAGGTGCGGCTCTCGTCCACCACGTCGGCCATGGCGAGGAGGTCTGCCTCGTAGGTCTCGAGGAATTCTTTGGTGAGGCCCAGTTCGGGGATGCCGTCGCTGCCGGTCAGCAGGGAGATCTCGTCGGGTGACTCGGAATCGCCGCCACCGCTGTTTCCGTTGGCTAGGTCGAGGACGTGGTTCATGAAGGAGAGGTACTCGGCGTTGTTAAGTACGTAGAGCATGATGTTTTTAACTTTCGTGTAATTGCCCATGATATTGATTTTTAAGATTAATGAGAGGCAATGTAGGCAAATAATCTTTACGAGGCTAGGTTTTAGGCCCTAATTTTTATGGTTTGCCGTTCAAATGCTGAAAAATGCCTTCAAGGAATCTAAAAACGGCTTTTCAACGTTGAAAAATCACTTTTAGAAATCTAAAAATGGCTTTTAAATGCCGCGAGATCATTTTTAGAAATCCGGAAACCTGTTTTCACCCTCGCGAAATGTCTTTTAGATTTCTAAAAGTGATCTTTCACCGTTTGATGCTCATTTTTAGAAATCTGGAAGAAAAAATAGCAGGATATTTTTTGCGCTCTTAAAAAATACTACCTTCGCGACGTATTGGAAAAATAACGTAGAAGCGTTTCGATATTATCTTGTACTGGAATCTTCTTGTATATAATAATTAATACGATAAGGCTGAATATTGTTTGTGATTCTTTTGTTTCTTGCTCTATGATTTCATTTAATGATGATTCGAAAGATAGTAATATTATATCTATTGTTAAACTTAATGATTGTATAGCAAATGAAAAATGAATTGTTTTTATATGCAAATTATTATCATAAGATAGGAATGAATATATCTCCTGTTAAATGTGATGATTATAAAGGCCCTTTGATTGAAGATTGGGAAAAATATATTTTATCTAGGCAGGGCGATGAAGAAATTCAATCTTATGATTGGATTGAAGCAACAGGGATAGGTGTTATTTTAGGTTATAATGAATATAGAGCTTTAGATGTAGACTCTTTGTGTTGCTCTTTGGATGATCAGTACTCAGAGGAGACACGTGTGGAAAGAAAAAGAATGTTTATATCACAGTGTTTAGAAATACTGGGATTACCACAAAACTATTGTTGGGTGATAGATAGTGGAAGCGGGAATGGCCTTCATATTATTTTTAGATCGAGTGATTTTGTGAGTTCTAGTTGTGATTATTCATATAGTCCTAATCCTTTTTTTAAATATGAAGTTCAATTGTTTGAGCGAATGGAAATAAGATGGAAAGCTTTTTTAGTTTTACCTCCTTCTCTTCATAAATCGGGAGGTAAATATTTATTCCATGATGACATGTTTCCATTGTACAAGCCTTATTATATATCTCTAGATAAGATATATGATTTAATTAATTATTTTTGTGGAGATTTATCTTTTAAAAGATGCTATTTTAGAAAACAATATTCTTTATATCTTGCCAAGATAAAAAAAAAGGAAGCAGAAAGTTCTTTTACTAGAATGAGAGGAGATATTTTGCATGAAGTAAAAGATAATATTGACTTCTTAAAAAGTTGCCATTCAAAAGATGCATTTAATACTTTGGGTGTATATTCTGCTGTAGATAAGACAGCCGAAGATGGTTTATCAAAAGCTTTGGAATTCTTTTATTTGTCAAATAACTCAATGGCTCATTTCAATATTGCCTCTTTAATGGCTTGTGGAGCAATAGACGGAACTGAGCAGGAGATTTTATATCATTTAGATTTCTGTAAATCGTTCCCGGATGATAAAAAGGATTTAGTTAAATCTAATTTTAAAAAACGAATGTTGATGTCTGATAAAAAAATAATTAAATATTTATTTTTTGATACAGAAACAACGGGGATACCTGCTAATTATAATGCCTCAAGTTCAGATTTTGAAAATTGGCCTCGGCTTGTACAATTAAGTTGGATAATAACAGATAACAATGGCGTTGTGATAAGTAAACATACTCATATTATTTATCCTGATGGTTTTATTATACCAGAAGATGTATCTAATTTACATGGTATAACAACCATTCGTGCAAAAGAGCAAGGAGAATCTATAACTAAAGTCCTAGATTTATTTACAAGTGATGTAAATCAAGTAAATTATTTAGTTGGACATAATATTTCTTTTGATAAAAAAATTGTGGGGGCTGAACTTGTTAGAATTGGAAGATTTGATATAATGGATTCTAAACCTTCGTATTGTACCATGAAGTTAAGCACTGATTATTGTCAGATCTTAGGCCTTTATGGCTATAAATATCCTCAATTACAGGAATTATATAAAAAATTATTTGGCTCAAATCCCGATGGTATCCATGATGCATCTGTGGATGTTGACATAACAATGAAATGTTTTTGGGAAATGTGTAGATTAGGAATAATATCTATATCAGAATCAAGTGAAGATGTAGGAGAACTGTAATATAAGCGGTGAAATAGCTTTGATTTACTGTTATTCGTGTATAGATAGCTCTGTTTTTTCCATCAAGCATCTCTTAAGTGTTGGGAGGTTTATTAGCGGTACATCATAAAGATGTTTCTCTATATATTCATCCATAAATCAACGATTTTGTCCTGTCGATATTCCTTCTCAACACCGGGTTCCGGATCGCCTTGTCCTCCAGCAAGTCGATCTCCCGGTGGAAGATGGCGGACAAGGCATCCCGTAGGTCGAAGAAATTGTTTACATAATCCACCTGCTCCACCTCCTTGTCGAAATCCACCACAAGGTCAATGTCGCTCTTCTCCGTGAAGCGGCTGGTCAGCACGGAGCCGAAGGCGAATAGCCGCTTTACCTTATGCTTCTCGCATAAGGCGATGATGCTGGGGCGATATTTGCTGAAGAAATCCATAAGTGTCTCGTTTATGTTTGTCCCTTTCAAGCCTCCACCCCATTCCTGTACAAGTAATCCGGAGCGAAGTCTGCCCCGTTGTACCATTCGAGCGTCCAGTGGGTGAGCCCGAACTGGACGAAATTCCGGAGGTCTTTCAATGGCTCGAAAAGTTTCCCTTTCAGCAGGGGAAGAAAGTCCACCAGTTTCACCTTACCGTTGCTAAATTCCAATCGCATGGTATAGTCCTTGACATATTCCACGCCAGTGACCCGTATTAAATCTATATCTTCAGTCATAACTATTTTAATTTAATGGGTTGATCTTCTTTATATCTTGTCCATTTTGCAATCTATTCCAGTTCTCTGATAACTCGGTCTTGTGTAAATCCATCCAGCGAAATACCTGTTTTAGTACGTTACCGGGAATTTCTCCTTTCACTATTCCTTTATCCAACGTGATGATAGCGTTATAATCTCCATATCTGATATGAAAATGTGGCGGATTATGATCGTCCGCAAACATGGAAATAATAATACCGAAAAAACGACATATCTCAGGCATAACTTTTTCTCTTTTAAATGGATCTTAGGGAATTTTCATCGCAAATATATGGAATAAAAAGGATTGGGGAATGAGTTCGCCTCTCTTTTTTGTCTTTCTTTCGTCCACTTTTCCTTGAAGCCCTTGGAATCCCCATTTATAATCGTACCTTTATGTCTCTTTACCTTAAAAATTAAAAATAATCATGTTTACGCCATCGATGACCGAAGAGGAAATACAACAAGCCGCCTATAAGGACTACCTGGAGATACGGACGAGGGTGCAGATCGCTTTCGAGCACTTCGCCCAGAGCATGCGGATCAGCGGGAAGCATAAGAGGGCCATCCATTCCTTGTGCGAGAGCCATACCCTTTGCACGCGGGCGAGGAATACGTGGAATGTTAATTTTCGCTATACGGGCTATACGCCGGACGATAAGATCAACATCGTCTGCTACCTCTACATCCCCTTGCGACGGGAGAATGGGGTGGATTACCTTTTCATGAACGACCCTAAGACCTTCAAGCTGGAAAGGGTGAGCTCGCACTTCCTCCAACGCTATAAGGAACGCTATCTCGATCCTTGCGGGATCGACCTGAAGGGCGTGCATCCCGCCATCTATTTCATGCAGAACAACGAGGACAGGAGGCAGGCTTACTACCTGCCCAAGAACTGGACCGAGGAGGAGCTGGCGGAGAAGTGCTTCCTGGTCTCGGGGCAAGGCCTGTCGCTGATCAAGCTGCGTGGGAAAGTGATCACTTACATCACTTTTCTCGACCAAGAGAACCTGAGCCGTTACAAGGCCCAAGTTTATGAGGAGGAGGAATATCTGCATCTGATGGGGAAGGCAAAGGATTCCGATATCCTTGGCTTGCAGGCGATCAGCAAGAAACTGTGCGCGGATATCGAGCATACGAGGAGAGTCATGAACCGGCTCGTCCTGCGGGCCGGGCGCACGCCGGAACAGCGGGAGGAGTTGAACCGGATGTTGGACAATGCCTTGAAGGTTATCTTGGAGCAGACCACCCTTTTCGATGAGGCGTGGAAAGAGACCGTGAAGAAGCACGAGGCGAAGAGCTTCCTTGACTTTGGCATCGAGAAGATCGCCGATCAACTGAGAGCTCCTTTAGAGAGAAAAGATTTATTTTTACCTTAAAAATTTAGAATAATCATGTTTACGCCATCAATGACAAACGAGGAAATAGAGGCAGTGGCCTATAAGGACTTTCTGGAGATCCGGGGAAGAGTGGAAATCGCGAAGGATAAATTCGTACAAAGGGTGAGATGCACGCCCCCGGGATTTTGGGCCTTGCATTCCTTGCAGGAGACACATACCCTTCAAACCCGCTCCAAGAATACATGGACTGTATATTTCTATTATTTGTACACGACACCGGCCGGTGCCGTGAAAGTCTCATCTATGATCTACACCTCCCTGCCGGGAGATGAAGGCACGGATTACCTGTTTATGAATAATCTCGACCGCTTCCGGCTGGAGAGGGTGAGCTCGCGTTTCTCGCGACAATACGAGGAACGCTATATCGACCCGAACCAGATCCAACTGAACGGCCTTCTGCCCGCTATCTATTTCATGAGGACTGCCGGCGACCGGAAGATCGCTCCCTACACTCCCGATACATGGACCGAGGAAGAGAAAAAGGACAAATATCTTTTCGTGTCGGAGCAAGGGACCATGGAGGCGAAGCTGGAGGGGCGTGTGGAGACCTACCTTACTTTCTTAGAGCCGGAACAGCCGGGTGATTAATAAGTAGAGGGCGAGGTTGATACCCCGCCCTCCCGATAACTAGGTAGATACCTCCGGGCTTATCTTTTCAGAAGATCGATCCTCTCGCCGGGCAACAGTACCGCATGAACCTTCTCCGTTACCCGCCCCTTCACGTTGAAGGAATCCCTTAGGCGGATGTCGGCGGCGGAGGAACCGATCTGCGCCTCATATTTACCGGACTCTACGACCCAATGACTGGCGCTCTCGTCGAAGGAGGCCAAATCCGTATCTTTCACCTTGAAGATGATCTCACGGCTCTCGCCCGGCTGGAGGAGTTGGGTCTTGACGAAACCTCTCAACTCTTTCGCCGGTTTATCCATGCTCTTGCCGGGGGCGGAGATATATAGCTGGACCACTTCCTTCCCGGCTACCGGGCCATTGTTCGTGATCGTGCAACTGATGCTGTAGTCCGTATCGCCCATGAACACTTTCAAGCTCGAATAATTGAAAGTCGTATACGACTGTCCGTAGCCAAACGGATAGGAGACGGGCACGCCGAACGTATCGAAGTAACGGTAGCCCACGTAGATACCCTCCTCGTAGTTGGTATAGTCAATATTCTTACGATCCGTATGCTCCGGGCCTCCTCCCATGAAACCGGCTAACATTTCTTTCAGGTCGATATCCGAAGCGTCCGGGAAATTCTTCGTGGAGGCTACGTCGGCGATGCTCACGGGGAAAGTCATCGGGAGCTTACCGGAAGGATTCACCTTTCCGGACAGGATATCGGCTACCGTGTTACCCCCTTCCTGCCCGGCTTGCCAAGCCAATAGGATGGCGTCCGGTTCCGATTTCCAGCTGGCGGTCTCGATCACGCCTCCGATATTCAAGATTACGACCACCTTCTTCCCTTCCTTATGGAAAGCGTCGGAAACCGATTGGATCAACGCTCGCTCATTCTCCGTCAGGTTGAAATCTCCCTCGATCTTCCGGTCTTGGAACTCTCCCGAGCTACGGCCTATCGTAACGAAGGCGATATCCGCCTCTTTCGCCTTAGCGGCCAGCCCTGCGGCATCCGGTACGAACTCCGGGATACGAGGGTGGTTGAAGAAAGCGGCGGCGGGACTCGTGTCTTTCGGCTGTTTCGCCTTTTCCTCGGTACTGTATTTCTCGTATAAGGCTTTCACTTCGGCGTCCATGGTATAACCGGCGTTCTCCAGACCTTCCACGAGGGATACGGTATAAGCCTCGTTCACGTCGCCGCTGCCGGTGCCTCCGGCGATAAAATCGTACGAGGTGGTACCGTAAGCCGCTATCTTCTTGATACCCGGGGCCAGCGGCAAGGCATTATTCGTATTCTTTAATAAAACCATACCTTCGGAAGCGGACGCACGGGTTACCTCGGCGTGAGCTTTTAGGTCCGGTTTGTCGGAATAGGCGTATTGGGCAAAGCGGGGGGCTTGAAGGATCAGTCGTAATACACGGGTTACGTCCGTATCCACGTCGTCGATAGAGAGAGAACCGTCCTCAAGCGCTTTTAGGAGGGCCTCTTTCTGGTCCGGCCGTCCGGGCATCAGCAGATCGTTTCCGGCGTGGATCTGGGCGGGGGCGTTCTTGCCGCCAAACCAGTCGGTCATGACAAGGCCGCTAAAACCCCATTCGTCACGAAGGATGGTCGTTAGCAAATCACGGCTTTCGGAGGCATATTCACCATTTATCTTATTGTAGGAAGACATGACCGTCCACGGGCTTGCCTCTTTTACGACCATCTCGAAACCTCTTAGGTAAATCTCCCGCAAGGCACGAGGGGTGAGGCGGGCATCCGTTCCCGTCCGGTTGGTCTCTTGATTATTGACGGCGAAATGCTTGATGGAGGTTCCCACGCCATTGCTTTGGATACCGTTTACCATCGCTGTCGCTATCCGGCCCGTCAAGTAGGGATCTTCGGAATAATACTCGAAGTTACGTCCGCAGAGAGGGCTTCGGTGGATATTCAGCGCAGGGGCCAAGAGTACGTCGCAACCGTATTCTTTCACCTCGTCGCCCATGGCGTTGCCTACGTTTTTGACCAATGCGGTGTTCCATGTGGAGGCTAGCAAGGTAGCGACCGGGAATGCCGTGCAATAATAGGTCGCCTCGTTCCCCTCGCGAGTCGGGGAGATACGTAATCCGGCGGGACCGTCGGCCACTACGATAGCGGGGATTCCCAGACGTTCGATCGGGAAGGTCGTTCCGGCGGCTCCCGGCACTATATTTTGCGTGCTGCCGACTACGGCTGATTGGCCGCCGAACCCGGGCATTCCGGTTCCGACTAACAGGGATACTTTCTCTTCGGCAGTCATGGCGGCTACGATTTTCTCGATAGGATCTTTACCCAATTGCGGCAAGGTTTGGGAGTGCCCTACTTGCATGGCCATCGTAAGGCATGCGCCCATTAATAGTTTGTTCATATAGAATGGCTTTTGTGTTTTTCAGTGCCCAAAAATAGGCGAAGGAATCGAGGTGGACAAAGAAAAAGAAAGGTATCGGAGGTAAGGATTTCGTTTTTTGATGAATATCAAACATTGTAGGGGTTTGATGATATATTTAGGGGACGCAGACTGCGTGCTCTGCGAATTCTGCGTCCTGTACTATTTATAATGTATTCAGAAGTTTATGAATCTCATTAACCATCTGCGTAGCGGATTCTTGTGTCTCGGATAAACCTTCCGGAGTGATCTTGGCAACCGTCTTGTTCAACTTCTCGAGTTTGCCTTTAGCTCCTTTCGTTGTCAGCTCTTCCCGGAGGATGCGGATCTTCTCGCAATCTTGTATACCCTCGACCAAACGCTCGAAGCGAATGCTACTGCGTGGACCGGGATAAATACTGTATGTATCGCCTGCCGCCCAAGTGCGGAAACGCGAATCACGCAGAGGATCGGCGGTCCAGCTATTGACAGCCCAACGTAGATAGCCGTCGTAACCACCGGCTACGGCGTGCAAGACCGTCCATGCCGCTTCCGCCGGGTCGGAGAAGGTAAAGGTATTCGGGAACGCTTCCGCGCAACAGGTATAAACGGTACTGATCTGTCCCGCTTTATCACGGGCAGCCTTTACGTCTTCTGGGAATTTATGTCCATAGGGAATACTTAAATAGTATAAGTCCGATTGAATTTCCGGATGATAATTTCCGGCCAGCGTGATTTTGAACTCCGGATCGGCTTGCTTGATAACCTTGATCGCCTCACGCATCGCCTCCATCGGACGCTCGTCCATAGAGATAGCGGTTTTCTCGAACCAACCTTTCTCGCGAAGGTGGCGGGAGAAATCTTTTAGGAAAGTACCCCAATAGTCTGCGTAAGCGGCGTCACCCGGTTTAGTGTTGAGGAATTGTACACGATTTGTCGCCTCGTCGTAATAATCGAAAGATAAAGCCCAAGGGATCATGGTGTAGCAACTGATCATATCATCGATACCGATCTCGTTCATCATGAATTCCACCCATTTGTCGAAGACGGCGTAGTCATATACCCAAGTGCCGTCTATCTTCTTGATCCGGGTGATCATACTATCGAAATGATCCTCCGTCTGTCCGGCCCAAGGTTTGTGCATGATACTAGTGGTGATAGCGCGTTGTCCGGCGTTCGCCAACATCTTCATGATCGGGCGCATAGCGTCGAAATGTTCTTTGCTCCAAAGAGGAACTTGGTAGTAACGGGCCACGGAATACGGGTTCTGCCATAAGTCCAGATGGAAAGCCCAGTCCTTCGGGGCGGGAAGTGTGCGGTTCAATACGTCCACTTCTATTTGTAATTCCATGGGGGAGGCATTTTTTCCCGTGACGGTCAATGTCCCTTTATATTTACCGGCTTTCGCGGATTGAGGTACCCAGATATTCATCCAGATCGGCTGGGTGGTGCGTGCCTTGATATCACGGATCTTTACGATATCCAATACATCGGCTACGACGGAGGAATCCCATTCCGCCTTATTCTCTCGGTGGCCGCAACCGCCTTTACGGTCTTTATTCAACTCATCGGTCATGACGTAACGGACAAAGTTCGTCGTGATAGCGGAGGATGGGATGATGGAAGAGCCGCTCTTCAAGTCACTCACGGTGATAGAGGCATCCTCGAGTCCCGCCTTGGTCCATAACACGGCTTGCGCGTTTACCCGTTCCCCTTTCCATGCTTTCGTCTGCCAGCGATTGCTTTTCTTGACATCGGGGATGCTGAGTTTCGGATATCGTATATCGGTCGTGCCCCAGCTTAATTGGGTTGGGGCCGATAACTTGTCCCAGATCTCGTCGCTGTCATGCGGTTTCGTGTCGGTCAATTCCGTATAGTCGCCTAGCGGATATTTCTCGGATTGCTGGGCTACGGTAAAAGAACTTAGTGCCAGAAAGGCACAAAGGATGAAAGTGTTTTTCATACGATTGCTTATTTTAGAATATTAACTAGGGCAAAGATAGGAATTAATTGTCACTTGTCAACTAACCTCTTGTAGTGGCATACGAGCAGATTCCCCTCATCATCGTATAAGTGCATCCCGTTGCCTTCGCAATAACGGAACATCTTACAATCCGCGCATTCCCCTTTTTTAGCCCACTGGCGGTTGCGATACGGTTTAAACTCATTATTCCATATATCTATGAACTTATCCTTGTAGATATTCCCTTGGTGGAAGTTGGCCCGGATACTGGGACAGCCCGAGATCGCTCCGTCCGCCAAGACCGAGGCCGTATTGATGCCGGCGTTGCATTGGAAGATCGAATCGCGTACCTCCGCCTCATAATTCCCGAGGAAGCCCTCGCAGCCGTAGCTAACGTGTATCTTACCCTCTTTCCGGCAGAAGCGGATGAAGTTCATGACCCATGTGAACTGTTCGTTTGTCAGTTGCAAATCCGTCTCGGTTGCGGCACGTCCGACAGGGAAGATCGTAAAGATACGCCACCGTTTTACGCCCATCTCGATCAAGAAATCCTTGAAGAGCATCAAATCCTTGAAGTTGCGTTGGTTTACGCAAGTCACCACATCCCAGATGATCTCCTTTTCCTCGGCCAACATACAGATGGCATTCAGTGCCTTCTCGAAACTTTTAGGATTACGGCGAAGCCAGTTATGCGCTTCCTCGAAACCATCCAGGCTGATAGTCGCCGAGTGCAATCCGGAGGCCAAGAGTGAGTCGAGCCGTTCCCGGGTCATCAGATAACCATTGGAGACGATCCCCCAAGGATATCCCCTGCGATACAGTTCCAACCCGCATTTCTCGATATCCTTACGAACCAGCGCCTCGCCTCCGGTGAAGATGACGAGCACTTTGTTCGGCTCGACATAAGGCGTGATATCGTCTATGACTTTCAGGAAGTCCTCGACAGGCATATCTGGGACAGAGGCCGAGACATGGCAATCGCTCCCGCAATGACGGCAGGATACATTACAACGAAGCGTACACTCCCAAAAGAGTGTACGCAATTCATGTAATTTAGCCCTGTTCTTCTTGATACTTCGAAAAAGCTCTAGGGCGATACGTTTTTTGATGTTTGGGCGTTTGTCCATATTTTATTCTTTTTTCTCTTTAAGTTTGATGTCGGGGATGTTAACCTCCGCTTTCCCATGGAACCAAGATTTACCTCCCTCAAATCCTTCGATCTTGACATCTATCGAATCCGTCTCGAATGATCCGTTTTCAGGCCCGTCAATATCTTTAGCGATAATGCGTACGATGCCCATTGGGGAATCCTCGAATTTTATATCGTAACTTCCGTCTTTTTGGGTTTGGGGTGATTTATATATTTCGCTTATATATGAGGGAGATAATACGTTATTATATATGCCCCCATAGTTGATCTCTATTCCTTGGATGGGATCTCCGTTCATATCTGTAACTTTTCCTTTCAACTCGTATTCTGCGTAAGGGCTACCATACTCATCTGTAGCGCCACAGGAAGTAACGCTGAAGCCTAGTAGAGAAAGAAGCCCCGCTAAAATCCAGTTAAAACCTTTTAATATGGAATGATACACTGTTTCCATTTTCTAGTTTTTGCGTGTTAGTTGGAAGTTAATTTCTTTTGATCCTTTACCCATTAACATCCCTTTCCCTTGTGATAATTCAATTTCGGCGAAATTTACGATAATAGAATCAGTTTTGCAAGCGTTTGGGTCATTCCAATACGAAGATAATTTTGTGTAGATGGTATGTTCGATTGCCGTAGCCTTATCGTAGGAGAATTGATATCGTCCGGTCTCATCCGTGATAGCCGGAAAGCTGGAAAGGTCGTCCTCTTGAGTAGGGGTATATGCCGGTGAGGTTAAGATTGCGACTCCGGCCAGCGGATAACCTTGATCATCAGTTACTTTTCCGTAGATCGTGTATAATGCGTAAGGTTCCGTATGTGTATCTACATATTCCTTAAGTGTGATCTTGATTTCCTTTGAGGCGCTACCTTCGTACCATCTATCGCCTCCAGTAAGTTCCTCGCTGTCGAAGATTACTTGAGTCGTATCGGATGCGAATTGTCCTCCGTTCATTTCTTCATCTATGTCTTCCGTGATGAATCGGTATTTTAGGATTGGAAAATCAGTTTTCTTCCAATCAAACTCTCCGTTAGCGTCGGTCCTTACGGTATCGGTATGCAGCCATCCGTAAGGATAAATTCTTGCGTCATTTCGATTGATACGTATTTGGGCGTTAGGTATCGGATGATCGTTTGTATCCACGACTTTTCCTTTTATCTGAAAATTGGCGTAAGGAGTGCCATATTCACAAATTATGGGACCTTCTCCCTCGTCGTCAGTGCAGGAGAAACCTAAAAGCATTAATAAACTCGCCAATACGCAGTTGGCTTTTTTCAACAATTGCAAGTGCATCCTTTTCATGGTGTAAATTATTTTTATTTACGATTCTATTTATTTGATGAATGGGACAGCAAAATAGTTGCATGCGAATGCGTAAGAAAATGTGATGACTTTTTGTATCTTTGCCACTTCAATGTAACAGATCAATTTATGAGAGATTTCATACGTATTTTAAAGCGTTTCGTTCCCCCTTACAAAAAGTATATGGTTCTGAACATCGTGTTCAATGTACTTTCCGCTATCTTGAACCTGTTTTCTTTCGCCTTGATTATCCCGATCCTTCAGATCTTGTTTAAGATGGATGAGGGGAATTACACCTTTATGGATTGGAATTTTAACGCGGGAAGCTGGGAGTCGTGGAAAGCCTTGCCGGAGTTGATCAAGAATAACTTTTTTTGGTATGTATCCGATCTGATAGAGGTACACGGAGGTTCGTTCGCCTTGATTATGTTGGGAATCTTCCTGATCGTGGCGACTTTCTTGAAAGTGGCGACCATGTATCTGGCCTTTTATACGATGATCCCGATCCGGACCGGAGTCGTTCGTGATATCCGTAATCAGATTAACAAGAAGATTACGCAGTTGCCGTTGAGCTTTTTCTCCGAGGAGCGAAAAGGGGATATTATCGCCCGTGTATCCGGAGACGTGAACGAGATTGAGACATCCATCATGAGTTCATTGGACATGTTATTCAAGAACCCGATCCTGATCTTGATCTATCTGGTGGGCATGATCGCTATCAGTTGGCAACTTACCGTGTTCGTCTTGATCCTGTTGCCGTTGGCGGGTTACGTAATGGGACAAGTCGGTAAGAAGTTGAAACGGAAGTCTTTGGAAGGACAGCAACAATGGGGATTCCTGATGAGCCAGATCGAGGAGACATTAGGCGGACTCCGTATTATCAAGGCATTTAACGCCGAGAAGAAGATACAAGACCGCTTTGAACGAAGCAATGATACTTTCCGCCGGTTGACGAACCGTATCTATCGCCGCCAACAAATGGCGCACCCGATGAGCGAGTTTTTGGGAACCGTTACGATCGCTATCGTACTTTGGTATGGAGGTACGCTGATCTTGAGCGCGAATAGCCCGATCGACGCTCCTACGTTTATTTATTATCTGGTTATTTTCTATAGCATTATCAATCCCGCGAAAGATCTAAGTAAGTCGGTTTATGCGATCCAGAAAGGTCTGGCCTCCATGGAACGTGTCGATAAGATCTTGAAGGCGGAGACGGATATCCATGATCCGGAACATCCGAAGAAGATCGCCTTGAAAGAGAAAATCAGTTATAAAGATGTCTGGTTTAAATATCAGGAAGCTTGGGTCTTGAAAGGAATCAATCTGGATATCCGGAAAGGAACAACCGTGGCTTTGGTCGGTCAATCCGGTTCGGGCAAAAGTACCTTGGTGGATCTATTGCCTCGCTTTTATGATGTGAATAAAGGGAATATTCGTATTGATGATACGGATATCCGTGAGGCCACCCTTTTCGATCTTAGGGGATTGATGGGAAATGTCAATCAAGAGGCTATCTTGTTTAACGATACCTTCTTCAACAATATCGCTTTTGGAGTGGAAGGAGCTACGATGGAACAGGTGGAGGAAGCCGCCCGCATCGCTAACGCTCACGATTTTATCATAGCGAGTGAGAAAGGTTACGATACCAATATAGGTGACCGAGGTGGAAAACTGTCTGGTGGACAACGCCAGCGAATCAGTATCGCCCGTGCGATCTTGAAGAATCCCCCGATCTTGATCTTGGATGAGGCCACATCCGCCTTGGATACGGAATCCGAACGTTTGGTACAAGAAGCGTTGGAGAACTTGATGAAGAACCGTACGACCGTAGTGATCGCCCACCGTCTCTCTACGATCCGTAACGCAGATGAGATCTGTGTGATGCATGAGGGTGAGATCGTAGAACGGGGCAAACACGAGGAGTTGTTGGCTTTGGATGGCTATTATAAACGACTATGTGATATGCAAAGCTTTTAGGGTGATACTGTAACCCGGGTTGCAGTGGATCGCCTCTTCGGCTTTTGATGGAAAAACAATAACAAGGAATAATCGTATGAATATGAAAGGACTTTATTTGATTTTGTTATCGTTCCTTTTCGGTTGTAATTTGCCGGATATGCAGACCGGGAAGGAGGTCTCATATTATTTTGATCAACCAGCGCAGATATGGGAAGAAACTTTGCCTTTGGGAAACGGCCGTATCGGTATGATGCCGGATGGTGGTATTGAGCGGGAGAATGTTGTCCTGAATGAGATCTCCCTATGGTCCGGAAGTAAGCAAGATACGGACAATCCTTATGCGTATTATTCTTTGGCGAATATTCGTCGCCTTTTATTTGAGGGACGGAATGACGAGGCACAGGATTTGATGTATAAAACTTTCGTCTGCAAAGGGACCGGAAGTAATCTGGGTGACGGTGCGAACGCTCCGTATGGGAGTTACCAATTATTCGGAAATCTAGTGCTGAAATATACGTATCCGAATGAATCGGATTCTATCGCTGAGTATCGCAGGCGGTTGAACCTAAGCGAGGCTATCGCTTCCGTCTCTTTTAAAAGGGGGAATGTGAATTATCAACGGGAAATGTTTACCTCTTTTTCCGGTGATCTGGGAGTGATTCATTTGGTAGCGGATACGGATCGGGCTTTGAATTTCTCATTGGGTATGAATCGTCCGGAACATGCGACGATCTCTTTGGACGGAAAGGACTTGCTGATGCGGGGACAACTGCCGGACGGGGTGGATACGTTGGAGATGAAAGGGATGCGTTTCGCCTCTCGTGTCCGTATCGTCTTGCCGAAGGGAGGAGATTTGGCTACGACAGATAGCTGTCTGTCGGTGCGAAGTGCCTCGGAAGCGATTATCTTGGTAAGTTTAGGTACGGATTATTTCGATAAAGACGGCGCCGGACAATCCTTGGAAAAATACTTATCGCAAGCGGAATCTAAGGATTTCTCCACCTTGCGCCGGGAACATACACTTGCTTATCGCTCCCTGTTCGATCGGGTTTCTCTGGATTTGGGAAGAGGCGAAAGGGATCATCTTCCGATCAATGAGCGTTTGGCCGCTTTCGCTCAAGATAAGAACGATCCGGGATTGGCGGCTTTATATTTCCAGTTCGGTCGATATTTATTGATTTCCTCGACCCGGCAGGGATTACTGCCCCCGAATTTGCAAGGCTTGTGGTGTAATACGATTCATACGCCTTGGAACGGGGATTATCACCTAAATATTAATTTACAGATGAATCATTGGCCTGCGGAGGTCACGAACCTCTCCGAGTTGCACCTTCCGCTGATCGAATGGACGAAACTGCAAGTCCCTAGCGGCGAACGCACGGCCAAGGCTTTTTATAACGCACGGGGATGGGTTACCCATATTTTAGGTAATGTTTGGGAGTTTACCGCCCCGGGCGAACATCCATCGTGGGGAGCGACGAATACATCCGCCGCATGGCTATGCGAGCATTTGTATACGCATTATCAGTATACATTAGATAAGGCGTATTTGAGGGATGTTTATCCGACGATGAAAGGGGCTGCCCTATTCTTTGTGGATATGTTGGTGCAAGATCCCCGGACTAAATATCTGGTGACGGCACCTACGACCTCTCCGGAGAACGCTTATAAAATGCCAAACGGAAGTGTCGTGAGTATTTGTGCCGGATCGACAATGGATAATCAGATCGTGCGGGAATTATTTACGAATACCATTGAGGCCGCCGGGATTTTAGGCGTGGATAGCGCGTTCGCTGCTGAGTTGGCGGCGAAACGAGATCGCTTGATGCCAACGACGATCGGTAAAGACGGCCGTATTATGGAATGGCTCGAGCCGTATGAGGAGGTAGAGCCTACCCATCGTCATGTCTCTCATTTATATGGGCTTTATCCCGGGAATGAGATATCGATAGAGCATACGCCAGAGTTGGCTGAGGCGGCTCGTAAATCCTTGGAGGTCCGTGGTGATCAAAGCACGGGCTGGTCGATGGCTTGGAAGATTAATTTCTGGGCTCGTTTACAGGATGGCGATCATGCTTATAAATTGTTGGGTGATTTGTTACGTCCTTGCGTAGATGAGCATACGAAGGAGGTGAAGGGAGGAGGTTCTTATCCTAATTTGTTTTGTGCCCATCCTCCTTTCCAAATCGATGGTAATTTTGGAGGCACGGCGGGTATCGCGGAGATGCTGATACAGAGTCAAACCGGATTGATCGAGTTTTTGCCGGCTTTGCCTTCCGCTTGGAAAAACGGAAGCTTTAGCGGTTTGAAAGTCCGGAATGGCGGAGAGGTGTCGGCTAAATGGACGGAAGGTCTGCTGACGGAAGCTCGATTGAAAGCGATCGTTCCGGGTATTTTCCGGATCAAGCTTCCGGCAAATTCAGCGAACCTAAGTCTCAAGAAAAATCAGAAACCAGTATCTTTACCCGTAATCGATGGAATGCTAACGGTGGATTTGCAACAAGGAGACGAATTGATATTAATAATGTGAATAATATGCCAATATGCCAATGTGCCCTGCGAATATATCCATTTAATTGGCATATTGGCACATTACCCACATTGGCACATTATTCAATATAGTGGTAATCTATAAATGAAACCGATCGAAAGGCGTGCGGTGTCGTCCAGAGAGGCATCGAGCGCCTTCGCTCGTTCGGATAGGTTATATTTTTTACCTATGGCGGTCAAGAAGATATGTAGATTATCATCGGCCATCGGATAGAACTCAAGCCCTCCTTGATACCCCCATGCCGTACGGTATTTACCTTTCTCGTAAGCATCGTAGGCTTTATAGATCGATGCGCTTTCATACATTCCTTTCGCGAATAGTTGCCATTTGGGATGGAAACGATACTGTATTTCCCCCACCAGCGAAAGATAATCGATGTTTTGCATACGAACCGGTGGTTCCGGTTCCTCCTCTCCGGAGACTTCGGGCTGGGTCAATTCGGTCAATAATCCTAATGGGTCTAATTTTCCTCGTGAATACATGACATCGAAATAAGCATAGACCGGTCCGGCCTCTATACTTTGACCGGTAAAGACGCTATACATATATTTCCCTTGGGCTTGTTCCGCAGCGGATACGGAGTACCGTAAATGAATCAACTCATCCAGAAAGTTACCGTTCCAGTTCAATGTGTAAAACAAGGGAACTCTCGGTTTCTTAAATCCTTCCGGCAGACGTCCATACTCATCTTCCATCGATCCCATACGACTGTTCGTCACCTGTAAGCGGATCTCTTGCGACTCATTCGGCTGATACCCCAGCCCGATTCCCGTAAGGTAGCAAAGGGAGTATTCATTCATATCGCTATACTCATAAATAAGCAAAGGATTCTCGTCGTACTCAAAACCACCGTAGAACACATCTTGTTTTCCGGCGGTTAAGGTAAAACGCTCATTCAGTTTATAGCCGATATACGCATATTCGATCGACTCATTCAAATTCTCCAAGGCTTGTCCCTCATAACCGCCATTCAGCGTTTGGCGATACCAATAGAATAACCGATCGTTCACCTCTCCGGTAACATCAATTTTGACATCCCTGAAACGAAAGGCGGCTTCATCCAGCTTCCCCGAGAAAAAGTCTGCGTTGAATCCTGCGTGCATCTCCAAGTCCAGATTGAAAACCTTGTTGCGTTTCGGAATCTTAGTCGCGTATTCAAAAAGAGATACCGAAGAAGAATCCCGCTCCGGGATAGGAGAATTTGTCTGAGCGTAAGACGTTAACGCGGAACCGCTCAATAAGAAGGCCGACAGCCAAGCCACTGTGAGTCGTTTCATTTACTGATGTTGATTGTTAAAGTGGCCGCGAAGATACGAATTATTGCTCGGTTTTGCCCATATGCTTCATGACTTTAGCGTCCAGATAGAAAATGAGCTCTTCCGCTATATTCGTACAATGATCTCCGAAACGTTCCATTTTCCGGATAACACCGGCCATATATAACCCTGCCAACGCACTACCTTTATGCTCCTCTATATATTTGGCGATAATAGCGGTAGAATTATGATTGATCTCATCGATCAAATTATCCTTCAAGAAGATACGGGAAGCGATCTCTGAGCTTTCTTTCTCAAAAGCCTCTTTGGTGAGTGAGATCATGCTTAATAACTCCGACAGCATTTCTTCTACCCGGGTTTCCTTGACCAGTTGCGGGTCAATCGGTTCCCCCTCGGGAAGGTTTCCGGCGAAACGGGCGATGCTTTCGGCGAAATCTCCCAGACGCTCTAGGTTTGTATTAATCTTATACATCGCCAATACGAAACGTAGGTCGATCGCTACCGGCGCATATAAAGCGATGATATCCTCGCAATCACTGTCGATCTTCAGCTCGAATGCATTCACGCGGCGTTCACGGCTGAGCACTTTGTAGGCCAGTTCCTTGTCTCCGGTCAGCATCGCTTCACCGGCATTGTATATCTGCTGGTGGACGAGTGCCCACATCTCGTTGATCGTATTCTTTAACGCCGCTATTTCTTGTTCAATAACCTTCATGTTTTGATTTATAATTTATGATTTATAATTTATGATTTATGGATTATGACTTATGATTTATGTGTCGATGATAAATCATAAGTCATAAATCATAAATCTTCTCACCCGAATCTCCCTGTGATATAATTCTGGGTCGATTCTTTTTCCGGATTGGTGAAGATCTTACGCGTTTCACCATATTCGACCAGTTCACCCAAATAAAAATATCCAGTCTTGTCGCTTACACGAGCAGCTTGCTGCATGTTGTGTGTGACGATCACGATTGTATATTCCTTTTTCAGTTCATGGATCAAATCCTCGATCTTGCCTGTAGAGATCGGATCGAGGGCTGAAGTGGGCTCGTCCATCAGCAGGATTGAAGGTGAGATGGCCAATGCCCGTGCGATGCAAAGGCGTTGCTGCTGGCCGCCGGAAAGAGCGAAAGCCGAATCTTTCAGCTTGTCCTTGACCTCGTCCCAGAGAACGACCTGCTTCAAGCTTTTGACTACGGTTTCTTCGATGTATCCGTTATCCTTAATGCCGTTTACGCGTAGACCGTAAGCCACATTTTCGAAGATTGTCTTTGGGAACGGGTTCGGTTTCTGAAACACCATCCCGACGTTTTTACGGAGCGTATCGACTTTTTCCCCTTTGCTGTATATGTCCCGCCCGTCGATGAATATCTTACCCTCCAGACGTGTGTCGGGGATCAGGTCATTCATGCGGTTGAACAAACGGAGGAAGGTAGATTTGCCACAACCCGACGGGCCGATAAAGGCTACCGAGGTGTTGGCTTCTATCTGCATCGAAATGTTCTTCAGCGCATGAAAGTCTCCGTAATGGAAATCTACGTTTTGAGCATCAATCTTTATCATAAATAATTTTCAATTAATTCATTTTTACTTTCTTAGCGAAATAATTACGCAATAGATTTGCCAGCAGGTTGACAACCAAGACGATGGCAATCAACACCAAAGCCGTTCCGTATGCCATGCCGCGGGAGGCTTCTATATCCGTTCCGCTCGTGGATATTACATACAAGTGATAAGGCAGTGCCATGCACTGGTCGAAGATGCTTCCCGGCAATTGGGGAAGGAAATAGGCTGCCACGGTGAACAGGATCGGAGCTGTTTCGCCCGATACGCGTCCGACCGACAAGATCAGGCCGGTGATGATATTCGGGAAAGCCATCGGAAGCACGACACGGCGGATGGTCTGTAACTTCGTTGCGCCCAAAGCCAGGCTACCGTGCCGGAACGAGTCGTCGATACTTTTCAGAGCTTCTTCCGTCGTGCGGATAATCAGGGGAAGCGACATCAATGCCAGCGTAAACGAACCGGCTATGATCGAATCTCCCCAACCCAGTGCATTGACGAACAGCGACATACCGAACAAACCGAATACGACTGACGGGACTCCGCTCAGGTTATTTGTCATGATACGGATGAAGCGGACCACTTTGCCGTTTGTCGCATATTCATTCATGTAGATGCCGCTCATGATCCCGATCGGGAAACTGATGATACTGCTTCCGACGATCAGGTAGAAGGTTCCGACGATCGCCGGGAAGATTCCCCCTTTCGTCATTCCCTCTTCCGGCGCTTTCGTCAGGAAGTCCCAGCTGATCACGCTGCCTCCTTTGATGATGATGAAGCCTAAGATCACGAACAAGATCGCTACGACCAGATAACTCAACAGGGTGAAGAAACCGAATGCAAACTTTTGGGAGGTCCGTTTCTTTAAATCTATATTTCCTAACTTTTGTACAGGTGCCATAATGCTAATCAGATTTTTCTTTTAGATGAAATATACTCGACGGAGATACTCAATATCAACGTGATCAGGAAGAGGACGGCGCCGAGCAGGAACAAGGCTTCGTAGTGTGCGCCTCCGGCGGGAGCCTCTCCCAGTTCGGCGGCGATCGTCGCGGGAATAGTCCGCACCGGCTCGAAGAAGGAGGTCGGGATGACGGCCGCATTGCCGGTTACCATCAGGACTGCCATCGTCTCGCCTATCGCACGTCCGATACCCAGCACGACTGCGGATGTAATGCCGGAAATGGAATATGGGATGATTACTTTATATATTGTTTGCCATTGGGTCGCACCCAAGGCGAGGCTTGCCTCCTTCATGGCGCGGGGTGTTGTCCGCATGGCATCTTCCGCAACGGTGATAATCGTTGGGAGCGCCATGATCGCCAGGACCACGCTGCCGGCAAAAGCCGTTTCGCCGACAGGCAGGTCGAATGTCTTCTGGATGAGCGGAACGATCACCACCAAACCGAAGAAACCGTAGACGACAGACGGAATGCCTGCGAGTAGTTCGATGATCGGTTTCAAGAGGTCGCGTGTCCGCTTGTTCGCTATTTCCGCCATGTAGATGGCAACCGCAATTCCGAAAGGAAGTGAAAGTACGATTGCGCCGATACTGACCAGTAATGTGCCCAACAACAAAGGAATCAATCCGAATATAGGGGCCGGTGTCGAGGTCGGATACCATTTCGTCCCTCCGAAGAACTCCCCTAATGTGATCTTCTCTTCCGGCAGTACCTTTCCCTGGAACCCTTTTTCCAGTAAATACTGTTTGGGGAAGAAAGCGATGATACCTGGTTCTTTCGCCACCAGTTCGCTGATCTTTTGCGGGACGTATTGAAATTCGTCGCCCAGTTCCTCCTCCGTATAATAGTTGGTCAGATCGGAGAAACGGAATATCAGGATATCCTGATCCATCCCGCTGATATCTTTCCAGTTGGTTATATTACCGTCGAAAATGTCCATGATCTTCTCCGGTGATAATTTTCCGACATCGTTGCTTTTATTTACGGCAAGAACATAGCCTTCTTCTGTGGCCGGAGTATTGAAAAGGCCGCCGGCCTCTTTGAACAGAAAGAACACGATCAGCAAAATCGTAAAGCTGCTGACGCTTCCGCTGATGAGTAACCCCCCTTCTACAATCTTTTCGAAAAATTTTCTCACTTTGTTTACCTTTTTATTCCACCTGCAAAGGAACGAAACAAATATTACGAAGCGGTTACATGGGATTGAATGAGATGTTACGATATTGTTACGTTTGTATTTCAAGAAATAGTCTGTATTTAAGAAAAAGCGGAACCGGTTAAATGCAGGTTTGACAGTGAAAGTGGCTTCACTGCTTATGTTTGCCTTCATCAGAGATCAAGTCGGTCCCGGATGGTTCTGTTTAAGCGACAATAGCTATGGTTTCTGTTGTCAAACAGCCCGGTCATAAACCTTTTGCCTTTAGTCGAATACGTTTTCGCCCTTGGTCAAAAGCCCTTTCGACACAGGTCAAAAACCTTTTTGACTAAGGGCGAAAACGTAAGGAGTGGTAGCGATGGCAGTAAATACTTGTGTATTTGTTTATTAGTTATTATTGTAGCCTTCTTATTTTTCACTTGAAAATATATATAGGTGGATGTGAAACCAGGGGGGGGAAAAGGCCAACCAAGATCAGGATACGACACAAGCCCCGGAGATGAAATGACATTTTCGGGGCTTCGTCATGTATACCAATCGCTTTTCTATCGTAATACGCAGTAATTTGTAAACTTATCCCTATATTTGTCCAAAATCTTTCTAATTATTCAATTATGAACAAACTTTTAAGTTTATCTGTGTTAGCGACCACACTGCTGTTGTCGTCTTGTAGTAATGCCCCGCAGGAGGAACCTCTTGCGAAAGTGATTGACCGCGGTTTGAAAGCCTCGACCGAACAGGCGCTGCTTATGGCCAAAGAGCTGGAACAACAGGATGGCCGGCTGCCTAAGAGCATTAAGGATGGCAAACTGGAAACCAGCGACTGCTATTGGTGGTGCAGCGGTTTCTTCCCCGGTGAACTCTGGTATCTGTATGAAAACAATCCTACTCCCGAATTGAAGAAGTATGCCGGACTTTTTACCGAACGCTTGGAAAAAGTGCAGCATGTGACGGATAACCACGACGTAGGCTTCATGCTTTATTGTAGCTATGGCAACGGTTACCGGCTGACACAAAATCCCGCTTACAAGGATGTGCTGGTGACAGGCGCCGGCTCGCTCAGTACCCGATTCAACCCTATGATCAAAGCGATCCGTTCCTGGGACTTTACCAATAATGGTAAATGGCAGTATCCGGTTATCATCGATAATATGATGAACCTCGAACTGCTGACGTGGGCAAGCAAGACTACCGGCGATAACCGTTTCCATGATATCGCGGTCACGCATGCCAATACGACGATGGAAAATCATTTCCGCGATGACTATAGCTGCTATCATGTCGTTTCATATGACACCATCACCGGAAAGTCCCATATCAAAATGACACATCAAGGCTATGCCGACGAGTCGGCTTGGGCACGCGGACAGGCATGGGCAATCTATGGCTATACGATGATGGCCCGTGAAACCGGCAGTCCTGAATATCTGGCACAGGCCAAGCATATTGCCCGTTTCCTGATGAACCATCCGAATATGCCTGCCGATAAAGTCCCGTATTGGGATTTCGATGCTCCTAATATCCCGGATGCACCGCGCGATGCCTCTGCTGCCGCTATCATGGCTTCGGCTTTGATCGAATTGAGCCAGTTGGATAAATCGGATGAGGCAAAAAGCTATCTGGACTTTGCCGAACAGCAGGTGCGCTCTTTATCATCACCTGAATATTTGGCGGAGAAGGGAACAAACTGTAACTTTGTACTCAAACATTCGACTGGCCATCTGCCTGGAAACAGCGAGGTGGACGTGCCGCTTAGCTATGCCGATTACTATTATGTGGAAGCATTGATGAGACTGAAAAAATTAATTTGAATATAAACCATGAGAAATTCATTGAAAATCGCCGTACTAATTCTATGTACGATCTGTCTGCCTTTTACGGGTAACGCCCAGCAAGCAACTGGTAAAGAAGATCGTGCGTTCTGGGTGGAAAACCTGACACGCATTGCAGATCCCGTACTTGTCAATCTGAGCAATAATACGTTGAAGAAGAATATGCCTTACGAATCGCTGGGCAACCGTCATCGCTTCTCGCATTTGGAAGCGGTGGGCCGTCTGGTTTGCGGTATCGCTCCTTGGCTGGAACTGGGACCGGACAATACGCCTGAAGGCAAGCTCCGTGAGAAATATATCAACCTGACGGTAAAAGGCTTGAAGAATGCTGTTAATCCGGAGGCTCCCGACTATCTGGTTTTCGGTGAACCGTCGCAACCTCTGGTAGATGCTGCTTTTTTGGCTCAGGGATTATTGCGTGCTCCGAAACAACTTTGGGGGAATCTTGATCCGCAGGCAAAAGAATGGATGATTACCGAATTGAAGCGTAGCCGTAACATCAAGCCTTTTGAAAACAACTGGCTGCTTTTTGCTTCGACCGTCGAAGCTGCTTTGTTGGAGTTTACAGGAGAATGTGATATGGAACGGATGCTGTATGGAGTGAAAAAATTCCGTGACGAATGGTATAAAGGAGATGCAATGTATGGTGATGGAGTTGATTTTCACATGGATTATTATAATAGTTTCGTGATCCATCCGATGCTGACGGACGTGCTGGTCGTGATGAAGAAACATAATATCGAGGGAGCTGATTTCTTGGATACACAGTTGAAACGTCATGCTCGTTATGCCGAGATACTGGAACGTTTTATTTCTCCCGAAGGTTCCTTTCCGGTTGTCGGTCGTTCCATCTGCTACCGTTTCGGTGCTTTCCATGCGTTAGGACAAGCTGCTTTGATGCATATTTTGCCCGAACGGGTGAAACCGGCGCAGGTGCGTTGCGCTTTGACTTCCGTCATTCGTCGCCAGTTGAAGTCTCCGGCAAATTTCGACAAGAACGGCTGGTTGCGCGTAGGCTTTACAGGTGAACAAATCGAGATCTCCGAGTCTTATATCAATACGGGGAGCGTCTACCTTTGTGCTTTTGGCTTAGTGCCTCTGGGACTGCCGGAGACGGATGAATTCTGGTCCGCTCCTTATACGGAATGGACGAATGTGAAAGCCTGGAACGGGGAGAAGGTGCAGGCTGACCATGCAATCAAGTGATTGAAAATTAAGAATTAAAAATTAAAAAATAATACAACTATAAGAAGATGAAAACAAATTATGAATTGCGTTATGCTGCGCATCCGGAAGATGCAAAGCAATATGATACGAAACGTATCCGTCGTGACTTTCTGATTGAAAAGGTGTTTACTCCGAATGAAGTGAATATGGTCTATTCGATGTACGACCGTATGATCGTCGGTGGCGCTATGCCGGCTGGCGAGGTATTGGTTCTGGAAGCAATCGATCCGTTGAAAGCTCCTTTCTTTCTGACTCGTCGTGAAATGGGGATCTTCAATGTGGGCGGACCAGGTGTTGTAAAAGCTGGGGATGCTGTCTTCGAACTCAATTTTAAGGAGGCTCTTTATCTGGGTTCCGGTGACCGTGAAGTGACATTTGAAAGCAAGGATGCCAAGAATCCGGCTAAATTCTATTTTAACTCTACGACTGCACATCGCAACTATCCGGATAAAAAAGTAACGAAGGCTGACGCTGTGGTTGCCGCTATGGGCTCTTTGGAAATGTCCAACGACCGCAACATCAACAAGATGATCGTCAATCAGGTCCTTCCTACCTGCCAGTTGCAGATGGGTATGACGGAATTGAAACCGGGCAGCGTATGGAACACGATGCCGGCGCACACCCACGAGCGTCGGATGGAAGTGTATATGTATTTTGAAGTGCCGGAGGACAACGTGGTGTTCCACATGATGGGCGAGGGCAGGGAGACGCGGCACATCGTGATGCAGAACGAGCAGGCGGTGATCAGCCCGAGCTGGAGCATCCACGCGGGCGCGGGCACGAGCAACTACACGTTCATCTGGGCGATGGGCGGCGAAAACCAGGCGTTCGACGACATGGACGTGATCCCGACCACAGAGCTTCGGTAAAAGCACAGAAAACAGCCGCGGGCGGAAAGCGCGCGCGGGCAGGAGGGCAAAAAAATGGAAATGAAGGATTTTTCTCTGGAAGGCAA